>Ga0181572_10001177_pt1 | contig 19093 bp, 10 predicted proteins | sample 101ome_26_FD_133004 | JGI IMG/M metagenome (GOLD analysis project Ga0181572, IMG submission 133004) | Coastal salt marsh microbial communities from the Groves Creek Marsh, Skidaway Island, Georgia - 101408AT metaG (megahit assembly) | ecosystem: Environmental > Aquatic > Marine > Intertidal... | reverse complement strand
TATCATTCGTACGAATGCTTGAGGTAGTATTAGATGAATAATCATACCATTCTACATTTGCACCAGTAACAATTAACGAATCAACTGTTGTGCTTCTTACCGCGCCGGTTGTTTGTGAACCTACTTCGAATCTTTCTTCTACGTGAGTATTACCATGGAAGAAAGCATATCCTCCAGTATTTGATACAGTAAGGTGTTGATTAATTTCTGTGTTATTTGTAACGTGCAATTTATCAGTTGCATTTACATATACTACATTAGCAGTGTTAGAAAAAGAAGTATTAGTACAAATGTAAAGAGTGTCTGATTCAAAAGTATCATTTCCAGAATAATATTGTCCACCCTGCAATCCTCCAAACGTAGTATTTGACCCATCAATAATTACAACTGCATTTGAAGTAAATTCACCTAAAACGTCAGATCCCCCTCCAGTATTTCCAGAAGAAAGAACAGCTTGTCCAAACGTCCAAGATTTTGAAGCATTAGCAGTCATAATACTAGTTTGCGCGCCAGTATTATCACCAACAATGAGAGCCGAAATCTCATTTGTTTTATTTAACCAATCGCTAAATGTATCTGTACTAGCGTTTAAAGGACTAAAACCTGATTGAAGTGCCATTAACTTATCCTACTATTAATACTCTGTAAAATATTTTTTATTTGTGATATATCTTTTTCGAGCTTTTCGATTCTATTTTCTAATTCATTGCCTTTTGCCGATCGAGCTCTTTCTCTTTTATAAATTTCAAAATCATTGTTTTGTTTATTTATTATAGCTCCATTGTCGTCGCGAGCAAAACCTTTTAATTGCATTAAGCAGAAACTCCAATCACACGATAATCATCAACTTTTGGTACTAAATTTGGTGAATCTGAAAGTAATACTGTTTTGATAACAACGGTGTTGTATGTATCAAATGCTTCACCATCTTCATTAAAGTACTTAACGATATTATAATTATCAGCATCATTAAACGCAGTGTGAGGAGTACTGAGTTTATCAATCTTAAATCCATCACCTACCACGTTAGTATTAGAAATTTCTTCAGTGAATGTCATACTCGTAGTATTTGCAATAGACTCAATACAAAATACTCCATAGTTTTCTGGGAATAATGGGCTATACAATTTGACAACTTCATTGACTGAAAAGTCTGTTGAAAAATCTGTACTAGATCCAGTAATTGTCGCAGAGTTTGCGGACGTTGTAATTGTACCATCGGTTGTACTGCTTGAGGCCGGATACGCTGGAAACCCATATTCAAATTCACGATAATCGCTTGGGTTATCTTTAGAACTAATTTGACCTTCGCCTGAAGTCAATTCTAACTCAGTCCAATACTTATCATCAAGAGCATCGTCATCCTTTTCATTAATAATTTTAGCAAAGACTTTAATGTCAGTATTTGCTGGCTTATATGAGTTATAAATGACTCTAATATCTTCAGCTGCATTATCTCGACTAAAAGAAAGTGGCTTGGAAATATGCTTAGTAAACGCGTTACCATTGTTTGTATGCTCATTCGTAGCATCATTATTAATATCCCAAGAGTGAGTAATAATATTACACTCATTTACTTTGAGTCGAGGACATTCAAATGAAGTCGTGTTTGATCCGGTGTAAATATACCTAATGCGAATAGCAGAAGATCTTCCACGATACGGATTTGAAACAGTTGCGCCATCGTACAAATTAGATGCGTGCTGCACTTCATTTGATCTTGAAAGAATAACTGATTCATAATTCCTAATATGATTTGGCTTTAATAAATCAAATACTGGTGCAACTGCAGGATTAGGGAAAGGTGCACTTGCATTACTAGCAATATAATAAGTATTTCCGCTTGCTTGTGCAAATGAATAGTCAGTTGTTAAACGAAACATTGGTGGTAATTTCATATTAAAATCAGAACGATAAACTGATAATGGTTGATTATCTACAGCAGAAATTGTTGCTGACTGATCCGATTCAATACCACGAATAGTATCATTTGCTTGGAAATACATTGTAGTATTTGCAGTAGATTGTGTACAAACTAAATCTCTACCGCTCTTAAAATAATCATCTACTTGCGCCATAGGCGTAACTAAATACGTTCCACCTGAAATAGTAAGAGTTGCATCGTCTTCAAGATATAAACAAGTACTGTTTGCAACAGTGTCAACCTTTACAATTTCCTCATAAAGAGTATTAGCACCTCTAATTACAATATAGTTATCTTCTAAGTTGCCACTTGTAAAGGTCGTACCAGATCCAGTAATTTTATTAGTACCCTTTGTAATACTAATTGTTCCAGATTGTGCATTAGCTTCTTTATAAACCCATTCACCACCAATCCAATCTTCATCATTAGCATTTAAAGTTAAGAATTCATAAGCATCATTGACGAGATAAAATTCTACATCATCTAACGTGTATTCGGAAACATGCACATCAAACTTCAAATCTGCTTTTGAATTTTTTCTAAATAAAGATTGTCGTGGATTACCTGCCCCTGTTCCAGCCGTAAATGAAGATCTTTCAAACAAATCTCCAGTATGCTCTGGGCTTGAGCCAGGTGATGGCTTATCGTCTGTACCTACTAACCTGTCGCCTTTAATTGACTTCCAAAGTTCAAAATCTTCGTCTAAAACATCAACAGCAAATGCGTAAGTTCTTCCAGTTTTTACTGTGACTGGATCTTTAAATGTAAATGTAGTCCCGGCCGATGCATCACCTGAAGCATTAATAGAAGACCAACTCATATAAGAATATGAATCACTATAAAATCTACTTGTAACGGGTTGACCACGACTCATATCTAAAAGAGTAACCAAAATGCCAGGATCTTTTAAGCCTGAGCTTCCATTTCTTGGTGCTTTCTTTCTTAAATATAAAGTAATGTCTGTAATGTCAACTGACTTAGAATTTTTTACTGATTTATTGTCAACATAAAAACTTTGTATAAAGTCAGGCTTTTTTCTCATCGTTGTATAACGATTATCAGTTGTCGGTTCAGGAATTAATACATCTACCAAAGATTTTGGTGGATACGTATTAGGATCACTTAAATTAATACCAGTTTTAATTGTTTTAATTTTATCTAAAGAAGTAGGATTATCTACTTTAGCATATTCAATTAAAATAATATTATTTCTTGGCTCTGGTGGTAATAATCTTTTTTGATGTCTCCAATGCTTATTAAAGGCCGGCTTTTGTCCACCAGAAGGAAAAGCAACGTTTTGTGTACCTTGATTTCGAACCCACAAACTAAGCTCGCCCGACTCGTTTGTTACAAAATAAGTATATAAATCTCTTTTATTTGTTCTATCGGCATTTAACTTTTTATGGCCAAAACCAGGATAACACCAAGGTGTGATATCTTCAAATTTATTAGCATCTTGATTTCTTATGCCAACCATATATTTTGTTTTAGGTTTTAAGCCATTAAACGATATAAAAAGAGGTTTATCTTTTGACGCACCTTGCGAGCGAACAGGCAATTTGAAAAAGTTTTCATTTTTCTTTTTAGCCCTGTTCGTTGCAAGTGGAACATGCTTTGGAATTCGTCTCATTCTAGTTGCCATTTTTTAAATATCCCCTTATCGATGATTCCTGCGGCCGCCACGAGGTCCCGCACCAAATGTATTATTTGGAGACTCACCAGCTGGACCTGGATTAGTAGGTGCCGGAGGCGGAGGCGGCGGCGGTGGCGCGCTCGTCTTACTTGGCGGCGGTGTCGAAGGTGGTGGTGGTGGTTGCTTAGGCGGTGGCGGTGGTGGCGCCGGCGGTTCTTTAGGTGGAACTGGTGGCGGCGTAACCGGTGGTGGTGTTGTTGGAGTCAACACGTCACAATTATTTGGATTACTATTATTCTGACACCCATCATCAGTATTAACCTTTGGTGGAGGCGGTGGTGCTGTATTAGCACACGGATCTGGTGGAGGTTGTACAACATATCCACACTTGCCAGGTATCTTTTTGCCGATGCCTCTTCGAGTAATAGTACAACCAAATCCACCAGCTGATCTGCCCGTATAAACGTAGTTTACTGTATATACACCATGGCACTTTGTTCCCCACGGTGTACCAGCAGCAGGACAGCCACCTCCACCTGGGTCTGCCGGTGGTCTTACTGGTGGCGGTGGTGGGACATAAGGCTTTTCTTTAGATCCACTATCATAAATTGGATCTGCATAATTTGTAATTGGGTAACAAATTTCATAATTATGTAAAGGTGATCTTTTGTAATTTCTTACAGTAATATATCTGCCTTTAGATAAATCATATGGAATTGTAATTTTTCCAGAATATGTTAAGAAAGCGCTTGTGCCACTTCCAGATAAACTATAATTTACATTCCAGGCTCGCGACCCAGTTGAATATGATTTATAGCTAGGATTAATATATTTTTTGTTTCTAACTTTTACTTTTTCAGCTGCACTTGTATTAGTTAAAAGTGAAGCACCTACACCACCAGGAATAAACAGCGCAGTTCCAGTTTCTTTAGAATTTGCTGTTGGTTTAGATGTATGCTGATATACTTCAATTCTATCTTGTCCACCATAGACATCAAAGGTAATAACAATGTCTTGTCCTTGCGCATCAAGTGATTCAGAAAGAGTGAAAGTATTTTCTTCCCATACTTCTCCATAAGAACCAACAGTCATTGTTCTGTTATATCTTGTTGTTTTTTGAGTAATATAACTACACTTAGTTTCAACAGTTGGTGTTGGTTCTTCTGGAACGATAGGACCAGCAGTAGCATTTCTCTGACTTAACAAACGCTTTCTCTGAGATTTAAATTGAATAGTCTCACCTTCAAGCAAATGACCATATGTATAACGATCTAAATCGTAATCTAAGTTAATAGAAGTTTTGCCTGGTTGTAATACATATTCATAAATCGTAGAATTATGCTCTGGACTAGTTTGATCTGTAAAGTCATAATTAGCAAAATTGTCAACAAAGAATCCAAACTTAAATCTTTCTAAAGTAGAATCTACAGAACTTTGAATTGTTCTATTAGCAACAGAATTTTCCAATTCGCTAATGTTTGCAATATATTCTAATGATTCAATTCTTCGCTCCAACTGCCCAATTTCTTCCATCGTGTAGCCTTTTGGCTGTTTGTCAACACGATCAATGGCAGTAGTAAATCTATCTCTACGATGACTTCCTTTTGCAGGATCTAAATTAAATACGCGAGTATCTACAATTTCTTCCATTTCAATTGATAAATTTTGTGGAAGAGAAGGATAAGGACGTACAGATGATCTATATAAAACTAATTGATTATTGTTGTCAGTAGATCTTAATTCAGTTCCAAGTAAAAATTCAAATTCACCTTCTGAGTTTATAGTAATTTGATCCTGACGATCTTGATATACTTGATAATCAAATACAAAATCACCATCAGGAAGTGGGAACTTATAATTAGCACTAGTGTCAAACTTATTAGCAGGTGTTGGTTCCGCTGGGTTAGTAGTTGCTGCAGTGTTAGAACCTGCAAAGGCTGCAGTATTTGCCATGAATGGTCTAAAGTCAACACACTCTCTCAAGTCATAATACTCGCCTTTATCACTATTAACTTCTGGAATTTCCATAATGTTCATAGTGGTATTAGCAACATACAATTGATCTAAAACAACATCATCATCAAGATTATATGAATTGATAACCTTTACGCCGGTTGAGGAAGGTCTTAAAACGTCGACCTCAACTAAATATTCACCACTTACTGTGTGATCTGAGTAATTACCTTTGTAAAGATATCCGAGACCATAGTAATTTTTATTTTGATTATGATCTACATAGAATTCATCTCTTAAGTTAGTGCCGGTTGCGGTATTACCTGCATATACACCGCTCAATCTAAAGATGCCAGGTAATCCTAAACACCATGGCCCGGTCGTTCCTGCATCGTTATTGGCGGTATTAATTTTAACATATTGTTTACGACTAACTTCTAGTGATACTGGCGTGGTATTTGATAATTGTTGCGTATAAATTGCTGACACAGTATTTTGCGATGTAGCAATATCTAAATCAATCGTAAGTGTAGAAGAGTTTGCAGACACGGAAATACCATTACTGCCGTCTGGTCTAAGACTACGATTTGCTAATGGAATTGGTACGTTAGCAGGGAATGCTCGTTGAACATTGCCAGCGCCGCCGTTGATAGTACCTTGATATGTAAGTGCACTATTATTAGCTACTCGTGTTACACATACGTATTCACCTATTCCGTTATAACCATTATTAATATATAACCAATCGCCAACTTTAACATTACTTAACAATAAGTCTGTCGCATCGTCTGTTGATATTGTTGTTGCTGTATTGGAAAAATTAGCACTAGCAATAATCACTGTACTATCAACTAAATGATTTTCAGGCACAATGATTAATTCATTAAGTTCAGAAGTATTAAGAGATCCACGATAATGCCACGAAGCCCCACTCTCAGCAGAGATTGTAACCAAACCATTTGCTTGAGCAGTAATACTATCAGCAGCACTACGATACTTATAATCTATTTTGTCAAATTGCTTAATTGGTCTACCCAAATTAAACAATAACGAATTTTCTGCTTGTCGAATAATTTCAGCTTCTGTCAGAGCTTGAATTGTTGTTCCTTCAACCAAATTATTTTTTAATCTTCGCAATACTGTAGAGTTACCTTGAGTTAATACAGTATCTGCTAATCCCGGTCGACCTGCGCCAACCGCTGGACTAAAGATTGATCTAACTCGACCAAACTTTTTACCTGCATTCATTTTAATATCAAACAAATACAAACGGTACACTGCATTGGCTGTGCCAGGTATACCACTTTCTAGCATAACTGATCTTATTCGAGCATTACCAATAGTTGTACCAGAAGTGACATCGGCTGAAGCTTCAATGTTATTTTGAGAAATTGAATTACGAGCAACCCTTTGTAATTGAACTCGAGTGCCTGTCGTAAAATTATGTAAACCTACAAGTTCATTGACCCTTGTATAGTTTCCATAATTAATATCAATCGAAGTGTTTGATTCAGAATCTACTTCTGTAGATTTTTCTACGTCTTTTGCGTAGTTTCTTTCTGTACGTACACGATGTCCACCAATATAAGCGTGGCCAGGATCAAGTACGTAACTAAAATGTGAATCCAATTCTTCAGTATTTGCTACTGACCTTGAAGTTGCGTGGAATTGATCGATGACATAGTTACCAGCCTGATCATACGCACGCTCGGCCATTACTTCTTCAATTTGATTGTATGAAGTAAGTCGATTAACTTGGAAAGGGCGCCCTTCTGAAAACTTAACAAGTCCTAAAAATTCTGGATCGTCATCTGCTTCTTCAAAAGTTTTGACTTCTAAAGTAGGAACTAATTTTAATCTATCAGCGCCAGGTGCATTTTCATTTAAAAAGCCTTGGGCGTTATCAAATAGAGTTTGATCAATAGAAGTATTAACAATTGACTCTATAGTTTTAAAACCTACTGAAACATCAGAAGGAGTATTTGAATACTTAGCTACAATTCCAGATTGTGGAAGTACTTTAAGGAAGTGACCTTTTTGATAAATTTCACCGTCACCTACTGTAATACCAAAACCAAAGCCAACAGTTGGCCCACCTGATCCTGAGTTAGGAAGCGTTCCAGCTTGTGGAATAGCTATACGATCAACATAATTTTCTGCGTCAGCATCAAAAGTATTAATTTGTGTATTAGAAGCTTGAGTAGAAGAAATTGAAACATGTGGTGCTAAATAATAATTAACACCACCTTCGTTAACAGTGATAGTTTGAATACCACCTGCACCGGTAGTAATTAAACTTGCACCGGCCCCTTCGCCAATAAACTGTGTTAAGAGTGCTTCATTTCCTGTAGTATTTGAAGTAAACGTTAAATCTTCTGCGAAACTCCAAGCGTTGTTATTTGCTTGTGCAAGATCTTCAGTTCTTGGTTTAATTTTAAGAATAACAATTTCAGCGTTTGTTGTAGTATCTACTTCTGTAATAATAGCTTTAGCATTAGTAGTTGATTGCTCAATTAATTCACCAACTTGGAATTGACCATTAGCAAAATCTAATCCACCTGTAGTATTTTGAACTTCAATAGCACTTAAAATTACAACTGCGTCAGCGTTTGAAAATCCTTGCGACTGATTAGTAATATTAACATCGTTAATTGGATATTGATTATCATAAAAAGTTAATGTATCGCCTTCAGCAAAGCTATCAACATCTTGATTACTACCTGCATTATTATATTCTAAATATACTGTCTTTAAATCTGGGTTGTTTGATTCAAAGCCTTCAGTTGTTTTAATTACTCGTGCAATAACATTTGATGAATTTTTAACAAATAATCCATTTAATAATTCTAAAGAAGTTGCTGCGCCTGTAGTAGTCGTATCTTTTAATTTTGCAAAAGGAATTGAACTTTGATACGAAAACTGACAACCATCCAATAAGGTACCGGATTTTAAAATATGATCTCCAAACCTATTAACTTGCTCTTGTAAAAGCGTTTGAAGTTGATTCAGTTCTCTTACTTGCACCGCGGTAGCGGGCTTAAATAATACTCGGTAGTAATCTTTTTCTACGTCATAATCATCAAAGTATGGAGAGACTGATAAATTTGTTTCTAAGTCTAAAGACATTACTTAAAACTCCAATATTACACGAATTTCTTCTGTTTGGTTTTGATTTCGCGTGACGGGTACGTCATTTTGTAAATAAATGATATTTCCTTCGGTTGGATCTAAATCGCCATTATATTTATCAAGCGTATTACCAACTGTCGATTGTAAAACTGCTCCGTTATTTCTGCCGATAATATCTACAGAAGTATCCAACGTTCCACTTACATTTGTTACTAAAAGGTGAGTGTTATTTGCTGAAAATACTTTTGCTGTAAAGTCTTTATCGGTCTGATAAACTTCTTCATCTGCTTCAAAGGGAGTATTTGGATCTGCAAGAGTACCTAAAATTGTAGTGACTTGTCGATATGATCCAAAATTATATTGTGCAGTATTTGCTTGTATTCTACTATTTATATTAATTGAAGCTACATTAGCTACAGACTTTGAAGTTTGACCATAAATTAATTCGCCAGGAACTAATGATGGATCTACTTTATTAGCATAAAACGATGAAGTATTTGAAACTTGTTTAATTTTTCCAGTAGAAATTACACGCGCCAAATAAGCAGTTGTATTAGATGTTGTTGTTCCTGGCGTCAAAGTAAAACTTGGTGCAGTTTGCAGTTCAATAGATGTATTATTAGAACCAGAAATTGCTACTTTTGAAAGATGGTTATAAGTTACTGACGTATCAGATTTAATAAAAATATAATCACTATCTTTCAAAAATGCACTATAATCAAACGAACCATTTGCTTCTTGTACAAGTGCAGTATTTCCATCTACAACAGTAAACGATCCTTGTAATTTTAATTTTTCAAATTGTACAAACGTTTCATTTGCTGCAAAAGTACCATCGGCTCCTGCTTGACTTGTATTTGCTGAAGTAGTTGTTCCAATTTCTACATTAGAAAAAAGAGGATCACGAATAATACCAAACTGGGAAAAAGAATTCTCTGTAGGAATAGTATCGCCTTCATCTCTTTCAAACTTCATATACATAGATAAAAATCTACCACCAAGTTCAATAGCAGAATTAGTACCATGGCCGCCCTGCGGTGATATCATTGGTCTCACTGTTGCAGGCGTAGGCGCAGTCTTTTCACCTACACTTAAAAAGTTATTTGCAGACGATCCTACAACACCTTGTAAAATTTCTGCTGTAGCAAAATTATAATCTCTACCAACGTCTAACATTTCGATTTTTGATACGCTGTTTGTACTAGCTTCATCAATGATTGCGCGGGCATACGCCGTAACTGTTTCAGTGCCATCACCAATAATTCTACACTCAGGCATAATTTCATATGTAGTTGTACCATCAGGACTTGGATTAAATAATCCATATATGTCATCATCGCCATCTTGATCTAAAGTTACAAACACTTGACCATTACTACTCGGATCTTCTGAAGATTTAATTTTTCTATATTGTCCTGCGCCTGTGCCTGAGGTCAAGTACATAATCGTATTTGCATAAAAATCTTGTACAGTTGAAGATCCTGCAGGTAATCTTAGTTCGTCACTTGTGCCACGAGCACCAATGTCTGAGTTGTTAAATTGTGCACGAACAAAATTATTATAGTTTCTACCTCCAGTATCTACTTTTACTACGTCAATAGAACCTTCGGTAGCATTATTAGATACTGTAGTGTTTGCTACAACTGGAATATAGTTTTGAGTTGCAAATTTAGTAAATGTTGTAGAAGGAATACTATACATGTATTTCCATTGATAACCATCAGCGGTTTCATAATAGTTATCTCCTTCTTGAAATAATGCTGCATCATATTTTGCATCTTGAAAAAGAGGCTTAGATGTAGAAACTTTTCCACCAGCATTATACAAACACTTGTAAACGTGTTTAAATGAATTTTCATCAACTACAACATGAAAATTCTTATCATATAAATCTTCAACTTCGTCGTCATACATTTGATAAACAGTATTAGCAACCCAATCGTTTCTTTTTATCATGATCTTAACGTCATTGCTTGTAATCTTTTTTCCAAAAATCATGTTTCGATAGGTGTCAATACTAAGATTTTTTAATTTTTCTAATGGTTCATCAATTTCTTCAATTGTACTAGCGTCTGTCATATGATTACCAACAAACGCGTAATAAACGGTATTAGCTGGCTCAGTCACAGATTCAACAATCTGATCAATCAAATGTGTTTTAAATTCACTTGGTACAAGTTTCTTTGCCATTTTAATCTCTTAAGCTATTGTTGCAGAATAGAATTCATTTGTGTTGACAAATAAGTCAAACTTCTTAATATCAAATTCTGCTGTTGAAGATTTAGTTTCAATTGAAACTGGGACTTCAGAAGTTCCAACATAGCCACCAAATGGCTTAGTCCCAGCAGTATGTAATACTTTAAGAAGTATATCTTTGTATTTATCAAAAGGTAATGCTGTTAAAACCTGATATGAATATTCTTGATAAAAATCATTGTCGTGTAAGTATTTATCTGAACTTAAAAATGACTTCCTACTATCATGCACACCTGGTGCTACGCCTTGTTTGCCGTGTTTAATTTGACCCGCTACGGTTCTTTCTGAATTGAGGAAAGAAATAAGTGTTACTGTTTCTCCATCAAAATATCCATAACCAGAATCAATTACATTAAGTTGTGTAATAAAACCATTTCCTGATAATGCAGTAGATCTTACTTTTGCGTTTAATCCAGTTTTTTCTCGATCTCTCATTTCAAAAATAGTATTAATGCCCGCGGTGACGTCTGATTGTACACCTCTAATAATCGTCCCAGGTCTCATATCATCAGTGGTTGTCCAATTATCTGCAAGATGTATTCGAGTTGCTCGAAGAATTCCTTTGTTTTGATTATGATAATAAATTTTAGCTCTTACATTAGAATTCGTTGATAATTGAATTGTTTCACCAATAATAAAATTCTTTTCTTCAGCTTCTTTATTATATACAATTTCAAAATCATAACGTTCCATGTGTTTTACTTTTGGTTCGTATATAATAAAGTATGGATCTACTGGATAACCTCTACCTGGGTTTGTAGTAATAATAGAATCAATAGAACCAATTTCAATATTTGCTAATCCAATTGCATTTTGAATTGATGTATTTGTATATTCTATATTATTACTCGTATTATAAAGTAAATCTGAACCATAACCTGGAGACGTATTTCCTGCAGAAAGGACACCAAAATTAATAATAGTATTTCCTGAAATATCAGAAATCAATTCATTTGAGTAAAAGTTTTCTAGTTGTTGTGATTCTGATAATGCTGCATCGACAACGTCTCCTGCAAAAGTTTGCTTAACTGTGAACGCTGCTTCTGTTTGATAAGTAAATCTTCGTGCATTACCAATTGTTCCGGAAGTAGTTCCTACAACATTAGCAGAATCATAAAATGGATTTGTTACGTCGATCACACCCATATTAACATTAGATATTCCGGAAATTGTATATTCTGTGTTAATAATAGCGTCTGACTCTTCGGGACGAGGTAATCTATAAAATGGTTCATTATTTCTAAAAACACCAACATTTCTATCAATGTCTAAAAAATAACGCACGGCGCCAGTTGTAGCATTTGTTTGTGCCAATACCCCAGTTACATTTCCATTTGCATAAATTTTATCACTTGGGTGTTTTTGATAAACAACGTCATTTTTTTTGAGCCTAAGTGTAGAATCCGAATCAATGTTTGTTGTAGTATATTCAACAAGCATATTCACAGAAGTTCCTATTACGTTTCCTGTAGCAGTTACATTTAAATTATTACTCGATACTGTATAATTTGAAGCATTTGCTGTAGTATAAAACGTGTTCGTAGTTAAAATTAAAGTGTTTGAATAAGTATCAGCATCATAATTTACAGTCACAAATTCACTATCAACATCTATTGATACAATAGAACCTTTAAAGCTAACATCATTATTTGCGTGATATGCAAATAAGTTATCACCAACTGAAAATGGTTCTATATTTGCAAAGTTTAATCTTACAAGATCTTGTCTAACAATTTCAAAAGTTTGATATGGATTATTGACTGCAAACACTTGATTATTAGTTATAGATAATGTGCTAAAATTAAACATTACATCAGAGCCTTGAACTTCGGCAGTATTGGTATATCCCCAACCGCCATTTAAAAGTTCAAACTCAATCACACCTGTATAGTTTGCAGTATTTGCTACTGTAGCTTTTCCTCTTTTACCATTACCACCATCTACATATAATTGTTCACCTATGGTAAATCCAGGTGTCGACAATGTAACATCAAAATTAGAAAATGAACCAATAATTTTTGTTGTTACATTTTGAGTCAAATCACGAGTTTCTACTTGTTCACCGGTTTTAAAATCACCTGTAATATTAGCTAATTGAATAACATCAATATAACGACCACCTTTTTTGACTCTATTAATTCTTTCAGCATAGCCAGATGCATTACTTAAAGAACCATATACCATTCTTCCTAACATATTAAGATTAGATTTAAAACCAACAACTTCTAAGTAGTTTACGTTAATCCACGTATTGTCTGACGGTCTAAATAAGTCGTCAGCAGGAGTGTAAATTCTTGCTTCTAAACCATATATTAATTTAAAAAAGAGATCAACTGCTTGCTCTGTTCCTTTTGAACGATAAAAGTCCAATGAGTTTTTAATAAAAAGTTTCTTATTAGATGCGACGTTAAATTGAATGTTAGACAAATACTTATTTTTAAATGAAAGAATAAAATCATCTAACGTTGTATCAATATCTCTATACTCTGGCAATCTACGTGAGTGATATAGAGCAGGTGAAACGTTTTTTACAGTATTATCGTTTGCATCTATAAATTGATTTTTTTCCATCCACTCATAATAAGCTTTTATAAATGCAACAAATAACTGTCCTTCTTCTTGATAAAAATCAGGAAACTGACTTTCTATAAGAGGAGATATTTGTTTTTCTATATCAAACATTAAAGTCTAACCTGTTCTACCTTGACGTTAACATCAACATCCCTAATTGAAAGAATAGTTCTATTAATTGGCGTGATGTCTTTTCCTTTTGTTCTTGCGTAAAGATTTAAATAATTTTCTTGAACTATTTTTTGAACCCTAAAATTCTCTATAATGACAACACCTGTTGTGTAGTTGACGGTACCTGTTGGCCTAACAATTTCATGAAATTCATCATTACCTGATACAATATTAAGGAAACCCAAACCATCATCTTCTATAGTACATTCCTTTCCATCAAAAATAAATGGTGATGAAAAGACTGTTTTAATTTGATTCGAATCGTGATTGGGTAAAGTTCCTGGTATATCATCTCTTAAAGGGAATCCAAAATTAATAGTAAAGTTTCGCGAAAATTGATCAACTACAAATGATTTAATAGCATAAGTATTAGTATCATTACTAATAATAGAAGATTGTGCAGAATCAATCGCACTAACTAAATTACTATATCTAAAAGTTTTTTCAAACCCGTTAATGTTTGTTAAATTATAGTTTTGTATTGCTGAGCTAGCTAAAAGTTTAATATCGTCAATATTTAAGCTTGTTTGTGTAATATCATATTTGACTAAACTATCAACTTTAATGTAAGTATATTGTGGATCAACAAACACTGGATTTATTGCCAAAGCTGATAATGGTTTAATAAAATTATAATATTCTGCTTTTCTTGATGGCGGTAAAGCATCTGCAGTTTTTAAATCAACAGCAACAAATACTTTTCCAAATTGCGGTGGATCTTCTGCTTCACCTCCATACGCAGCAACATCATTAATTTCTGAAAAGTTTGCTTTTAACAGAGTTTTATAATCATCTGAAGTAATTACACGTTCTTGTGTTGCAAACGCGCGAGGAGCATTGAATTTAATTGACTCAATAGATTCTGCAATAGAACCACCTTGAGCTGCTAGCACTTCTTTTGTTTCTGCATCAACTGAAACTGAAACATTAGTTACAACACCAGTGCCAATATCATCGTCAGCTCTAAAATTTCTAATTCCATTTGGTAGTTCACCATTACAAGCACGATATTCAATTAAAACTACTGAGTTATCTTTTGGTTTGCGACCAATTACACCATCACCAAAAAGAATTTCATACGTATCATTTTCTGCAGCCTGTAAAAAGAAAACTAGCGATGTAGAATCTAAACCAAATAACTTGTCTCTTTTTAAATACGTATAAGTATTTTCACCATTATCTTCAATTACGGTTACTCTAATACTATTAGTATCAACTGTTTTATTTGTAATAATAAATCTTTCGGTTGCATTAGAGTTTGTTATATAAGAATCGTAATTTAGATCGCCTTCGTATATCTTAATAGCAGAAGCTATATAAGTATTCTGATCGTTATCATTTGCAGGATTTAATGCTAATACGTTATCAGCAGTTACAAAAGTAAAGTTCTTATTCCCAGCTGTTCCGGTAAACGACGTACCACGAGGAATCACAACAGCACCAGCAGTTGCTTGTGTATCGCGTATTGTGATATCTACTGTTGCAGTAGCAGATCTAAATGAACGTGGCACATAGTTTAATTCTTTTGCATGTGACACAATAGAATCTCTCATGATAGCAGAATCTAAAAACATTTCATTGCTTAACATATTCATGTAAAAAGCATTAATGTTTGTATTATACGCTAATATATCAAGCAATACGCTGATGTTAGATCCTTCGAAATCGTAATCTCTAAAAATATTCTGTGACTTTAAATAAGTCTTAAGATTATTTTTAATACTATCAAAATCGAGAGTTGTGAGGTTAATACTTGACTGGGCCATTTATCTTACTCTATAAAGTACAATATCAACTTCTTCTTCTGTTTGAGAAGTTAATACGTAAAATCTAATGGTAACGTTGACAGTGTTGTCATCGTATTCTGATGTAGCTTTAACGCTAGTAACATTGACGCGAGGTTCATATAGCTTAATTGTTTCTTCAATATTATCTTCTATTTCTGATAAAATATAATCTTGTAGAGGTTCAAACAAATAACGTGTGAGATTACTACCAAATGCGGGATTACGTAATCTCTCATATTTATTCGTAAAAATAATATTTCTCAAAGAATGTTTTACTGCTTCTACATTTACTTTACGAGTAATCTGAGCAGTGTGAGGATGTGGTAAAAAGGTATGCACAAAATCACTATAAACTTCTTCGGGCCTGGCGGCCTGTAGAAATTCAAAATCTTTTTTTGCTATCTTTACGCCCATGTTAGACTCTTCTTATTTATTTTTTATTTATATGATATTAAGTATTACCTGAAGGTGGTACATAATGACCACCGTGTGCATCGTTATTGCTGGTGTGTGTATTAAAATCGGTAGTAGTAACATAGCCGTCAATTGTTGATCCAGCTGGAAGAGACACTGCGTTACTAAAAGTAACTGGGCCGCTAATTGTAATTCCAGAAGCAGTTACAACAATTGAACTATTGCCAACTTCAATTGTAATAGTATTTGTTTGTGGTGGTGGCTGATTAGCTACTTGTTGCTCTAATGCAGAAGCCGTTACTGTAACTGCTGCTGCTCGTGATTGTATATCTGCAATTCTTGCTTGCACATCAGTTTCAATGCTCATATTTTAATACCCGTAAGAGTTAAACGTGTTTCAAATATTCCTTCTGGAACTTCAAAATCAACCGCCATCTTTGAACCAGAAAAATTACCAAACGTATTGTAAGTAAAATTCATATAATATGTTTCATCTTCAATTAAATATGAATATGAATAAATTTGAGAAGTATTTGAAAATACACCAGTATTATCACCAATTTTAAATTTAATTGTCGTGTTGCTTGTAATACTGACAGCTTGGGCCCTATCTGTTACATATGCATTTTGTGCAATACTATTAGATCCAGGTTTAGTCGACATCCAAAATGTTATAGGCGTGTCAGCACCATCTGGAACAACTAAAGTTATATTATACGATGAAGCGGTATTTCCAACCGGTAATCCATAACTTGTTATTGTATTTGCTTCTGCTACTACATTTGCAACTACAAAAGTATTACTCTGATCTGGTCCACTTACATCACCTTTATAATCTACGCTAGCACTATACGGTGTATTACTAAAGTCACCGCCGGATGGAAGGGCTGCAGCATTAACTGTAAGATTAGTAAGTGCAGGAGCAGTTGCAATGCTCGATTCAATAGCTGACATTGATTGAGCTATAGCTGCTGTTTGTTTATCTAATTTTTGTAAAGTTGCGAGAACTCTTTGTGGGTCAAATACTTGTTCCATAATTATCCACCTCCGCCTGCGCCAGAACCAATTGGTGTGCCATCGACTCCTGCTAAACCTTTATCTATTCGTGTCTGTAAAGAAAGACTATTGAGTGCAATAGAAGATTTTAATTGATCTTCCCTAGTTCCTAGTTCTTCAATAGAAGCAGCTGCTGCGGCCGCATCAGTAACAGCATCTGACATAGCATCAGTTGCTGCACCTAAATCATCACCAATTGCATCGATTTCATCAAGTAAGTCTTGTGCACCTGTAGTTTGAAGTGCGTTGGCAATAATACTATCAACCAAACTTTCTGCTGTTGCAATGAGGTTAGCAGCATTTTGATAAATTGAATTAATAACATCATCGATAGCATTAAATAGTGTTTGTTCTAAACAAGAAATCAATTGTGCAATAGCACTTGTTACTGCACTAATTAAATTTGCAATTGCAGATGCTAATTGTGCTAGATCAATAACTAATTGGACAATCAAAGCAATTTGTTGAGCTACCGGGCCACCAACTACTTTTGCCGCCCACGTTAAAATTTTAAGTGGATCAGATGGTAAAGATAAAAGAGGTGCCCAAGTAGACATAATATTTGCTATTGACTCTGCGTGAGATGCTATCGAATCAGTAATATGTTGAACATATTGATCAACTAATTCCTGCAGCCTTTCACAACTAAATGCACCATTTACTGGAACTTGCTCGGTTTCATATGGAAAATTTTCTAATGCACCGGTATCTTCATTTACAGTTGTTGGTGTATTTGGATCATAACTTGGATTCGCAGAAAACGTTTGATTATCAGGACCAATTGGTTTTTCTGGATCAAAGTTATCATTAACTTTTGCTTGTTCAACATATACTACGCCAGTCATCGCTTCTAATTCAGCAATCCAGGCGTTAATTTGTTCCGTTGCGTTTTGTACACTCATTATACTATATCCGTAACAATTCCTGCAGTGACAGTAACTTTCTTACCATCTGGTGTTGTCCAAGATCCAGATGCACCATTTTTAGCACTCAATCTTGCGTTAAGAGTTTTATCATTAATAACAGTCATATCAGAATCAACTGTAATACCTGTACCAGATTTTAACCACAAGCCACCTTCAGATTCTAAAAAATTTCCTACTTTAGCTTTGTTGCTTATTATGTAAGCTTGTGTTGTATGATTACCTTGAACTTCAAAAATTTCATCACCACCAACATGATGATAAAGATTCCCAGCTACATTATTATAATAGTTACCATAATCTAAAGGTGATAATTTTCTTTCTTGATCTTTTGTTAAACCCACATTTAAATTATAGTTGTTGTTAGTTCTAATGTGAGTATTATTTCTTACATCACGATAATATGTCGATTCATCTGTATCAGATAATCCACGTTCTTCATCTTTACTATATCCAACAGAAACTGCCATATTATTTTCTGTTGTTTGAATTGTATTATTACCTACATCACGATAATAGTTTTTAGTAACTGGAGAATAAGATCTATCAATTTTACGTTCAGTATCTTTATTATACCCGACAGATAAAAGATAATTATTTTCACTAACTAAAATACTTGTGTTATATACGTCTCTAAAATAATTCCAAGTATCTACATCTTTTTCTAAACGTCTTTCATCTTTTATTTCATAACCAACTTGTACAACTCTATTATTTCCAGCAGTAAGTGTAACATTGTTTGCTACATCTAAATATAAATTGTATTGATCAATTGCACCACCATCGTATTTTGTAGAGCCATTGTCATTAATACGATTAGGAGGTGGATCCTGATAACCAACTGTCCAGTGATATGTATTGCCAATCTTTACAGTTTGAGTATTTGCAATTGATACATTATGATCTCTTTGTAATAACTCATTCTTATCTTTTATAACAGTTTCAAAAAATGAGTCCATTGTTTTGCGAGATCTGCGACCTTTCCAATCTGGTTCTGCAACTCCGCCAGCTGTTGTGTAATTCCAACCAGATGGCCCAGTTTCAGGATACACATTTTTTACTTTGCCTCGGTCAGCGTCAATTCCAGGATTTGATGGAGCATTAGAAATTTCTTCATATGTTCCGGACCTATGCCACATATGCATACGTTCGTGGCCGGGAGTATCATCCAACTCAATTGCATGGCCTGATTTTGTAGTATAAGTTAAGTTATAAGGATACTCTGTATTATAGGCAGTAGGCATTTCATCTACTGTGCTAATAGCTAAAGGATCGT
>Ga0181572_10001171_pt1 | contig 19150 bp, 15 predicted proteins | sample 101ome_26_FD_133004 | JGI IMG/M metagenome (GOLD analysis project Ga0181572, IMG submission 133004) | Coastal salt marsh microbial communities from the Groves Creek Marsh, Skidaway Island, Georgia - 101408AT metaG (megahit assembly) | ecosystem: Environmental > Aquatic > Marine > Intertidal... | reverse complement strand
AGTTAATAATGCAGGAATAACCCGAGATAATTTACTCATGAGAATGAAAGATGATGAGTGGAATGACATTATGAATACCAACTTAGCATCGGTCTACAAAATGTCAAAAGCTGTTCTTCGTGGAATGATGAAGAAAAAAAATGGGAGAATTATTTCCATAGCATCGGTGGTTGGTGCAATGGGTAATGCAGGTCAAACTAATTACTCTGCTGCAAAAGCAGGAATTATGGGTTTTACCAAGTCTCTTGCTAGAGAGGTCGGACCAAGAGGCATTACTGTAAATGCGATTGCTCCAGGTTTTATAAAAACTGATATGACTGATGCGTTGCCAGAAGAACAAAAAGAATTTCTTGCTAATCAAATTCCACTCGGCAGACTTGGAACAGCTGAAGAAATTGCAGAATCTGTTCTATTTTTAGCAGGTGATTCTGGTGCTTATATCACTGCTCAAACTCTTCATGTTAATGGTGGCATGTATACTGTCTAGGATCTCTTAGCTTTAAAGAAATCTTTCAAAATTTTTGAGCATTCTTTATTCATAATTTGGCCTGTTATATGAGGTTTATGATTAAAGTATTTTTTTTCACTTAGATCTTCACAAGAGCCACAAACTCCTGACTTTTGATCACTTGCACCAAAAAAAATATTTGAAATTCTTGAATGAACTATTGCACCGTAACACATAGTACATGGCTCCAAAGTTACATACAAATCAGCTCCTTTTAATCGATAATTTTTGATTTCTTCTGAGGCATTCCTAATTGCCTCAATCTCAGCATGTGATGTAGGATCTTTTTTTAATATTGGTTGATTATGTCCTCTTCCAATAATTTCATCATTGAGAACAATGATAGCACCAACAGGCACTTCGTTCAGATTCATAGACTTTTCTGCTTCATTAATTGCATGAAGCATCCATTTTTCATGACGATTATAATTAAGTCTTTTCATGAAGAATTAGAATATCATTAGCCATTTGTGACATGATATTTCTTCTTAGATATTTATTGCAAAATTCTTTCCTATTAATAATAGTTGGCCCGGCTAACAATCTCTTAAGTGCTAATTTCATATCAGAAGAATCACATGGGTTAAAAACTTCGACACCAGGCACCTCCTTTTTTATAAATTCCGCGGCATATCCAGAAACACCAGCTAAAATAGGTTTTTCAGTGGCTGCATACTCAAAGATTTTTGAAGGCAAAACTTTTTGAAAGGCACTTAAATTATTCAGATGAATTAATAATATATCGGCTTTAGAGTATTCTTTTAATAACTCTTTCCTAGAAATAGGATTTTTAATTAGAACATTTTCTAAGCCAAAATTAGTAACTTTAGTCTCTAAGGCTGTCCTTCTCCCACCATCTCCAAATATATGGAATTCTGCAATAGTTATAAGATCTTTAGCAATAAATGGAATTATATTGTGAAGACCCTGCCCTTCGCCAATGTTTCCTGCATAAAGAATAATTGGCAAATTATTTTTATCACTTTTTTTAGATTTCTTTATATTTAAAAATTGATCGTCAATTCCATTAGTGAAAACAGTTAATTCATGTTTTGGCGCAATTTCTTTGACATGACTTATAAAACCTTCAGAAACAACATTTAATCGACTAGCGGATTTATAAGTAATTTTTTCCATCAATCGAAAAAAAGGTAAAACAATCCTCAGTGGATGATTTCTTAGAATATCCTTCATAGTATCTGTAAACAAATCTCTTATGTCTAAATACAACTTAATATTCTTTTTTTTAGCTAAATAAGCAGCCAAACTAGCAGTCATAAGTCTTGAAGAGGTTGCAACAATCAAATCCCACTCTTTGTCTTTTGCACCTTTCAAGACAAATTTAGCATAAGAAATAAAAGCCAATGTTTGATCTAGCATGCCGCTAGCGTGTTTAGGTATTGGTGCTCTATGCACTTTAATCATTGTATTATTTTCGAACTCATCAGAATCAATTCGATATGTTTGATAACGATTGGGAAGTGAAGTAAAGACATCAATTTCAATATCTTTTCGTCTTTTTTCCACAAGAGCCTTTACTAAAGATTGTGCCCTAAAGGAACCTGGACCAATATCTGGTCTATAATAGAAGCTTAATAGCAATATTTTCATTTAACTAATTAGTTTAGCGCACCGCAAAAATCTAATGCATCCATACTAATTAACTTTTTCTTAATATTAGGCTCAATAAATTCTTTGTGATTGACTAATACAATAAAAATATCAGAATTGGAGATCGCCTGATCAATTGAAACAATATTAAATAAAGGATGATTTCTTATATTTGGCTCTACAACAACCATATCAAATTTTTTAGATAGAAGATTAGTCGCTATTTCTAGGGCAGGCGACTCTCTCAAGTCATCAATATTAGGCTTAAAAGCGAGTCCAAAACAAGCCAACCTTGGCTTTCGATTAAATCTTTTTTCATAATTTAAAATTTTCTTATAGATTTTGTTTGAGACCCATTGAGATTTAAAATTATTTACCTCTCTAGCAGTTTTGATTAATTTTGAGTTTGATGGATCTCTTGAGACAATAAACCACGGATCAACCGCAATACAATGCCCTCCAACCCCAGATCCTGGCTGGAGGATATTGACTCTAGGGTGTTTATTTGCGAGACTTATTAAATCCCATACATCAATATTTTCCTGGTCACACAACATTGATAATTCATTTGCAAATGCAATGTTGATATCTCTAAAGCTATTCTCCGTAAGTTTGCACATCTCTGCAGTTTTAGAGTCAGTCTCATGGACTTTTCCACTAACAAATGATCTATAAAAATCAGCAGCCTTTTTGGTAGCATTCGAGGACACTCCTCCAACAATTCGATCATTTTCAACAAGCTCAGTCATGATTTTTCCAGGTAAAACCCTCTCAGGACAATACGCAACATTAATTTCATCGACATTAGGAATAGATTGTTGAATAGTATTGAAAATTTCCTCAGTAGTTCCAACTGGTGAAGTAGACTCAAGAATAATAAGGTCTCCATTTTTAACTATAGAAGCAATTTGCTTGGCTGATTCAATAACAAAATCTAAATTTGGCTTAGGAGTTTCATCTGAATTTTTATGAAAAGGTGTTGGGACACAAATTATATATATATCAGCAATTTGGGGTTCTTTATATGCCTCTAACAAACCAGTTGAAACTGCTGATTTGACGAACATGTCAAGTTCAGGCTCAACAATATGAACTTGGCCCTTGTTAATTATTGTAATAACTTCATCATCTATATCGCAACCTTTTACAGTAAAACCTCTACTTGCCAATAAAGCGGCTGTTGGTAGTCCAATATATCCAAGACCTATAACACAAACAATCTTATCTTTCATTTAATTTTCTAATTTTTAATACTAGTAGCTAAAGATACGTTTTATACTTCTTTCTCCAAAGCTCAAATTGAACAAGGGCAAATAACCTTTCGCCATTATTTCTCCCTCTATCTTGTGAAAGAAGAAGTGAATCAATAATGCTTCTATCAAATAAACAATCTGAGGATTTCAAAGTATCCCAGAATAACTCCCTTAAAGGGCCTCTCTTTAACCATTGCTGCATTGGAATAGAAAAACCCTGCTTCCTATTTTTATCAAAATTTCTAGGTAAAAGTTTAGAGGCAAGCTCTTTTAGTATGATTTTTTTATTACTTGTCGTTGCTTTTAATGAAGAATGAACTTTTGAAAAAGCAAACTCAATTACATTAACATCAAGATAAGGCGACCTAACCTCTAAAGAGTTGTGCATGCTCGTTCTATCGACTTTTACTAATATGTCTTCTGGAAGATAATTTTCAAAATCCATTCTTGTCATCCTTTCTATAAAATCAGGATTATTTGGAATTCTGTTTAATCTAATTATCTCTGCAAAATCGTAGAATACAGATTTGGAATTAAGTAACTGGGCTCTAGTTTTGTAATCAAATAAACATGCTATCAAAGGCAATCCATTGCTTAAATTAAAATCAATCGCATCGAGATAGTTTTTTCCTTTAACCCCAATTGGTATAAATTTCTTGGAGATACTTGAAATATTTCCACGCAATATAATAGGCAGTCTTTCTAAAATTTTCTTCATTTGCGTCAATCTGGAGTAGTGATTATATCCACCAAATAATTCATCTCCACCATCACCTCCTAATGCAACTTTACAGTGACTGCTAATTAAATTACTAACAATCCAAGTTGGAAACATTGACGAATCGACCATAGGCTCATCAAATTGAAAAATAATCTCAGGGTTAAAGCTGAAAGTTGAATTATCAATCTTTAGCTCTGTATGTTCAGTATTGAAGTGCTTTGCAACCAATCTAGCATGGCTAGTTTCATCATATTTATCATCATCCAGGAATCCTATGCTGAATGTTTTCACACTATCTGAATGCTTAGAGGCAAGAGCGGTTATGAGGCTAGAATCTATACCACCACTTAAAAGAATACCTAAAGGAACGTCTGCAATGAGTTGGCTTCTTACTGCGTCTCCTAGAATAACCTCTAACTCATCAACTAAATCATTAATGTTAGCCTCAGGTGGATTTAAATGGTTTATAGGTAAACTCCAATATTTATGAATTTTCTTTTTGCCATTTCTTAGGTCAAAAGTCATTAAATGTCCTGGGGGGAGCTTATTATAACCATCTAGAATGCATCTTTCTCCTGGGACATAACCCATGGCCAAATAACAATCCAAAGATTCATAATTAATTTTTCTAGGTAGTCTAGGGTGAATTAAGAGTGCTTTTAACTCAGATGAAAAATAAAGAGAATCTTTATTTTCAAAATAGTATAGTGGCTTTTCCCCAGCCCTATCCCTTCCCAAAAGTAAGATTTTTGAATTATTATCATGTATTGCAAATGCAAACATTCCATTAAGTTTGTTCACAAAACTCTCCCCCCAATGAATGTATGCCTTCAGAATTACCTCAGTATCGCTTTTTGAACGAAAACTGTGGCCCAGTTTTTCTAATTGATTCCTTAGTTCAACAAAGTTATATATCTCTCCATTGAAAGTTATTGTCACTCCATGCTCTTTTATGTGCATTGGTTGATGGGCCATTGTGGATAAGTCTATAACTGATAATCTTCTATGACCAAAGCTTACTCTTTTATCTTCAGACTGCCACTCTCCGTAATCATCAGGCCCTCGATGCCTAATTAAATCAGTTGCTTCTTTAATCCAACTTTTATCTTTAATAAACTTGGTTGATCCAATTCCAACAATTCCGCACATGGTCTAACTATCTTCTAAAAAGTCTAAAATTTGTATGCAAGCATTTCCATCCCCATATGGATTATGGGCAAGGGACATCTTTTGATAAAATTTTTCATCCTCTATCAATAGAGAGGAATATTTTATAATTTTTGATTTGTTTGGACCTACGAGTTTTACCGTTCCTGAAGAGACTGCCTCAGGTCTTTCAGTATTATTGCGCATTACTAAAACAGGCTTTCCTAAGCTTGGTGCTTCTTCTTGAATCCCACCACTATCAGTCAGAATGAAATATGAATAACTCATCAGCCATATAAATAATTCATAGTCCAAAGGTTGAATTAAATGAATATTTTTGACGTTTGCTAAAATTGACCGAACTGGTTTAGACACATTTGGATTTAAATGAACTGGATAAATGATATGTATATCTGGATACTTGTATGCTAAATCAGCAATTGCTGAACAAATTTGAGAAAAACCTTCTCCAAAGTTTTCACGCCTGTGACCAGTCACCAAAATAAATTTTTTTTCTTTCCATGGAAAGTGAAGAATGTTTTTTAACTCCTTATTAAAACCATTCTGCTTTTTCTTACTACCTTTAATTCTGTCCAAAATCCAAAAAAGTGAATCTATTACTGTGTTTCCAGTTACTTTAATTTTTGACTCATCTATACCCTCATTTACAAGATTTTCTTTGCTTTTAGGGGTTGGAGCAAAGTGGAAATCACAAATCTTTGAAGCAACTTGTCTGTTAAGTTCTTCTGGAAAAGGAGAGTGAATATTAGAAGTTCGAAGGCCTGCTTCAACATGCCCAACTTTGATTTTGTTATAGAAACATGCAAGAGATGTTGCTAAAGTCGTGGTTGTGTCACCATGGACCAAAACTAAATTAGGATTTTCTTTCTTAAGAATAGAATCTATATTGGTCAATATTGAAGAAGTGATTTCTGAAAGACTCTGATTTGGAGTCATAATTCCTAAATCAATATCGGGTTTTATGCAAAAAATATCCAAAACTTGATCAAGCATTTCTCGGTGCTGACCTGTTACACAAACTATTAGCTGATAACTATTTGAGTAATTCTTGATCATACGAATAAGTGGGGCCATTTTTATTGCTTCAGGGCGTGTGCCAAAAACAATCATTATTTTTTTTCTAAGCATTACTACTCCATGAAATCAGAACATGGGAGATTGAATCTACAAAAGAAATATTGATGCAATTAGTTTGGATTTTTTTGCCGAACTCTGGAGAAAAATAACTTGTTTCTAATCTTGCATTTCCCTTTAAGACTTTAAAGTTAATTAATTTTCCATTTGGGGCTGACAAAATAAACTGCCTTCTATCCTTCTGAGAAATAACTATAGAGGGATGAAGATGGAAATATGCATTGGCAATTTTAAAACTTCCTTGGATACAATCTTTGATTGATAAACTTTTGGATGAAAATTTCCAGCATCGATTATGAGTTGGTTTCCCTTTTAGTCTATCGTAGCCATTATGCGCAGAAGAAACTGATAAATCTCCATTTCCTCTATTTATTTTGAGATTTTTTGGGAAAGCTCTTCGGGCAACTCTAAAACTATTCCAGACCTCTGATGAATTTTCATTGTCAATCGAAACTGTATTATGTGCCTTTGTGCTTCTTTGATAAGCTCTTATATTGGTATCTTCATACTCGTATGTTCCACCGTTAATAAATATACGTGAATCAAAAATTGATAATTCAAATGAGAGTGTATCTGCATGAGCATGACCTGGAATATAATCTGGGCCAATGGGCGCAACATCAATAAAAGTTGTCGCTTCATCTGACTTTACCTTGATATATCCTGACTGACTAAAATTTACAAATTCTGAATCAAAATTTTCATATTCAATAAATTGTCTTTTAGCATAGGAAAATAAAGATGAAGGGCTTGGTGCAATACCAATAGCAGAATCATTAAAAAAAGCTATTTCTCCATCTGGATGGATCATGGAACTTATCCAAGTCAACATCTTTTTAACTTTATGCATCCAAAGTATATGATGATTGTTTGGAATAATTCCTTTGAATGTTGAAGATATATTGATTAGATCTAATAAATCCTCTAGAACTATTGAATGATACATAGGACTTCTCTCAAAATTTCCTCCATCATCTAATATTTGCTCTTTGATTTGAACGAAGAGTATTTCAATGCCTTTTTTTAGCCATTTATTAGCCTCATTCCCTGAAAAAAATAAACCAGAAAAAACTAATGCCTTAGCGTTTGCAATTATATGATTTCCTAAAATATGCCATTCAATTCTCTTTTCGAGATACCGCGTTTGAATTGCTAGACTTTCTAGAGATTCTTTGGAAAGTTTATTGCCTAAAAGTTGCCACTTAATCCAATTAACAATTCTAAGTGACAAAGGATATGACTCCCATCCAGTACCTATACCAATTGGATTTTCAGCAATCCAAGACAGTATTATTTCATTGTGCCACGAATCTTCAGATGGATTGGAGAAAGATGCATTCAGGCCGTCAAAATAATGCTGGTTATATCTCCAGAGTCGTGATACCTTGTTTTCTGAATCATTCCAACCCAAAATAGATTTTTTTCCTATTTTATTTAAAAAAATAAAAGTATCTTTATCAATGAAACTAATATTTTTAGGGGCGGGCTCAATAAAAATTTCTTTATGCTCCCTCAAATCAGGGAGTGATCGATCTTTTATCTTTGGCTTTACAAACTTAAACCATATTCGGTAATAAATTTGAATAGGCTTTAAAAAAATTAAAGTTCTGTAGTATAAAAGAAAACTAGTTATCAACTTTATTCCCTTGAAAGTTCTATTGCAATTTCGCTTACTTCAAGAATCTCTTCAATGGGAATAGGTGGCTCCAAATTTTTTTCAATCGCATTAATGAATGCCAAAGTACATGAATTTTGGCCTTTATCTTGCTTCCAAAGATTCATTTTTTTAAACCCATTCCATCCAAACCCCCTAAGCTTCCTAAAATTATCAAGTTGAAGTACTGAATTATTTACAAAAACCTCCAGTCTTTCTTTTGGAAAAGACTTAGATCCATTGGCGAAATAAAGAATAGTTCCAATAGAACCATCAGCAAAGTTCAGATTTATTGATATGGTGTCTTTATTTTTAGAATCCAATGACACAAGATGGTAATTAGTAATTTTTTTTCCTACCAAAAATCTCAATAAATCTATAAAGTGGCATACCTCACCAATAATTCTTCCTCCTCCAATTTCATAGTCTTGTGTCCAGTGATCTGAAGGAATAAAGCCTGCATTAACTGTATATACAAATGACTTCGGAACATCTAATGGTTGAATAAGCTCTTTTATTTTTTGAACCTGAGGTGAGAATCTTCTATTAAAGCCAACCATAAGAATGGTTTCATGAGTATATGATGATTTTATTAAATTAAGTTCTTCCATATTGATAGCTAGAGGCTTTTCTACAAAAATATGTTTTTTTGATACAAGACCGTCGAGAATAAATTTAGCATGGCTATCATGGCGTGTAGTGATAACTACTGCATCATTTGTTTTATCACTAAAGATTAATTCACTGTTGGTTGTGGTTACTTCAAATCCATATTTTTTTGCAGCATAACTTCCAGTCACACCTGAATTTGAAGAAATAGTTTTGAGTTTTGCTCCTGCTTTTTTGAATGCTGGAATCAGAACTCCTGTAGCATAATTTCCAGCACCTATGAAACTGGTTGAAACCAGTTTATGCAAACTTTTATTTCTACCTGTGAATTCTTGATGTTTTAATTTGTTTATTATTATTTCTTGAGAATTTAAATTTACTTCAATCCCGGGATAATTTAGCAAAATACCTAGGGCAGAATTTTTTCCAATCACTAGTTCATATGCTTTATGAGCCTCACTAATTTCAAATTGATGGGTAATTAGAGCTTTAAAGTCTAATACCCCCAGTGCAAGCATATCTAATATAGCTTCAAAATTTCTTTGCTCTGTCCATCTTACATACCCAATAGGATAATCTTGCCCCTTTTCTTCATAATTTGGATCATACCTACCTGGACCATATGAAGAAGACACTTGAAATGTAATTTCTTTTTTGAAAAAATCTTCTCTTGATATCTCTAATCCTGTGACGCCAACTAATATAATTCTGCCATTTTTTCTGCACATATTAGCAGCCTGGTGGATTGGTTCACTACTCTTAGTTGCAGCGGCAATAATAACTGCATCTACTCCTCTGCCGCGTGAAAACTTATTAGCTATTTCTAAAAAATTTACACCTGTTGACAAATCTACTGTTTCAGCACCAAATTTTTTTGCCATTGCCAACTTTGTTTTATCAAAATCAGCTCCTAAAACTCTACAGCCATTTGCTCTTAATAACTGAACTGTAATTAATCCAATTAAACCAAGACCAATTACAACAAAAGCCTCACCAAGAGTAGGTTTTGCAAGACGAATTCCCTGCAAAGATATTGCTCCAATAACAGTAAAAGCGGCCTCTTCGTTACTTACATTATCTGGAATTTTTGCACATAAATTAAAAGGAACATTTACAACCTCAGCATGCTTTCCATTGGAAACTACTCTATCCCCAATAGAGAAACCATCCACTCCATGACCCATTTCGATAACCTTTCCTACATTACAATAACCAAGAGGTAAAGGTTGATCAAGCTTGTTAAAAACAGCTTCGATTGTTGGTTTTAATCCATCAGTTTTAATCTTATCTAGGACCATCTTAACTTTATCAGGTTGCTTGAGTGCCTTTTCCACCCAGCCAGCCTTACCAAACTCAACCAACATTTTCTCTGTGCCAACAGAAACAAGCGTATTTGATGACTCAATAAGAATTGACCCTTTTGAAGACATAGGAGTTGGAACTTCGCTTACCTTTGTAGATCCATTTTTAAGTGATTGTAATATTTGTTTCATTTTTCTATAGTCATCTTTTTAGTTCATTATTTTTTTTGAGTCCAAAAAGTGGCGACACCATATTTCAATACATAAAATAGAAAAAATAGTGTAACTTGCATCTTTTTTACCTCGTTCATTATCTATTATTAGTTTATGAACGTTATGTGGATTAAAGAAACCCCTTTTCTCTATACTCTCTTTTGAGAGTATATCGCCTATAAATTCCTTTAGCTCATTTCTAACCCAATGACGTATAGGTAAACCAAATCCAGTTTTTGGTCTGTAAATAATATCCTTAGGAAGTCGGCCTTCCATTGCTTTTTTTAAGATCCATTTGGATTGATTCTTTCGATATTTAAACTTATCAGGTATTTTTGATGCAAACTTTACTAGATCAAGGTCCAAGAATGGAACACGAACTTCAACACCAGCTTGCATAGACATTTTATCAGTGTAAAGAAGGTTATGGTCAGTTAGGAAGAATCGCTGCTCTAAAGAAAGCATTTTCTCAATATTGCTTCTATTCTCAGGTAAATTTTGAAGATAATCAATCATCGGAAAATCTTCACTTCCTTCAGTGATAATTAATTTGAAATCATCTGAGTATAAATTATTTAGATCTAATCTTTTTGTCCACTTAAAGTAATTAATAATCCTTTTATCGTCACTTAAATTAGCTCCATCAAATAACTTTGCAAGCCTCCTGCCAAGAGCTGTTCTATGATCAAAATTTTCGGAAAATGTTGAAATGTTCCTTAGAATTTTTTCTGGAAGCCAATTCCACCATTTTTCTAATAGCAATGCTTGATGACGCCTATACCCTGTAAATAAATCATCTCCTCCAGCTCCAGAAAGAAGCACTTTTACACCGTTTTTTCTAGCTAATTGGCTTATATATTTAACATTTAGCGCTGCAGGATCTGCTAATGGCTCATCCAATTGAATTACCATATTTTTAATATCATTAATAATGCAGGATGAATCAACTTCAATTATGTTAAGTGGCGTTCCTAAATATTTAGCTACTTTTTTTGCATATGGCAAATCATTTAAAAAACCTGCGTCATGTTTTCCAATTGTATTAATAGTAAAGCATTCGATGTTTGGAGAAATTTCTTTCGCATAAGAAACGATGGCACTCGAATCTAGACCTCCTGATAAGAATGCACCCACTGGAACATCTGATATCATTTGCCTTGATACAGCAGATCCAAGATTTTTCTTTAAACCATTTAAAGACTGATAAAGATTTAATTCTGGTGATTTTTTACTTGTTGTATAAGGAAGGTTAAACCATTTCCAATGTTCATCTACACCGCTTTTATTTACTATCATAGCCTCTCCGGGTAATAATTTCTTCACCAGTTTATATGGGGTTTCTTCACCAGGGCACATAAGGAAGGATAAGTATTTATGGATCGAGTCAGCATTTAGCCCACCAAATTCGTTATCAAAAACCTTAAATGCTTTTAATTCACTAGTAAAGGAAAAGAAATTTTTACTTGCAGAATAATACAAAGGCTTAACACCGAAGGCATCTCTTGCAATAAAGAGGCTTTGTTGGTTTTGATCCCATATGGCAAATGCAAAGATTCCATTAATTTTTGATAACATACTCTTCCCATATGCTATGAAAAGATTTAGAAGCACTTCAGTGTCAGAGCTTGTTTCAAAAAGAAAACCCTTATTTAAGAGATCTTCTTTCAATTCTAAAAAGTTATAAATCTCTCCATTGAAAACAATTACAAGTTTTTTATCCTTAGAATACATTGGTTGATGGCCAAGGCTTGATATTTCTATAATAGAAAGTCGAGTGTGCACAAGAGTAATTTCAGATTCTTGATCTTGAAAGATTCCAGAGTCATCTGGTCCTCTATGTGCAAGAATATTTTGAACATTTTTAGCTGAATCCAAAATTAGCTCTTCATTGCTAGTGCCTAAAAAACCAAAAATTCCACACATAATTTTGTAGATCTATCTATTAAGATTATTTTGAAATTCAATTAAACTTCTTTCTATAAGATCGAAGGTATTTTCTGCACACTTGGTCCAATTAAAATCTTTGGACCTTGCGTATGTTCTATCAGCTGAGAACTCCCTTAAATCTTTAGACTCAATTATCGTCTTTAGACTCCTAAAGATGTCTTCAGAGTCAAGAGGATTAAAATATATTCCATCTTTTCCAAGTACTTCAGGCATAGGCCCCATATTTGAAGATGCAATTGGCAAACCTGAAGACATCATCTCTAGAAGAATATTGGGCATATTTTCACAACTAGATGCAAATATCCCAAGATCAGCTTCTTTGTAAAAAGAATTTAGTTGATCATATTCAATCTTGCCAAGATACTTAACCCAGTCTCCTTTGGGATCCCATTTTATAATACTCTCTTTCATTTTTTTTAAGGCTGGAGAATAGTAAGAGCCTACAAGATACAAAACCAAAGGCCAGCCAGTAGCAATTCTAAGTTTTCCAATTGCTTCAATAACTTCCCATTGGTGTTTATATTGGTCTATAGTTGAAACATATATTAATCTATAAGGTGAAGTATTAGAGTATTGATGTATTTCTTTTTGCTCTCTTGGTTTTAAATCAAAAATCCTATTTAAACCATGGGGAATTACTATAGTCCTACTCCCAAGATCGCCAATAATCTCCAATACCGATTTCTTTGCATAATGACTCAGAAAAATTAATTTATCAGCCTTTCTGAAAGTCTTAATTTGCAGATTTCTTAATAATAACAATCGAAAAAACATCCAAGAAAGTTTGTATCTTTTAATTTCATTCCATGAAAATGGGAGCATATTTCTACTCATAGTAACAAAAGGATGAAAATTTCCAGTATACGTACCTCCAGGAATTAATAGAATGTCGCATTTTTCCATTTTTGCCATCTTTGAGAGATTAAAACTTTGCCAAAAAGATCGATAGACAAAATTTCTCTCTAATTGCCAGTGGTTCTTCTTAATTAGCCAGGGTTTATCCTCAATGAGCTTAAGTGTAGATTTAGCTCCCCATATAATTATCTTCTCAAATTTTCCATTAATAGGGTTGATATTTCCCAGAATTTCTATGAGATGTGTTCTTCCACCACCATCTAAAAGATTACTTGCATCAATACCGATAACTTTTTTTATATTAGTCACCTGGTGTTTCTTTTCTACTAGCTAAGGATTTAACTCCTCTTGCCACCAAATGATGACCTTTAAATATTTCAATATTGCTTAATTTTGCTCTTTTAAACATCCTAGAGGCATCTTTAAAGCTTTGAGGTTTATCATAAGTTGGGGATAACCAATCAAAAGTATCTAACAGGGCCCACTCCTTTAACTGCAATTCATTCAAAGGAAGTATTCCTTTGTAATTAGCTACCGGAATAATTCTCTTTAAATAAACTCCAAAGAATGGAATTTTTTGGATCATTATGCTTAACTTCAGTAAAAAAGGAGTGATAAACTTCAGGGATAGAAAAAGTTGATTTTTATTTATTCTTTTTGTCAGGGGTCTCAAGAAATACTTTGGCTGTATTAAGCCTAAAAAAGATTTTTCATAAAAATCAACGCAGATCTTTCCTTCAGACATTAATTTTGAAGGTAGAGACATAAAGGCTTTTTCAACATCGGGAGTATGTTGCAATACTCCTAAAGAATATATGTATTTGAATGACTCATCTGGGAATGGCAATGCAAAAATATCTCCTTGGACTGGAAAAAAATTAGGGTAGCTGGATAAATTATTATTACACGCGTCAATTGCGCTAGAATAATCAAGAGCAACAACATTTGCTCCAGCTTTAAGCGCTACCTCAGCGAACCTGCCGGAGCCGCAGCCTACATCTAAAACCCATTCACCATCTAACTCGGATGGATCCCAGCCAGTTGAATCCCAAAAACGTTTTTCAGATATTGGGTGACCGGAATTACTATCAAGTTGGGTGGCTGCAAAATGATTCCATTGAAGACCAAAATTATCTGCATAATTACTTTCAGGAACAAACCTAGGAATGCCTGTTTTTATAGGATAAAAATATTTTTTGGATGTATTACAAAGGCCAGAAATATTTTCTTTAGAGTTTTCAAGAAGCCTCTCACCAGATAATGGGCATTGTAATTTCTCGATAAATTTTTTTTTTAAAATTGACATCCTCGACTAGACTTCTACTTACAAAACTTTATTATTTATATGATACCAAATACACATATGACCTTCTAAGATATAAGAAAATGAAACTAAATTGCTTTCAACTTCTTACTCTGATATTTAAAAAAATGATAAAGCAGACTTAGTGATAGTCTCAGGTCTTTAACCTTAACTAATAAAACTAAAAACATAGAAATATTATCTAAATGTAATAAAGCTTTGTTATAAATATATATTAACTTAACTGCTGATTTCTCTTTATCAGAAAAGGATGTCTTACTTTTATTGGTCTCAATCCACATTTCCAGTTCTCTAATTCTTTTTTCTTTACCATATATATTTGACTCGTTATTGCCATGCCACCTATAAGTTGCTAACGGCTTGCTAACACAGCCATAATTTCCATCCTTCATAATTCTTAAAGAAAAATCAAAATCTCCCATAATATGGTATTCAGAATTAAATCCTTGCAGCTCGATAAATCTTTTTTTTTCAACAAAAAGAGTAAGTAGACCTATTCTGTAGTTTTTTATGATACTTGATAAATCACTGGGCATATTATTGAGGCATGGATTTATAATTTTGGATTTTTGTCTAAAGTCATCTAAGAAATAATACTTCGAAAAGACAAACGTTAGCTTTTTAGCAATAGCATACTCTAATTGAGTTTTTAATTTAGTAGGCTCCCACCAATCATCAACATCGAGAAAAGTAATAAACTCTCCTTTAGCCTCCCTAACTGCATGATTCCTGGCAAGATATAAAATTTCTTTCTGTTCCGATCTAAAGTATCTTATTTTTTTTGAAAATTTTTCAACAATCTTATGGCTATCATCATTAGATGCATTGTCCCAAAATACAATTTCCCAGTTACTATAAGTTTGAGAATATACTGACTCTATAGCTTTATAAAGATATTTTTCACCGTTGTGACAATTTATAATGACACTAATAAGTGGCTCGCAATTTAAACTATTTGGCATTATATTGGTTGCTCACTTCTGATTTTATATATTCAATAGTCCTTTTTAAACCAGTCTCAAAACCTGTTAAGGGTTGCCAATTAATTAATCTTTGTGCTTTTAAGATAGACGCATAAAGCTCCATATTTTCGCATGATCGATATTCAATCTCCCCAAATTTTGCACTTCCTTTGCCTGTATATTCAATAACCTTTCTAACCACATCACGAATCATTATTTTTTTTCCTGAAGCAAGATTAATAATTTCTCCATAAGTATCTTTAATATCTAGACATTCAATAATTCCGTCAACTATATCTCCAACATAGGTAAAGTCTCTATACTGCTCACCAAGAGAAACTGGGAAATCTCTATTTTTAAGAGATCCTAGAATTACTTGCGGTAAGAACCTTTCTAAATCTTGGCCTTCTCCATAAACTAAGAAGAGGCGGATAATTGTGACGGGAAATTTCTCAGAACGAAAAAGCATTTGCATCAAATGAGTAGTGGCCGTTTTGGAAAAGGAATAAGGTGATATAGGCTGCTCTCTCATTTCCTCACTTTGGGGAGCGGGCAAACTGCCATATTCATCACTTGAACCTATTTGAATAAAATGTCGAAGTGGAGAAGGATCAATTATTCTTAAAATATTTATCACTCCAGAAAAATGAGAATTAATTATCGAAAGCCCTTCATTAGAATAGAAAGAAGAATGATTTATATACCCTGAAAGATTAACTACATACTCAAATTTTTTGTCATGCAAGATTGCATAAAGTTGATCATAAATTGATAGATCACATTGATAGTAATCTACTCCCTCAATTTTATTTTCTTTCTTGGGTACATTTAGCGATATAACGCTACATAAAAAACCTTTTCCATGGCATTTTTTGGTTAAATATTTTCCTATAAAACCAGTTCCTCCAATTATTAAGATTCTTTCTTTCAATTAAATATTATTTCCAAAAAAAATCAAATTGCCCATGGCGCTCTATTGCTATTCCAAAGCTCCTCTAAATTATCCCTATCTCTTTTTGTATCCATACATTGCCAATAACCCTCGTGAAAATATGCCATTAGTTCGCCCATTTCAGCGGCCTTTTCGAGTGGTTCTCTTTCAAGAATAGAATAATCATTATCAATTAAGTCTATGAATTCTGGTTCAATTACAAAATAACCACCATTTATCCAGCCTTGAGCAGTTTGTGGTTTTTCCTTAAAAGATAAAATTTTGTTTCCGCTAGTTTCTAACTCTCCAAATCTTGCAGATGGATGTACAGCACTAACAGTGACCATTTTTCCATGTGATTTATGAAAATCAATTAGATCATTAATGTTTATATTTGCAACTCCATCTCCGTATGTCAACAAGAATCTTTCATTGCCTATGAAAGATTTTAGTCTTTTGACTCTTCCACCAGTCATTGAATCTTTTCCTGTATCTATCAAAGTTACCTTCCAATCGATATCTTCTATTTGGTGTGGCTTTATTACTCCGGAATTTAAGTCAACAGTAAAGTCTGAGTTCAAGGACCGGTAATTTAAAAAATATTCTTTGATAATTTCAGCTTTATAACCTAAAGCTAAATAGAAATCTTTATGATTAAAATGAGCATACGTCTTCATAATATGCCATAAAATTGGTCTTCCACCTATGGATACCATTGGCTTAGGGATATCCTCTGTATATTCTGAAAGACGCGTACCAAACCCACCAGCCAATATAACTACTTTCATGCCTTATTTACTCCAGTCAAAATCAAATTCATTGATCATTTTTCTATCAACCTCTTCAGGGTCATGAACAATATTTGCCACATTAAGAAGTAAATTCTCCTTCTTATCTAAACCCTGAAAACCAAACCAACATTTTGGAGGAATTGTTAATCTGTGATAATTTGATGGTGATAGTATAATTTCTTGGAACAATCCATTAGTGAATGATTCTTTTCTATCATCATAAATGACAAATTTAATCTTACCTATGGGGACGGTGAGATTTAATGTCATTTTTTTGTGTCTTTTCCAGGCTTTAATTGCATCATAATTAACATATGAGAAGTAGCATTCGCCAAAGCCGCAGAAGCCAATATCATCTTTTTTTATTGATTGAAGAACATTTCCATTAGGCAACTCTATTATTTTCAATGGAGTCGTTGTTACACCGTCAACAGAACCTAATTTGACCAACTTAAACCTCTTTCTATTGCTAGATTTTCATAAGTTGAAATTTGAGCATTTGTCATCTCACTAACAGATATCTTCTTATTAGTATAAAAATTCTTATACCATTCAACAGTTAAATTCACTGTTTCTTCAAAACTGAGTGTCGGCTTCCAATTTAAATCACTGAGCGCTTTATCACAATTAAGTTTCAAAAGTCCAGCCTCCTTCGGTAAATCATTTATAGTTGATTGATCTGACCATTGAACATTTTCCCAACTCTTTTTCATTTCATTAATAAGGTCTGAAACAGAATAATCTTGTGTAGATATAGGTCCAAAATTATAGGCCTCACCATGAAGTTTATCTGTTTTATATAGGTTAGCTGCTAACCAAAGATAACCACTCAATGGCTCAAGAACATGTTGCCATGGTCTTGTTGCATCTGGACTTCTGATTTCAACTATTTCGTTTACAGCCCATGATTTAATGCAATCAGGGACTATCCTATTTTTTGCCCAATCACCGCCACCAATAACATTGCCAGCTCTAGCTATACCAATTTTAATATCTTGGTTTAGAAAAAATGATTCAACATATGTTCGAATTGCAAATTCAGCCATACCTTTGGAGGCGCTGTAAGGGTCTGCACCACCTAATTTGTCAGTCTCTCTATAACCCCAAACCCATTCGACATTATCGTATGCTTTATCGCTTGTTATCATAACTGCAACAGTCGGCTTTTTAACATATCTTAGGGCGTCCAATAATGATGCTGTTCCAAGGGCATTTGTTTTAATCGTTTCCATGGGATTTTGGTATGATTCTTGGACCAATGCTTGGGCCGCTAGGTGAAAAATGAAATCTGGTTTGTTTTTGAGCAATAAATTTCTTACATCTTCATTATTGCAAATATTCATTCTATGATCGGATAAATATTCATCTAAATTACTTTCCTTAAAGTGTGATGGGGAGCTAGGAATATCTTTCGAAACCCCTATAACATTTGCTCCTAGTTTTTTTAACCAAAAAGATAGCCAAGTTCCTTTAAAGCCAGTATGACCAGTTATTAGAACAGTCTTATTTTTAAAAATATTAGCAAACATCACTATGATCCATTTTTAATATTTAATAATTTTTTCCAACTAGTTAATTTATTATCAAGTTTAAAATAAACATTTTTTTCTAAGATACTATAGTTAGACTTCAAAGCTGAACTAAACTCTTCGGGCTTTGAAACAAATTTGACATCTGTAGTATTTTTTAATGGGCTAAAATTTTGGGTATTAGGATTAAGAATTGAAATAATGAATAAACCTGATACATAAGCCTCAACTGCAGCAGATGTAACAGAACTTGTAAACGCAACTCGAAAATGTGGTATTAATTTTTCAAGCGGCTTCGTAGATACCATCACATTAGCTTTTGTTAAATTTGGATAATCTGATATTTTAACAAAACATGCGGGGTGAGGTTTAATGCAAATCTCCCACTCCATAATATATTCTGCAGCTTTTTCCAGAAAGTTCATTTGTAAGGAAGTATTTTCGTATGAGTAATCAGTCAAAACAAGCAATTTTTTATTTTTTTTGATTGTGTCTCTTTTAATTGGATAGTTTAATAAATGAAGATATCTAAGAGCCTCGACAGATTTAATTCTATCTACTGGGTAGCCATTCTGAACCAACATTTCCTTTGCTACTTGACTATTGACTGCAACAAAATTTGGCATTGGCATTGCAAATT
>Ga0181572_10001170_pt1 | contig 19154 bp, 20 predicted proteins | sample 101ome_26_FD_133004 | JGI IMG/M metagenome (GOLD analysis project Ga0181572, IMG submission 133004) | Coastal salt marsh microbial communities from the Groves Creek Marsh, Skidaway Island, Georgia - 101408AT metaG (megahit assembly) | ecosystem: Environmental > Aquatic > Marine > Intertidal... | reverse complement strand
TAAAGGCAATTTTTTTTGTATTTTTATACTCTTCCTTAAATGTTTTAATTATTTTCCAGCGATCAAATAAAACATAAATAAAATCCTGGAGCCATGGACCAATTATTATTTCCCAATATCGCAAATCGTAATTTTTATTATGAAATTTATTTAATTGGTTTGCAATTAATTCTAATACTGATCTATAAAAAATAAAAATTTTTTCGAAATCTTTGTGAAGTTTGATTCTATCATCCCAATGATATGTCAAAATCTCAAAGTTCTCTGTAGATTTTTTGATATGCTTACTCAACAAACACCATCTTCCAGAGTAGACAACTTTTCCATCAAGGCCTTTAGGATAATTTTTTTTAGAATGAATGAGAAAAACTTTTTTCACAAAAAAATACTAAACATCGCTTAATTTGCCATTTTCGACTTTGACAACCCTATCAAATAACTTTAAAACTTCAGCTCTATGAGTAATGCAGATGATTGTCAATTCCTCTATTGAAATCAGTTTATTTAAAATTTTTCTTTCTGTCGACGAATCAAGGGCGCTAGTAGCTTCGTCTAAAACTAATAATTTAGGTTTTCTGGAAAGAGCTCTTGCAATACCTAGTCTTTGTCTTTGTCCACCCGAAAGGTATCTTCCATCTTGTCCAACTTCCATGTTAAGACTTTTATTTGAGGAATTTGATGGCTGCACAAAGTCATCCAAGCATGCAATTTTCATACATGAAATAATTAATTCATCATTGAAATCCTGATGATTAAGTCCGATAGTGATATTTCGCGAGAAAGAAGTGTTAAAAATTGTTGTTATTTGAGGTACGTATGCAACGAAATTTAATTTTTGGTCTTGAGAAGAATCGATTACCACATTATCTATAATTAACTCTCCAGCTTTAGTTTTAATTAAACCAAGTAATGCGTCAACCAGAGTGGTTTTTCCAGACCCTGATGCTCCAACCAAAGCAATTTTCTCCCCTTTGGCAATATTCAAATTTATGTTATTGAGAATTAATGGAGAATTTTTATCATAGGCAAAACTAAAATTCTTTATTGCAATACTTTCATAAAAGGACTTTTTATTATTATTTGTCGTTTTCTTATTTTTTAAAGAAATATCATTGTTAATTTTTTTTAATACCGGGGTACTGGCTTTTATTTGACTTAAAGAATTAAATATTGAATATAAGGAGGGAAGTAACTTATAGCCTGCAATACCATAGACTGACAAGATCATTAACATATCTTTAGATTGATCAAAATAAGAGTTAAATAATATTGCCGAGATAATAACTAAAGTAAAAGTGATAGCCTCAATAACAAACCTTGGTATTTGAGATATAGTTTCAACTTTTGACTGGGACTTAGCAAAAATTTCAGCATCATCTGAGAATTTCTCTAGGAAATTATCTTCAATCCCATATAACTTCATCTCCTTCAGTGCTTTGAATGAATTAGTTACGGATTCAAATCTTCTGAGGTTAGTATTTAGTCTTTCAATGCCATAAGCAACCAATCTTTTTTTATAAAATTTATAGATTGCTAAAAGAATTGCTGCAAACAAAGTAATTGAAATCATTGCAGCTAATGGGTCAAAAATAAACAAAATGACAGCGGTTGCTATGAGTGCAGCTAAAAATCCGATAATGTTAATAATCGGCAATAATATTCCTGATGTGTAAGTACTAACTTCAGAAAGTATTGATTGTGCAAGTTCGTTGGTGTTTTTATTAATAAACCATGAATAATTTTGACTAATATATGCGTCTAAGAGATCTAAAGAAAGTTCTTTTTCTATTTGTTTCGATGCTCTTATTGCCAACTTAACAGACATTGCTTTGATAATTAATGAGGCATTTAGCATAAACAGTGAAGTAAAACCTACAACTGTAATTTGCATTTTTTTATCTGAAATATTTAAAAAGTCTACAAAAAATTGAAATATCTTGATGCCGGAGATTGATTCATAATCAGCTATCATCGACAAAAAAGGAAGTACAGAGAAAATACCCAGAATTTCTAAAACACTTGCAGGTATCAGAAAAAAAACTGCCTTTAAAGCCAAATCTTTTTCTTTATTGTTAAGAACCTCTAGGGCCTTTTTATATGGAAAAAACACTTTAATATTTTAATAGTACACTCTTAGTCTGGTAATGAAATCACCTTCATCATTTTTTCAACAATCTCGATATCTTCTATAACATCAACCGCGTGGGTATCAAAATTGGTTTGTACCATTCTTACATTCAGCCCATTCTCTAAAACCCTCATCATATCTATTGATTCAGCAATTTCTAAAGGGGTAGGCTCTAGTTTGTTATACTCAATCAAGAAGTCTCTTCTAAAAGGAATAATGCATACTTGTTTAAACATGTGCTTATAGTTTATGTTTGATTGGTTTGGTATTGGCTCACGTGAAAAGTAAAGTGCGTCACTCTTTCTATTAAATACAACTTTAATACAATTTCTATCATTAAATTCTTCAGAACTTTTAATTCTTGACATTAAATTTAAAACTAATATCGACTGATCGCTAATCATAGGCTCAACAGCTTGAGTAACCATATCTGGATGTGTTAATGGTTCATCTCCCTGAACCATAACTACAATATCAAACGTAATGTTTTTTTCTTTTTCAATCGCTAGTAAAGCTTCTGCACATCTATCTGAAGCCCTTTCATGAAGTGAAGATGTCATAATAGCAAATCCGCCAATAGACGTAATATAATTAAAGATTTCTTCATCACAAGTTGCTACAGCTGTCATTGTTAAACTTGCTGATTTGCATACACGATCATATACATGTCCTATCATAGGCTTACCATTAATTTTAGCTAATGGCTTACCAGGAAATCTACTACTACCCATTCTTGCTGGGATCAGTGCCAAAATTTTCATATCTAACTTAATTCTCCAAAAGAGCCCAATTTATAAAACTATTTAAACCTGCATTAATTTCAATCTCTGGGGAAAAAGACAATACTTCTTTCATAAGAGAAATATCAGCATAAATGCCATTCTGATCTCCGGGAGTATTACCTTCGACTTTAAAGGTTGACCCTGGAATTTGTTTACAAATTTCATTAAGAATTTCTTGGACTGTTGTTCTAACACCTGTAGCAATATTAATATTATGATTAATCGCTCTATTGTCAAAAGTAGCTCTATACCAGGACTCAACAACGTCATCAATATAAATAAAATCTCTAAAACGATTTAACCCACCTTTTACGATTATTTCTTTTTTTGAAATAGCTTGAGAAACATAAATACTAACCATGCCCTGTCTAAGATTCATCATATCTTGTCCAGGCCCATATACATTAAACATTCTCATTGACACATAAGGTAGCTTATTATGGTAAATCCTCAAATATTGTTCAGCAGCTAATTTTCCGACTCCATAACATGACAAAGGTATTGGGGTTAAGCTCTCATTAACACCACTATCAATGACATTTCCATAAACAGACATTGAACTTGCAAAAATAAGTCTTTCAGCCTTAGCCTCTATTCCGTACTGAATTAAATTTAGGGTTGAGAAAGTGTTTTTCTTGAGATCAGCAATGGGATTATCAAAACTAATTTCACCAGATGATTGGCCAGCAAGATGGAGTATTTTTGAACATCTTTTGGGAAGAATTTTATTTAAATTGTCTTTTGAAAGATCATATTCAATAAAATCAACATTTGAAGGAATGTTCTTAGGATTTCCTTGAGAAAGGTCATCAATACCAATGACATAATACCCCTCATCAAGAAATCTTTTTGCTACATGTGAGCCAATAAATCCCGCAACTCCGGTAATTAAAATCTGCTCCATTGTTATTTATGGACTACACCAATTAATGTATCGCAATAACCAGAATCTACCAACATTCTCTTGTACTCGATATCTATTCTGTCGCCAATAATATGAGTAAATCTCTTCATGCCTCCTGGTTTTCCGTCCCTGGCCCAAATTAAATGGTTAGATAAATCGTATCTCTGTTCTAATAGTATGTCAAAAGGTTGATTAATTTTTTTCAATAAAACACTTAAAGATTTTTTATTGAAATACCAGGGATGCGCAACAGACCAATAAAATCTCTCAAATTCGGGGATATCATAAATTGAATATAATGGATCTGAGGAATTAGGTATCTCAAAGATAATTTTTCCACCAGGCTTTAATAAGCCCAATAACTCTCTCAAAAATTCAACCGGATTTCTAATATGTTCTAAAACAAAGAAATGAAAAACTAAGTCAAATCTTTTTCTAGGTGAATTATTCTTCAGCTCCTCAATGGATGAATAAGATTCTACATTATTTTTCTTAAGAAAGTTTCCAAAGGCTCCAGACGGTTCTATTCCTGTACAACTATGGCCATCCTTAATAAGAGGGTACAACATAAAACCAGAGGAGCACCCAACTTCTAAAATTTCTTTGGGTTCTGTTAAGAATGAAGAGAGGTAGTTCATACGACGAATCCTGTTTTCTTCATTTGCTGCTATATGATCTTCAGATTTTAACCAACCACCATCTTCTCCAGACCTGGTGGACATAAAATTTTCAAACTCGGCTACATAAAAAAAATGCTCTTCTTCTTCACTTAGAAAGGGATACTGATAAATTACTTCGCATGATTCACACTCAAAAAAGGCATTGGATTTCTCTTTGTCCTTACCATAGACGTGAGAAGTGACAACACTTTGGTGTTCTCTTTCATATAAACACAGAGGGCAATTATTTGGAAGTGGCACTATAAATTATCTTAATAAAAAATGTTTAGTAAAATTTGAAAAATAGAACAGAGTAGCCTTAGTTATTTCTTCTTCTAATGTCCTTGCTAAAACTTCTAAGCATCACCGAATCAATTGAAAATGGTAGAAATCTAAAACCTTGGCCTATCCTCTTATCTAATTCCTCAAATGAGGGCTCAACTACATGTATTCCAACTGGCACATTGTTGGAAACAGATTTTGCCAAAACTTTTTGCATTATATCTTGGAAAAGAACATTATCAAAATCTCCAGTTATACCCATAGATGCTGAAAGATCATATGGACCTATTAAGATAGCGTCTAAACCTCGTACTTTAAGGATTTCATCTAAGTTCTCTAATCCCTTCTTACTTTCAATCATTGCAATCAAAATAGGCGATAAAGCTTCTTTGCGATATTTCTCAAAAAACTCACCAAATAAATTAGCTCTAGAATAACCAACTCCACGAATACCTTCTGGTGGCCATCTAGACATATCTCTCACATACTCAAGCTGAGAAGCCGATTCAATTTTTGGCACAATTACTCCACCAGCACCAGCATCCAGGGCTTGTTTGCAGTCTTTCTCTGAACCTTCTGCTACCCTTACAATTGGTAAAGTTTCTCCTAATTCAATAGCACGGAATAAATCAGGCAATTGATGATGAGAAGTAGATCCATGCTCTAGATCTATTGCCACCCAATCATAACCAAATTGGCCAAGAATTTCAGCCACTGAAGGATGAGGAATCTGAATCCAACCTCCGATAGATGCTAGATTGCTATTTAATTTTTTTCTAATTTTAGAAATTAAATCAATTCGACTAATCATTTGAAATCTTCTGTTCTAACACCATCAAAACTAGCTTGAAGGTCATGATTATAACTTGTGTTTCTTAGAATAAAACTAACCTTATTTTTTTTTGCAGCCAAAAGATCTATCAATGAGTCTCCAACAACTAAAACCTCACTAAGCTTCATTCCTCTTTTTATAATTTCTTCTTTAATTGCAGAATATTTGGTGAATGGAGATCCATAAATTGACTTAAAAAAATGACCTATACCTGATCTTTTAACAATTTCCTCAATGTCCTTTTGGGGTGTTGCTGTTACCAAAAAAAATTTTTGCATATTTGAAGAACTCTCTAGATAGTCAATGATTCCTGGAACCCAATTTGACGCTATTACTGACTCTATAGTTAACTTAGAGAAATCTTTAGAAAATATTTCAATAGTTTTCTCAGTAACCGGAATTCCAGACCAAGATAAATAAATTGGAATTTTCTCAAACCTAGAGATTCCACCATTTTCCTGATGATGGAATTTAATCTTTTCTGTAATTTCTTCACCGTATTTTCTGAATAAAAAAACGAAAGCATCGCTTTTAGCTTCTAAAGAATCTTTAATCACACCATCAAAATCCCAAAAAATATATTTATACTTTCTGAGATCTCTCCTAATTTTTGTCATTACTGGTTGATCTCTTAATTATCTTTTTTTGACCTAATTTCCTCAATTAGTTCAAGTAACCCCTGACCAAGGTCAACATGAAGTGGGAGAATATACTTTCTACCCAACTTTGGTTGATATGCATATGGGGTCCGTATATAGTGTCCAGCATGATGATTAGAAATAAATTCTACTTTGGTGTTCAAACCTAATATTTCATTAAGCATTTCAAGCATATCAAGGACTCTCATTGGCTCTTGGCCAGTAAGAACAACACTTTGATTGATATAATCATCACTCAGTGCTTCAACACTTGCTTTAGCAGCATCTTCAACATGAATATATTCTCTGAGTGCATTTTCGCTACCCTCATATTGAATAATTCCGTTCTCAAGAGCTTTGCTAACAACCCTAAAGAGCCCATTAGTGTAATCTGCTCTAGGCCCATATAATGATCCATATCTTAATATTGTATAATTTAGTCCGAACCTTTTTTGATATTCTTCAACGTAGTGTTCAGAGGATTGCTTACTGCATCTGTAGAATCCACCCTCTCGACTATAAACATAAACTGTACTGGCATAGATAAATCTTTTAACTTTATGCTTGCGACACGCCTCCATTACATTAGCATTTCCTAGAACGTTTATGCTTATCGTATCTATAGGCTTATCCAAGCCATCATTCAGATCAGCTAATGCGGCAAAATTATAAACAACCTCGCAGCCTGAAATTGCAGCACTTACAGATTTCTCATCTAAAATATCTCCAATAATCATCTCCTGATTATTTTTAATCCATTCTGATTTTTTTATATCGAAAACTCTTACTTGATATCCTGAGTTAACTAAATAATCAGCCACATGACTACCAAGAAAACCTGCCCCTCCAAAAACACATGCATTTTTTTTACTCATATCTTTTCTCGTTGTACTTGATATTCCTCATCAGGAACAATACTAACAAGAGGCTCTTTTGAAAAGAATCTTACAACCTCCTTAGTTGCTTCAATCTCCATTGATGTTCTACAATCTATCGACATTGAGCCCATGTGTGAGGTTAAAAGGCAATTCTCCAATTCTTTTAGCTTTCCATTGTAAGGCTCATTTTCAAAAACATCTATTGCTGCCCCAAAAAGATGCCCCTCTTTAAGAACTTTATATAAATCAGCCTCATTAATAATACCTCCTCGAGAGGTGTTAATTACGCAAGCATCAGATTTCATAAACTTCAAAGTCTCGTATTTGATCATATTCTTTGTTGACGAGGTTAAAGGAACATGTATAGAAATTAAATCACAATTTTTATAAATTTCTTCCTTTGTTGCCTTACTTGCAAAAGGAAAGTTTGACAAATCTATAGTTTTAATATCATTAACCAAAACTTTAAATGGGGAAAATCCCACTAATCTTTCCAAAAATCCAGAACCTATTCGACCATAACCAATAATACCGATAGTTATCTCGGAAATCCTTTTTCCGAAATATCGATTCCAATTACCCTTGTGCATTTGATAATTTGAAACATGAACATTTCTAATAAGAGATAAGGCAATCCCAACTGTGATTTCTGCAACAGCAGGAGCTGGAGCATCAGGGGTATAACTCACTATAATTCCTCTTTTTTCAGCTGACAAAAGATCAACACTATCAAGACCAATGCCGACTCTTGAAATTAATTTAAGATTGGTTCCTCTTTGCATAACTTTGTCAGTTATTGGTTCTGTGCCAGCAATTATCGCATCAAAATCTTGGACCATTTCTGCCAACTCATCTTCAGAAAGCTTTCTACCAATAGGATTTATTAGATATTCTATTCCTGCTTTTTCTAATAGTTCAATTGGATAATCGTTCTTATCTCCAAAAGGTACAGTAGTAATTAGGACTTTAGGCATAAATCTATATTGAATTTTTCTAAATCAAATACCCATATTCCATTCAATACTAAACAAGCAGGAATCGAGCGGAAATCTTTTGGGTTCTTCAAAGCTTGCATATACATTTCTTTTTTGGCCTCTCCAAGGGCAAGCACAATTATATTTTTAGCACTTTTAATAACTTTATGAGTAATGGTCATTCTTTTCTTGGGGGAGTTCGGACTTATACTGTATACAAAACTCTTTCTTTTCTCAAAAAGACCCTTGCTTCTAGGAAATAAAGAAGCAATATGTCCGTCATCTCCTATGCTCAATAATATTAGATCAAGTTTTTTTGGCAATGTAGATTCGTACTCTTTCGCAAAATTATAAATTTTTTTGTTTCTGAAGTTAAGAAACTTCATGCCTTTGATATATTTAAATGAATTATTGAATAAGCTTTCCTTAAGCATTTTTGAATTACTTTGAGGGTGATATAAAGGAACACATCTTTCATCAGTTAGATAGAAATCAGAACGCTTCATAAGTTTAATGAAATTAATATCTTGACTTATTTTTTCATAAAGAATTTTTGCACTCCTACCACCAGTCAACATAATTTTTTTTCGTTTACCAAACACTTCTTCCACCATCCATAACTATATTTTGACCATTCATATAGCTCGAAGCATCTGAGCATAAAAACTGGATAGCAGAGCGATACTCATTCTTATTGGCCATTCTTCCTAATGGAATCAAGTTTGATAACTTTTGAACAAACTCCTCGCTTTGTCCATTGAAAACCCCTCCAGGAGATAATGCATTTGATCTAATCCCCTCTTTAATCCAGTATGTTGCCAGATAACGGGTTAATCCTACAAGTCCAGATTTTATTACGGAGTATGTAACTGGTTTAACTGGCTGTAGGTCATCGTTAAGATTATTTCTGTAATACAAACGTTGATCTGGTGAAAAAACAGATAAGTCTGATGCAATATTTAAAATTACACCTCTAGCTTTCCTTTTTGCCATATCTGAACCAAAAATCTTGGCTGTTTGAAATGCTCCTGTCAATCCAACAGAGATTTGAAGATCCCAATCATCTCTTGAAAAATTTTCTAATCTTGAAGTCTCAATTACATTCCCATCACTTGCAACTTTAGGGTCAATAGCAGCATTATTTATTAGAATATCTATGAATTTACCTTCTGCATCGAGCTTTTCTTTTACAGATATAATTGAGTTTATATTTGAGACATCCATTTCGTGAAAAATTATTGATGCATTAGCATATTCAAGCAATAACTTTTTCTTTGCTTTTGATAGATCAACATCATGAAGATCGGTTAAAACAACATTGGCTCCACATTCAATCAATGCGGCGGCATGCTCAACTCCTAATAGCCCTGCTGCTCCAGTTATGAGTGCTGTTTTACCTAATAAATTAAAGTTCTCTAGCATTATAAATTTAAATTCATTATCCTCTTATCTGGCCGCCATCAATTGTCCATACTGCACCTGTGACAAAATTTGCATGAGAAGATAATAAATATCCAGTTAAGTTACATATATCTTCAGTAGAGCCAAGTTTATTTAAAGCCACATCTCTTTCCAGAATTTTTTCAACATTACCTAAATTCTCTTGAATTTTTCTATCCCATACCGAACCTTCAAACAATATATTTCCTGGAGCTATTGCATTAATTCTAATATTTCTCTTTCCTAAAGGTCTGGAGATAGATTTAACATATGCATTCAGAGCTGATTTAGAAACAGAATACGTTATTGGAGCATCTGGTATGTACTCAATACCGCAAATAGATGAAATACAAACTATTGAACCTTTGGTACTCGCTAAAAAACTTTTTGCTGATTCGACCATATTGGTGGCAGTCCAGAAATTAGTTGCAAAAACGTTTTGCCATTCCTTGTAGGTCTCATTTCCAGGACTAACTGATTTACCACTACCAGCATTACAAATTATGTGATTAATGTGTCCATAGGCTTTAATAGTTTCATTGATAAGTCTTTTAGCTTCAGAAGGTACAGAGACATCAGCACTTATTGCTAAACAATTGGGAATTAAAAGCTGAGCCTTTTTAAGTTTCTTGATGTCTCTTCCATTAATAACAACCTTGCATCCCTCATTACTTAAATATCTGGCTATAGAAAGACCTATACCTTTGCTCGATCCAGTAACAATTACAACTTTATTTGATAAATTTAACTCCATAGATTAACAAACTTTCTTGGCGGATTAATCCAGTTGTAAACTAACTGCTTGTAGTTTTTGAGCAATGCAGAATGATTGCCATCATTTGCTCTTGCAGTTTGCAGTATGTAATTACCTTCATATCCAAGCTTGGCCAATTCAGAAAACACTATTTCAAACTTAGCATTGCCAGTTTCTAAAGGGACAGTAGTTCCATGTTTTAAACGATCTTTAACATGAACATTAACTATCCTATCACCATATTCTTTAAACTCTTCTAAGGGATTAAAATCAAGTGCTGCGCTGTTACCAATATCATAATTTATTCCGAATGTATTTAATGGTAGTTCTGATATAAACTCTTTAAGTTTTCTTGGGGATTGATCTGACTCAAAAATAACTTGCAAATTTAATTCTCTTAGAAAATTTTTTTTGGAAAGAAGAAACTCTAGAATTTCAACTTTTTGTCTATCATTATTTATTCTTCCATTGTCCACTAATGGAATAACCAACATGCGAATACCAATTGCAGCGCATGAATTGCATATCTCAACAAAATCATCTTTTAATTTTTTTGAATGACTTGCTTCAGCCTTCCAGAAAGGATCTTGCATGAAGCAGTCTCCAGTTAAAGAAGGTATAGATAAATTACATTTATCGCATAGTTGTAGAATCTTTTTTCTACCTTCATTTGTCATAATCGGGTTTTCATAGAGTTTGTTCTGATCAAGAGTCCATTCCATTAACCGAAAATCAAGATTTAATGACTCACTAAACTCTTTTTCCCATTCATTCCAAGGAAATGCCTGGATCTTTCCGTCCACTTGATCACATAATCTTCCCTGCATGAATCCTATCCTATCTTTTAAGTTAAGAATCTTATTCATTGCTTTAAAGTTGGTTTTTTTGCTGAAGAAAGAAGCATAATTTCTTTAGAAAATCTAACCCATTTCATTTTTGATTTTAATATTTTAGGCGCGAATATTTGAGTCAATTTCGACAGGAAGTTAAAAATGTACCTAAACGAACCCCATGTACTAGGCAATTGTCGAAAGAAACTTACATTAACATCTTCAAAACCAAAAATCAGTTGAATATCTCTCAAAGATTCAAGCATAAATGGAGTTCGATGAGAGTAATCTTCAAAATAAGTTTTGTAATTAAATTCCCAAGAGGGGCATAGTGTGATTACTATACCCCCCGGTTTCAAAACCCTAAAAATTTCTTTCATAAGTTTCTCAGGATCATGAAAATGTTCTATCACACTTTTTGAATATACAACATCAAAAAAATTATCTGGGTATGGGATTCCTTCTTTCTCTATATCAGCATTCTTGAACTGTATTTCTGGATAATAATTCTTTATTGTCTCCGACTGATCGGTAGCATAAGCATCAGCACCAGATTCCTTAAAGCCCTTAATAAACTCTCCTCTACCGCAGCCAACATCAAGTAACCTTTGCCCCTTATTCAAGTTATACTTTTTCCATAAGTAACGAGTCAACAAAATTGGGTAAGATGTGAAAGGTCTATCTGATTCGTTGTAAATTACGCCAACATAATCTCTTTTTGTGTTTTTAGAGGTCATATAAATTCTCAACTAATTCTAATAAAATACCCTCTGGCCCTTCAGCATAAATTACTTTAACCTTTCCGTCTTTGGAAAGTTGTGGTTTGTTAAAAAACCTCAATGTTTTATTGTTAAGATTTTGATACATTTCATCTAAGTTCTCTACAGTGAGCGCAATATGAGTGATTCCAGTAGAGCACGGTTGACCAGACCATCTAGAAATATCTGAATGGGAATTAAATTTTAGTAGCTCTATGATGTTTCCATCATGAGCTCTTAGCTTCACGGTTGTTAGATTAACCTTTTCAAGACCAAGCATCAAATCAATACCCTTTCCGCTTTCTTCGAGTTTATTTATGATAGTAAATTCCATAACCTCAGTCCAAAACTTTAATACAGCTTCAAGGTCGTATACTACTATGCCAATATGTCTAAGAGATAGCTTCATAGTTAATAACTTCTTCTATGGCTTCTTCCATAACATCAACTCCCTCGATTAATGCATCAATATCAATTGTTAATGGTGGTCCTAATTTTATTGACTCACGACCAGTATGAACTACCAAGAGGCCTTTTTGCATGCACTTTTCCGCAACTTTACTAGCGAACCCAGATGCTGGTAACCCCGAACCCGGTTCAACGAATATAACTCCGTAGATCATGCCTTTACCCAGTATATAAGAAATATGTTTAGGGAATTTTTCTTTTAAATTTTCCAGCCTTTGAAAAAAAATTTCGCCTTTTTGCTTGGCTGCTGAAATTAATTTCTTAGAATTTATTTCATTTATAACCGCAAGACCTGCTGAACAAACTAGAGGATTTGCTGAATGAGTACTACTCATATTTCCAATTTCTGGAAGGTCCATGATTTCACCTTTTCCTATTACTGCAGAAAGAGGAACTCCTCCCCCCATTCCTTTTCCACAAGCAATCAAACTTGGAGACACATCATAATGTTCAAATCCAAAGGCTTTTCCAGTTCTTGCAAAGCCAGATTGCATTTCATCAAATGCTAACAAAATATTATTATCTTTACAAAATCTCTCAATTTCCTGAACAAAATCTTTAGGATAAAAAACTGCGCCCCATCCTTGGAAAGTTTCTAACATAAATCCGCAAATATCTTTTTCTAGGCTAATACCTCGCTTTTCAAGTTTTTCAATTTCTTTTATTAAGAAATCTTTTCCACTTAAATCATTTAATGCCCATGGATAAGGGAAAGCTATATGGTGAATATCAATATCTTTGTAACCTATCCATTCAGATTGAGCTAAATTGCTACTCATCATTTGGGCGCCCAAAGTTCTTCCATGCCAATTATTCTCGATACAAATTACACCCCTTCTTCTTTTCATATTTTTTGAGCCATGCATTCGAATAAGTTTCAATACTGCCTCTGTTGCTTCAGTCCCAGATGAAAGAAGAAATGCTTTATCAAATTTATTTCCAGTAAAGTCAATAAGTTTCTCTAAAAATTTAGCTCTTAAAGGGTTGGCATAGGCGTAACAACTATAAAGTGGACTATCTAAAGTTTTTTTAATTGATTCTGTAACTTTTTTATTTGAATGGCCGACATTTGCAACAAAAATCGTAGAAGTAAAATCTATCCATTTATTTCCTGATAAATCAAATACATTGAAGTTTATTGCCTTATTCCAAATAATTGGGAGTTGTCCATGCATTGATCTTGACTCAACTTTTTGAAGACGCCTAAGAAGCTTAGCAGTTCCAGGAGCAGGAATCTTAGTTTGTATCAATCTATATTTAGTTTTCACTAAAGGAACTTTTTGAGGCTTAAGAGAAAATTGATAATTGCTCATGATATTTATTTGAAAATTTTAGTGCCTAATTCTGGATACTGACTCAATTTAATTTCAAGCCTATCCATATCATCCTCAGTATCAATTTCATCAGTAAAAGGGGTAATGAATGGCAAGACATGGTCTCCATGAATTGTCTTATTTTTTTTTATAAAATCAACAGACAAAACATCTACATAGCCATTAGCAGAAAATGTCTTAGGAAATTCTTGACGGGCATTATTGGAAATATCTAGACTGGTCTCATTGGAACAAATTCTTTTTAATCGCCCTTCATGATTTATTTCAAAAGTTTTGTATGCTGATTCAGGCATTTCGTGAACAGACCTCAGTGCAGAAGCAATATTTGAAAACTGAAAAATTTTAATTGCCTTATCAATAATTGCTGGATCTCTGAAGGGGGTGGTTGGTCTTACATGAACTATGTAGTCAGGTGAATCATTGTGATTTTCGAGCCAATTAATTGCATGATCAATAAACTCAAAATCAGTGGACAGATCGGAAGAAATTTCTTTAGGTCTTGTAAAAGGGGCTTCGGCACCAGCTTTCTCTGAGTGTTCAGCATATTGCTTAGAATCTGTTGAGACGATAACACGGTTTATTAATTTTGACCTGAGACATGCATTAATAGACCACTCAATAAGAGTGTGCCCCCCTATCATTCTCATATTTTTATTAATAACTCCTTTAGAGCCTGATCTCGCTGGGATAAGCCCAATAATATTCATCTCAATTAATGATTTGATTCTAAATCAAGATGCTCACGGAGTTTCTTTGCTATTGGGATTTCGGAGTCCAGGATAGTTTTTTCTCCATTTCCCATACTTTTTTCTATTTTTCTAACTGCACCAACTAGTTGTCTCAGCCCAGCTGGTTCGATTGATGCAGATTGATCAGATCCATACATTGCCCTGTCAAGGGTGATATGACGTTCAATTGACGAAACACCCAAAGCAGCAGCAGCATAAGAAATAGCAAGGCCTACCTCGTGCCCGCTGTATCCAACATTGCAACTGTATTTATCTCTTAGCGTTTTAATTAGATTTAAATTTGCATCCTCGTCAGCCATAGGATAAGTAGAAATAGTATGCATTAACTCAAATGAGCAATTTTTAGACCTAAATATATCTACAGCATTCTGGATATCATCATATGTGCTCATACCTGTAGAGATAAAAGTATGCTTTCCTTCCTCAGCGACCATATGAAGTAACTCATCATGAACAATCATTGCTGAAGCAATTTTGTTATATTTGCAATCAAATTTTCTAAGAAAATATTGACTTTTAACATCCCATGCAGAAGCAAACCACTCAATATTTTTACTTAAACAATATTCTGATATCTCTTGATATTCATCTTCCCTAAACTCAAGTCCCTCTTTTTGGTCTTTTTGTGTTGTTCCCCATGGGCTTTCACGAAAACTTTCTAAAAATTCTTGAGTGTATACTTCATTGATATCTCTTTTCTGGAGCTTAATGGCGTCACAACCTGCATCAACAGCAGTATCTATAAGCTCTTTGCAAATATCTATATTTCCGTTATGGTTAATTCCAATTTCAGCTATAAAAAAAATACTCATCTTATCTATCTTTCTTTAGGTTTTAAACAAATTCTACAATCTGTTTTGCTGTCATTCTTTCAAAATTGAGAAGTTTTTCAATGAGAGACCTTACAAATCCTTCACCGCCCTTTTGAGGAAGAACCAAATTGGCCCGCTCTATTACCAATGGATGGGAATTGATTGGAGCAGCCACAAATTCTGCCAAATTCATTGCTTTGAGATCATTCAAGTCATTTCCAACGTACATGAGCCCTAATGATTTCTTGGACTCGCTTTTAAGATAATTTGAAACAAAATCATATTTATTGTTAATTCCATAAAAACAATTCATTTTCATTTTTTTTGCCCTAGAAATAACAACATTATTTTTTTCTTTAGATAGAATAAAGTAGTTGAGTTGAATATTATTTAATTCGATAAACTTCCTCAAAATATCGATAGCTAATCCATCTCCCCTATCGCATCGAATCATTTCTTCTCCTAATTCATTTGTCCATACCTTATTATCTGTAAATACTCCATCAAAATCAAAGATGATTGTATGAAAATTACTTAAAGAAAAATTATGATCATTATTTATTTTTGTCATTATGAAAATTAAAGTCTTAAATCAGACAAATTAGGACTAAAAATGCATTTTAAATCATAAATAATACCATCATCTTTGCATAATCCTCTAATAAAGGATGCGCCTAATTTTTCAAATTCTGTATGGGCTACAGCAATGATCACAGCGTCATAAAATTTTTCCTCAAGGGACTCTTTAAACGTTGCTCCATATATTTTCTCTGTTAAATTTTTATCAACCCATGGATCAAAAATATCGACAGAGATACTAACACTTCTGAGGTGATTGAAAATATCTACAACTTTACTATTCCTGGTATCCGGGCAATTTTCTTTAAAAGTAATTCCCATAATTAACACCTTTGCTGAATTTACATTTACCCCCCTCCTAATCATTTCCTTGATTAGCTCAAATGCAACATAACTACCCATACCATCATTAATTCTTCTTCCAGCCAATATCATTTGTGGATGATATCCAATCTCTTCAGCTTTGTATGTGAGATAGTATGGAGCAACACCGATACAATGTCCCCCTACAAGACCAGGTTTAAAAGGCAAGAAATTCCATTTACTAGACGCTGCTTTGATTACCGATTCAGTATCAATTTCCATTTTTCTAAAAAGCATTGCCAATTCATTAATTAAGGCAATATTAATATCTCTTTGAGTATTCTCAATAACTTTGGCAGCTTCGGCAACTTTGATGCTTTCAGCCATGTAAGTTCCAGCTGAAATAATATCGTTATATAGCTCATCGACTAGTAATGCAACTTTGGGCGTAGAGCCTGAAGTTACCTTTTTTATAGAAGTCAACCTATGAATCTTATCTCCAGGATTAATTCTTTCAGGAGAGTAACCGCAAAAAAAATCAACATTAAATTTTAATTTTGATATGCTTTCTAATACTGGAACACAGTCTTCCTCAGTTGCCCCAGGATAAACCGTAGATTCATATATAACAATATCACCTTTGCTTAAAAAGCTTCCAACAGTTTTAGTCGCATTAATAAGAGGTCCTAGATTAGGCTTCTTATGATTATCAATTGGAGTGGGTACTGTGATAATGAAACAATTGGCTTCCTGAAGCAGATTTTCATCTGATGAGAAAAGTATTTTGTTGGCTTGATTAATTTCTTCTTTAGATACCTCAAGAGTTCTATCAACTCCGTCAGATAGTTCTCTAATTCTTTGCTCATCAATATCATAACCAATAACCTTTCTTTTTTTTCCAAATTCAATTGCGAGAGGAAGTCCAACATATCCCAGTCCAATAACCGCAATTCTTAATTCTTCAAATTGCATCAATAACCTTGTATTTGGAAGAATTCCAAATACCAATCCACAAAATTCTTAACTCCTGTTTCAATTTTTGTTGACGGTTTATAATTAAAATCCTCTACGAGACTACTTACATCTGCAAAAGTGTCAGGAACATCGCCCGGCTGGAGTGGAAGGAAGTTAATATCTGCTTTTTTTCCAAGTCTTTTCTCAATTGCACCAATATAATCCATAAGCTCAATTGGTTGGTTATTTCCAATATTATAAATCCTCCATGGCGCTATGCTGGTAGCGGAATCTGGGTAATTAGAGTCCCATTCTAAGTTCGGATTGGCTGGTTTATCTAAAACTCTTACAACACCCTCAACTATATCATCAATATATGTGAAATCTCGTCTATGCTTTCCATAATTGAATACATCGAATTTTTTATTCTCAATAATAGATTTTGTAAACTGAAATAAAGCCATATCAGGCCTACCCCAGGGTCCATAAACGGTAAAAAAACGAAGGCCTGTAGTAGGCAATCCATAAAGATGGCTGTATGTATGAGCCATTAGCTCATTAGATTTCTTACTTGCCGCATAAAGACTCAAAGGATGATTTACATTTTGATGAACTGAAAAAGGCATTGCGGTGCTTGCTCCGTAAACACTTGAGCTACTGGCATAAACAAGATGCTCAACTTGATTATGACGACAACACTCCAGAATATTGGCAAAACCAACAATATTGCTTTCTATATATGCCATTGGGTTTTCAATAGAGTAACGAACACCAGCTTGAGCAGCGAGATTGACAACACGATTTATATCAAACTTTTTAAAGCAATTCTCAAGTTCAGTCTTATCGTGAATATTAATATTTAAATGTGTGAAATTTGGATGGTCAGAATGTCTTTTTAAACGCTGTTCTTTAATTGAAGGATCATAGTAATCATTGTGATTATCTATCCCTATGACGGTATCTCCTCTTTCGAGTAACCTCATAGTTAGCGCAGAGCCGATAAATCCTGATGAGCCTGTGATGAGAATATTCATTTAAAAAAACCAAGAAGAAAATGTATAAGATGATGTAATTCAGCGATTCATCGACAGATAGATCACACAAACACTAAAAAATATTATTAATTTATTATACCTTTCGATTGAATATCCGCAAGATACACAATCGCAAATATTCTATTAAGCTAAAAAAATCATTTCAATTATGCGCCTAGCATTTTTAGTTTATAGCTTTTGAATACTAAAACGTTTGTTTTCTATATCTTCGATTAATAGTGAAGTAATCAAGTAGCCACTGATAACAAAGAACACATCAACACCAACAAAACCCCCGCTAAATAATTCAAATCCAGCGTGGAATAAAATAACAGGGACAACAGCAAGTGCTCGCAAGCCGTCGATTTCAGCTCGATATCTCAAGTTAAATATCCTTTAAATAACTACTCCCACTCGATAGTAGCAGGCGGTTTCCCTGAAATATCATAAACTACTCTTGAAACTCTTGGTATTTCATTAATAATTCTATTTGAGACTTTGTCAAGGAAGTCATAAGGTAATCTTGCCCATCTTGCGGTCATAAAGTCAATAGTTTCAACAGCTCTAAGCGATATTACATAATCATAGCGTCTTTCATCACCTGTCACACCAACAGATTTAATCGGAAGGAAAACTGCAAAAGCCTGATTAACTTTATGGTAAAGATTTTCATTCTGTAGTTCATCCATAAAAATATTGTCAGCAAGCCTTAAAATTTCTGCATATTGTTCTTTTACTTGTCCTACAATTCTAACTCCAAGTCCTGGCCCTGGAAAAGGATGTCGGAATAACATTTCATGAGAAATTCCCAACTCAAGACCAATATTGCGAACTTCATCTTTGAAAAGATTTCTTATGGGCTCTACCAGTTCAAAATTTAAATTTTCTGGAAGTCCACCTACATTATGGTGAGATTTGATAACTTTTGCTTTTCCAGTTTTTGAGCCAGCAGACTCAATTACGTCAGGGTAAATAGTTCCCTGTGCTAGAAAATTAATGTCTTTTAATTTCTTTGCCTCTTCATCGAAGACTTCAATGAAACATCTTCCAATAATTTTTCTT
>Ga0181572_10001169_pt1 | contig 19156 bp, 13 predicted proteins | sample 101ome_26_FD_133004 | JGI IMG/M metagenome (GOLD analysis project Ga0181572, IMG submission 133004) | Coastal salt marsh microbial communities from the Groves Creek Marsh, Skidaway Island, Georgia - 101408AT metaG (megahit assembly) | ecosystem: Environmental > Aquatic > Marine > Intertidal... | reverse complement strand
TATCTCTTCTCTAGCTGCAGCAAGATTTTCATTAGCAATTAAAATATCTTTTTTACTCTCTTGTGCATCAGAGATTGAAGTGATTATTTCTGCTTTAATATTTTGTGCAGCACTTGATGCATCATGTATAATATTGACAGAGTTTTCAACATTGTTTCCAACTCTTGTTGCAGTTGTGGAGAGTTCATGTGCAATAGATGCATTTTCGGTTGAGGATTCTTTTGCCGTTGTGACAATGTTTTGCAAAGATGTAATGAGTGTATTGAAACTATTTCCCATCTCTTGAATCTCTTTTGGTGCATTTGTATCGATACGATGAGTAATGTTATGAGTTTCTGACATCATCAAAATAGTATTTTTAAATCTATCTAGTGGTTTAACAACGTTGAATGTAACCATAACGATTGTCATTGCTACAACTGCTAGAAGAACAACGATCGCTTCAAGTGAGAGTGTGTTCCTTATGCTGTTTGGAACTTCTAGTACTTCTGCTTCATCAATTTCTGAGAGAATAGCCCATTGTAAGTCTTTACCAATTTTGATTGGAGCATACGAGGATAGAACTGGATTTCCATTGTAGTCAATCACAATCTCTGTGTTTGTTTTTCCCGCAAGTGCATTAGTACTTGCAGTGGTATCACATGAACCAGTACTTGGATTTGCAAATGAAGCTTTTAAGCTATGCCCCTTTGGATCTAAATAGCTATCACTTCTCATAAGTTTGTCTTGACCGACTAAATAATCCTCTTGAGATTTTCCATACCCATCTCTAAATTGCATAATTTTATTGATGGAAGCATCAGATATTTGAAATACTAAGATTGCTTCTGTTTTGTTGTTGATTTGTATAGGATGGCCTAAGAACATTGCAGGTGCATCTGCTGATGGAGCGTATGGAGCCATATCTACAAACACAGTTGTTTGTTTTGTATTGACTTTGTGAAACACTTCTCCTAATCCAGATGACTTTAGGGGTCCTGTTTTAAGGTTTTTCCCGTAGTCAGATTCTTTTGCAACAGTATACATTACTTGTCCAGACTCACTATCTATAAGGAAGATATCATAGTATCCATACTCTGAGAGATATTTTTGAAAGAAAGGTTCATGTATTTTTGTGACAGATTTTACCAACTGGTTTTCAACAGGAAAGGAAGATTGTGGATCTACTGATAACTCTTCGCTGACTTTTTTAAGATCTACAACGAACTCTTCAACATCTTTTGCAACAGCCAGAACGTTTATATCTCCAATTCTTTCGGAAAAAAAGTTTTGAATTTGATTTGCTTTAGATTGTCTAGCAGAAGTTAGAGAGTTGTAGGACTGTGTTACTAATGCATCTTTACTTGCCATAACAGCAGATACTGTCAAAATTGATGATAGCAAGATGAGAGCTGTTACAGCAGCTAAAATAATTTGCATTTTGATGGATAGCTTTTTCAAAAAAACTCCTAGTTATTGATACTTAAATAATATTTAAAAGCAGTGTCAGAGCTGTGGCATTTATAAGAAAAGAGAGAAATTTAAAATGGAAAAAAATAAAATGTAACTAATTGTTACAATATCTCTTCGTGAAGGGGGCTTTAGGATAATAATTAGTTCTTTGTAAAATAAGAACTAATTATATAAAGAGTGATTCTTTAAAAAGATTACTTACAGTGGAGTAACGTTCTCTGCTTGTGGACCTTTATGCCCTTCACCAATCTCAAAAGTTACTTTTTGACCATCTGCTAAAGACACACGACCACCATTTGGGTTGTTCACTTGTCTAAAGTGTACGAAAAGATCTTTTTCACCACTATCTTGTTGGATGAATCCGTAACCTTTTTCATCGTTAAACCATTTTATTGAACCATTCAATAATTCTGCCATTGTTTATGCCTTGTTTTATAATTCACTTTTATCAAAGTGGAGTCGAAATTTGGAGCGTTTTCTTTAGGTAACAATTGAGCATAACACAAAATGACACACTAAATGAAATAGAATCCTCATTTAACATCACTGCCATTCTAGCTAAATTTTTCCTAATAGCAAACATTTAGTACCATTTTATAGTTTTTTTATGATGTCGATATTGTTGTAATTGCAGAATCTAAAGGAGAAAATATGAATATCTCAGCTACGACGCAAAATATCAATGCAAAATATAGTGCAAGTGATATAAAAACGAACTTTACAGAAAAGATTTCTAGTGAAGAGGCAAGTGAAATAAGAATGAAGATCTCTGAAAATGCTAAAGAGATGGTGGTAAAATCAACATCTCTTCAGGCAAGTATTGTAGATAAGAAAGATGTTTTTACAAAAAATTATGAAGAGTTTCAATCATTCCTTCAAAATATAGGTTATGACTCAAAGCCAATAGCAGAACTTTCTCAAGAGGAAGCGTCTGAGCTTGTAGCAGATGATGGAATTTTTGGTATAGAGCAAACGTCTCAGAGAATTGCAGATTTTGTGATTAACGGCTCAGGTGGAAATGAAGATCTGCTCAGAGCTGGTAGAGAAGGGATGTTACAAGGTTTTAAAGAAGCTGAATCTCTTTGGGGCGGTGAACTACCCGAAATTTCTCAAAAAACAATGCAAGCAGCGATTGAGATGGTAGATAAGGCGATGAGTGATTTAGGCTTTTCTATCATAGATCAAGAAGCATAAAGAGAATTTAAAGTAGTTTAACACAGTTCCTTCCACTTTGTTTAGCATTATAAAGAGCATTATCAGCTCTTGATATTGTTTCTTGTGTAGGTTCATATCTTTTATAAAGAGTGATCCCTATACTTGCCGTGAGTTTGTTGATGATTTTAAATTCTGTATTTTCTATAATATTTTTGAGATTAGAAGCGATTTTAAAAAGTTGATCTTCATCAACATTATGAACGATAACGATAAACTCTTCACCACCCCATCTTCCAACTAGGTCAACGTCACGGGTGTTATTATTTAATGTTTCAGCAAACTTTTGTAATGTTATATCCCCTACATTGTGTCCGTAAGTATCGTTTACATCTTTAAAGTGGTCTAGATCTAAAAGTATGAGTCCAAACGTCGTTGCGTATCTATCAGAGTATTTTTTTTCATTGAGTAAAACATCATCTATTTTGTATCGATTATAGAGATTTGTGAGTTTATCTGTGATTGAGAGTTGTTCAATTTTTTCATAGGAGATTTGAAGTTTTTTGTTTACTTTGTGGAGTGTGTAATAAAAGTAGATTAAAGTGCTTAAAATCAGGATGAAAATTGCCAATATCTCATAGATGATTGTGTAATCCACACTATGTTTGTAGTGAACAGATTGCCATTTGTCCATAATCACTTTTTTTTGATCATTTGTGATTTGGTTTATAACTTTTTGAAAAATATTAAAAAGTATTTCATTTTCTTTTGGGACTGCAATACTGAATTTACAAGTGTGTGTAAACTTTCCTGCAATTTTGAGTTCACCTAAGTAATCTTGTTGCAGAACATGACTTATACTTAAAAGATTATCTATATGACCAAAAAGTTTTCCATCATTCACAAGTTTTAGTCCATCTTGGAGTGAGTCAACTTTTACAAAGTTAATGCGAGGATATTTTTTCTTAAATTCGTCTACATGTTTACAAGTTTTCAAAACACCTATGTCAACATTGTTCAAATCATTGAGTTCGTTGATGAAACTTGTTTTTGGTCTTGTTGCAATGACTAATGAAGAGAGGATGTAAGGTGTTGTGTAATTAAATGTATCATCATGTTCTAAGATTTGACTTTGTAATGAACTAACGTCACATTTATGCCTATGATTGCTTTTAACGTCAAATTTTATCCCCATCATTTTTTCAAAAGTATCGAAAAAATCTTTTGTAATTCCTATATGATTGTTGTTATGATCAAGAGCCTCTAAAGGGGCTCTATTTGGATTGACACAGAGTGATATTTGCTTTTTTTTCTTAAGATATTTTTTTTCTTTATTTGTAAGGTATTGCTTTGATTCAAAAAAATTAAAAACAAAGTCTTCAACATTGAGTTCCTTTGAAGCTAAACCTAAAAGTCTATAATAATCATAAATTTTTACAACTCTTTGTTTATCAATATATCCTAACTTCTCGGTACCAAAATATGCAAGTTTTTTAAGTTCATTAGCTTCAAATATGAGAGCTTCTTTACTTTTAGCTTGTGGATTGTATTTTTTTAGAATGAGTTCAACAGTTTCTTCAATATGCTCAAACGCATAGGTCCATCCTCTTAAAGTTGCTAAGGTAAAGTTTTTTACATCTTTATAGTTAGTGTATAAGTTTTTTTCACTTGTAAATAAAATGTCATTGTAAAAATCATAGCCATAATCTCTTGGGTGAAAAGTGGTGTATTTTATCCCTTGTTTATTTAATGCAAAAGGTTCATTTGAAACATATGAAGAGATGACTTGAGTGGTGTCATTGATAAGGTCATCAACATTAAAAGAGTGTTTTTGAATCTCTAAGTCACTCATATCAATTCCGTTAGAATGCAACATCGCTATAAAAATAGCATCTGTTTTTGCATCGTCAGTAATCATAATTTTTTTGTTTTTAAAATCTTTGATCGTATCTATATGAGAGTCTTTTTTAGCTAGTAAAATATTTGGTGAAGATTGAAAAATAGAGGCTAAAAGGACAATGTTTTTATTGTTTGCTTTTTCTAAAAGTAGACTTGACCTTCCTACCCCAAAAGTTACCTTGTCTTTCAAGACATCTTCAGTAATATTTTGTCGATTTGTAAATTCTCGTAGTTCTACTTCAAGACCTTCTTCTTCATAGAAACCTTTCTCTTTAGCAATATAGTATCCAGCAAATTGGAATTGGTGTTTCCATAAAAGTTGCAAAGAAACTTTTTTTAATTCTTGGGCATATAAAAAGTTTTGTATAGAAAAGAGTAAAAATAAAAAAGTAAAAAATTTAGACATTTTGAGAGTTGTTATGTAATGAAAACTTTTTAGATATTTTACAGTGCTTTTGTCTCGTATGATTTAAATTTTTCATTGTAAAGCTCTTGTATAGTTAATTGAGTATTAAAGTTTAAAAAAACTGTGGCATATTATAGCAAAATAAAGCTTTATGATGCTCTTTTTGACATACTTTAGACACTGAAATGCAAAAGGGTTTTGAAATATGTTTGTTAGCATATATTATAGTGTCTTTTAAAAATTATAAATTTGTGATAAAATTATCTTTTATAATTTTAGGATGAACTATGAAAGTAATACTTTTGTGCATAAGCTTGCTTTTTTTCATAAGTTGTAGTGGTGAAAAAAGTAATCAAGTTTCTATTGGAATTAATCATTGGATAGGGTATAGTCCAATAAGTTTAGCTCAATACAATGGTTATTTCAAGGAAAATGGAAGCAAGGTTATAGAGTATCCTTCTGCAACACAAGTTATAAGAGCATTTGAAAATGAAGTGATAAGTGTTGCTGGTCTGACATTAGATGAGACTATATTGCTAGCAAATAAAGGTCTTGAACTTGGAATCATTGCCATTACAGATATTTCAAATGGGGCTGATGCTCTTGTTGTTCGAAATGATATTCGAAGTGCAAAAGATTTGATAGGAAAAAAGATTGGTGTGGAAAATACTGCACTAGGTTCTTATGCACTTGCAAAGTTTTTACAAAAACTCAATCTTAATCCACAGCAGATGAAGATAATCCCAGTTGAGATATCTGATCAGGAAGAATACTTTATAAATCAAGAAGTTGATGCATTAGTAACATTTGAACCTGTAATTAGTAACTTGAAAAATAAAAGCGCTAAAGTATTAATCGATAGCTCAAGCCTTGAAAACGCAATTATTGATGTTTTAGTTTATAATAAAAAACTTTTGACTACTAAACAAGCGGGTAAACTTAAAGACATTTGGTATCAGTCGTTGTCAGATATCCAAAAGTCTTCTTCTAAAGATAGTTTAGAACATATTGCAAAGTATCTTGATATATCTGTAGAAAATGTTCTTGAGCAAAGAGAGAAGTTGATTATTCCCAATCGTGAGTATAATGACTCATTGTTGCATGATGAGTCTTTTTTGAAGAAATCATTGAGTGACATGAAAAATATAATGTTGACAAATAAGATTATACATTCTTTGAATGCTTCTTTGATTATAGAGCCGTTGGTCGAGAAAAATGAATAATATCCCTTTAAGATATGTTATCCCAGCTATATATGTAATCGTTACACTAATAATAGGTCTCGTCTCCTTTATTTACACGATCAATAATCTTGAAGAGACAACTAAAAATCATGAGTTGGATCAATTGCAAAAGGAGTTTAATATTTTTCAGGGTCGAATAGAGTATATTTTAAAAATGGACCCAGATAATTTAGATAGGGATATAGCAGATATTTATTCTCTTGAACATATCGAAAATGTTTTTCTTTCAACACCTCAGAACCTAATTTATGAATCATCTTGTAGTGCTTTTAAAGACAAAAGTGTAGATGCAGTTTTTCCACCAGAACTTTTAAAAACGTATGATCGAACAATTTCAACTGAGATGAAAAATATTTTTTATGATGCAAAAGAAAAAACATTTCATATTTTTTATCCTATACGTTATACAACATACACCTCAGATCAAAATCTAGGTGTACTCTACGCCTCCAAAGATATATCAAACTACTTGCTTCAACTAAAGAAAAAGAAACTTTCATTTTTGCTTGAGTTGATGGGTATATATTTATTTTTAACACTATTTGTAAGTTATGTCATTTATAAACGCTATTTGAAACGTATTCAACAGATCATAGATAGTGTGAACAGTTGTCAAGATGGAGATTTTGAGTGTTCAATCGATACGAAAGGGGATGATGATATTTCTCATTTAGCTGAAGGAATAAATGGGTTTATCCATTCAATAAAAGTGCAAAGAGATGCACTTAAAGAAAATTTATCTTTTTTAAATGAGTATAAAAAAGTTGTTGATGCAAGTAGTATCGTGTCTATAGGGGATATAAGAGGAAGAATTACATATGTCAATGATGCTTTTGTAGATATTTCAGGCTATAGTCGTGAAGAACTTGTTGGACAGATGCATAGTATTATTCGGCATGAAGATGTAGACAAATCAGTTTTTGAAAATATGTGGAAAACTATTCAAAAAAAAGAGATCTGGAAGGGGACTGTTAAGAACAAAAATAAAAGTGGTGAAGCATATTGGGTTGATGCAATTGTGATGCCTATTTTAAATCATGAAGGTAAAATTGTTGAGTATATCAGTTTACGATATGATATAACTGATAAGGTCAAACTTTTAGAAGAGATTGAGGATACACAAAAAGAGATTATTTATACTGTTGGTGCTGTAAGTGAAACAAGGTCTAAAGAAACTGGACACCATGTAAAGAGAGTTGCAGAGTACTCTGAGTTGCTTGCTCTACATTATGGATTACCAATTGAAAAAGCCGAAGAGTTAAAAAACATTTCCCCAATGCATGATATTGGAAAAGTAGGTATTGAAGATAGCATTTTAAATAAGCCTGGAAAACTTACAGATGAAGAGTTTGAAGTGATGAAAACTCATGCTACGCTTGGGTATAACATGCTTAAAGATTCAAAACAAAAACTATTGCAGTTAGCTTCAATAGTAGCACATCAACACCATGAGAATTGGGATGGAAGTGGTTATCCACTAGGTTTACAAGGCGAAGAGATACACATATATGGACGCATTACAGCTATTGCGGATGTGTTTGACGCACTTGGAAGTGACAGAGTCTATAAAAAAGCTTGGGACGATGATCAACTGTTTTCATTTTTAAAAGAGCAAAGAGGGAAAAAGTTTGATCCAAATTTGGTAGACCTATTTTTTGAACACTTGGATGAGATAAAAGAGATTCGAAAAAAATACTCTGATATATAGAGATTTTAGATCTACGTTATTTTTTACAAATACTTCCTAAGAACCTTAATCATATCCTCTTTTCATTTTAAATACCTTAATGAGGGTAAAACTTATCTTAGCTAGTTTTTTATTAAATTCTATTTTTATGTGTATAAATATTTACAAAAACTTTTTTAGCACTTTTGCAATATCCTCTTGCGTGTAAGGTTTTGAAATATAATCATCCATTCCAGCATCTAAGAAACGTTCTCTATCATTCGCAAGTGCATTTGCTGTCACTGCAATGATAGGAGTAGTTTGAAGATTCCTTTCTTTTTCTGAATTTCGTATTTTATCACTTGCTTCGATTCCGTTCATATTTGGCATGTTTTCATCCATAAGAATCAGGTCGTAATTTGTTTTTTCAAACATAGATATTGCTTCTAAGCCATCAACAGCAATATCATAACTTAGTCCAAAGTCATCAAGAATCATTCCCATTAGCATTTGGTTTGTTTGATTATCTTCCGCAACAAGTATATGCCCACTTAATGTAAGGTTTTCTAGAGACTTGGTTGCAACATCATGTTCTGAAGTATTAGCTTGAGTATCGTTTGGGCATGATTGTAGGGAAATTTCAAAGTAAAATCTACTCCCTTTTCCTTGCTCACTCTCGACAAGGAGTTCTCCACCCATTAATGCAGTAAGTTGTGAAGCGATACTTAGACCTAAGCCTGTTCCTCCAAACTTTCGCGTCGTTGAAGTATCTTCTTGTGAAAATACTTTGAAGATTTTGTCCAAGTTTTCTGTGGCAATACCAATACCTGTATCTATGATTCCGATGTATAAAGTATCTTTGTTGGCAATGTACTTAGATTCTAAAGTAACTGTTCCATTATTTGATGTGAATTTAACAGCATTGCTTAAAAGATTAAATAGTATTTGTTTGAGTCTTACTTCATCCCCCATGATACATTCAGGGATTTTTTTATCTATTTTACTTTGAAGTGTAATATCTTTTTTACTTGCTATTTGAGAAAACATCTCAGTAGTGTCTTCAAAAATTCTATGTATACGACAAGGTTGTAACTCAAGAGTCATTTTACTACTTTCAATTTTTGAGTAATCAAGTATGTCATTGATGATATATAAAAGTGTGTTCCCTGAGTTTTGAATTGCATTTAATTGTTGTAACTTTTGAGGATCATTCTCTTTTTTGATCAGTTGCTCAACAAAACCTAAAACACCGTTCATAGGTGTTCGTATCTCATGGGACATATTAGCGAGAAATTCAGATTTAAATTGACTTGCTTGTTCTGCAGATTCTTTTAAAACTAAAAGTTCATGTGTTCTTGCTTTTACTTTTTCTTCAAGCTTTAGAGTGTAATTCATTTGAAGTTGATGCTTTTCATTTTCAAGGAGTCTAAAACGGTACGCTAATGCAGCAGCAAATGCAATAGCTTCAATTAAGCCTCCAAAGATAAAGGAGTACATCCCACTTGCTCCATCGATGATTCCTAATATAGAACCTGAGACATGAATAATTCCAAGAACATAAAATAACCAGCCAAAGCCTATGATTTTAGCTAGGGTATTTCCCATAAAAGCTTGACGTGTAATGATAAATAATAATATAAGGTAAAGAACTTCACCTGGTCCGTACATAATTATTCTAAATATCCCAGGAAAAGGCCACATTAGTAAAAATAAACTTAAGGCAAAAACAAATCCAACTATCCATAATCTGTTTTCTAGCTTTGTCGCATTTTGCATTATAAGCTTTCGAATAAAAAGATATGCTCCAGTTGACATGAGTCCTGCTGAGGTGCCACCTAGTTGATATGAGTAGGGAGCCAACCAACCTATATAGCTAGTAAAGTTAAACATGTACAATGCACTTCCTGTTAAACCGGCCATCCCCATCACATAGTAGATATATGAAGTATCTCTCGTTGAGATAAAAAGGATAATGTTGAACAAAATTAGTACAATCAAAGGAAATATAGCTATACCTGCAAGATAACTGTGTAATGTTATGTTTTTAGTGTACAAATTGAAATCGCCTATTTCGTATTGAAAATGCAGACCTTGTTCTCCTTGAATAGATATATAAACATCAAGGTTTTCTGTAACTTCATTGAGAGAATAGTAAAAAGCTGTTGTTGGACTTTTAACTGTACGTTCTGATATAGGTATTTTGTTGCCACTCCGTTGTATTTGTAATCTACCATCAATAATCGCATATGCTGTTGCATTTTCTATAGTTGCTTGATCAAATAATATATAATAATCAGAATTTGTATTTTGATTTTTTTGGAGATTGATTTTAATCCAATAAACAGAATTAGAAAACCCTATGGAGTAATCTTTTATTGGAGTAAAAAGTGAATCATCTGCCATCACTTGTTCGGGTAAATAAACCCCTTCTTTGTCTTCAAAAATCAGAGCACCAAAAAGTGATGATGACAGAAGAAGAGAAATGAGTAAAGTTTTAAACAGATGTATCATTTATGTATGTTTAAAATGTGTATGAAATTGTTCCAGATACAATTGAAGCACTCATACTACTAAAAGATCCATTGAGTGATTGTGCAGTGTTATTTACAACGCTAGCATCTAACTTTTTATAAATATAAGCTAGACCAAGATTGATTTTTTCACTGTATTGATACCTTCCACCGATAGAGTATATTTTAGAATTCGCATCAGGGTCTACAAAGTTTTGTGAACTTTGATCTATGGTGCTTTCTTCAATTGCAAATCCAAGCATAGCAGTGTATTTATCATACTCTTGAGTAAGCCCGATAGCAAACATATCAGTATCATTCCAAGAAACAGGTGCTGGAGTACCTAATGCAGCTTCAACTATGCTGTTACTAAAGTTTAGATTTGATTCTTTAATGCTTCCCCAGTAAGACCTTTCAAATGTAAGTTCTATCGTAGTTTTAGAAGGAAGTGTGTATGCAAGCCCCATGCTCAAACTTGCTGGAAGAATAACTTTAGCTGAAGCGGTAGTACTTTGAACCCCACCTAAAGCAGCAACGGATATATTTGACTTTGTACTTTTTACGTTGAGATCGACTTGAGATCTATAAGTTAGACCAAATTTGATTTCGTCTGTTGGTCTATAGCCAAGTGCAAGGTTATAACCATAACTGATATCATCTGCAGTTATATCCAATGAAGCTGTTGCAGGTATATTTGTAAGCAACTCTAACTCTCCGTGAACTAATCGAATTCCAGCAGCAATACTTAGTGAACTGTTTATTTGATATGAAACTACAGGATTAAGATCAATTGTGACAAGTGATGCTTTGTTTGTGTAGGATGCACCGTGGGTATCAAGCCATCTTCTTGTTAGACCATACGGTGAAGTAAGTGAAACACCATATCTAAACTTACCCATTTTAGGTGAAACATAAAATGTATTAGGAGCAATTTTGTTTTCTTCTTGAGCTGTTTCGGAGATCGTTGCTCCAGCACTTAGTTGAGTAGAGCCTGTCCATGTTATTTTCGAAGCATGTATAGCATTTATACCTAATTCTATAACTCTTTTGTTATCTAACCAAGATATATTTGCAGGGTTAAAATAAACAGCATCTGCATCTGGAGTGTACGCAATGTTTGCTCCAGATTTAGCAACTGAGTCAAGTGATACATAAGGGATTTTACTCCCTCCAGCGAACAACATAGTTGATGCACATAAAGATAGTAATAAAAGTTTTTTCACAGATAGTCCTTAGAAGTAGATATTATATCTAATTGGCAGCCATAATAAAACTTAAGTTGAACATACAAAAAAAATAGAATACAAAGTGGTTTTACGCTGAAAGATCAATAGGTTCTAGTAGATTTTTGTCATCTTCATTGTTTGAAGAGTGATTAGATTCATTTTGATATGTTTCTTTCCCTAAAGCTTGCTCTTGAACTTCACGAGCAAGCTGTTGTTGTGCTTTCATCTCCATAACTCTAGCACTTGAGGCTACTGCAAAATCTTGTGGACTTGGATCACTCACAGCCATTGCAGCTGCTTGAGCCTGACGAGCATTTGCGATATTTTCTTGAGGAGTCGATCCAGCTGGTATAGTTATGGGTACTTCACCACCAATAGCATACATTTTCCCATCGGGGCCTTGTTGGTAGGTAAAGCTTGCAGCGCCAACCATACCTCCACCTGCAGCTTGGTGTGCAGATTCATGGGCTCTTACTTCTGTGTCACGTGCTTTGAGATCATTTATTTGCTTAGTTTCACCAGGGGTTAGTTCTTTTGCAGCATCACTTTTAATATCGCTTTTGCTTTTACTCTCTTCAATCTCTTTTTTGTTTTCTTCTTGGGGAGATTCTTCAAGTTTAATTTTTTTGTACTCAAGCGTTTCTTCTTCGTTAAGCTTTACTGAATACGTGGAGACGACATTTTGAAATGGACTTGAACCTACTATCATAATAGTTCATTATATCACTACAGTTTTTAAAAATTTCTTTGATATTATTTCTAAAATTAAAGGTGAAATATGCAGTTTAAACTAGATAGTGATTACATAGAACTTTACAAACTTTTAAAGATATTAGACCTTGTTGACAGTGGTGGACAGGCAAAACTTTTGATCTCCGAAGGGTATGTAGTGAGAAATGGTGAAGTAGAACAACGAAAAAGAGCAAAAATTGTCTCTGGTGATATCATTGAGATTGCAGATGCAAGAGTAGAAGTGGTTTAGTTTTTTGGTATCAATACTCAAACCACTTTATCATCTTGAGATAGCACTCTTGTACAGATTCTACCAGTTTTTTTTGATCAAGATCTTTTGTAAGAATACTTGATTTTAACTCTTGAAAATATGCCATAGTTTGTGGTCCCATTCCGTAAAAATAATGCAATGGAGCAGAAGGGAGTTTTTCTTGCAAAATTTTACTAAGAAACATTCCACCGTTTCTTGAACCCTCCATGACGTATATGAAAGCGTATCTATTTTCATCTGTATAGAGTTTTGGAAGATCTTTACATTGAGGTATTTCAGCGCAATTAATATCAAGTTTTATTAGATCTTTTTGTAAGTCTTGCAGACGCTTGTTTTTATACATAAGATCATCAATTTGAGCTTCCATCGGTTCTAAAAATCCATGAAACCTTATAAGGATCTCTTTATACTCTTGCAACGAAAGATCTCCTGATGCTAGTTTTTTGAGTCTTGCTACACTTTCTAGTTTTTGGTGAAGATCAAATGTCATTTTTTTAAGGTCCATTGTATTTTCTTCCATAGTTTTAGTCCTTGTTTTTTGGTAGTTGGATTGTGAATTTACACCCATCTTGTATATTTTCAACAGATATATGTCCATGAAGCTTATGAGCAATTTGTTTACTAAGATAGAGCCCAACTCCAGTTCCACCTTTTTTCTTTTTTGTACTTACATTTGGTTCAAATATTGTCTCTATAATCGATTGATCGATACCCCCTGCATTATCTTGAAAGTAGACATATACATTTTGTTCATCTTGAGCAATATCAAAGATGATTTGTTTGTTCTTTATATCTTTTTCATCAAAAGCATCAATTGAGTTATTGATAAGGTTGATGATAATATGTTGAAATTCTGTTTCAATGAGTCTGTGGGTAATATTGTCTCCATTGCAAGAAGATACTTGAACTTTGTGTTGGTGTAAAGTGTTGGAGAGTAAATGTAAAACTGAATCGATAGATTTTTTTATTTGTACATTTGCTTTAGGAGTGTCATGCCTGAAAAATGCACGAAAGTCACTCATTGTAGATGTGAGGTGTGTGATCTGACTTTGTGTACTTTTCACTAATTCATCTAAAAAGGAGTCTAATGGATCTCCCAAATCTCTTTTCAACTCTAGTGAAACCATATAGCTACTAATCACACCCAGAGGTTGTTTCCACTGATGTGCAATAGCATCCATCATCTCTGAAAGAGCTGCAAGTTTTGTTTTTTGTTGGAGCAATAATTCATTTTCAATATTGATCAATGATACAACATAGTTGTCAATTAAAGAGTTATAAAAAGTGATCACTTTAAAAGTATCGTAGGTGTTGTTGCGTATTTTAACTGCAATTACTATTTCATCTATTGTTTCATTTTTTGAGGAGTCTAAAGATGCAAAAAACGTTTGGTGGTCTTTTTTATGTATAAAAGATGAGAAAAATATATCTTTATCTAAATCGGTAAAAAATGTTTCTTGAGCCATCTTGTTTGACTCAATCACTTGTGAATCATTTGAGATAACAAGATATGGCAACGGCGAATTTTCAAATAAAGATTGATATTTTACTGATGAAATTTTCAGTTCCTCTTTTTGCTCTTTGAGTTCTTTGTATTGGGAGTTAATTTTATCTGTGTATGTGTTGAGTTGTTTATAGTTTTCACGAAGTTCCAACTCTTGCTTTTTTATGGTTTCAAGCTGTTTCATTCCCGTGATGTAATCTGTTTTTTGTTTTCTTAACTCGATAAGTTCAATTGTCTCATAAATAAGTTTTTTAAAACTAGCTCTTTGTATAGGTTTTAATGCATATCTATTTATTCCTAAGTTTACTGCTTCCATCAAAGTCTCTTGATCACTGTAGGCAGATGTTATGATTATAGGAATATCATGCGAAATCTTTTTGATCTCTTGGATCATCTCAAGCCCGTTCATAATTGGCATTTTTATATCTGTCACAATAAAATCTGGGCTAGACATTTTAAATATCTCTAGTCCCTCTTGACCATTTGAAGCTATAAGTACAGTTTTAACTCTTCTTTGAAAAAACTCTTTGTAGTTTTCCCGTAGTGATTGGTCATCTTCTACATAAAGAAGGGTTACGTTTTTTAATTCAGGCATTTTTAGACCCCATTTCCACTGTATTGTAGAATAATTGAAAATAGAGCACCATTTAAAGTGTTTGAAGCTTTTATAGAGCCTCCCATTTTATCTTCAATAATAAGTTTTGTCATATATAAACCTATACCTGTTCCATTTCTAGAACTTTTTGTTGTAAAGTAAGGTTCAAAAATTCTATTTACAATATTTTCGTTGATCCCAGATCCATTATCTTGAATGTCAACTTGCACATTGTCATACGAATTTGAAATTTTTACTGTGATTATCCCATCGCTTGTTTGTGTTTTTTCATTTTTTAATGATTCATTGATGGAATCTTTTGCGTTACTAATAAGGTTGATTAAAGCCTGAGAAAACTCATTTGAATTCCCTTTAACAAAATATTTTACTTTGAGATCTTTACTCAGTATATCTTTCACTTCATTGTTGTCAATAATCAATTTTAGATTGATATTATTACTCTGTAGTTGAGCTTGCATAATTACTAGAGATTGAATTACAGCTTTTTCTAAAATAAAGGATTTCTGTTCTTTTGAAGGTGAAAAGAAGTTTCTAAAATCATCTATTGTACTCGAGAGGTAATGGATGTTATCATCAGCTGATTTGAGAAGTTTTTGTAAATATTCTTGACTTAAACTTCCCTCTTCATAAGAATCTTCTAAGTTCATGAGCACTGCAGATATAGTGCTAAGTGGCTGTCTCCATTGATGAGCTATGGCAGCGATCATTTCACCCATAGCTGCAAGTCTACTTTGCTGAAGTAGGAGTTGCTCTTTTGCTTCATTTTTTTTCACCTCTTCAGAGACTCTTTTTTGGAGATGTTTGTTGAGTTCTTCTTGACCAGCATGGAGTTTTTTTGTTACTCCAACCATGTAGTCAAGATGTTGTAGCTCTACCAAATAAAGTAGATTGTTTTTCAGCCATAATGCACTTTCAAGTTCCATCTCTTGCCAAGGAAGTGATTTGTCTTTAACAATAAACTTCCAAATTTCAAATGAGTTTCTTGGTTTGAGTTCATATTCTGGCTGAACATTGGTAACATTTTTTGTTGGATCGCCAGCCCAGTTTGTAGTTTGCACTATCTCTTTTTTGGTCCACATAATTTTCATAGCTGGATTATGGGAGAGGGTAATCATTAAGAGTCCAGCAATCTCTGAGTGAAAAAGCTTTGTGTTTGCATCATGTGATAAAATTGAATCACTATAAAAAAGTTCTTGATTTTGAATGCTTTTAAAAAGGTATTTTAGATTTTTATCAGAACTTGTTTCACCATCTTTTATGAGAACTTCGTTGTTTTGTGAATCACTAATATAGATCGCAAGCCCATCTGAATCGATAATTGTTTTGAGGAATTTCTTTGTCTTTTTAAATGCCTCAATATAAGAGGATTTCTTTACTTCTTGGGTAAACATAGTTATAAAGACATCTCTTTTGGCTGTGTTGTTAAGAAGTTTTTTGTGTGAATCTAGAAGTTGAGCATTACTCAATTCATGAGAGTAGAGTTTAGCAATCAACTCTAAACTTTTCCATTGATACAGCGGGATACTTTTAGGGGAATAGTTATGACAAGCGATAAGCCCCCATAGTTTATCATTTGAAACGATAGACATTGAAAAAGATGCTTTAACACCCATGTTTTTTAAATACTCTATATGTATTGGTGAAACATTCCTAAGAATTGAATGACTCATATCTAAAGGGAGATTTGTGTCAGGGTCAAAAGCTGGGTAGAGTTTCACTGGTTCTGCATCAACATTCGCAATAATTCTGAGAGTATTTTTTTTGTAGAGTTCTCGCGCTTGCTTGGGTATGTCTGTTGATGGATAGTGAAGTCCAAAAAATGGCTCCATCTCAAATAAACAACTCTCAGCAATCACTTTACCATTTCCATCTTCATCAAATTTATAGAGCATAACTCTGTCAAATTGAATCATCTCTTGAATAAAGTCAGTGATAATAGTGTATAAAGCATCTAAATTAGTAGCATTTTGAGCTAAAAGTACAGCATCCTCAAGGGTTTTATCAAACTTTTCTTCTTCATTTACAGAGGGTTGTAACTCTAGAATGTAACGTGTTTCAAGTAGATGAATCACAACCCCATAGCTAATGTTTAGACCTTCTACATTTTCTATCTCTATTTGGATGAGTTCTGTATTTGGTTGGGATTTGATTGCTCTTTCATTTTCAGTAAGAAAGTTCCCTAATTGATTTGGTAAAACGTCATTAATGTGTTTAGAGAGATACTCTTTGTAATTATTTCCAAAAAGTTCTTGAAAATTTTGACTCATCTGTGTGATGAGTAAACTAAAACGATCTACCACAATCAAATAACCAAAAGATTGGATACTTCCAGGAGTATGAATCGGTTCTTGATCACAGTTGTTCACAGTTACACTCTGATGTTTGAGTATATCCATCTGATTGGTATTGAGTAAATTTTCCATATTTTATTTCCTTAATGACGAAGCATACAATTAACTAGTGTCAAAGTTGTGTCATTTAAGGAAAAAGTTTAGATTATGAAGCTTTTTCAATCTTTACAGCACTATGGTTATAGTCAGGTTCGAGAGATTCTCTATCTAAAAGATCATTTGTAAGATAGTTTATTTTTCGGTTGCTAATTGGGATAAAAATAGTTTTTTAATGTTGAGATATAAAAATGAAAGACTTGAAAACGAGAGCTTTGAGGCGTATGATAGTAGGGTATTGTCTCATTTGAGTGTCGAAGAAATTATAGCATCCTAATTAGGAGGCTGTAATCACTCTATTTCTACCTTCTTGTTTTGCTTTATAGAGTAAATCATCAGTTAAAAGATATATCTCTTTAGAGTTTCGTAACATTTCACTTTTACTAACGATAAGTCCTGCTGATGCTGTTACATATTTACTTGCTGAATTTTTACAATGCTCAATTTTTAAATCTTCAATAGATTTTATTACAGTTTGTGCAAAATGTAATGCATCAGACTCATTTAAACCTGAAAAGAGAATTCCAAATTCTTCTCCACCGAGTCTAAATGCAAAGTCACTTGCTCTTTTAGTGTGGATGTTTAAAACTTCTCCAACTTTTTCGAGGACATGATCTCCTTTTTGGTGGCCGTAGGTATCGTTATAAAGTTTAAAGTGATCAATATCCATCATCAAAAAGCTTAAATATTTTCCATCACGTTTGATCCTTGATATCTCATTTTCAAATGTTACATTGAAATGTCTTCTATTATAAAGCTTGGTCAATGAGTCAGTAATAGATAAAATTTCTATAGTCTTTTTATCTGTAATATCTTGTCTAATAGCTGTGAAAGAGTAAAGTTTTCCTGCGCTATCATATTGTGGAGTAATTGTAGTGTCTACCCAGTAGCTTGTACCATCTTTTCTCTTGTTGAGAAGCTCGCCATTCCACACTTTTCCACTTTTTATAGTTTCCCACAAATCTTTGTAGATTTCAGATGGCATGTCACTATGTCGGACAATATTGTGGTTTTTTCCCAACAATTCTTTTTTAGAGTAACCGCTTATATTACAAAATGCTTGACTTGCACTTGATATTCTCCCTGATAAATCAGTTGTTGATGTTATAACATTTTTATCAACGATATCAAGAAATGTAACTATTTTCTTGTTTGCGATTTCGAGTTTTTCATTTACTCTTTCAACTTTTTTAATTTCATCACGATACTCTGTATACAAAAAATAAAATGCAATTAAATATGCCAAAAGTCTTAAAATATGCCATAACCACCACTGTAAATCCCATACAACTGATGATACAAAAAGTACACCTGCAACACCAAAAAGCATAGTGTGTCCAGCTAATAGTATTTCATCTATACTTTGAGTTCTTAGATAATTACGTACAAACTTTATAGATGCAATAAAAAATCCAAAACCACCTATGATATTTAATAGATTTGCTGTTGTAGTAAATGTTTTATCCTGATCTAACATCTCTGGAATGAGATCAGAAAAGTAAATTGAAAAAGATGAAAATACAACAGAAAAAGCGATAAATATAATAGGAATTGAGGTATAAACTTTTTTTGTGACGTTAATCTCTTTGAGCCAAACACTCATAAAAAAAATACCGCCAAAAAATACAGCGGTTGAATGTAACCAAACAAACATTTTTCCGGGCATTACAGAAGCATGAAAAATATCAATAATTCCCATTGCTAAGAGTGCTGTAGTCGCATAATTAAAATGTGTTAAAACGATCTTGTTAGAATACTTGACATAAAAAATCATAGAAATAACAATAGCTATAACACCACCAGATACTTCAATAGCTGAATGAAGAGGAATACTTTTAAATGTTACAGGGAAGTAGCTATTTAAAAATTTTCCTAATACTATAGGCATAATTATTGTTAATGCTATTGTTAATGCTATATTTGTTTTCATCTTTTCTTTAAAAAGCATTATTGGATTAACCTTTATAATTCAGATCTAGCAAGTACTATAAAAAAACTTATTTTACCCAATTATTAATATTTTTTTCTTTT
>Ga0181572_10001161_pt1 | contig 19220 bp, 24 predicted proteins | sample 101ome_26_FD_133004 | JGI IMG/M metagenome (GOLD analysis project Ga0181572, IMG submission 133004) | Coastal salt marsh microbial communities from the Groves Creek Marsh, Skidaway Island, Georgia - 101408AT metaG (megahit assembly) | ecosystem: Environmental > Aquatic > Marine > Intertidal... | reverse complement strand
TTTTATCCCGGAGCATTTCGAAAGTTTCGCGAAGTTTCGTGCATTTTTCCGGGAGAGTAACTACACAATAGTAAATCTCCTCGAGAGTTTTAACGAAGTTTCTTCGAATAAAGAATTCAGACACGGTCGTCCGCGTGCTGCATTCAGAATGCACGACCTCCTCACACATATGTGCTGCAAGGCTTGCATAACAATTGTTTACCAATTTTACACCGGGATTAAGATTCCAGTGCCAATATGGTAGAATAAATTCCTTTTTCCTGAGTATTTCTGGATACAACGTTACTCTTCTCAGAGGAGCCGCGTTCCCCCAATCAGGGGGTATCCGGAAATTAATCGTCGAACATAGTTCGTAACATCGTAAGTCACCCGGGCACGCTGTGTGTCACAGAGACCTGTGTGTCTTACCGAAGTTACGCCCTTTGGCCATTGAGTACGCGAAACTGCGTCCGCGCATACCGAGTATGTGGCCCGTCAATACGGCCCGTCATTCCCGTCAATGTTCACTTACTGTCGCGGACGCAGTTTCGCGTCTACGACATTCATAATTTTGTTTCGTCATTTGGCGGTTTCCCGCCATCAGTTTGATGTGTGCGTTACACATCCCTATGGGATTCTATCCCGGTTCAACGAATTTCTTCTTTGAGTTTTACACCACCCTCTCCGGCGTAGTATTCAGCCTTCAGGGTGCGGTCAGTAACCTTGCCGAGTTTGTTCTCAAGCATTGCGGTAACTTTTGTACATTCGTCGCCAATCATGCCATGGGTTTCGATTTTCGTCTTCCCATTTGCTTTGACGTTGATTGTTACTCTTTTACTTTCCATTTTTGTTCACCTCAAATGTAAGAGCCAAATGAAGATTGCACCAATTCAATTTGGTGTTCTGCTTCAAGTTGCTTTGTTGTTTCGTTTAGTTCCACCACTACATTGATTCCAGCAATGTCGTATCCGCGTAGGTGAGGGTCTTCATTTACACATTGCTGTGCGGTTGAAAGACAATAGCCTCTGCTCAACATGCTCATCACGGCTTGTTGCCGTGAAGGATATGCTTTCATCATTGCATCGAGTTCGGTGCCACTGTAACCTTGTTCGGACAAAGCCGACATGGTTGACGAGCGGTCATTCGAAATAGCGTCTTTAACGCCACTGTTTGCGAGGAACCCATATCCGTAACCACCCCAGTCAGCAACCAATTCATAGGTGCCTTCAGGGGTGAGTGCAAATCCAAGGTCGTACTTGTTTTCTGCACGAGCAACAATCTTGATTGGATGTGCTCCGAATTTGGTAGTTGTGTCCCCGCGCCAGCCTCGAAGAACGACGGTTGCACCATCGTATTCGAAATCGGTAGCGACTTCAATATCCTGAATCCAAGGGAAGGCATGTCTAATTGCCTCCACAATACATTCAGGGTCGGTATACTCAGTCTTAACTTCTTCAAAGTGTGACATAGTTGCCTACGTACTCTCGCAAGTACAAAAAATATATGTCCACCAGTGGTACGGTGAACACCGGTGGACTATACTCTATGGACCGCCACCACATTCCGCAGGTAATTGGAATTGTGATTTTGGGTCCTATTGGTCAAAGCGATGAATCACTTCAGACTTGCATTGCCAAGATTTCGTCCCAGCCAAGCACAGCACCTTGTTCCAAGGCGGTCATCATGTCCGCGACGATTTCATCTTCGCGGTCAGGAATGTGCTCAATGACATCGAGTTCATCATCAGCATCCCACACATGTTCAAATGGGGAACGCTTGCTCGTACGCAAGAAAAGAGATTCAAAAGGTCCACTGTACCCGGCTTTGGTCTCTCGACCTACACCAAGGAACAACTTCCCAGTCTCGTTTTCGTTGTACACCGCAACCTGAATCACCACAGGGTCGGGAACCCATTCGAGTCCCTTACCTTTACTGGCGTTCTTAGGACGCGTAGCGTCCTTGTCAACGAGATAAAACACATCGTATTTTGATGTAATCTTCTCGCGGTATGCGGCGACGTAAGCATCGATAAATTCATCGCGCTTGTACGTTCGAACTTCTGCTTTGTCAACTGTAACACTGATGGTTCCAGTATCTCCACAGCAGAACTCGTAGCCATACTTTGGGTTGGTAAATACGGGGGAAACCCGCTTCCCTTCCCGAAGCATTTGAGGGGTGGTCAACATCTTTCCGAACTTCTTCCTTGCGGCTTTCATGTTCGGGCTTCCGTCTTCCTTCTTGAACTTGTCAAGTCCGATGCAGTTCGCATTCGGCCCGTTGGGGTCGAAAAAGGCACTGATGATGTTCTTTTCTCTTCGCTTTTCAGCGAGGTCATCGAATAGCACACCGGCCTTCTTTGCTTGCTTTGCACCGTCGCGTCCTTTCCACTTCCCTTTTTGTTTCACGGCGATTCCATCATAGATTCGTCGGTTCAGGTCAGCGTCATAGACGACTTTGGTTTCACGTATTTGCTTGTGCGAGCCGAGTACTTGAAGCACTTGGCCTACGCCCAAGAGTGGTTTTTTGCGTCCCATCGCCTGTGTAAGAATGGCGACGGTGTGCTTCCACCGGTACTTGCATGCAACGCTTTCCACCGTGTAGTTCATCAAATGGTATGGTGCCAAAACAGCACGACCAAAGATTCCCTTTGCGGACATTGCGGTTGCAAATACCCAGACGACCATCCATGAGAATGGGGTGTAAAAGTTACCCTATACCCAAAGTAGTGGCTTTCGGAGCCCCTCTGGGAGAGGTCCGGAATCACCGTCGTCGGTTGCGTGAGCAGACTTGTATGCAGGGTCATCTGCATAGTCCGGAACACCTTGCTTTTCAGCAGAGTGTTCTTTCAGATGGCAGAACTTGGAACCCTTACGAGAAGAGTTCCCACATTGCTTGCCGTTGCGTCGAAGCGCGTGGCATTGTGTTTTGAGTTCGGCCCAAGCAGGCTTCGAGGGGTCTGCACCCTTCTTTTTGCCGCTACCCTTTCGGGATTTGTTGTTGTACTCCGCCATCGGGGTCGCTTGTTTGTACGACCCGGGCGAGTCCCCACGGTTTTTGCGAGCAAACCGGGTTTCCCGGTTTTTGCTCGAGTGAGGAACAGAGTGAGGGCGAAGTTGAACTTCCTCTCGGTAGTCATCTTCGCTTGAAGGAATGACATCGCTGTCACCGTCGCTCATCACCGAAAGGTTCTGGCTTGGTTCCACGTTCATTTCCTTCAGAACGTCGGCCACCTTGTTCTTGGCGGCGTCATGCGTTCGTGTAGGAGCATCATATCCTGATGCCCCCTTGTTGTTGTTTTTGCGAAGGTTGGTGGCCTCCACATCGGAGCCGAAATCGGCACCGTTCCTCTGCATTGAAGCAGAGATGTGACCGGTAACGCCGGCCGCGTTGTCTGTTTGGTTTTTCTTGATTTTCGTCAATTTTCCAACTCCTGCCCCTTTCGGGACTGCGGGTTTGGGCGACGTGTTAACGCCGCCCTCCCCGAATGTCATCGTTTGAAGTTTGCACCTTTTGATGCACCCTTCATCATTCGCTTGAGAGAACCGTTCGTTGTGGTTCCTTTCTTAAAGTGTCCACGTTTTTTCTGCTTTACAGCAAAAGAACTTCCCGTGGATAAGCGGATGGAATTCATGTCCATTCTGGGTGGGGGTGCCTGCCTTTCACATACCTCCAGCCTTGTCGTATCAGCATAGAGTTTGGGCGACACCCGCACTGTTTTGTTCCATTTCGAATATGGCCAAGTTCCGACACCTGACCACTTTTCTTGGATTAATGACACCCTTGAGAGCGAATCCGAAGAATCCGCCCCTGCCAAACTACACAATACGGCCCGGTTGTTTCAAGCAAGACTTCCTGCGCGATTTGCAGTCGCACAGTATCCTCGCGGACCCCCAAGCAAGCCCATATTACATGGGCAGTTGCCTAAGTGTTTTTCACAACTTAGGGGTCGATTGAACCGCGTACGTATACGCGTGTAGTTTTTGTGTCAAAAAATATAGTGCGCATCTGTTTGAACATATATCGGAAACAAGTTTCCGCAAGTTCTCGCAAACGCGCATTGGAATCGGGGTTTCCCCTCCTTCCATTATGGTAGCGTGTGCAAAAGTAACAATACCTTTACAATTCACTTTTCCATCTTCTAAGACACAAATGGAGGACTGGTAATCCTCACAAATGTTGTGTCTGTTCATCGGTATGTGAAATCAGTCCCACAAGAATGGAACAATTTGGCTTGCCTTGGCCCACCAGTCGCTCATTTCATCCCAGTCATTCGCTTCGTATTCAGCGATGAAATGTTCAAGCGTAGCAGGCAAATCAAGGAGTACCGTGTCCCCGTCAAGTGGTACGGTCATGACCTTAGCGTCAATAGCAATTTGCTCTGGTTCCCCAAAGATGATTTCTCCGTCTTCATCAATACCAAGGAATGAATAGACTTCCTCCCCCGCAGATGGGTGAAGGACTTCTCGTTCCACATAGTCTGATTCGTCGATGTTGTATACGGCTCCGATTGAATCGGCCGTCAACTTGCTCATCATTGGTTTCGCAACAACCGTGTTGTTCTTGATTTTCGCAAGAAAGCCCATCAGGTACATATACAGTATCCGATAGATAATGTTGTCCGTGTTATACCATGGCATGTTGGTCTTAATTTTCACATATTCTTCCTTTTCGTCGGTCATATTTCGTACCTCTGAGACAGTCCACAACAGGGATTGGTGGTCCTCATTGTGGGTATGTCTGAGATGAATTTTTGAATCAATCAACTCAAGAGTTGTCTTTCTTCATCTTGTCGACCTTGTTGTAAAGGGTCTTGAGATGTTTTCGAACAGCCGTTTGTGATTTGTTCACCGCACGTACTCGTACAATCAAATCTTGGAAATCATCCTTCATGGCTTCTTCCAATTTTCGTTCTGCTTTGAGTGCCTTGCTTTGTGCGGCGGCAATCAGCGTCTTCAGTTCATTGAGTTGTTCGTCCATCAGTTCTTGAAGCAAAGGCTTCAATTTGGCCCTGATTTGGTTTTCAACTTCCACAGCGATAGCACTGTGTAGCATCTCCAACGACTTCTCAAGTTGGTCAATTCGTTCATTCGGGTCAACCGGTGCATCCGCGCGTTCGGGTGTTACGACTTCTTGGGCCTGCTTTTTCTTGCGCGCTTCCTTGCAAGTGTCGCAGACCATTTGTCGAGACTTCATTGAAAAAGCCCGAAAGTTCGTTTTGCATCGGTGACATGTCCGTATGTTCGTCATATATATTCTCTCCTAAATTTCACCCCGAAGGGTGTAGGTAATTTCTTACTGAGGGAGACCGGTTCTATTATCCGAACAACGGCTCATCACCTTCAACCTCCTACATCGAGTCGAAGTCACTGAGTCAATTCCGTACAGAACGGGACACCGCCCGTTCCACGTGAAAGCCGTACTTGTACAAGTTTCCGACACAGTCCATTGGTGTAGGTCGCCATATTCCGTGGCGATTAATCTGTCAAGATTGTCCCCCTATGACAAGTCACAGAGTGGATTGGTAGTCTCACAATGTGGTTTGTCTGAAGTTTCCTTCAGGAATCAGAATCCGGCAACTCGCCTACGCAGGTCGTCAAAGTCTTGACCTCTGAGGTCTGCATCTTCGAGGTTTGCGCCTCTGAGGTATGCACCGCCGAGGCTTGCATACGCAAGGCTTGCACCATAGAGGTTTGCACCTACGAGGTTTGCATATTCAAGTACCGCCTCGCTTAGGTCTACACCTTCGAGGTCTGCACCTTCGAGGTTTGCCCAACGAAGGTCTATGTTTCCTGCTTTCGCGTAGTCAGTCCATTGCTGAACTGTCCATTTGTCTCGGTCTTCTTCCTGATTATCTTCCTTTTTGTCGGTCATATTTTGACCTCTGGGACAGTTCCACGAAATGAGATTGGTAGTCTCACTGTGGGTTTGTCTGAGGGTGTGTGAATCATTCATCAATGTAAAAAAAGGCGTAACTCCAGTCCGGTACGTATCCAAGTTGGTCGTACTCGTATTTTGTAATACAGCCGCCTTCTGGTAGCACATCGAAAATTTCTTTTCCATTTGCCCAGCCTTCAGCGCACTGTTTTGCTTCATTTAAACCGTAATGCACGGCTACGCCTACAATGAGTCGAATGTAGTTTCTGTTCACCATATTAGGTCCTCTGAGACAGTTCCACAAGGGAGGTTGGTAGCCTCACAATGTGGTTGTCCGAACATGTTGATTCAAAGCAATTTCAAAGATACTGAATACCGAACGCGTCACGGTCATTTCCGGTTGAGTGGGGTTGGAGCCAATAGTCCATGTCGTACCACTCAATTTCTTTATTCGCAGGTACTTCGGTTGTAATGAATCTCCAGTATCCCCCGTTGGGGTGAAGATAAATTTTCATTTCTCCGTGTGTTCTCGCTGTAATCTGCTTTATCGTACCGTCTTCGTTTGTGATGTAACCCGAGGGATGAGGATGATAAAATCCGTATGAGTAAATCCCAACGTGAATCTTGTTCCATCCAAAATGGCGTCCTCTCGCAGTCACTTTGTATTTTGTGAATACATAGCGAAATTTTTCTTCGTTTCGAATTAGGTCCATAATTTTTCGTGCGTCGTTCATATTCTTGAATGGGCCATACGTTTTGATTTTACCAAGGCTAAAACCTTGGTTCCAATCGTAATCCCAATTATTATGTTGAATTTCGATGAAAAATGCTTTTTGTTTTTCTTGTCCTTTTTGGTTTGTCGCCATAGAAGCGACCTCCTGACCCTTTTTGGGTCTGTGGGAATGCCCAGAGGTCTGCAAGACCTTTTTGCCACTATCGCATAATTTTTACACATATAACCGCCAAAACATCCACGCATCGCGGTGTCACTTTTCAATCCTGAACGATTAGCATGCCTGCGTCTATTCAATCAATACTTGGCTCCGTTGCGAATGGGACGTTGTGTTTCCACTCCGAAAGCGGGAAGGATTCGAACCTTCCGAATTAATGCGAGTCGCGGTGGCTACTTGTGCCAGTCGAGACTTGGTTCCCTATGGTATTGCAAAAAATGAATGGCAGTGAAATAAATTCCACTGCCAATCACCTCCCAGTACCTAAGTACCGGTTGCATCAAAAGTACCACCAAGATTAGTGAAGTATGGTAGTTCTTTTGTTACCTATGTGTCCTCCGGGGAGGTAGCAAGGGGAGGCCCAAATATTCGAGAATATTTTAACGTCAATTAAGATAATTCTCTTGGGCATTACGTTCATCCAATTTCCTGAAACCGCATCTTAATCGACGCTTCATTTTTGAGAGTGTTCATCTTGTAATCACTCGATTTCAGTTATTTTCGCTGGCTTTCTTTTTCCAGCAACGCATGGGTTATTACTAACCCGACATCGATTACCGTCTCACGAGCCGTGGCTCCGGTACCGTGGCATTTTGTTCATCGTCAGCCTTTTGAGCATATTCGATGATTCCACGATTTCCTCTTTTGTGTGACTTTCTGGCGGTTAAGCCTCCAGTAGTGGGCGAGAACCCACCTGTTCACTGTCCTTGTACGACTCTTTCGAGCCTGTAAGGTGTCGAGAGGCTGATTAGACCTCTCGCACATTATTACGCGTTACGAGGCCCCTCCTTTTTACGGGAGAGCGTAACGCGCAACGTATCACGCCAAAGGGCGCGTTCAATTTCACAATAGTCCAGATACGTTCACCAGTGATTATAACCTTGCGGGCCTTTCTCACTGATTTATTGCTTGTACCTTACGGTTCCTACTGATTCCTTGACAACCGGGTTTCTCCTCCCCGGCAACAGTTTCATCCAATGCCCATATGGGCATTGGAAATTAAAAACAAGCATATTGGCTGGTTGGCCTCAACAAGTTTTAATTCAGCACACTTCGATTGTTATCGATTGCATTATCGTTCATACGTGAATATGGCGATTTCCCTGCCCTACCAAGGAGTATTTTATGCTACTCCCCGACAGGACACAATTGCACAGCAAGGTGGCCAAACCACACTACGCTGTGTCCGTCCACCGGTCGACTAAAGCGGGAGTTACCCCGGCCTCCGAAGAGGTTAGCGTCTGTTGGTGGATTACTGAGGCAAGTTCGCATTTGCGAAACTTGCCGGGTTCCCTGCGGCTCGACGGGTAACTATGAGCAAGGGTCACTCTTCCCCATTATCGCTCTGCTTTACTCGTCGTTGCGCCTATGATGAAACAAGTTCCATCACCGACACCACAAGTGATGCCGGTCGGGCACAAGTGCCCAACTATGATAGGATTTGGAGTCCTACCACCGACACCACAAGTGATGCCGGTTCGGCACAAGTGCCAAACTGAGTACGTGGTTTTATGCACGTTACTGAGAAGGGGGCTTCCCTCCTTCCATTATGGTAGCGTATCAGATAGTACCGATACCCTCTCACTAAGAATCATCACCTAATCCCAGAGAATTTGTCTCCAAGGGGTGAGATTCGACTACGGCAAGCCACAAAAGGGGGTTGGTAGCCCCACAGGTGCGGTTGCCTGAAGAGTTTTTCTTTCAAAGGAAAAGCCTTAGCGAACACGGACGACAAAATTTCCCGTGTCAGGGTCAACGAACAGATTGTTTGCGTCGTAAGCCATTCTCATGGCATCCGACAGGTTCCATCCGAAATTCGTCGTCATCGAAGAGATGGAGTTTTGATGCCCCTTCGCTTCAATCGACGCACGGACCCAACCACTTCGTTCGATTTGGGACAAATTGTTCCAAAAATCCAACATAAGGTTGTTGTCTCGTATTCTTCTTTCTTTTCCAAGTTCTTTTCTTCTTTCGTTTGTTGAGGACATACGTGTCCTCCTCCTGCCCCTTTCGGGACTGCGACATCCACATAAGGGGGGTTGGTAGCCCCCACAGACGTGGTTGTCTGAGGTTCCGATATTACGGAAGAAGATATCCGCTCAAAGTTCGCGGATTGGCTTCACATCGGAGTTGACGGCTTCAAGTCCGTTGACTTCCATTGCAGTCCAGTCGTCACCGACGCCATCGTAGTGGCCTGCTTTGCCGCACCCATCACATGGGCGGTCTTGGCGAAGCGTGTGCTTACCGGGAATGAACCCAGTCATTTGCACTGCACCACAGATTGCGGGTAATCCATTTCTTCCTGTCCTCGGGTTAAAACATACTATTTTCATGTTGTTCCTCCTCTATGGGGCCGTAACATCGATGGCGAATTTCATGCCTCCGTCCGGATTCCCCAACACGGCCCAGTCTTTGGGGCCATTGATTCGGTCTAATTCGACCTGTTTGGTTAAGTGAAGGCGTGTTGGAGCCTTCGGGTTGCCGGGAGTACATTGCCTCCCGGCGTTGAGGGACTTTGCCCTCTTGAATAAAAGGTGGACTTGCGGTTCGTCTCATCTTACCGCTTCATTTTCCCGACCACGTTCGCCCTTTGTGGTCTCGCTCGCTATTCCGATTGCCCATTATCCAATGGCCAATAATCCAATAATCACGTCGATGCGCAAGCGCATCTAAGGGTTTCGCTTCGAGTTCACAGTTCATAAATCCATGATTTTCTCCGACTTTGAATCCGAGTACAAGACTCGTTGCCAACTCTCCATCGCCTCTCCACAGGTCCTTCTTTCAGTTCTTATTGCTCGGGGGCTTACCCCGATTTTTGTGCTTGAAGGGTGAATTTCGAGTCCCATCGCACTTTTTCAACGAGTACAACGCGGTCTCGCTCGCGCTGGGTCTCTCGGCTCCCCAGTGGCCGCATCATTACTTTACTTGTCGTCGTTGTCTTGATGTGACATTCCGGCCCTAAAGAGGGCAATTGTCTTTCAATCACGTCGATTCGAACAGCATTGTCGTCACAAGGCGGCACCACCCGCTTCTTGTTCATTCTTCAACGCTGAAGTTCCCTCTCACGATTATTACCGGGCACCGCTCAAGATGTTCCCTTCATTATATCGCTTCTTACGTGAAATTTTGTCGCCTTCTGGCGATTCCTTTCGGGTCCCCCGGTCAGACAAAGTCCGGGTCTATGTGCAATTGCACGAAGAAGGGCTTGTTGCCTCCTTCTTCCATTATGGTAGCGTTTCTGATTGTATCGATACGCTTCCATCTGTGTATTTTTCAATACTACGGAATTTCTTTTTCCGTTTCGGCTGAACCGTGCGCATGCATACGCACAGAATAGCCTACCCTCCCAGCCTCCGCCTTTGACTTATCGGTACATCTTTACGGCTTTCGGCCGCTACACAAGTGTCAAGGCTCGCGTGCCTACATAGGCTTTCGCAATGACTTGTGTAAGATGTTTGGTTTCGGTTTGTGTAGACTAATCGGAGCAGAAATTTCCGTTCGATAAAACAGAATCTTCTTTTCGTCGGAGTCGACCGAGCCGTTTTCCTTTACTCGGTGTTTCTCATTGGCCCTACTCGTCTGGAGGCCGCTCTCCTTGCGGCCCTTTGCTTTCGGGGGTTTTCCTCAAAACTGCGACATCGCCGCAAAACAGGTTGGTGGCCTGTAATGCAGGTTTGTCTGAGGGTATTGAATTTCGTTCTTCAGATTCTCACAAGTGGCAATCGGGCGCAAAAAATCGGTCCTGTGTAAGTGCCGACGATTTGCGGTCTTCAAGCGTGTAAGGTTGAACTTCGCTGTCACCTTGCTTCAAGATTGGAACTGTTCTCCAAAAGCCAATCACATGTCCATCTGGGTCCAAACTATTCCCTTTGTAGGGGTTGTCCCAGAATCTTCTGTTGTTGCTTCTGATTTTCTTCCAACCAATGACATCATTGTGGTTCGTCCAATAGCCTTCCCACGCCTTGAATGGCGTCATTTGCTTGTGGTTCTTGAACACCCAGCCGAACCTCTTAGAAAAGTGGTCACGAACTCGGTGCATTTCAGCGTTCATTTCTTCCTTCGTTGAAAATGGCCCAAAAGTCATCTCTCTCCGGTATGAAACGTTATCCCAGAACGTATCATACCAGCAAATAATTTGAATCATAAAAAACTTGTTTTGTTTCATCATTTTCCTCTATGGCACTGGTATAACCTATTTTACAGACTTACGTATTACTTTCAAGACTATCAGTGGTATATCTCGTAAGCGTTCAGGTTCTCTACAACTCGTCATCAATTTACGCAATCCTGCCGATATTATATTAATAGAATATCATCTGGGTTTTTGGTCAGGTGGGTATGCGTTGATTTGCATTCCATCCATTCTTACTTGCCCAGACTATCTACAACCGTTGGGGGAATCGAACCCTTGACGGTGCTTCATTGAACCGTACTTACTTCTCTTGTACATGGTCTTTATCATCCTACTACTGCCTTCACTACTTGGACCCACGATTTTTATTCAACGTTTATCAGACGCTTTTATTGTATCGCTTCCCCGTTCGCAGTGCCTATGACATCGCCGCAAAACAGGTTGGTGGCCCGTAGTGCAGTTTTGCCTGAGGTTATTGAACACAACTCATTCGTAATGCGCATCTTGCGTGGTTTCAACTTTGATACTTTTCCAAGCATCGGGGTTGTCACGCACAAATTGGTCCAGTCGCTTCCGAGAGTAGTTTTGCAACCCACTCGGAAGAATGGCTCGTTGGGTGTCGTCTTCGCAAGACATACACCACCCCAAACCACCTGTTCCATTTGCTGGTCGGATGCACCCGGTTCCATCTCTGAAACCGCATCGTCCAAATTTATCGTATTCCGTTTTTGGTTTTTTCACCATAATGTTTCCTCTGCGACAGTTCCACGAAGGGGGGTTGGTAGCCCCCACAGACGTGGTTGTCTGAAAGATTTCTTCAGGAATCAGAATCCGGCAACTCGCTTACGCAGGCCCATCCGGGCTGTGTAAAAGTTCAGCGCAATCGAAGTTTGCTTCGATATACCAAGTCAGTCTCGTTGGCTTGATGCCGGGGTGATGACCGAAGGCGATTGATACCTTCTTTTCTCCCCAACGTCCGTACCAATTGACATCCAGTTGTCCGAGCGGCCAAACCGTCCATCTCTGGTTTGGTCCCCAGTATTCTGACGTATGGAACCTCCTACCCCACTCTCGGTGGGCGTTAAGGTCGGTCTTGTACCCCATGCCAGTACGGGATTCGTCGAGCATACAGCGACAGCACTTCATTTCGCCATCGTAGCCGACAGTTTGGGGGTGGTAAATCCCTTCCCGCCGGTAGCATCCGGCTCTGTAATAAATAGACGTTTCTTTGTCCTTGTAAAAGTCCAGAGAAATAATTTCTTGGTCGCAGTCAGGGCAGTGGAGGGAAAAGCCACCGAGGTTCTCTCGGATATGCTTTGCTCCACAGCAAAGGAATGTTGGCGTGCAAGGCCAATACCCATTGCTATCGCATCCTTTCATCTGCGCTGGTTTTTTGATTTCCCAGTTATTTCGGTCTTTTTCCTGTTTTTCTTCCTTTTTGTCGGTCATATTTCATACCTCTACGACAGGCCACAAAAGGGGGTTGGTAGCCCCGCAGACGTGGTTGTCTGAGTGGATGAAGTTTCGTGGTTAACGATTACCAAGCACACGCTTTACAATTGCAGTCGACTTCGTCGCTGCATTCTTCGTCGTAGACGACGGCGTGCTTTTCGGCTTCTCGCAGACGTGCTTCAAGAATTGGCACGATGATGTTTCGTGCTTCTTTCAGCGTGTGAACGTGACGCTTTCCGTACCCAGTTTCAAGTGAGTACGAAGAAGGTACTTTACGCACCATCTTAGGTCTTGTTTCGAACGTTTCACTGGTTCCGTTGTCGTGGATGATGGTTCGCACCTTCACCTCAACGATTTTCGTCCAGTAGTAAGGAATGTGTTCCTTACCGTTCATTTCGCCGCAGTGACGGCAAAATTCCCACACCAACGTGCGGCCGGTTGTGATGCCCGTTTTGGAGCCATCACAGACCAACATCACGTCATGTTCACATCCGTCCCAGTGGATTTGCTGTCCCAATTCGTGTTGTCGGTACAGTTCCCATCCGTGGTCACGGGTATTTGCTTCTGCTTCTCGCACACTCTCGCCAAGGTTGACGAGGTCGCGAATACCGTCGGTCATTCCCTCGGTCAACTTAATGACCGGAGAACCGTCTGGCATCGTTGTATTCCATACAACTTCGTTGCTTTCGTTCATATTTTTCCATCTCCTGCCCTCTTTCGAGGACTGCGACAGTCGCACAGGGAGATTGGTAGTCTCACAGTGTGCTTTGCCTGATTCACAACTTCAACAGATACTCTTTCATTGATTCGTTAACAACGGCTTCAATGTCAGCATCTGGTTCTTCCTTGTTCATCTATGAACAACTCCGTAAAGCAGGTTGGTAGCCCACAGTACAGGTTGCCTGATACATCACTCCAAAAGCAAGTTTCAGTTTTGCCGAAGGTACTCTTCGAAGATTGATTCGGTCATCTTGGTCATGGCGTTTGAGAACACTTGTGAAAGTGCCATCGCAAATCCCATGTCGCGTTCGATGTATTCGTTCACGAGAATACCAATCATTGAATCTTTGAAAAATTCCTTGGTCGCCACGTACTTGATGAACGTTTGGGATTCCTCCTTGTTTCCATCATGTACGTGAATAGCAAAGCCGGTCCAAAGAACGTCTCGAACCATCTTTACAGCAAGTTCCTTGATAATAAAATCGATATCACCGTATGAAATAAGTTCATCACCGTTATCATTCGACACCAATTCATGCGTTTCAACAACAACATCGATTGCTATTGCACGCATATTATCTCGCAAAAAATTCATTACTTTTTGTACTTTTTCGATAGTCATGTGTATCTATGGCGGTTAAATAAGGGTCGCCACCCCATTTCACTACTATGGTTCGAGTAGTGAGTTGCGCATTTTGCCTACCTTGGTAAACAACCAAAGTAGACTGGGAACGCCAATCCCGGGTCTATGTCAATTTTTATACTCTCGCCGCGCCTCGATTTAATGTATAATCAGGTAATATTTTCAACAAAGCAACAAGCACCCGGAATTCCTCATCCAGTACCACCATCAGCATGACCTGTAAGGTGGCTTTCTCCTTGCGGAGCCTGAACGCGACACATCTCATTGTATCCCGGTTTCTGTTTTTCAAGTGTCATTACTGTACGCGCTTCCCCTACTGTGTTTCCACCGTATGGAGGCCCCTCTTTCGAGATATTTACGCTCACACTTGTTACTTCTCAATATTACCGGGCCGATTAGGAATGGCGCGGTAAAGGTGATTGTTGTTCTGCAAGTGCCGCTAATAATATACCACGCAGGTATGGACACAAGCATTACAGCAATCAGTCTATATTGACTAAGAGGGGATTCCTCCCCTCCATTATGATAGCGGTATCAGGGGTACTGATACCTTCCATCTGAGACAGGCCATGCAAGGGGGGTTGGTAGCCCCACAAGCATGGTTGTCTGAGGTTTTGATAACCTTGACAGATTCAGTCGAATCGAGAATATCCAACGTATCGCTTTGCGCGCTTACAGAATCCACATCGTACTTCCCCTTTGATTTCAGCAGGGTCGTACCAGTACTCAACGATTACTTCGTGAGTACGAGGGTCCACTTTTCGTACGTATTCCAACTGTATGAAAATTCCACAGTCTTCAATACAGCACATGGTGGGTTTTCCCTCAATGCGTTGTTCTTCGCGCTTTCGAATTGTCATGGTATTCTTCGCAAGAGCGAAGATTTTCCAATCTGACAAGCCGAATACTGGCAATTTGTTACTCCATGGGTCGTATGCCATATTTCATGCACCAACCCAATCAGGAATAAAGCCAAACGCTCGTTGTTGTTCCTCGGTGAGAGACTCCAAAGCACACACAAAGTGACACTCTTTTGTCTTTGTCTCAACGACTGTTTTCCCATCAGGTATGTCCAATTTGATTTTACTCATTTGTCCACCTCTGGGAAAGGAGAGTTAACCCCTCCTTCCATTATGATAGCGTAATTGGGGGTATCGATACCCTTCAAACCTGCTCAATATCGGCCAGTTTCCAGTAAGTTGTCTGCCTGTTTGTGCCTTTGATACTTTCAGTACGGATTTGGCGGAACTGTGGGCGTCGTTGAAGGAGATTTGTGAGTCTTTGAGTGGTAATTCCATAGTTACTCCCCATATTGTACTCATCTTGGATTTGTCTGGTATTAACCTCTGTAACGCCATCGCGGTCCATGATTCTTCGAAAAGAAGCCTCAATATTCTTTACGATTCTGGTGTACTTTGCCATAGTAATTACTCTCCTTCAGTTTCTTTTTAATTTCCAGCCAGCCACCCGCTTTTTCAATCTGGTCGAGAATATCCAGTATTCGACTGAACGTTTTCCAGTTGGGCTCCCGTGGAAATGCGTGATGAAGTAGCCGTTCTTTGTCGAATCTGCGTATTTGGATAGTCGTATACGCAACCCGCTCCCAATGCGGCTCATCCTCCACGCTATAACCTATAAGTAGGTCGGTTATGAACTTATAGGTTTCAACACAATATCTTCATAATCCACTTGAAACCAGCGAAGTCCATGAAGAAGTTCACATATAGTCTTCAAGTTCAAGTCAAAGCCATGAATGAAGGAAGCGCAAAGCGCAAATTGAAAGGATGGTTGGAACCAAGTCTCGCAATGAAGAAAAATTCAGACATCACTGCAAAGCATCTTGGACTTCAAGGTGGTGAAACCGAAAACGTTTCTGCGCCAGCAAAGAAAACCCCAAAGCGAGCAAAGAAAAAGGCCGAGCCTGAATATGATGAGGACTGGGATGAAGACTTTGAAGGTCTTGACTGGGATGAACTTGATGAAGACGATGAAGACGAGGACTCCAATGACGACGACGATGATGACGACGACGATTGGTGGGACGACGAGGACGAAGACGAGGATAGCGAAGATGAAGACTCGGATGAAGATTCCAATTCACTCGACCAAGATGAAGAGGACGAGGAAAGCGATATCGACGCAATGTTGAAGTCATTTTCAACCGATGACGACGATGACGACGAGGACGACGAGGACTGGTGAAATTATAACCCATAAACACCTCCGAGTACCATGGACCCGCTCAATCATGAACGTGTACCAATGCACATCATCTTGTCTTCTGCTGAAGCAAAACGAGAACTTGGCCCTCTGATGGGGGCATTGTCAGGTCTGTTGGTAACAGACCCGGCCCTCGTTGCCGCCGCAGAACGGCAAGGAATTGAAGAAATTGAAATCGGTTCCGTAGTGAAAATACTGCGAAAGAGCCGAGTAGGTGGCGAAGACACGGTATATTATCGAGTGGTAATTCCAGCATACGGGTGAATTGAATGGTAAGATATGAAGTATGGACAGATGGGTCAAAAGGAGAATTCGGGGACGCAGGAATCGGAGTAGTCGTTGTAAATCGAGACTACGATGGTGTGGATTTTTTACTCGGAGAATACATCGGAGTGCAGACAATCAACTATGCAGAATTCTTTGCAGTTGTGAGGGCACTTGAAGAAATCAGCGAGCGAATGGACCCGGGACTTCCCATTGAGGTAATCATCAAAAGCGATTCACTGTTGTTGGTGAAAGGAATGAACGGAGAATACAACATTCAGGCCCCGAAGTTGGTACAGTTGAAATCACGCATTGAAAAATTGCATGTAAAACTTAGGGCAGAACCTTCGTATATCAAAGTAAAAGCCCATTCAGGAAACAAAATGAATGAACTTGCAGACTTCTTGGCTGTCAAGGCAATGGCAGGTTGATTTAATTCCCAGTATGACATGCGAGTATCATGGGCGGGTTCCCGACCTATGTTGGCCGAGTCAAAGTTGGAGGGTCTTTGCCATTTGTCGGCATTGGTGAAGTCAACTTTTTGCACATGCACCCACATCCGTTCATTCATCCCGAAAAGGGAGTGATTGTCGGCAAATGTCCATGGGGTACAAAGTCATCCACGATGGTCTCTTTGGCGAAAGAAGGCAATACATTCGCAACGTTGGCGATGCATGGAGATGTGAAAACAAATCACCCCGAATTGGTTGGAAAGTTGTTCGATGTTGTAGTCCATGAACATGAACATGAACATCGGCTGGAGTTTTCAATGAACGCATCATTGAATCAAATTGCAGAGATACTCAATTGTGAAAACTTCATTCTGAAGATGATATCAGCCCCAGAAATCTTTTCGACAATACCACTGGAAATCGAATATTCATTCGTAACCGATGGAGACTTACGAGACAAAAGGCCAGTTTATGTGGGCGAGAGGCTGTTGATGGAAGGCAAACTCGCAAACATAAGCAAAGGCGTTATCAATATCCCGGCGGGTGAGATAACAAGTCTCGGAAGGCTGATTACAGTGGTTTTGAAGAAGTCAAAGAAAAAGGAACCATTTATGGTGACCCGCCGCATTGACATGTCCATCAGGATGTTGGAATATGGTGGATGAACCGGAAGAGGAACCAGACTTTCGTGTTACGAAGTTTTTCTGGCCAGTCCCATTTGACCAGATTATCAAAGATGAGAATGGGGACATTTTCATTGACTTCAATTTTGCAACTACGCGGTGGGTACCGACAACACTTTCTTCTGCGAAGAAATGGTTGCATAGACACCCAAATGCGGCGGCTTTGAAAAAAGACCAGACACGTATCGTATTACTTGGATTCAAATTGACACCTACATGGGAGGAATTCGTTGAGAAAAGAATCGAAGAAGGGCGAGAAGTACCAGAACGAGATGAAAACTCATACGACCCACCATACATCGAAGACCAAACGCCGATAGTCGGAGAAGCGGATGAAGCGAAGGCTGGATTAAGAGGAGCAATCCTCCCTGCTGGATTCAAGTACAGCCTGAAAGCAACTCGATTTGGTATGTCGAATGTTATTGAATTGTACCAGCCACAAATCAAAGCATTGCAAGTTAGCCTTCTTTCGCCCGAAGAAATCCGGCAAATGTCGGCGGTCGAAGTATTCGAAGAAGGAACATATACGGAAGGAAGAACACAGTTACCTATTGAACACAGTGTAATGGACCCACGTATGGGAACCTTTGAGTCTGTGGAAGAATGCTATACTTGCTCATTGACAAAAAATACAAACATACCATTGCAGAATTGCCCGGGACACTTCGGGCATATCGAACTTGCATCACCCGTTCCAAATTTCCTATACCTCCGAGGTGGGAGTTCGTATACAAGTCCATTGAATCTTCCCCTCGCGACTGCAATGAATCATGTTTGCCATCACTGTTACCATATCCGTGCAACTGATGAGCAACTCGAATCAATTGAACCCGTCGTTGATTATTACTTTGAAAATGAAACAAATCAATTTGGCCACACAAAGGTATTGAATGCAATGCGGGAAGTAGTCAAAGAGAATCATAGCAAAGAAGACCAGAAAAACAAATATTTCCCATGTCCTCGATGTCAAGAGTATTCGCCGCAACTCGTATGGACGAATGCATTTCAGCAATGGCAAGTCGTTCCATCAAAAGCGATTTACGATGGACCACGCATCATCGATATGTCAACAGCATATGCACTACTTGAGAACATCCCGACCCCACACCACAAATTTCTGGGCTTCGGGTCTGGTTCAAAACCGACAGACATGTATTGGACCGTACTACCCGTTGCACCCATCCCGATTAGACCCAACTCGTTTGCAATGGACGGCTCGCTTGAATTGAATGACTTGTCAAAATTGTATCAGAACGTAGTTTTCGTGAATAACAGATTGGTCAAAGCGAGGCAACGAAATTACGACGTAGGATTGATTCAAAGTCGAATAAAGAGCCTCTATAAAGCATGTACACAAGTACTTACAAATCAAGCAGGCCAAGTCGGCTCGGGTGGCTCAAAGTCAATTCGAGATAATCGAGGACGAATTAAGCAGGTCAACTTCAAGGGCGTTATGGACAGGCTTTCAGGTGTAGGTAGAGGCAAAAGTCGAATGCGCCGTGTAATTCAAACAAAGCCAGTTAACACAGTTTCGTATTCCGTACTCACGCCGAACCCAGACTTAGATTTCGATGAAATCGGAGTTCCACTTTCTGTTTGCATGACAGTGTCCATAGAAGAAGAAGTGACTGAAGAAAACTACGAACGGCTACGTAAAGCGGTTATCAATGGGGGACCAAATATGGATTTCTCAATTGTCAATACAACAAAGTTTTCTCATTATCCGGGAGCAAATTATGTGATTCGAGGAGGGCTATCAAAAGATGAAGCCAGAGACCGCACGGTAATTGATTTGACTGACAAGAGCCTAAAGAACACAATAGCCGCGTTGGACTTTGAAGAGTACAAAAC
>Ga0181572_10001157_pt1 | contig 19261 bp, 17 predicted proteins | sample 101ome_26_FD_133004 | JGI IMG/M metagenome (GOLD analysis project Ga0181572, IMG submission 133004) | Coastal salt marsh microbial communities from the Groves Creek Marsh, Skidaway Island, Georgia - 101408AT metaG (megahit assembly) | ecosystem: Environmental > Aquatic > Marine > Intertidal... | reverse complement strand
GCTTTTTTCTGACCGACAATTCGGGCAAGATAGGAGGAACCAAACCCACCATCAAAACTACCCACCTTGGGACCAGTCTGTCCGAAGATGGCATTGTCTGCGGCTATGGTAAGATCGCAAACCACATGCAAAACATGCCCCCCACCGATCGCATATCCGGCTACCAGGGAAATGACCACCTTGGGCATGGAACGGATAAGCTTTTGTAAATCGAGCACATTGAGACGGGGCACGCCTTCCTCATCGACATAACCAGCTTCTCCACGAACACTTTGATCTCCGCCGGAGCAGAAGGCATATTTACCATCGGTATGCGGACCAGCTCCGGTAAGTAAAACCACCCCAATTTTGGGGTCTTCCCGGGCATCAAGAAAGGCCTGATACATTTCATTTACTGTCTTAGGCCGAAAGGCATTACGCTTGTGCGGGCGGTTGATCGTAACTTTGGCGATCCCGCCCGATTTGTGGTAAAGTATATCCTCGTACTTTCCTTGTGCTTCCCAGTTCATTGGTCTTCTTTCTCCTTGGTATCTTGGGGTTGGCCCGGTTTGACCTCCCTGCCCTGCATGCCCCATTTTTCGCGGAGGTAAAGGCGTTCTTCTTTCCAGTCGGCAAAGGGTTTGCCACGCAGGGATAACAAATGATCCAGATCCTGCCCCTCAAACTCGTCGGGGGTGGGTTGCTTCACGGGTTCAGTCGGGTGATTTTCCATTGTTCTTCAACTAGTTCGTATAAAAAACGATCGTGCAGACGGTTGGGCCCGCCCTGCCAAAATTCAATACTGCGAGGGTGCAAATAGTACCCTCCCCAATGAGGAGGTTTAGGAGGGTTTTTCCCGAATTTTTCCTGAGCTGCCAAAAAAGATTTCTCCAAGGATTCGCGGGTGTCGAGCGGTTGGCTTTGGTTGGATGCCCAAGCCCCTATCCGGCTAAGGTAGGGACGGGACTGAAAGTACTCTTCGGCCAGAGAATCCTCCACCCTAGACACCTCTCCAAGCACCGTTACCTGGCGCTGCATCGAAAACCAGGGGAAGTGCATGCTTACATGGGGATTGGCGGTAAGGTGGCCTGCCTTTCTGCTGTTATAATTGGAATAAAAAACAAACCTGCCCGCATCCAGACCTTTTAACAAGACTGCACGGGCGGAGGGCCGGCCCGACTCGTCGACAGTGGCGAGGCTGCAGGCATTGGGGTCGTACACCTTGGCATCAATCGCTTGCTGCATCCACTTCTCAAATTCGGCAACGGGGTCGTCCGCAAGCATAGAGCAACGAAGCGGTTCCTGGTCGTAGCTCTCCCTTAAATCCTGTAGGCTTTGGTTAAAATCACTCATAGCAAACTCTCATCTTAGAACAAAGGTGGGTTTCGGCAAAACCCTTTATTCGGAATCCGAACGGTTTGCCTTGCTTACCTCCTCCCGGGCAATGGTCGCTGCGAGACCGGGGGAGCTCTCCCTCATTTTCTTACGCCAGTTCATATTCCAACAAATTAGCCGGCGGGCGATCCGGCCACGAATTGAATTTCTTATCCAATGAAGCTCATGAGCAGCCATCGATGCATTGGCATAGGTTTGTTTGTAGGCAAAAAAGGCTGGTAAAAAATCGAAAGTACGCCCTTCATCCCAGCACCGCTTTAGGCAATGAAACAGCAACTGTTTCCCTGGGGAATACTTCTTCCATGCCTGATCGTAAGCAAGGTGGTGGAGGTAGGAATAACCAGGAGTGAGCAGTTCCAATTGCCAGGCAATGGGTTGACCATCGACCCGCAAAAAAGATACCCGGACAGCACCTTGGCCAGCCAGTTCAGGGAGGAGTTCAAAAAAGAAACCTCTCTTTCCACGGATGGTGTAGAGCCCGGAATTTTCAAGGTTTTTACTCGATTCCACTTCTACCAGACAGGTGGAAGGCATGGCCGAACGAACCTCCTCTGCAGTGGATAAATTTTCAAAAACCACTTCTCCCTGGGAGGCAAGGGAGCGCTGATCATACGCAAATGATTTGCGCGATTTTACACCCATTTTCTCCTCCCAATACCCATCAAAACTCAATCCATTAACTGGTTTGATCAAAGAGGAGGAGCGCTCCTCGCGGATGATCCTGAGGTTTTTTGATTCTGGGAAATGTGGGTTTATGTAAGCCTCCCAAAAATTTTGGGGAATCTGGGGCAACCAGACAAAGAGAAAAGAACCGATGCATTGATGGAGCGCATCTACGAGCAGTGGAGCCGCCCGGTTTTCACAGGTGGGAAAATGATAATTCGCCTCGTCATAGATGAAAGGCCACAAGCCTTTGGAACCAAGCAATCCCGGGCGTTCCACCATGGGCCAGTAGCCAAGAAGTTCTCCCTGCTCTGTGGTGGCAAGAAGGAACAAGGGTGCCCGGTCTTTTTTTTGGCGGTCCCACCAGGTGGTCAGCCAGGAGGGAGAGAAGTAAGGGTTTATCCAGTCAGCCCGTCGAAGGAGGGAATCGTATTGTTGCCCGATTCGATCAAGGACCGATTGATCCCGGCAGGTTTCAATGCGGATGGATGGGGTGCTCAATGTTCCGGATGATCAAAGTAGTGGCCCCGGAAACCAAAAAGATTCCGATTAAACCACGAGGTTGGTAAAATCCTCGTATTCCGCACGAAACCCACCATCAACCCCGCGGCAAAGAACCGCCACTGCATCGTGGGAGTGCAACGATTCGAAGTGGGAACAAACAATCCGAAAATCAATAATGCGGGATTCCTCGATTAATTGCTCGTAAAGCAACCGGGCGGCATCCTCGACAAACTTAACCTTGGCACCGTTGAGCTCGGCAAAAGCCTGCTCGTCCTCCCTCTTTACCATTACCTGAGTTTCTGTACCGAGGCCGTGGATGCACATATCGCGCAGTTCGAGCATGGAAAGCTCGCGGTCTGGGTGCACTTCCACACTCACCCGGGCAAGGCTACGCTGGGAATGGGGAATGGCAAGCAGGTCGCGGGTCTGTCGGGCATGCTCAGAAAGTTCCGAAGCACAGGGGCAGGCGGAGGAGTATACGAAATCAAAGTTGATGATTTTGCGCACCCGGTCGGCCCGGTCAATAAGCCCTTCAAAACTGCAGTTGTAATATTGGTACCCTTCCAGCCCACTGCGCAGGCTTTCCTGAACCATGGGGTAAGAAAAATCGACTTTGATACGGGCTTCGCGGGAATCGAGCTGTTCTTTGTACTGACGAAGCACATGATCGAGAGTTTCGGGAGAAAAGACCTCTTTTTCGTACTCGTAAAAGATACGGATGATGCGGGACATATTGATCCCCTTTTTGTCCGCGTCCAAGCTTACGGTTCCGGTAACAAGAGATTCGAGCACGAGATCCTCCCCGTCGGGGCCGACATAGCGCAAAGGCAAACGAAACCCGGAGATGCCCACCTGCAAAATGGGCACATTCGCACCCTGCATATCGGAGCATCCCGAGTTTTGAACATCAGGAAGTGACTTGCGGTACTCCGGGGTAATTTTGAAATTAGGGTCGTACTCGCGTTTGAGCTTTTGGGGTTGGTCGGATTGCGTATCCATAAAGATTAATTTTGCCGATTTACCGGTGGGATGCAAACCGGTTGGTTTATTTTGCTTTCCCCTGGTTGGCCACCGCATCCATCGCTTTGGCCACTGCCTCGGGGTCGCCAAGGTATTGCCGGCTGATAGGCTTGAGGTCAGCATCCAATTCGTAAACCAAGGGCATACCAGTGGGCACATTCATGCCAATGATTTCCTCTTCCGATACACCGTCGAGGTATTTGATTAGAGCACGGAGGGAATTGCCATGGGCTGCAATTAATACGCTTTTGCCCTGCTTGATTTGGGGAGCAATGGTACCGGTCCACAGAGGAAGAAAACGGTCGACGGTATCTTTGAGGCATTCAGTCAATGGGAGATCAGACTCGTCCAAGTTGGCATAGCGCCGGTCTTTACCGGCGTAGCCGTCGTCGTCCTTGGACATCGCGGGAGGAGGGATATCGTAACTGCGCCTCCAGACGAGCACCTGTTCATCACCATGCTTCTCTGCAGTCTCCGCCTTATTGAGGCCCTGAAGCCCACCATAGTGACGCTCATTGAGCCTCCATTCGCGGTGCACCGGTATCCACACCTGGTCCAGTTCGGTTAAGGCAAACCAAAGGGTACGGATGGCCCGTTTGAGTACAGATGTGTAAGCGACATCAAACTGGAAACCCGCTTCCTTGAGCAGTCGGCCGGATTCGCGGGCTTCGCCCTCCCCTTTTTCGGTGAGGTCGACATCGTGCCAACCGGTAAAGCGGTTTTCCTGATTCCACTGGCTCTCGCCATGACGAAGGAGTACTAATTTGTGCATAGGTGTGTAGCGGTTAAAAGAGAGATATCTTAGCGAAATTGGCCCCATCCGTCACGAACTTTCCGAGCCCTCGCTCGATGGAAGAAAATATCCGGTAGGTCTTGTGGATTGAGGCAGGATGTGATTGATTGGTGTCTATGTTTGGTCGGATGCTTTTGCTTTTTGTTTTTCTCCCCATGGTCGAGCTCTATCTTTTGATCATGCTCGGTTCCCGAATTGGCGCGATGCCCACGATTGGGCTGATTGTTTTTACCGGTGTGCTTGGAGCCACCCTCGCGAGGCAACAGGGCTTATCGGTCCTCTCTAAAATACAAAGGGAAATGGCCTCGGGAAATCCGCCCACACAGGAGCTCGTGGAAGGAGCCTTGATCGTGGTGGGGGGAATTGTCCTGCTTACCCCGGGGATCATTACCGATCTATTCGGGTTTTCCCTGCTCATACCCCCCATCCGCAAAGCATTGTGCAAGGCACTTACCCAGTCTTTTACCAAAAGGGTGGGCAAAACTGCTGGGTTTGCCCACTTCTCTGGCGGGCCATCCTCTTTTCGCAAAGATGCGGATGATGTGATCGATGTGTAAGCACTCGGGCAGGGCGTTTGTTTGGGTACCGATACTTTTATTATTTTCCGGATGTGGAGCCCCGGACGAAGGAACTTACTCTGGAAAGATTGGTACCAAAAATGTGAGCATTGAGGTGGACCAAGAAGGCGCCATCACCCTGCAAGGGTACTGGCAAAAACCTCTCCGTGGCTCTTATGACCGGGGAGCTTACAAGGGAAAGGATATGAGTGCTCTGGTATTTGAAGGGCCAGCAGGTAAAAAATTTAAGCTTCGTATTCTTTATGAGGATGAGGGGGAGGAATGGGTGGTGCATGCGGTGCAGTCGAGAGCCTATGGACCAGGTGCACGCTATGTCCCCACCGAAGAGGACTCGGTCTTTTCTCCTCCTCCCCGGCTCAGCCGGAAACCGTCCGATTAATCAGACGGTCGGGCATCCTCAATCATACGTTCCAAGGCATTGCGAAATTCCGGCCCTACCCCTTCCCTCTTGGCTATTTCCAGGTAAAAGGGAACATAGTCATTCATATCCAGGGCCTTTACGGCAATGTTGTGAAAAGGCTCATCCGCAGAGATGAAATAAGTGGCCTGACCAAAAGACAGGGTGATCCCGGAGTCGCTCCGAAATACGCCCAACCTTTGATGATCCCCGGTCATTGCCCATCTTTGTTAGCCTGATCGATAGATCAACACAAGCACGGGATTGATCATTGGGAAGGATATTCATAGGATGCGTACAAAAGTATGATTTTCTTTCCCTACCGAGACGACAACCCTACCCGTTCCTTCCCTTTGGTCAATTGGGTGATCATTGTGGCAAACATCTGGGTCTTTTTTGCCTGGCAACTCCCCCTGAGCCCAAGTGGTCAGGAAGCGTACTTTGCCAACTTTGGTTTTATCCCGGCGGCTTTTTATGGGCAATTTTCGCAAAACGACCTCAATGTGATCGCTTGGGAATGGGGATCGGTGGTGACTTCCATGTTCAGCCATGGCGGATTGATGCACCTTTTTGGAAACATGCTTTTTCTTTACCTCTATGGGGACAACCTCGAAGATGCTCTCGGGAAGGTGCGTTATATGCTTTTCTACCTGTTGTGCGGTTTTTTTGCCGCCTTTGCCCAGTCGCTGATCAACCCCTTGTCGGAAATCCCCATGGTGGGTGCGTCCGGAGCAATATCGGGAGTGATTGCGGGGTACCTGCTTCTCTACCCCCGGGCAAACATTCGGATCTTTTACTGGTTCTTTTTGTTTGTTGGCACCTTATATCTTCCCGCTTATCTGGTGCTTGGGCTGTGGGTGTTTGAACAGGTTATTGCCCTGCCTGAATCGATGAAACAAGCCGGTGGGGTGGCAATTGCTGCTCACCTGGGCGGTTTTGCTGCCGGTATCCTCCTGACCCCATTCCTGCGCAAACCCGGGGTTCGCCTGTTTCAGGATGGGCGGACGCGCTCTTTTACTCGCCAATCGAGGGGTTTGCGATAGGCTGTACCGCTTTCGATCGAGCCAATGGAAAAAGCATACCAACCAAAAGAGGTGGAAGACCGCCTCTATCATTCTTGGGAACAAGAGGGTGCCTTTGAGGGCCACCCAGACGCGGAAAAACCCGCCTACTCCATCGTCATTCCCCCGCCCAATGTAACCGGGGTGCTAACCATGGGCCATGTGCTCAACAATACCATTCAGGATATTCTTGCCCGGCGGGCACGCCAGCAAGGGCACTCCGTTCTCTGGCTCCCAGGCACCGACCACGCCGGAATTGCCACCCAGACCAAGGTGGAACAACAACTGAGAAAGGAAGGGAAAAACAAATACGACCTCGGGCGTGAGGGCTTTCTTGAACATGCCAAAGAGTGGCGGGACAAACACGGCGGAATCATCCTCAAGCAACTTCGTAAACTGGGATGCTCCTGCGACTGGAAACGCACCGTTCATACCCTTGACCCGGAATATTCCCAAGCGGTGCTCGAAGCTTTTGTCCGCCTGTTTAATAACGGCTATGTCTACCGCGGAAAACGAATGGTCAACTGGTGCCCGGTCAGCCGGACTGCCCTTTCCGATGAGGAAGTGATCATGAAGCCGCAAAACGGCAAACTTTATAAAATAAGGTATGAACTGGTGGACTCCCCCGGGCAGTACCTTGAGGTATCCACCACCCGTCCGGAAACGATTATGGGGGATGTCGCCCTTGCCATCCACCCGGACGATGAACGCTGGCCCAGCCTAAAAGGCAGAAAAGTACGCCGGCCCTTACAGCCAGCGGAAATCCCCATCGTTGCCGATGAGGCAGTGGAAAAAGACTTTGGTACCGGGATGCTCAAAATTACCCCGGCCCATGACCCGCTCGACTTTGAAATCGGCCAGCGGCATGATCTCGAGATCATTGATGTTTTTCATGAGGACGGTACCCTCAATGAATTGGCCGGGCCCGATTTTTCGGGAATGGACCGTTTTGAAGCACGCAAAGCAACTGTGGAAAAACTTCGGGAACAGGGTGACCTGATCGAAGAGGAGGACCATGCCAACAATGTCGGATTTTCAGAACGGGCAGATGTACCGATCGAGCCCCGTCTTTCCGAACAGTGGTTTTTGCGCTACCCCCGGGTGGAGGAAGCCAAACGGGCCGTGGCTGAAGGGTTGATCCGCTACTTTCCCCAACGATGGAGCAAAACTTACCTTCACTGGCTGGAAAACATTCAGGACTGGTGCATCAGCCGGCAGTTATGGTGGGGGCACCGCATTCCGGTGTGGTACCGCAAGGGGGAAGACCGTAAGGATCCACAAAACTGGCATGTATCTGTGGATGGTCCGGAAGATCCGCAAAACTGGGAACAGGACGACGATGTGCTCGACACCTGGGCATCTTCCTGGCTTTGGCCCATCGCCACTATGGGCTGGCCCAATGAAGACTCGATGAAAAAACAGGGGTTGGACTATTTCTACCCCACTTCTGCCCTGGTAACCGGGCCCGATATTATCTTTTTCTGGGTTGCACGCATGATTATGGCTGGGCTCGAATTTAAGGGAGATCCGCTCGATCCAAAGACGGTGCTTTCCGATGAGGAAATCCGTAAGCGCATACCGTTCCGAGATGTCTATTTCACCGGAATTATCCGTGACGGCAAGGGGCGGAAAATGTCAAAATCCCTGGGCAACTCTCCCGACCCGCTTGACCTGATCGAAAAGTATGGAGCAGATGGGTTGCGCCATGGAATCATGAGCATTGCCCCTAAGGGCCAGGACATCCGATTTTCGGAGGAACGAATCGAACAGGGAAGAAATTTTTGTAACAAGCTATGGAATGTTTCCCGCTTCCGCCTGATGGCGGATGAAGCAGGGGCACAAGCTTCCATCGAAGATATTTTACAACGGATTGATCCAAACCAGCTCAACCAGGATGACCAGGCCATCCTGCAGCGCCTCATCCAGACGCTCGATGAAGTGGACCGTTTGTACAGGGAGTACGAATTTAATTCCGCCCTGCAATCCATCTATCGCTTTTTTTGGACCGACCTGTGCGACTGGTATGTGGAAAATTCCAAGCCAAGAATGCGCGGAGGGGAAGGCAAGGAAACCTGCCTCGCGGTGCAGGATATCTGCCTGCGCCAGATCCTCCTCCTGCTCCACCCGGTCGCCCCTTTTATTACCGAAGAACTTTGGAGTGTGCTCGGGTTTTCCGGAGGAAAATCCATCCAATGGATCAACCCCGGAACCGGGGAGGAATTAGCCACTCAGATGCAGGCAAGGGGGATCGAACTGAACGACCGTGCACTCAAGGAAATGCTCGCCATCCGCGAACTCGTCACTTCAATGCGTGCCCTCAAAGCAGACCGCAACCTTGCCAGCAACAACCGCGTGGAATTTTTCTTCCTTGCCGATGATGAAAAGGCAGAGGTCTTGGCCCGTCATAAATCTTCAGTTCTCAGCTCGGTGGGTGCAGCGGCATTAAACCGGGTGATAGAAGCACCTGCCGGAATGCCCACCCTGGTCACCGCATATGGATCCGTCTACATGGATCTGGCCAGTGGCATTGATGTCGATGCAGAAAAAGCCAGACTGAACAAGGAGCTTGAATCTCTGAGCAAAATCATTGCCTCCATTGAAAACAAACTTGGCAATGCCGCCTTTACCGAAAAAGCACCCCTGCAGGTCGTGGAGGGTGCCCGTAGGCAGCTGGCAGAAAACCAACAGAAAAAACAGGAGACTGAGGACGCCCTTCAGGCCCTTTCCTAGCTCCGGCGCAGAGGCCCTTCAAACCGGCGGCGCTGCCGGACAGGAAGCTCTGGCAAAACGGGAAGCTCACTGGCCTGAGCCTGGCCACCCCCCAGTTTTTTGGCCATCACTTGCAACTCCTGCCAGCGCCCAATGCCAAGGCTGGGAGCGTGGACAACCAAATCGAGCAGACTCTTCCATTCGATCACTAATCTCTCCACATCGCCCGTGGCGAGGTCTTCTCCTTCCCCATGAGTGAGGCTTTGCACCAAGGCACGTTCGCGGATAAAATCCACCCCACCCTCCCCATACTCCAGGGGCAATCCGGTGCGCAAATATCCCGGACAATCCCGAAAGCCAAAAGCTTGCCGACAGAGGGCAGAGAGGCGGGATTCCGATTTTGCCCAGGTACGGAAGCGGTGGCCCGCTCGCAGGTTGGCCAAGTCATAAATCATCTCTTCCACCGGGTAACTGCTATCTTCCAGGCCCACAGCAATTGCGAGGCCCTCTCCCCGGGAAAACTGACTGAAGATACGCCCGCGGTCGGTGGGGCGGGCGGAATCATCCACGAGCCCAAGCAGATACCATGCCTCCAGCGGACTGGCCGTGCTCAGGTCGTCCCCATGGTTGTGGGCACTTTCGGTAAAGGGAGATTCAAAAGTCCGGGAGGTTTTACGCAGGCGGGGGTTGAGCAGGAAATGCCCCCGGGAGTCCCTCCATCCAAGAGCCTGCGCATTTTCGTAGCTTAGCCGGGCACTGAGTACTTTTCCACGATCCACAAATTCCACCAGTTCTCCACCTTGTGAAAGAGCGGAAAAAAAGGGACGAAACTGATCTTCCAATCCGAGACGCCTCCAGGTCTTGCGCGAATATTTTCTCTTTGCCTTGGGCCGTTCTGTTTCCACAGCCTGGCGCAAAAGCTTGCGAAAGGATTTAATCAGCAAAACTTTTTCCCCCATCGACTCCTCCACATAAACAGCGATGGGGATTTCCTTCCCGTAGCTGGGAGATTTGCGCGTTCCAAAACGGCACGGGTTGCCCACCTTCACTTTGCTCAGGGTATCGGACAAGGAAAGAGCCGGCACCCATTCCGCTTCTTTCAAGACCACTGCCCGTCCAAGCGGAGCTTTGGTCTGCCCGCCCCTTCTCTCCCAGAGACCGGAATGGTTGAGCATTTCAATAACCTCGTTGCGTTCGTTAACCGGTTCCTGGGGCTGCGCCGCCAGAGCATGGGCCAGTTCCTTGAGGCTGCCCAGAGACTGGCGAAAGCCCAACCTCACCTGTTCTTCCGAAAACAACCGGTCAGTCAGATGACGGGCCGCTTCCGTATGATCCATTCCCTGCTCTATTGCCTGTTGCATCACTTTGAGTATGGCAGGCCAGTCGAGAGTGGAGGAACGGTGAAGACGCAAAGGGCGGGCATCGGACAAACGGGTCTGCTTCGATGCCACCACCACATAGCCCCGGCTATCCTTTCCGCGCCTGCCCGCACGGCCAAACATTTGCAAAAGCTCATCGGGGCGAACCTGCAGCAATTGATCGTCGATACGGTATTCCCGGTCGGTCACGAGCACAGACCGCATCGAAAAGTTGACCCCCGCACCCAATCCGGTGGTGGCGACCACCACCTGCAACTGTCCAGCTTTGGCCAAAGGTTCGACCACTCCCGCCCGCTTAAGGTAGTCCAACCCACTGTGGTGATAAGCCACCCGTCGGCGAAGCAGGGAGGAAAGTTCTTTTCCCGCCAACTGTTTTTGCTCCTTGGTAAGCTCGAGCATTTCTGGTTCGGGCAATTCGTGAGCCAACTGGCGGGCAAGCTCCTCCGCCGCTTTGCGCCGGGGAGCAAAAATGAGCATGGGCCCAAGCCCCGCACGGAGGGCACCATCGACCAGCCTTGGCCAATGGCCCCGAATTTTTTCGCCCTGGGAGGAGTGCTTGAGCAGGGACTCACCCAAAATTTCCTCCAGCGGTACGGGGCGACGGGTTTCCTCAATCACCGCGACCTGACGGCCATGACTGACCAACCACTCCGCAACCTCATGAGGGTTGGCAACACTTCCACTCATTAGCAGCAAAGAGGTGGCCTGGCTGGCCTGTGCGAGCGTGACCTCATAACCGGGCCCCCTTTGGGAGTCTCCCAATAACTGGTACTCATCCACCACAAAAAGATCGGGGGGAAACCGTCCACCCATCACCCCACGCTGAGTTTCCAAGGTGGCGACCACTACAGGGGCATCGGGCTGGTGACGGATATCGCCGGTGACCAGGCCGACCTCCCAACCGCGCTCCCGCCACTCCCGGAATTTGTCGTTGGCGAGGGCACGGGTGGGCACGGTGTAGACTGCATGTCCTTTGAAGCCACCCTCAATCCATTGTTCAAAGACAAAGGTTTTTCCCGCTCCGGTGGGGGCATGTAAAACCACATCCTTCCCTCCACGAAGTTCGTTTAATGCCTGGCGTTGCCAGCTATCGGGCAGAAAAATTCGCCCGCCAAACTCGTCGATATTCGTTTGCATTGTTTCCACTGACCGCTTGCATGGAAGGAAGTAACTTATCCGCTCCCTTCCATGCAACTGAATACGATCCAAAAAGCAAAAAACATTTCTTTTCCATTATGATTCGTATGATTGCAGCCTGTGCCCGGAACCGGATAATGGGAGCCGGGGGAACCCTTCCCTGGCAGATTGAAGAGGACTGGAAATATTTTCTCGAAACCACGAATAACGGTGCTTTGCTCATGGGAAGAAGGTGTTATGAGGATTTTACTGAATATGCCAGGACCCGGGAAGTGGTGGTGCTCAGCCGCGACCCAAGCAAACAATTCCCCCATGCCCACAGGGCAGATAATCTTACCAATGGGCTGGCCCTGGCTGCCACACTCTCTCCCAACACATGGGTGTGTGGAGGGAAAGGAATTTATGAGGAAGCCATGCCCCTGGCCAAGGAGTTGTACCTCACTCAAATCGATGCAGACTATGAGGGGGATGTGTACTTTCCAGACTGGAAAAATTTTTTCCCGAGGGAAATAAGCCGGAAAGAAATCACTGCCAAGGGGCAAAACCTCACCTTCCTCGTCCTTGGCAAATAAAAGAGTTTAACTCCAGAGTTGTCCGAAAGCTTGCTTCCCTCAGTCTTAAGGATTATTCCTAGACGCTTGAATGAGTGATTCTATGCGATTTTTAACCTACGAAGATTTGGACGAAATCCAGATGGAGTTTGGCACGCCCAGCTTTGTCTACGATGAGGCTACCCTCCGTGAAAATGCACGGGCGGTGCTCGATTTCCCCAATGCTTTCGGGCTCTTCCCAAGGTACGCGATGAAATCGGCCCCGACGGCCGCAATCCTTCGCATATTTAATGAGGCAGGATTGGGCATCGATGCCAGCTCGGTCTATGAGGTGGAACGGGCGGTCAAATCCGGGTTTGGCACGGAATCGATCTCGCTGAGCACGCAGGAACTCTCCGATGATTTTATTTACTGGGCCCAGGACGGAATACGGGTCAACCTTTGCTCGCTCAACCAGATTCACAAATTTGGGAAATGGGGGAAGAGCCGTCGGGTGGGTTTGCGTTTTAACCCGGGCAAGGGTTCAGGTGGAAACAACCGTACCAATGTCGGTGGACCTGCCAGCAGTTTTGGTATTTGGAAAGATGACCTCGAAGAAGCGATCAAGCTTTGCCAGGAATACAGCCTTACGGTGGAGCGTATTCATACACACATCGGTTCAGGCTCCGACCCAGAGGTATGGAAAACCGTCGCTTCCATGACCCTGGACATTGCCCGTTCCTTCCCTTCGGTAGACACCATCAATCTTGGGGGTGGATACAAGGTTGCCCGGATGCCGGATGAACAAGCCACTGACCTGCAGGAGGTGGGCACACCGGTGAAGGACTTATTTATTGAATTTGCCAGGGAAACGGGGAGAGAATTAAAACTGGAAATCGAACCGGGCACTTTTTTGCTCGCCCATGCCTGCAGCCTGGTCACCCGAATTCAGGATATCACCTCCACGGGAGCGGATGGATACCGCTTTCTCAAGTTGGATTCCGGAATGACTGAAATCCTACGTCCCAGCCTTTATGGTGCCCAGCACCCCATCCATCTGGTGTGTGAACCTGGTCAGCAAAAATTCCGCGAGGTGGTGGCTCAGGTTGTGGTGGGGCATTGCTGTGAGTCCGGAGACCTGCTTACCCCGGCTCCCGGTGATCCGGAAGCCCTTTTTCCTCGGGAACTTCCCCGGGGAGAGATTGGTGATTTTTGCGTAATTGAGGGTGCCGGAGCCTACTGCTCATCGATGTCGGCGAAGAACTACAACTCCTTTCCAGAAGCAGCAGAAGTGTTGCGCAAAGAAGACGGGCGCCTCGCGCTGATCCGGAAACGCCAGACTTTTGATCAAATTATAGAAAACGAAGTCGTCCCGTGAAAACATCGGGCCTCGGTCGCTTCTCTTTGGGGCAGCCAGTACCTGCCCAAACCCATGCGGTCTGTGTAAGCCTGCCCAAGTTGGATGATGTGATTGGGTATGAGGAAAAACATCCGCATACCCTCGCCGCCATGCCCACCGGATACCCCAGGTTTGTCCGGCACCGCATGATCCAGCAAATGTTGGACCATCTGCTCGGAGACCAGGCGGACAGCCTTTCAGGCTATTTGTTTTCGCGAGTGCAGGACTGCGATGAAGTGGTACAGCGCTACCAGCTCGTTGGCTCAGAAATCACATCGGAAGACTCGTGGACCCTACTTACCCTGCCCAAGGGTTGTGAGAAGAATGCCAAGGTGGCTTCTCACTTTCAGCATACGGGTTGCGGGATATCATCAAGACAGGCAGAGGACTACCTGTGGGAACATGGCTTACTCGAAAACCACGAGGTGTTATCCGAGCACCAACATCCAGACATCCTGATTAAGGAAACGATCGCCCAGGCACATGGTCCCGAGGTGGGACCGGAAAATGTTCTGCTCGCTTCTTCGGGAGCCAATGCCTTTCATGCCCTCTTTCATTCAGCCACCGAATGGGCCAGGGAAAAGAACAAGTCTGTTTGGATCCGGTGGGGCTGGCTCTACCTTGATACCATAGAGGTGATGAACCTGTATGGGAACGAGCAGGGAATGGTTCTGGAAGTAAACCAGGTGAATCAAACCGACCAGCTAGTCTCTTTGTTCGAAAAGTATGGGGAGCAAATTGCGGGCATTGTCACTGAATTTCCCACCAACCCCCTTTTGCAGGCAGGAGATATGGAAACAGCCCGTACCCTCTGCAACCAGGCAGGTGCCCTGCTCATCATCGATCCAACCATGGTTTCTCCTAAAAATGCCAAAATTACCAAGCTTGCAGATGTGGTGGTCAACAGCCTGACCAAATATGCCGGTTGGGAGGGGGATGTGATGATGGGAAGCCTCGCCTTTCCCAAATGCTCCGCATTGGGGCAGTCTCTGTTTGACCAAACATATACCCGAATCTGCCCCCCTTATCCGCGGGATCTCACCCGCATGGCCGAGCAGATTCCATACTACAACAATTTTATTGAGCGTGCCAATGAACATGCCGTTGAGGTTGCCGCATTCTTAGAAGCACACCCAGGAATCAAAAAAGTGCACTGGGCCTACCAGGAAGGGTACAAAGAGAACTACCAAAAATGGGCGGGCAGTGGCTGCCCAGGGTGTAACCTTAGCTTTGAATTGAACGGAGACTTTGCCACCTTTTATGACCGGTTGGAAATGCTCAAGAGCCCGAGCTTTGGCACCGAATTTTCTAATTGCTGCCCTTATGTATACCTCGCTCATTACCCAATGATGCAAACCAGGGAAGGAAAGGACCAGTTGGAGCAAGCGGGGATTCCAGAAAATTTACTCAGGCTGTCGGTGGGGCTGGAACCAGTGGAAGAGATTATCGGAGCTCTTCGTTCGGCCCTCCAATAAAAAAGCCCCCCGGTCGACCGGAGGGCTTTGGTTAAAGGTTTGCCTGATGGGCAATGCCCGGATCAATCATTCAAAGGTGAATGGATCGAGAACCTTACGCACCCTTCTTTTGGACAGGCGGACATAGGCGGGAACCCCATTGTCAAATGGTACTTCCACTTCTCCCATAATCAGAGGCTGAGCATATTTGATAAATTTAGCTGTCATGCTCACACCATCTTCTGAAATCCAATCCGAGGGAATTTCCTTCACCCCATTGGCGATTTCAGACAAGGGAGCCAGTCCGGTTTCGCAGGAATATGCTTCCCCTTCTCCACGGACCAAAATAACCATTTTGTCGGTTTCACCTTCCATGGCCGCTTTGACCGCAGCCTGACCGGCCATAAATGCTTCATCGTTATCGGTCTGGGAGGAGCAGTGTGCGGCGGCACGCTGCCCAATGCCCAATTTGCAGGAACGGGCTTTGACTGCGAGGTTTTGCTCAATCAAGTTGGCTAGGTAATCTCCGACACCACCCAGTTGCTGATGACCAAAGGCATCCTGCCCGGAAGCGGAGTTGGCCACATAATTTCCGTCCTTATCCACCAGTCCCTCACCGACCACCACCATGCAGTAGCGGTTTTTCTTGAGAACATTTTGCACATCCTCAACAAATTTGTCCTGGGAGAAGGGAAGTTCTGGAAGGTAAATAAGGTGGGGAGCATCATTGGGGTTTTCCTTGCTCTTCGCCAGGGTGGTACCTGCGGCAATCCATCCGGCATTTCTTCCCATCACTTCGATAATGGATACCAAATCGTGCTGCCCCATGGCTTCGTGATCGAGTGCCGATTCTTTCACCACCGAACATAAGTATTTTACCACACTGCCATAGCCTGGGCAGTGGTCGGTGGTGACCAAGTCGTTATCAATCGTCTTGGGCACACCAATTACACGCAAGGTGTAGCCTTTGCTCTGGGCAAGTTTGGAAATTTTATCGGCAGTATCCTGGGAATCATTCCCTCCGCAGTAAAAGAAGTAGCGAATATTGTGGGCTTCAAAAACTTCAAGGATGCGCTCGTACTCCTGGTCACGCTTCAATTTAAAGCGGCAGGTACCTAAAGCAGATGCGGGGGTGTAGCGCAGACCACGAATGTTTTGCTGGGACTCTTCGGCAAGATCAATCAGGTCTTCCTTCAGAATACCTAACACTCCATTCATACCTCCGTAGATTTCTTCAATACACTCTTGGTTGAGCGCTTCCGAGATGACCCCGGCTACACTGGCGTTAATGACGGCAGTAGGCCCGCCCGATTGGGCGACCAAGCAATTTCCAATTAGTTCTTCAGCCATGACTTATAAAAATTAAAGTAAGCTAAAAGAAATGCACCCTGCCCCCCCCTGTTGGCAATCGCAAAATCGATCCAGTTAAGGGTGCAAACTCTGCAAAGATGAACGGTTTACAAAATGGAAGGCGGAGAATAGCCCTTAGCTTCAGGATATTTGTCCCCCCACTTGTTGGCCCGGCTGACAAAGTGTTCCACCTGTTGCCTGGCCGCACCAATTCTCCCCTCCCCTGCATCGATCAGTTTTTGCAGAGCTTTTTCTCCCAGCCCCACACGGGCATCGTTGGCCAAACGGGAAACCAGGTTGTTTTCCTTGATCTTTCCATCCCTGAGGTCCCGCACGGTGGCCACCGCATGTTCCTTGATCGCAGAGTGAGCGTCTTCCCGCCCAGCTCCTGCTTTGACCGCTTCCATCATTATGGTGGTGGTAAGAAGGAAAGGTAAATATCTCTTTCTTTCCGCATCGATAACTGCTGGGAAAACCTCCATTTGGTTGAGCACTGTAAGAAAGGTGTCCAGCAGACCATCCAGGGCAAAGAAGGCATCCGGAAGGGCAACCCTACGAACGACTGAACAGGAAACATCCCCTTCATTCCACTGGTCACCGGCAAGGTTGGAAACCATCACCAAATATCCATTGAGAATGGAATGAAAACCATTGATGCGCTCGCAACTACGGCTGTTCATTTTGTGCGGCATCGCAGAGGAACCGGTTTGCCCTTTGGCAAACCCTTCCCCCAAGAGCTCATGGCCCGCCATGATTCGTAAGGTGGTGGCAAAATTCGCCGGAGCGGCTGCCAGCCGCACAAGCAGGGAAACGACCTCAAAGTCTAGGCTGCGCGGGTAGACCTGGCCTACATTTTCCCAGTTGGCTGTGGCCCCCAGGTGGTCCATCACCTTTCGGTCCAGATCGGCTGCTTTTTCATCGCTGCCAAGTAAAGTAACCTGATCGAGACGGGTGCCCACCGCCCCTTTTAACCCCCGGTAAGGGTAAAGGGCACAGAGACGGGAAAGGTCTTCCACTGTCTTCGATAATTCTTCCCCCCAATTGGCCAGTCGTTTGCCCAAAGTGGTGAGCTGGGCAGGAACATTGTGGGAACGGGCGGTCAGGCAAAGGTCTTTGTATTGTTCCGCCCGCTTCGCCAGAGCGAGAATGGATGCAATCGCTTTCTCCAAGATAATGCTAAGGCTGCGGTGAATTTGCAGTTGTTCCACATTCTCGGTTAAATCCCGACTGGTCATTCCTTTGTGGGCATGCTGGTGACCGGAGAGATCAGCGAACTCCTCAAGCCGGGCCTTGACATCGTGCTTGGTCACCTCCTCACGCTTGCGGATGGCATCGAGGTCCACCTGCATTTTCACTTTTTCGGACGCTTCGATGGAGGCATCATCAATTTCCACACCCAGCTCTTGCTGAGCACGCATCACCGCAATCCAAAACTCCCGTTCAAGTACGACCTTACCCGATGCGGACCATAGATGGGTCATCGATGAGGAAGCATAGCGTTGTGCTAAAACATTGGGTACAAAATCTTTCATAAAAAATATGGGTATGGGCTCAGAGAGACTCCAAGTGCTCACAAACCGAGCGAATGATAAATTCGGGAGTGGATGCCCCAGCGGTTACCCCCACAGTGGCAAAGGGCTTAAGCTTGGACGGATCCAGGTCCTCAATGGTTTCCACATGAAAGGTGGGGCGATTGTGGGAAGCAGCCAGCTTGGCAAGCTTTCGAGTGTTGGCCGAGTGTTTCCCCCCAATGACCACGATGGCTTCTGCACCTTCATTGACCAGTTCCACCAGGTCGGACTGTCTTTCCTTGGTCGCTCCACATATGGTATCAAAAACAAGGAGACCGGGGTAAGTTTGGGAAAGTTGAGCAGTCAGCTTTTTAAATTCGTGAGTAAACATGGTCGATTGGGAAACCATGGCCACGGAACCGGTAAAAGAGGGAAGGTTTTCAAGATCCTCCAAATTTTGCACGACATGCCCGCGTCCTTGAGCATAGCCCAACAGCCCAATCACTTCTGGGTGCTTGGGGTCGCCAAAAATTACCACATCATACCCCCGCTCGGCATGGCTTTTTACCTTCCCGGCTATGATGCCCACATCGGGACAGGTGCCATCGCGGAAAGGTAAACCCAACCCCTTTAAATATTTTCGCCTCTGGGGGGAAATCCCATGGGCACGAACCACCACCACCGATTCTTTTTCTGCACTTTGCTCCAGATCGAGATCCTGGCTACTTTGGTAGTCACCCACTTCCTGAACATCCTCCTTGCCAAGGGCATCCATCATTTGCTTGTTGTGAATTAGGGGCCCATCCGTGTAGACCCGCCTTTGACCGCCTTGGGCTTCCTCGCGGGCAATCTGTATGGCCCGTTCCACTCCCCAGCAAAATCCCGCACTCTTGGCTCGAATGACTTTCATAAAAAGAGACCACCCTACCCAACCACGCTCCGGGGTTCAATATTGATTTGCATTTGAATAGGGCTACACCAATAAATTAGAACATGTTTATGAATCCACCCTCCCTAAATCTTTTCTTTTTTTGCGTTAGCACACTTTGGGCCTCTCTGTTTGTACAAGCTGAAAAACCAAAAAGCATGCCCGACCCTGCTTACACCCTTGGTGAAGCATCGAGGGATGGCATTGGTAAGTTTTACATGGGTCGGGAAATATCCAAGGTGATGGGGCACCTTGGAGCCAGTTGGTTGGAACGACCTGAACGGGTGCAGCAGGAAAGGACGGACTTATTGATTGAAAAACTGGCCCTCCGCCCCACTGACAAGGTGGTTGATTTGGGAGCCGGTTCCGGATACTTCAGTTTTCGCATAGCGCCCCTAGTGCCACAGGGTAAGGTTTATGCGGTGGATATTTCCCCAGAAATGCTCGCGATTATCCGGGCTAAAATGAGGAAGT
>Ga0181572_10001151_pt1 | contig 19307 bp, 14 predicted proteins | sample 101ome_26_FD_133004 | JGI IMG/M metagenome (GOLD analysis project Ga0181572, IMG submission 133004) | Coastal salt marsh microbial communities from the Groves Creek Marsh, Skidaway Island, Georgia - 101408AT metaG (megahit assembly) | ecosystem: Environmental > Aquatic > Marine > Intertidal... | reverse complement strand
ATGCGCCTGATTGTCAGCCGTCAAATGCTGGCGGAGCGCGGCTGATGGGCGACATTTCTATTTGCAAAACCGGTCGCGCAGGCCGGATCACCCTACAACGCCCAAAGGCGCTGAATGCACTGACCTATCAGATGTGTTTGGATATTGACGCTGCGCTGATTGCTTGGCGCGAGGATGCAGACGTTGATCTGATCGTCATTGATGCCGAGGGCGAAAAGGCCTTTTGCGCCGGTGGGGACATTGCCGAGATGTACGAGACCGGCACCAAGGGTGACTATGATTACGGGCGAAAGTTCTGGTTTGACGAATACCGGATGAACAACCGTCTGCACGAATACCCAAAACCAGTGGTCAGCTTCCTGCAAGGGTTCACTATGGGCGGCGGCGTTGGTGTGGGCTGTCACGGCTCGCACCGCATAGCGGGTGAAACCAGCCAGATTGCCATGCCCGAAGTGGGGATCGGCTTGGTCCCCGATGTAGGTGGCACCTATATCTTGGCCCGTGCCCCCGGACGTCTGGGCGAATATCTAGGTATAACAGCCGCCCGCATGACTGCTGGCGATGCAATCGCCGTGGGTTTCGCCGATCATTTCATTCCCGAAGCCGAGTGGCCCGCGCTGATCGAAGCGCTTGAGGAAACCGGCGATATCATGGTGCTGGAGCAGGCAGTGCAACCTGCCCCCGACAGCCCCTTGATGGCGCAACTGGACGATATCAACCGTCATTTCGGTGGCGAAAGTCTTGGCGATATCCTGAACAGTCTGGAAGCAGACGGCGGCGCATTTGCCATGGATGCGATCAAGCGCCTATCGCGCAACGCGCCTTTGTCGATGGCCTGTACGGTCGAAATGATCCACCGTCTGCGCGGCCCGTCACTGACGCTGCGCAAGGCGCTCGACATGGAATACCGCTTCACCTACCGTTCGATGGAGCATGGCGATTTTCTGGAGGGCATTCGCGCCCAGATCATCGACAAAGACCGCAATCCGCAGTGGCAACATCCATTGCACAAAGTGCCTGCGGTGGCTGTCAGCAAAATGCTGATCCCCTTGGGCAAGAACGCCGTCACATTTGACGAGGAGGACAGCATGAAAATCGGTTTTATCGGACTGGGCAACATGGGCGGGCCGATGGCGGCCAATCTGACCAAAGCGGGCTATACGGTGGCCGGCTTCGACACGGCGGGAGTTTCGATTGAGGGCGTGACCAATGCCGCAAGCTCGGCCGAAGCGGCAAAGGATGCCGATGTGGTTATCACCATGCTGCCGAACGGTGCAATTTTGCGGGCTGTAGCGCATGAAATCATCGAGGCTATGAAACCCGGTGCAGTTTTCCTTGATTGTTCGACGGTAGATGTGGAAAGCGCCCGCGATGTGGCAGCGGATGCCGCAAAGCACAGCCTAATGGCGCTTGACGCGCCGGTCTCGGGCGGTGTTGGTGGGGCGACCAATGGCACGCTGACCTTTATGGTGGGTGGAAGCAGCAAGGGCTTTGAAATCGCCAAGCCACTGTTTGACGTCATGGGCCAGAAGGCTGTTCACTGCGGCCCCTCGGGCAACGGACAGGCTGCGAAAATCTGCAACAATATGATCCTTGGCATCACCATGATTGGCACCTGCGAGGCCTTTGCTTTGGCCGATAAGCTGGGACTGGACCGTCAGGCGATGTTCGATGTGGTTAGCACGTCGTCAGGCTATAGCTGGACAATGAACGCCTATTGCCCTGCACCGGGCGTTGGCCCACAGTCCCCTGCTGATAACGACTACAAGCCTGGGTTTGCGGCCGAGTTGATGCTTAAAGACCTGCGCCTGTCACAACAGGCGGCAGAGGCTGCTGATGCGGACACGCCTATGGGTCAGGCTGCCACGGCGCTATACGAACAATTCGTCGATAACGAAGACGGTCTGGGCATGGATTTCAGCGCCATGTTGCCCCGCTTTGAGAAGCGCGGGCGTGGATAACGTAAACGTGATCGTTTTCTTGCACGATTTCACATAAAATACCGGGAATGTGGGGGCAGATCAATTTTTGCCTCTGCCTTTCCGGCTAGGGTCTGCCTGCCGCAAAACAGGAGAGAAACATGAGCAAAAATGTGGGTGGTATTGATAAAATCCTTCGGATCGCAATCGGCGCTTTGCTGATTATCGGCGCTCTGATGGGATATGGCGCGTGGATGTGGATCGGCGTTGTGCCGCTAGCTACTGGCTTGATGGGTAATTGCCTGCTGTACCGCTTGGTCGGCATCAACACCTGCTCGATGGACAAGACCTAATCTGCTTGGCAGCAATCCGTAGAAGACAGATTTCGACAAACAAAAACCCCGCCGAACTGGCGGGGTTTTTGATTTTCAAAGGGGTCCCTTATTCGTCGCGCTGCCCGTAACCGTGGTAGTATCCACGGTAGTAATAGGCCTTGCGGCGTTGACCTTCTTCCATCGTCAGAAGCGGCAGAAACGCCGTGTTTTCGTTCATCTCGTTTGTAATCCGCGAGTAGGCCCGCGTAACATCACGTTGCGAAGTTGACGCAAAGCGCACGCCCATCACGACGGCATCCACGTATGGGGTCAGATAAAGCGTATCGACAACCGGCAGAACTGGTGCCGAGTCGATGATCACATAATCAAAGCCTTCGCGCAGAACCTCGAATACTTTCTTTGCGCGTGGTGAGCTGATCAGCGCATCGGTCGGCACTTTGGCGCGACCACCCCCGACAAGATAGCTTAGACCACTTTCACGCTCTTCGCCGTAGGCTTTGCCAAGGGATTCGAAATCCAGTTCCTTGGACAAATACTTAAGCAGCGAGTCGTTCGGCTCAACATCCAGACGCTCGGAGATTGATGGCTTACGGAGGTCGAAATCGACAAGGACAACGCGATTACCAGCCATGGCGAGGGTACGCGCCAAGGCCACAGAGGTTGTTGTTTTGCCCTCAAAGGGGACAGCGGATGTGACAAGAATGACTTTGCCCTGCCCGTCTGCGCCGACGCCATTGCGGATCATCTGGCTTTCCAGCGCATGTTTTACCTGCCGGAAACTTTCGGCAAACCCAGACATAGGCGCCGTGATCACGCCCATTGCCACGTTTTTAGAATCTTTCTCTTCGTTCAGCGCGGGTACACCCACAGCCTGCGGGACTTTGACCAAATCGGCCAGCTGGTCTTCGCTAACGACGCCGCCGATCACGAATTCGTTCAGAAGACCTAGGCCAGTTCCAAGCATTGCCCCAAGGACCAGACCCAAAGCAAGCGTCAGTCTTTTATTCGGGAACGATGCGCCCGATGGCTCAAGCGCGGTCGAAACAATCGAGGCATCTGCCACTTGCAGCTCGGACATTGAATCAAGTTGCCGCAAGCGCTGAAGAAGGTCCTGATACTGGCTTCGCGCGATAACGCCTTCTTGTTGCAACTGATACAGGTCTGTTAGAGCCCCCGGAGGAAGATCCGAGTTCAGGATTTCGCCGCGTAAGTTCTGCTCAAACTCATCCCGCTCGGTCCGGAATGCCGAGATGTCTCGACGTGTGGCACTCAGGTCATCCGCAGCCGAAGCTGCGATACGGTCGTCCAACGCGGCCAGTTCGGCACGAAGGGCGTCGATGTCCAGTTCGGCATCATCTTGCTGCGTGTTCAGCTTGGCATTCAGTTCGTCCCGCTGGCGGATCAACCCGCGCGAGGCGTCAGACAACAATTGCTGATCCAAAGCGTTCCAATCACGTGCCTGAATGCCAGACGCGTTAAGGTCCAAAGATTGCTCTAGCGCTTCAATGGTCGCGTTACGCTCGGCAATTTGGTTTTCCAGCGCCATCAAATCGGGTCGGCGGGTTTGGTCAATATACTGAGCGGTGAATTCACCCAAAAAGCCGTCGACCTGATTTTCGGCGAGTTCCAGCTCTTCCTTAGCTTGGACAACACGCGCGGCGATAATATCGCGGGCGACCAAAGTGGTCTCGATCTTCTTCTGGACCTGGCTTTGGATGTAATGTTTGGCCAGCGCGTTTACGAGTTTTGCAGCTTTCTCGGGGGATTCCGACGTAAACGACAGCTGGATCAGATAGGTCCGCCCCCGACGACTGGCCGAGATTGCATCAGCCACACGCCCTACAACACCGCGAACAACCTTGTCCGGATCCTGAGTTTGCTCGACCGAAAGTCCCAGCATATTACGCAAATCGTCAAAACGACCAGGTTGTAAGCCGAATTCTTCGTCCGAAATCAGTCCCTCGGCGGCGACCAAAGATTTGATCAGGTCGTTTGATTTCAGTATCTCGATTTCCCCGTCAACCGTCGCTGACATGGCTGTGGCGTTGTTCAGCTCGGCCGCGACATCTGTCATGATGTTGCGGTTCGGTTCGATTGAGATCAGGGCGGTTGCCGTATATTTCGGCGTCACAGAGAACAAATAGACCAGCGCAAGAATTGCCGCGGCCAAAGTCGTAAACACAATAATCTTAATCTGACGCCGCAGCACGCCAAACAGGCTGCGAAGATCAATTTCGTCGTTCGTATTAGTAAAATCAGTCACGTGTATTCACCAGTATTCAAAACCTTCCAAACCTTTATCAATCGTCGGTCGCCGTGACCACGATGAAATCAACCGTTTTGTCGATTGGTGCTATTTTTGCGACCGTCAGGTTACCGGTCATATATGCCCCTGTATCCACACTCACCCGTCCGTTTTCATGTTTGGCCTGTGGTACAGGGGTGTGGCCGTGAACGATTGTCTTTTCAAAACCGCCCGTATGCGCCATGAACCTGTCCCGTGCCCATAGTAGATCATCCTTGGTCTGACTGGCTAGCGGGACGTCCGGCACGACACCTGCGTGCGCGAAAAAGAAATGCTCACTATCAACGGCATCCACCATCTGAGACAGAAACCTCCGATGAGATTCGGGAACCGTCGTGTTCAAAAGCTGGCTGATTTCTTTGTCTTTCATGCGGCGCAGCTTCTCGGGGCGCTCAAGAACTCCGTATGAGTTCAGCGTCTCATAGCCTCCGAAATCCAGCCAGTTCGGATGATCCGCGGGGCTGTCCAGATAGGCTGCCATCATCGCTTCGTGGTTACCCCGCAGGAACATGCGGGACGCACCGGTTTTCGATGAAATCAGCAACCAATCCAGCAAAAACGCACTGTCTGGACCACGATCGACAAGATCGCCCATATACAGAATCAACGAAGTTTCAGGCGAAAAGTCTGGATCAGCAGCAATGCGTGCCTCGGCTTTTGACGCAAGGTCTTTCAGGCCGTGTACGTCCCCTATGGCAAAAACCCGATCGATGTGATCGGGAAGAGAGTGCACCACGGGCGCATTCGAAACGTCCAGCTTTCCGGGCTTATTCTTCCGCCACCAGATCATTTTATTCCTGAGCTACAATTTTTGTATCATTAGGGGCCAAGCCAAGAGCCACAATAACAATGAACATGAACACATTCGCCTCAATTTCCAGTGAGAAATCAACGAATGAATGAATGGCTGCAATCACGATGACAGAAACCGCTGCCTGAGCAAGGTATCCAGTGTATTGGTTTTCCGCTCCCCGCTTCCAAAGCCGCAGTAGAAACAAACCGCACAAAATCGGCGGTATAGAACCGAAGATCACGCCAAGCTCGACCCAGAGTTCAAGATAAGTGTTGTGCGCGTTTTGCCAGCGCAGGTCTGGGCTGACCGGCAGTTCGTGCCCCATGCGAAACGCCAGTTCGAAACTGTCAAACCCATGCCCGAACAATGGGCGCTGCAACACGATTTGCCAGATGTTTTCATAAAGCGCCCAACGTACGTCAGCCGACATACCTGTCGAGCCCAGACGCTCGAATACCAATCCGCCATAAGCTGCGCTAACAAGAACAAAGCCCAGCAAGGCCGTCACAGCCATGGACAGGCCTACGACGGCATTGCGCGCGCCCGATCCCTCATCGCTTTGCATGACGCGCAATACCAGCGGAATCGCAATCCCCAATAACCCCACAAACGTCCCCATCCGCGAGCCTGTCGCCAGAACACCGGCAAACAGCAAAAGAACGGCCATAAACAGAAAAAGCCGCCCGATGATCATCTCAACGTCCAACTTACCGCGTTTTTTCCTGATGGTGTTTTCACGATCACTGCGCAGAACCAGCGATGTGCCCAATGCACAGCCCATCGCCAGATAAGTGGCGTAAGAGTTGCGGTTGATAAACGGCCCGCTCAATGCGGTTTTGTACGCATCCTTTTCGTAGAGCAGCAGTTCTGGGACCTGGAAAGACACAAAGCCGTAAATGGCAATCACGATGAATATTGCGAACACACCCCAAGCAAAACGGCGTGCGCGCTTTACGTTTGTGGCAATCTGAAGCGTCAAAAACATCAAGCAGCCATAGGAAACAACCCGAAGTAATCCGATCAAAATGTTGCCCTGGGAATGGAACCTAATCGGCGAGACAAAGCCAGCCACACCCAGCTGAAACAGCAGAACTATCAGGTAGGTCGCGGCAAGAAGCACCAACAATCGCCAGCGATCATAGGAAAACCGCAGTTTGATAAAGCCGCTCCACGATCCCAGCAGGACCAGTGACGTAGCCCCCATTAATACCGTCGCGTTCAACAGCCAATACACGGTTCGGTTCGAGCCGATCATCAACACGCTTGCCACCAGCAGCAGCAAAATAAAACCCGTCAGAATCCGGTTCACAAAGCGCGTGCGTTTATCAATGTTCGAGAATGCAGACATTACAATTTCCCAACGGCACGTTTTACACGCGACAGGAACCTGATCCGATCACGATCCGGCAAGGGTGCCGTTGCTTCGACAATCATATCACGCAGCGACGGATGACGGATATAAAGCTGAGTGGCGGTTTCCAAACCTCGGTTCGAGGCAATCAACAGACCCAAATCGCTTTGCAGGTTGTAGGCACCAATCGCAGGTTCGCCGGGCCAGAGCTTTTGTGCCAAGTTCACCCGGCGTACCGCCAGCCACTGATCGCTTGGCGCCGTGATCTGCGCGCGCGCCAAGTTGTCCTGAACGGCAGTCAGGTCTGTTTCAAGGTAGCCAAGATAGGCTTTCAGATAATACGCCTCGGACAACTGCGCATTATGGGTTAGAATGCGGTCTCCCTCAGAGGCGCAGTTGCGCGCCACCGTCAACACCGCGTCCCGAGCCTGAAACGCTGTTTTCCAGCTTTCCAGGGCAAAGATGCATCCGGTCAGCAAATCAACATGGCCATTCGAAGACACGATAGGGCGATGATCAGGCGCGGTCCAATGTTCGAAGGCTTCACTATCCGGCTGAATGCCACGAACAAACTGTTCCAACTCCCGCACGAACAACATGCCACTGATCGTCGTTAATCCGGCAAGAACCAAAGCAACTAACAATTTTATGAAAGGCGAAGAAGATCTAGTGTCTATGGCCATAACGCAATCTTAAATAACATTTCGAACCAGATTCTACCTGCTCGCCCTAGACATGCAAAGGCTTTTGCCCGGAATGATCGCCTAATGGCCGATTTTTTTGCGAATACGGCGGATCATCCCCCAAACCGCCAGAATGACTGGAACGGTCACTATCGTGGTCAGCATTCCCTTGCTGACACCCAAAGGTTCGGTCAGCGGATATAACAAATACCCCGCCAAAGAAACCGCGTAATAGCTGATCGCCACCACCGAAAGCCCTTCGACCGTTTCTTGCAAGCGCAGCTGTAAATCGGCCCGGCGGTCCATGCTTTCCAAAAGCGCCTGATTCTGCGCCGAGCGTTCAACATCCACGCGGGTCCGCAAAAGGTCTCCGGCACGGATCGCGCGATCGGACATGGCCCCCAAACGGGCCTCGGCGGATTTCACAGTCCGCATAGCAGGATCGTAGCGTCGCATCATAAACTCGGCCAAGGTCTGCCGCCCTTTAAAGCGTTGCTCGCGCAGGGCCGTGATACGCTGGTCGACAATCGCCTCATAGGCGCGGGTTGCCCCGAAGCGAAACGAGCTTTGCGCCGCCATGCTTTCCAACTCGGCCGACAGCTGCAACAGTGCGTGTAGCGTTTGATCTGCCGGCACCTGCTCTTGACTGACGCCGGTCATCAATTCGGTCAGAGATTTGTCGATATCATTCAACCTGCTCCCCATTGACCGCACTCGCGCCAAGCCCAGCATCGCCATGGTCTTGTAGGTCTCGATCTCGCACAGACGCTGCACAATGCGCCCGACTCTGCGACGACCGGTTTCAGGCGATACGAACACGGCAAAACGCATATGGCCAGCCTCGTCGATGCGGAAATCTCCTGCGACAACAGCACCGTCATCAACCACCTTGCTGACCGCCACGCTTTCAGGAACAAACCACTCTCCGCTAAGTTCCAAGATCACCTCCTCGGAAGGGCGCTTTTCAACCCGGATCAAAGCAGACGTCAAACGAGCACCCGGCGCGTCAGCCAGCCAGTCAGACGGAAACACCTCAAAATCTGCCGGATCGAAAGGCCGATCGCTCAGCCCCCCCATGAATACCGTATAGGTGACAAATTCGGTATGCTGCTCCCACTTCAACTCGTAGCGCCCGATACGACCCGAATAATGAGTGGCCTCGGGTTTGGGGTGATCGGCGCCATATCGATCCAGCAATGATATTAAATGCGCCCGATCCTTGACCCGATCGCGCGCCTCGGCGGATCCGGCCTGTTTGATCGCTAGATACACAGCACGGCAGGGGCTTTCCAGTGACGGAAACGGTCGCGCATGCAGTTCGTTTACAAGCTCGTAACGCAGCGGATGGTCTTGAATCGCAGCCATGGGGCCCTCTCGTTTTTCGCCAAACTAGCCGGAAATCACACCATGTAAACAAATAATTCATTAATTTCATAAAGTTAACAGCATACCTTGGCGCACAATCGTTTTCATCTTACCCAAAATACTCTGGGGTTTGGGGCAAAGCCCCATGACTAAACAGAAAAAGGCGCCCGAAGGCGCCTTTTACAATTTCGTAAACGAACCCGATCAGCTGATTTTGGTCAGAAGGGTATCCAGCGATGCTTTCGCGTCGCCATAGAACATGCGGGTGTTCTCTTTGAAGAACAGCGGGTTCTCGATGCCGGAATAGCCGGTGCCTTGACCACGCTTGGACACGAACACCTGCTTGGCTTTCCAGCATTCCAGAACCGGCATGCCGGCAATCGGGCTGTTTGGGTCTTCCTGTGCCGCGGGGTTCACGATGTCGTTCGAACCGATCACGATGGCCACATCCGTTTCCGGGAAGTCGTCGTTGATCTCGTCCATCTCCATCACGATGTCGTATGGCACTTTGGCTTCCGCCAGCAGAACGTTCATGTGGCCCGGCAAACGCCCGGCAACCGGGTGGATGGCAAAACGCACGTTCTTGCCTTTGGCGCGCAGACGACGGGTCAGTTCCGCCACGTTTTGCTGCGCCTGGGCCACCGCCATCCCGTATCCCGGAATGATGATAACGCTGTCGGCTTCTTCCAGAGCGGTCGCAACACCGTCGGCATCAATAGCCACTTGTTCGCCTTCAACTTCCATCTGCGGGCCAACCGCCCCACCGAAGCCACCCAGGATCACGCTGATGAACGACCGGTTCATCGCCTTACACATGATGTATGACAGGATAGCGCCCGACGAACCAACCAGCGCACCGACGACGATCAGAAGATCGTTACCAAGGCTAAAGCCGATCGCGGCCGCGGCCCAACCAGAATACGAGTTCAGCATCGACACAACCACCGGCATGTCGGCTCCACCGATGCCCATGATCAAGTGATATCCGATGAAGAGCGCCATAAGGGTCAGGATACCCAGCGGCAACAGACCGCCCGAGGACAGATACCATATCAGGCAGATCAACGAAATCGCAGCAGCCGAAGCGTTTAGGAAATGACCGCCTGGCAGCTTCGTGGCAGCCGAGTTCACTTTGCCTGACAGCTTGCCATAAGCAATAACCGATCCGGTAAAGGTCACAGCCCCGATCCAGATACCAAGCGAGGCTTCTACCCGCAGGATATTGATCTCAACCGATGACTTTTTGGCAAGAAGGGCGGCAAACCCCTCGAGTGCTTTCTTGGCGCTGTCGTCCATTGCCATGACATTGCCCAGCTCGAAATGTGCGTTGTAACCAACGAACACAGCGGCCAGACCGACCAGCGCGTGCATCCCTGCCACCAGTTCCGGCATCTGGGTCATCTCGACACCATTTGCCAGCTTGTAACCAATCGCACCACCAGCCGCGATTAGGACCAAAGACAGGATCCAGAAGCCTGAACCCGGCCCCATCAGAGTGGCGGCAACCGCCAGCGCCATGCCGACGATGCCGTACCAGACGGCACGTTTTGCGCTTTCCTGACCGGACAGTCCGCCCAGTGCGAGGATCGTAAGAACAGCCGCAACGACGTAAACGGCAGTAGTAAAGCCTAATTCCATCTTTCAGGCCTCCTTAAGATTTCTGGAACATGGCGAGCATGCGCCGTGTCACAAGGAAACCGCCGAAGATGTTGATGCCCGCAAAGAACACCGAAACAGCGGCAAGAACGATCACAATGGTCGAGCTTGACCCGATCTGAAGCAGAGCCCCCAGAATAATGATCGACGAAATTGCGTTAGTCACTGCCATCAGCGGGGTGTGCAGCGAGTGCGACACGTTCCAGATCACCTGGAAGCCCACAAAGACGGCCAGAACAAACACAATAAAGTGCTGCATGAAGCTGGCCGGTGCGACCGACCCAACAAGCATTAGCAGCACCGCGCCAACGGCCAGCAAAGTCACCTGGCTTTTGGTTTGGGCTTTAAAGGCAGCTGCCTCTTCAGCGCGTTTTTCTTCCGGTGTCTTTTCAGGCACGGTTTCCTTCGGCTTAGCCGCAATCGCCTGAACTTTCGGCGGTGGCGGCGGGAAGGTGATCTCGCCCTGATAGGTCACGGTTGCGCCACGGATCACGTCGTCTTCCATGTTGTGGTTGATCTGACCGTCTTTTTCAGGGGTCAGGTCAGTCATCATGTGACGGATGTTGGTGGCATAAAGCGACGACGACTGCGAAGCCATCCGGCTTGGGAAGTCGGTGTAGCCGATGATGGTCACGCCGTTGTCTGTCACGACCTTTTCGTCCATCACGGTGCCTTCGGCATTGCCGCCACGTTCGGCTGCCAAGTCAACGATGACCGAGCCCGGCTTCATCGCCTTGATCATATCTTCAAGCCACAGCTTCGGCGCCGGACGGTTGGGGATCAGAGCGGTGGTGATAACGATATCCATCTCGGGCGCGAGTTCGCGGAACTTCGCCAGCTGCGCTTCGCGGAACTCGGGGCTGGAAACAGAGGCATAGCCACCGGTTGCCGCGCCGTCTTGCTGTTCTTCTTCGAAGTCCAGATAGACAAACTCGGCGCCCATCGATTCGACCTGCTCGGCCACTTCGGGGCGCACGTCGAATGCATAGGTGATCGCACCTAGCGCAGTTGACGTACCAATGGCTGCAAGACCAGCGACGCCGGCCCCAACGATCAGCACCTTGGCTGGGGGAACTTTACCTGCTGCCGTCACCTGACCGGTGAAGAACCGGCCAAAGTTATTGCCCGCCTCGATCACCGCGCGGTAGCCCGCGATGTTCGCCATCGACGACAGCGCATCCATCTTTTGGGCACGAGAAATACGTGGCACCATTTCCATGGCAATCACATTTGCGCCCTTGGATTTGGCCAGCGCCATGCCGTCTTCATTGCCCGCAGGGTTGAAGAAGGAAATCAGTGTTTTATCGGCGGTCAGACGCTTCAGCTCTTTCTCATCAGGCTGGCGGACCTTGGCGATAATATCGCAAGCCTTCCACAATGCGGCAGCTGTTCCGATAACTTCGACGCCAGCCGCTTCATAGTCTGCATCCGAGAAACCGGCATTTGCGCCGGCCCCTTTTTCAATCGCGCATTCGTAGCCAAGCTTTTGCAACTGCTTGGCTGAATCCGGTGTCATCGCAACGCGATTTTCGCCAGCGAACACTTCCTTGGGTGTTCCGATTTTCAAGTCTCAATCCCCCTCAGATTGTTGTTTCCTTGATCAACGACGCCCTGCACCGGACCCCGTTGGTTGAGTTTCCTATAGTGGACTCGTCAGAGCACCACAACAGGATGTCGGCGCTAACGCGGAAAAGGTCGTATTTTTACCCATAGCCTCTACAGTCAACGTATGACCTTTTCACAATATTGGACAAATTCGATGCAGAAAGACGCGCGTCTGACTGCGGGTTTTACTCGTGAGCTGACAAGTCGCACTTCACGCAGAATGGCGTAGTTTTCCGGTATCGACATTTAATTCTCATTCCACCTTTTTAAATTTTATTTACACCCATCGCCTGACCTTCTGCGAATATCTGGCGAACTCCGCGCGAAACTTTCTTCGCAATCGGTTTTCTTCCGGAATGATAAAACGGCGTTCGATTACCCAGACAAAAATTGGAACAAGCGGCAGTGCCAGAACCGCGTTCCAGTTTAGGATCAAACCGACCAAGACCAGCGTGTCGCCCAGATAGATCGGGTTCCGAGTGCGCGAAAATATTCCACTTTGAACCAAGGAGTCCGCGTCGCGGTGCGGGATAACCGTCGTCCGATTTGCACGCATTTCGTAGAACGCCAAAAGCATCAAAAGGATTCCAGCGCCAACACACATGCCGCCAACAAAATCAGCCCACGCTCCGCCAAAATTCAAGCCATAGGCAAATAATTGCGACTGCGTCCATGCAATTACGCTAAATCCAACCAGCCACACTGGCGGAATATCTATCCACTTTCCTGCGCTCACGGGTGGTAGGCCCCGTTTACCAGCCAACCCCGCTGCCCGGTTTGCAGCACCAGAGTGTTCTCTCGCCCCATCAGGCGGCTCATAAACATTGCCTGCGATGAGATTGTACCTGTGTTGCAGTAGAAAATCACCATGCCGCTCTCGGGCACTTCATCCATCCTGTAGGGCAACTCGCGCCATTCAATGTTGATCGCCCCGGGGATATGCCGTTCCTCGAACTGCGCTGCATCACGTGCATCAATGAAAATGGCACTGTCAAACACCGTCTGGTCGATCTGTTCAGGCAGGATGATACCCTGCTCATATGTTGCAAAATCCACATATTCCTGAAGAACGACCGCGACATCCTCTTCCGCCTGCGCCACCAATGGCAGCAAGGCGAACGCAAGAATGGAAGCAAACCTCGAAAACCGGATCATTCCCACTCCATTTCTGCAAAAACACGACCGGCATTTTTGGTTGCCAGCTCTTCGAAGGTGTCTAATCCACGCCACCGTTCTTGATCCACGTAATATGAGCCCGCGAGATCGCCCCCTTCATCAAGGTGGGCACCTATTTTTTCTCGAAGATCAACCAGATAGTCGTATGTATAGCGCTCGACCTGAGCAAAGTTTGTCGGATGCCCATGGCCCGGAATTACATAGGTCGGGTTCAACGGACGAAACGCCTCTTCCCATGTCTCAAGCCAACAGCTTGTGCAGGTGTGATCGAAGATCGGCAACATGCGTTCATGAAACGCGATATCGCCTGCAATCATCATCCCCCACTGAGGAATCCAGACCTGCGTGTCGCCCGGATCATGCGCAGGACCAAGGTGCAACACGTTCAGCGTTACGTCGCCCATCTCGACAATGTATTCGTCGCTGAACGACAGGTTCGCCACAACCACGCGGGTTCCTTCGGCCTTGTCCTGATTGTAGCGCTGCATCCCTTGCAGGATGAAATCACCGTTTTCTTCGACCTCGGCGATGGCATCTTCGTGCGCCAGAATATCTACACCCAAATCCGCCCAATAGGCATTGCCCAGAATCGCATGCCCCTGCCCGTTTTCGTTGATGACCAGTTTCACGGGCTGATCGGTCACCGCCTTGATCTCGTCATGCAGAGCTGCCGCCAGACGAACGGAGGCGCCGCCGTTGATCACCACAACCCCGTCGCCCGTGACGACGAAGGACAAGTTGTTGTTATGCCCCGAGTTTTCATATGTCGGAGGTGCCGTCGCCCCGATTGCAGAAAACACGTGAGGAATAACTTCGACCGGTTTTGAATAAAGTTCGGACTGGGGATACTGATCTGCGATGTCTTCGCTTGCCGCCGCCGCAGTGGCCGCCAAAACTGCCAGAATTGAAACCATTGAACGCCGCATATCTTTCTCCCTACGCCACACAATCAATTCATTAATGTGAATGTAATAAAATGTCGAGAGCGATAGGCGCACACTCACAAATATTGCGCAACAGGGTAATAAAACTACCGTGATTTGAAAAGGCAAACAGCAGGAAATGTTGAAAATTAGGAAACAGTTTCTTCCCGATGCGTAAACTGTCTCGGCATTTGCCTAAAACTTGTCTTAATTTACCCTAAAAGGTGCCAAACAGCCCGCATACTTCCAGCCTTGTAGTGAAGATCGCACGCGCGCGATCATGAGTTCAGTGGTTGGGTGAGCAATGCCAAGTGGGTATCTAGTCAATTTAGGAGATGCAGTCCTTGATTCAGGGGACACCATTGACACGACATCTCGCCAGTTTAGTACGGATAGCACGTTAGGCATTGGAACTTGGACTTTTACGGCCACACAAGGGCAAACGACGACTACGGCTACTGAAACTGGCGTTTTCTATCTAGCGACAAACGGAAGTGTTTACTTTGTTCCGGACGGTGGCAAAGTAAACGGATTAGTATCGGCTACAGCAACAACAGTCCCATCCTACAACAACACTGACGGTATTATTTTCGGGACTGACGCCGGAGAACTGATCGACACCGCCTATACCGATAGTGACGGTGACGCCATCGACTCGGGGCTTGGAGGTGGGGCCAGCGGACTAGATGACAGCGTCCAGGGGCGGTGGTGATGACACCGTTCTTGCCGGTCAGGGCAATGACACGGTTTACGGCGGTTGGGGCGCCGATTCGATTTCTGGCGGCGACGGGGCCGATGTCATCTATGGCGATACCGGATCGACCGGCAGCTCTTCCACCGAAGTGTTTCAATGGTCATCAGTCGGCGGCGACAAAACAGATGTCTCGAATGGCTTCACCCAGACCGTTGGGAATATTGATGTCACAGTTGCCTATCTTAACGCCGGCAACGCGCCAAAATTCGCGATCGAAACCTCTGACACCATGTACACGGCATCCGGTGAAAGCTTCAGCAGCAACTCGGCTGTTGCAATCGGAGGCAACGGAACCGGAGACCCTTCGCGGACAACGATCACCTTTGATGCAGCTTCGGGGTCTGGCCTGACCAATGAAACGCAGAACGTCTCGTTTCGCCTGAACGACATTGACGTCTCGAACGGCGGCATGCCCGACACGGTGACCGTCACAGCCTATGACGCCGCCGGAAACGAGATTGCGGTCACGCTAACCGCCGCCGGAAATGACACGATCTCTGGCAATACCATCACCGCCGGGGCAACTAAGGAAACCGCTGCGGATCAGAATGGATCGGTTCTAGTTGAAATTGCGGGGCCGGTACACCGTATTGATATCGACTTCCAAAACGGTGACGTGTCGCAACAACTGATTTACATGACCGATATCGTCTTTGGTACGACAAGTGGCGAAGGCGGTGCCGACACGATCGACGGTGGTGCGGACGACGATATCATCTACGGCGAAGACGGCAGCGATAGTCTGTTGGGGGGTGACGGCAACGATACGATCTACGGCGGCGCAAATAATGCAGCAACTCTAGCGGCATCGGAAAACCTAAGCTGGTCGTCGCAAGCTGCAGATGGCACCGATGCCAGCGCTGGCTTCACCCAGTCTACTGGCACGATGGACGTTACCGTGGATATCGTGGATGACGGCACGCTGAGCGCGGCCCAAATTGAATCCACTGACACCACTTATGTCGCATCAGGCGAAAGCTTCAGCGTCAACTCCAGCCTGTATCTAGTCGGTTCCGGCGGCACTGGCGGCACAGCCACCACGACCCTGACCTTCGATGCCTCAACCGGATCAGGCATGACGAACCAGGTGGAAAACGTCAGCTTCCGCCTGAACGATATCGACGCGGCGTCAGGCAGTTGGGAGGATATCGTCACCGTCACCGCGCTGGACGCCGACGGTAATAGCGTTGACGTCACAATCACTGCCGATGGCAATGATACGGTGTCAGGTAATACCATCACCGGCGCACAGTCCGGCGACTCACAAGACAGCGCCCAAGGTTCGGCCCTGGTCAATATCGCGGGACCGGTCCACTCGATCTCGATCAGCTATTCTAACGGAGATGTGGCTACTCAAACCCTTTGGGTTTCGGATGTGCATTTCGACACCATTCCGGACACAGGCGATCAGTCTGCCGACGTGATCGAAGGCGGCGCGGGACTTGACGTTCTGTACGGAGAAGGTGGCAACGACACCATCACTGGCGGCCTTGATGCCGACACCTTCTACGCTGGCACCGGCGACGACACCATGTACTTGGCTCAGGGCGACACTGCTTGGGGCGGCGCGGGCGACGATCTGTTCATCATTTCTGACACTGGCGAGCTCAGCACTGCCACCATCACCATCGATGGCGAAGAAGATGCCGAAACGCTGGGCGACACGCTTGATCTGAACAAGCTTGTTGACCGAAACACGCTGAATTACACCGATGATGGCACCGGAACCTTCAGCGGCACTGCGACCCTTTTCAGCGGGGCGACACTGAACTTCTCGAACATCGAGAACATCATTTGCTTCACCCCCGGCACACTGAGTGATACGCCGGACGGTCCGAAAGACGTTGATCTTCTGGTCGAAGGCGATCTGGTTTTGACCGCAGACGACGGCGCCCAACCCATCCGCTGGATCGGCCGCCGCTCGGTTCAGGCGATGGGTGATCTGGCCCCCGTCACTTTCGCCCCCGGCAGCTTGCCGGGGCTAACGCGCGCACTTTCGGTCTCGCCGCAACACCGCATGCTAATATCGGGCCCCGAAGCCGAGCTATTGTTCGGTGAATCCGAAGTTTTTGTCGCCGCAAAACATTTGCTGGACTTGCCCGGCGTCAGCCGGAGCCCGTCAAAAGTAACAACTTATATTCATATCATGCTAGATCGCCATCAAATCCTGACGGCACATGGCGCGGGCACCGAAAGCTTCTATGCAGGTGACGAAGGGCTTGAAAGCGTCAACCCCCGCTGCCGCGAACGGATGTATGCCACCTTCCCGCATCTAAAGGATAATCTTGACGCTTACGGCGACACCGCCCGCCCCTGCCTAAAGGCTCACGAAGCGCAATTGCTGGTCGCGACTCTTGCACCCATGCCGGTTGCGCTGGCCGCTTAAGCGGAAAGGCGCATTCCGCTGCGGCTGCTAGCGAACGCGCGCACCGCTTCCCCGAACGCCTCAAACAGCGGACGCGAGACTGGATCATGCGCTGCATTGTATTCCGGATGCCACTGAACGGATAGCGTGAACCCCGGAGCATCCTTGATATAAAGGGCTTCAGGCGTGCCATCAGGCGCATGTCCATCAACAACCACACGATCGCCCGGCCGTTTGATGCCCTGACCATGCAGCGTGTTGGTCATCACCTCTTGCGCCCCGAACAGTTTGTGGAACACACCCCCTTCAGAAAAAGTCACGCTGTGTCGCAAGGCAAACTTTTCCTCGATCGTGCCATTCGGTGGCATCCGGTGATTCATACGCCCCGGAAGATCGCGGATTTCAGGGTACAGAGACCCGCCCATGGCAACGTTGACCTCTTGGAAACCGCGACAAATGCCAAAAAACGGCTGCCCGCGCTCAACACAGGCGCGCACAAGCGGCAAGGTCACCGCATCACGGCAGCGGTCCTGATCGCCATGCGCTTCGGTGTGATCCTCGCCATACTCGCCCGCAAAGACATTCGGACGCCCGCCGGTTAGCAGAAAGCCGTCACAGCGCTCCATCAGTTCCTCAACAGTCACCAGACGCGGATCAGAGGGGATCAACAATGGCAGACAACCTGCCACCTCGGCCACGGCGGCCGAGTTCATCGTACCGCCCGCATGGGTCGGGTATTCATCGTTGATCAGATGATGGTTGCCAATAATTCCAACGACAGTTCGTGACATGGGGTCCTCGCGTTCATTGCGTCCTACATAGTCCATCCCATGCAAATGAAAAAGAGGGCACGAAGCCCTCTTTCAAATCATCGACGGCCTGATCTGTCTTAGATCACACCCGCCAGACCGGCGGCTTCAACCCCGGCAAGACCTGCGATCGCGTCGTTGTCCGAGGTATCACCGGTCACACCAACAGCGCCGATGATCCGATCACGCTTGTCTTTAATCAAAATGCCGCCCGGCACCGGAATGACCTGCCCGCCATAAACGCCGTTCAGAGCTTGCATGAAATAGGCCTGCTCTTCTGCGCGTGCTTTTTGCGCACTGCCCGACATGCCCAGCATCACCGCGCCAAAGGCCTTGCCGTGGGCAATAGCGAAACGTCCGGGAGCGGCATCATCTTGACGCTCAAACGCTTTTACATTTCCACCCGCATCCAGAACAACAACTGACAAAGGCTTGAGCTCCATCTCGCGCCCCTTTTCGATTGTTTTGCGAATAATCGTTCGCGCTTTACGCAATGAAATCTCAACCATGTGCCCTGCCCTTCTTTTGTCCCGAAATATCCTCGGGGGTGAAATTGCCCCGAAGGGCAAAGAGGGGGCAGAAAGCCCCCTCATCACCTAGCAAATCACAATGAAGCCTTGTACTCAAGACGTCGTGCGTGAAGCACGGGCTCGGTATACCCCGAGGGCTGGGTTCGCCCCTTGAAGACCAGATCACACGCGGCCTGGAATGCGATACCGTCGTAGTCTGGCGCCATCGGTTTATAGAACGGATCGTCCGAATTCTGCCCGTCCACGACTTCCGCCATTTTCCGCATCGCTGCCATGACTTCTTGGGCATCCACTACCTCGTGGTGCAGCCAGTTGGCGATGTGCTGGGCTGAAATCCGGCAGGTTGCGCGGTCTTCCATCAAACCGACATCCGCCAGATCAGGTACTTTTGAACAGCCAACCCCCTGATCAATCCAGCGCACCACATAGCCCAGGATACCCTGAGCGTTGTTCTCGAGTTCGCGGGTGATCTGATCCTTTGACCAACGACGATAAGTCGCCAGCGGGATATCCAGTAGCGTGTCCACGTGGGCGCGACGTCCGCCCGCCTTGAGTTTGGCCTGAACCGCGAAGACATCGACCTTGTGATAATGAAGCGCGTGCAACGTGGCCGCCGTCGGCGAAGGCACCCAAGCGCAGTTCGCGCCCGCTTTGGGGTGCTCGATCTTCTGTTCCAGCATTGCGGCCATCATATCCGGCATGGCCCACATACCCTTACCGATCTGGGCTTTGCCGCTT
>Ga0181572_10001137_pt1 | contig 19394 bp, 17 predicted proteins | sample 101ome_26_FD_133004 | JGI IMG/M metagenome (GOLD analysis project Ga0181572, IMG submission 133004) | Coastal salt marsh microbial communities from the Groves Creek Marsh, Skidaway Island, Georgia - 101408AT metaG (megahit assembly) | ecosystem: Environmental > Aquatic > Marine > Intertidal... | reverse complement strand
GTGAAGTATGCCCAGCTAAATGGAAAGAAGGTGAAGCAACTTTGGCGCCTTCGCTTGACTTGGTAGGCAAAATCTAACCAAGCAGAAGTTACGGGGTGCTTATGCACCCCACATTTTGACACAACGTAAGGAGCGTTAGCATGTTGAACAATGATATTTTAAAAGCACTCGCCGGATATACCGATAGCATGACTAAACCTGTCAGCTTTGTGCTTCAGGCAGGCAGCCATAGCAAGCGCGCAGAGTTGGTCGATTTTTTACAAAAGTTTTGTGGTGTTTCTGAAAAATTAACTTTTGAAGAGCGCGACATGTCAGACACACTGCGTAGTCCGATTAGTTTTACCTTGTTGAGCGATAACCAGCCAACAGGGGTGATTTTCTCAGGCATACCCGGTGGTCACGAATTTAATTCACTAGTATTGGCGATGCTACATGCTGGTGGAAGAGAGATGAAGATTGATAAGAGCGTTGCCGATTTGGTGGCAGGTATTGAGCAAGACATGCATTTTGAAGTGTTTGTTAGCCTTAGCTGTCACAATTGCCCCGATGTGGTTCAAGCGCTCAATCAGTTCGCCCTGTTGAACCCCCGTATTTCGTCAGAAATGATCGACGGTGGATTGTTCCAGGACGAAGTAAAGAAACGCGATTTACAAGGTGTGCCAGCGGTATACCTAAACGGTGAAATGTTTGCCAACGGCAAAGTCGATACCGCTATTTTGGTAGAAAAATTGATGGCGGTGGCACCTGCCAAAGCTCCAAGTGATAGCCAGCTGCCAATGCAGGATGTCACCGTGATTGGTGGCGGCCCAGCAGGTGTAGCCGCTGCTATTTACAGTGCCCGTAAAGGCCTTAAAGTGACCATTGTTGCAGACCGTTTTGGTGGCCAAGTAAAAGATACTATGGGGATTGAAAATCTTATTTCTGTGAAAGAAACCACCGGTCCTAAGTTATCTGGCAATCTTCGTGAGCACATGGAAGCTTACGATGTGAATCTTCGTGAGCACTTAAAGGTAGACTCCCTCGAGCAAGGCGACATTAAACGTATCACCTTAAGCTCAGGAGAAGTCATACAAAGTCGAAGCGTTATTTTGGCAACGGGTGCACGTTGGAGAGAACTTGGGGTCCCAGGTGAAAAAGAGAATATTGGTAATGGCGTAGCTTATTGCCCTCACTGTGATGGCCCATTCTTTAAAGGCAAAGACGTTGCTGTGATTGGCGGTGGTAACTCGGGTATCGAGGCTGCGCTAGATCTCGCAGGTATCGTTAAGTCGGTGACTGTACTTGAATTCGGCGACACATTACGTGCGGATCAGGTGTTGGTTGATCAAGCTCGCAAACGTGACAATATTCGTATTATCACCAGTGCTCAAACCACTGAGGTGACCTCTGCAAACGGCAAGGTAGATGGTCTAAATTATATTGACCGTGAAAGTGGTGAATCGCATCGAGTTGAATTGGCTGGGGTATTTGTGCAGATAGGTTTGGTCCCCAATAGTCAATTCGTGGCAGATGTTGTTAGCACCACGAAGCATGGCGAAATCATCATTGATGAGCGTTGCCATACATCAGAGTCGGGTATTTATGCCTGCGGCGATGTCACAACAGTGCCGTTTAAACAGATTGTTATTGCAATGGGTGAAGGTTCAAAAGCGGCGCTATCTGCCTTTGAATATTTGCTTAAAACACCAGTGCCTAGCTCACAAGAGTCAGAGGCAAAAGCTGCATAGTTTCTAGACATATACCCAGTGTCTGTTTATTGAGGGGCTTAGGCCCCTCTTTTTTGACGATTAAATATTGAATTTAAGATACGGGGCGGTCGATTAGTAAATAGCTTTTTCTAGTTGAGAAAGCAACGCACTCACTTCACTCGCCTCATCATGCTGCACATTGATATGCCCCACCTTACGGCCCGGCCGAACACTTTTACCGTACAGATGAACTGCAATATTGGGATGGTTGATTGCCATTTCTGGAATGCTATCGGTGCCAACAAGATTGAGCATGCCACGTGTTCCCATAAAATGGGGCGCCACAATTGCCATGTTTGAAATACAGCGAATATGGTTTTCGAACTGTGATGCGGGGGTATTCAGCATACTCCAATGGCCGCTATTGTGAACTCGTGGAGCTAGCTCATTGACCATCATACTACCATTTACCGCAAAGCACTCCATGGTAAGTACACCTACGTAGTTCCAGTGATCCAAAAGACGACTAAGGTAGGTTTCAGCTTGAAGGCGTAAATCGATAGGAATTCGTGCTGAGGGAGTAATGGACTGGCGTAAAATACCATCAACGTGTTCATTTTCTATTGCAGGATACATCGCAATATTACCTGCCATATCGCGCATGCCTACCACCGAAAACTCAAAATCGAAAGGTACCATGGCCTCAACTATCCAGTCGCCAATAGCTACATCTTGCAAGGGAAGCTCGGCAAGTTCATCCCATGTTTTAACGCGATACTGATGCTTTCCATCGTAGCCATCGCGACAACTTTTGGCGATATAGCCAAGTGGGCTGTTGGTTGGCTCCTGTGGAGGTGCCGCATAGTCAAAAAAGTCAGTTACCGGGATATCTAAAGCCTTGAGGGTGCTTTTTTCCTTCCATCGGTCGCCGCAGATTTCAACAGCAGAAGGGTTGGGGTGTACCTCGGTGAATTTTGCACAACGGCGCAAAAACTCGAGATTGACCTGTTCTTTTTCAACCGTAAGAACATCGACATCTGCCAGAAAGGCTGATAGCGCAGTATCGTCAGCTAATTCGCTGCGAAGTACAATGGGGCCGAGTTCTTTAACGCAAACCGTGTCTTCACCGTCCTCGCGAATAAAGCTTGCGGTGTGTCCCAATGGTTTAGCCGCTTGAATCATCATTTGGGCGAGTTGGCCGCAACCGTATACCGCAATATGCATTATTCGACCTCAACTGGAACGCTGTCAGTTTGTTTTTGGCGCCAAGCCTCTAAGCGATTGGCTAATTCCGCGTCATTTAACGCGAGCATCTGTGCCGCCATTAGACCCGCGTTGTAAGCACCTGCACCGCCCACGGCAAGCGTGCCAACAGCAATGCCCCTAGGCATCTGAACAATTGACATTAAACTGTCTAAGCCATCATTAAATTTGCTTTTAACCGGCACTCCAAGTACTGGGAGTGATGTCATTGCTGCTGTCATGCCCGGCAAGTGGGCTGCACCACCGGCGCCAGCAATGATGACTTGTACGCCTTGATCGCGGGCGGTTTTGGCAAAATGTGCTAAACGATCGGGAGTTCGGTGGGCAGAGACAACGTTAGTCGCAAAGTCGACGCCTAGTTCACGCAGTGGATTTATGGCTTCTTGCATGGTTGGCCAGTCAGAGCGCGAACCCATGATTATTGTCACGGGAGCGAAGTTAAGCGTTGTCATATAATGTCTCTCATCGCCAGAGCCAGATAAACTGGAATAGCTACCAATACGTTAAATGGAAAAGTTATCGCCAGCGAGGCGGTAATACTTAATCCGGCATCGGCATCGGGTAGAGCACTCTTCATTGCTGCGGGGACTGCGATGTACGAAGCGCTACTGCCAAGTACCATCAACAGGAAAGTTCCCCCTGCGCTGAGGTTTATAAATTGTGCTAATGCCCAAGCCAGGCCGGCTCCTACTAGGGGCATAAACACACCAAAGGTCGTTAAAAACAAGCCGTAACGCTTAATAGCATCTATTCTCGTAGCGGCTTGCCTGCCCATTTCCAATAGGAAAAGAGCGAGTATACCGTGAAAAAGCTCGCCGAAAAATGGCATTACGCGATCAATTCTATCTCCGGCCCATGCGCCGAGGATAATTCCACCTATTAACAGTATAACTCCCTGGTTCAAAAAGATCTCGTGAAGTATCTCAGAGCGATTCTTATCACCCCAAAAGTTGGGCTTTGCAAGCAGTATTCCTGTAAAGATAGCGGGGACTTCGAGGAGGGCGACAAAAAGTGGTAAGTAGGGTTCGTATTCTAAGTTAATGGATTCGGCTAGTGCGACCGCTACGGCGTAGGTTGCGACACTTACTGAGCCATAGTGGGCAGCAGTTGCTGCGGCGTCTACTTTGGGCAATCCTCCAATAAAACGTAGCAGGGGGTAGGCTAGTAGTGGAAGCAATGCTCCGAATATTATGATTAACGCCGATTTACCGATGACTTCTTGCCATTCGCTTTGTGCCAGTGCATGACCACCTTTGAGGCCGATGGCGAGTAGTAAGAAAATAGTGCAGCTTTTATAAAGGGTTTCAGGGAGGCGTAAATCGCTTCGAAGAAGTTGTGCAATGGCACCAAAAATGAAAAATCCGACAACGATATCTAATTGCATGTTTTACCCAGCCTTAACATGTGCCGGGGCAGGAGAAAATTGCTGCCAAGTGATTTTTAAAGTGGTTGCGATGAGTAGTGCCACGCCTAACCAAAGCATCGAGTTTAGTGCGGGAATAATGGAGCTAAATTGCATGCTGATTGAGATAAGTCCCAAGCCAACAGCGAGTGAAAAAATAATTTGGCGCATATTCATAAATATTCTCCTTTAGCATTGGAGATAATGTAATACTTGCAAAACATAAATAAAAATCAATAATTATTATATTTTATATAGAGATATATCTATGAGTGGTAGTTGGGGAACGTTACGCCAGTTTCAAATTTTAGTGGCAGTGTATGATGAGGGCAGTGTAACGCGAGCTGCAGAGAAGCTCTTTTTATCTCAGCCGAGTGTCACGATGCAGCTTAATAAATTACAAGACACGTTGGGAATTGTTTTGACTTATCCGCAGGGTCGACAAATAAAATTTACCGAGGCTGGCAAGATGGTAGTGGAGCACGCCCGCCGGTTATTAACCGACTACTATGACTTGGGCCGACGTGTGACCCTGCTTAAAGGTATAGAACAGGGTGGCTTATCGCTCGGTCTAGTCACTACAGCAAAATACTTTATTCCCTATATGGTGGGTGAATTTTTACAACAATACCCAAGTATCGAATTTCAGTTTAACTTGGGTAATCGGCAGCAGATTATTGAGCGAATTGGCGAGGATATTGACGATTTTTACGTTTTCAGTCATCCGCCAAAAGATAAAGAACTGGCTACGGTGCCAATGCTAAAAAATCGCTTGGTGGCGATTGCACCGATTGGTCATCGATTTGTGGGGCGTGACCATGTTAGTTTGGCCGAGTTCTGTCAAGAGCCTATGTTGATGCGAGAAGCTGGTTCGGGGACTCGGCTGTCGATAGAACAGTTTTGCCAGTCTCGCGGTATTGAGTTGAATGTAAGGATGACCATCGAAAGTAACGAAGCAATTAAACATACCGTTATGTCAGGTCTCGGCTTGAGCATCGTTAGCGAACATGTGCTAAGTCATGGGGGCAGCCAGGGTGTCGCTCAGATAAATGTTGAGGGACTTGATATAAGCAGCCGTTGGTATATGGTTTATCGTCAATCGCGTCCGCTATCGGCAGTTGCTCAGGCATTTCTTCAATCGGCACAAGCCGTGTCGTAACCTAACGCATTAACAAATGTGGTGACAGGTATCTGTTACAGATTATCTTTTTTGATTTGCGTCATGAGCCAATTTTTGAACTTTTCCACCCCGAGCTTGGGCCTGCCATCTAGGGGTGGCTCCAGTAAGTAAAACTGTGACTGTGTCACCAGTCGACTATCGGTCGCTTGCACTAACAGTCCGCTGTTTAAGTAATCATCCACTAAATGTTCCCAGCCGAGTGCTATACCTTGGCCATTGAGGGCAGATTGAATGACCAATAAGTAGTTGTTCATATTAATTGTGCGGGCTTTGCGATCAGCGAAATCAGGAATGAACTCATTGCACCAGTCAGTCCATGTGATCCATTCTTCGTTTAATTCCAATGACAGCAGGGTTGCTTTTAAAAGATCTTCAGGCCGATCAATTGGGGGCATTTTTTCTTTGTAGCTAGGGCTGCAAACTGGAAAGACGGTTTCATTAAACAAAGGAATCGCATTCAGTGAGGGCGGTGGCGTTTGGCAGTAAAACAAGGCGATGTCGTATTCGCTGAAGCGAACGTTCTTGATGGAATCGGTAGACATCAGTCGGAGATCAACTTCGGGGTGCTGGTCCTGAAACTCACCAATCTTCGGTAAAAGCCAAAACGATGCCATGGCATTACTTGTCATTACCGTCAGTTGTTGCTCGCCTTGCCACTGCACAATATCGCGTGTGGCCACTGAGATTTGCTGCAGCGACTGGTGAACAACGCCATAAAAACTGATTCCTGTGGGTGTCAGAGATAGCGAGCGTTTCTCTCTTACAAACAGCGGTCTTCCAAGATAGGATTCTAGTTGTCGTATGGCTTTACTGACCGCGCTTTGAGTTAGGTTAAGTTCTTGTGCTGCATGGGTAAAACTCAGGTGACGAGCAGCGGATTCAAAGGCGATAAGGCTATTCAGGGGAGGCAGTGGCTTAATGTGCATCTGAGCGCCTCTTTGCATGAATTTTTTTCATGGATGGATGCCAAAAAAGTCGTTTGTCGTCACAGACTATACATCAATATTATGTCGTTCAACTAAAAACAACAAAAAGAGAGACTGAACATTATGTCTTCATCAAAACACCATATTCCATTAGTGGATTTAGCGTCGGTAAATTCACCTATAGAGCATGCTAATGGTATGCCAAACGCCGCTTATGCGGATGCAAGTCTGTTCACCTATGAGCGGGATCGGGTGCTCGGTGAAACGTGGTCTGGATTGATATTTGGCAGCGAGATTCCAAACGTGGGTGTTGCTAAGCCTGTTGATTTTATGGGATTGCCATTGGTTGTAATGCGAAACCGTGAAGGCGTTTTAAAGGTGTTTCACAATATCTGTAGCCACCGCGGTATGATTTTGGTTAGAGAAGAAACCGAAGTTAAGAGATTGGTGCGCTGCCCATACCATTCATGGACTTATGATTTAGATGGCAATTTAAAAGCGACTCCGCATATCGGAGGCGTTGGTCAGCATGAAGCCAAGGGGTTTGCCTGCGAAAAGCATGGTTTAAAAGAAGTCCGCTCAGCCATCTGGAATGACATTGTTTTTATCAATTTAAATGGTAATGCGCCAGACTTTAATGATTTCATCGCGCCACTAGAGCATCGATGGGAAGAATTCATGGGTCGCAACGGTATCGATATGCTTCAGGTTGCCAATACCGATAGCCATATGGAGTTAACTGTCGAGGCAAATTGGAAGTTGGCCGTAGAAAATTACTGCGAGTCCTACCACCTACCTTGGGTTCATCCTGCGTTAAATTCTTACTCTCCTTTGGATCAACACTACAATATCATCGTTAATGATGATATGTCTGGTCAGGGAACGCTGACCTATAGTCTGTCAGATGTTGCGGGCACGTCACTACCCAAGTTTAGCGATTGGCCGGAGGACAAGCTCCGCCAAGCTGAATATGTTTCACTTTACCCCAACGTGCTGTTAGGCGTGCAGGCTGATCACTTCTTCGCCATTATTCTCCAGCCGCAGGCGCATAACCGCACCCTTGAAAAACTTCAACTTAGCTATGTTGGCGCAGAGGCATCAGGCGATGCTTATGAAGCTTGTCGCGCGGCGGTACTCAATAGCTGGAAGGTGGTGTTTCAAGAGGATATTTTTGCTGTTGAGGGAATGCAGAGCGGTCGTGAATCGCCAGGTTTTAAAGGGGGTGTTTTCTCACCGGTGCTGGATGGTCCCACTCATCACTTTCATCGCTGGGTCGCTGATAAATATACTAAGGATGTAGCTAATGCCTAAACAACCAAAGCACTGGCAAAATTTTATCGCCGGTCAGTGGTGTGATGCCGAGAGAAGTATCGAGGTATTCAACCCTGCTACGGGTGAAGTCTTTGCGAGTGTTGCTTGCGCATCCCTAGAAGATGTTAACAAGGCCATGTCGGCCGCGCGCGAATGTGTAAACAGTGGTGAATTAACGCGCTGTCGACCTACTGAGCGCGCTGCATTGCTGCGACGTATCGCTAATGAAATTCGCGCACTTCAGCAACAGGGCGCTGAATTATTAGTGCTTGAAAACGGCAAAAGCCTTGCCGATGCAAACGAGGAGTTCGCGGTTGCAGCGGGTTACTTTGATTATTATGCGGGTATGGCAGATAAAATTGAGGGTAAATCGATCCCCCTAGGGGAAAATTATGTCGATTTTACCTATTACGAGCCCATGGGCGTGTCTGTGCAAATTGTTCCTTGGAACTTTCCGGTCGATGTGTGTGCTCGTTCTCTAGCACCCGCGCTTGCCGCAGGATGCGCAGTGGTTGTTAAGTCTCCAGAAAACACTCCTTTAGCGATGACCTTGTTGGCACAGGCGTGCGAACGTGCTGGCTTACCGACGGGCGCCCTGAGTTTGTTGTGTGGTTATGGTAACGAGACCGGTGCTGCACTCGTGGTGCATCCAGAAGTTGATCAAATTGTCTTTACCGGATCAGTGGCGACTGGTCGCTATATTCTTCGCGAAGCTGCCCAGCAGGCTACCCCCTGTGTGATGGAGCTCGGTGGAAAGTCAGCTGCAGTGGTGTTTGCTGATGCGGATATCGATGAACTTATTGAAAGTGTTCGTTGGGGTATTTTCTTTAATGCCGGACAGGTCTGTTCAGCGATGTCACGTATGTTAGTGCAGCGGGAAATATACGAGGCTGTGGTTGCACGTGTGACCGAGTTTGCTGAGAGCATGGCGTTTGACGACAGTTTTACTGCCGTGATATCGGCGGAACAAAAAGCCCGTGTACTTGCCATGTGCGATCGGGCCCAAGAAGATGGGGCGCGTTTGATGACGGGCGGTAAGAGTCAAGATCGACAGGGTTACTTTGTCGCACCGACGGTCTTTAGCGACGTTTCGTCTAGTAGTGAATTGTTCCGCGAGGAAGTATTTGGGCCTGTTTTAGCGATGACTCCTTTTGATACAGAAGAAGAGGCATGGGCGCTTGCCAATGCCACGGATTATGGCTTGGTGGCAGGTGTATTTACGCGTGACTTAGGACGGGCAATGCGCGCAAGTCGAGCTCTAAGTGCCGGGCAAGTGTTTGTCAATGAATGGTATGCCGGCGGCATCGAAACGCCCTTTGGTGGTGTTGGATTGTCGGGTTTTGGCCGAGAAAAAGGGCAGGAAGCACTTTATAGCTATGTTCGCACCAAGAATGTAGCGATTCGTGTATCCAACAATTAAGAGGTAGTTTGCAATGCCATTTTCACTATTAAAATACGGTTTGAAAGACGACTACCCCTTTGAAAAGGATGCAGATTTCCCGCTCCCCTCGGATCTCAAATCGCACTACGATGTAGTGATTATTGGTGGCGGTGGTCACGGTGTGGCAACGGCTTATTATTTGGCTAAATACCATGGCATTACCAATGTGGCGGTGCTTGAAAAAGGCTATCTAGGCGGCGGAAACACCGCCCCTAATACCGCAGTCATTCGCTCCAATTACATGACACCAGAGGGTGTGAAGTTTTATTCGGCGTCGGTTAAATTATTTGAAGAGCTGTCGCATGAATTTGACTTCAATATTATGTACACCCAACGCGGTCAGCTAACCTTGGCTCATACTGATGCCACGGTTCGGGCTTTTAGACAGCGCGCTGAGGTGAACAAGCACTTTGGGGGACGCACTGAACTGATCACGCCCAAAGAAATCCGAGAATTAGTACCGACATTGAATATGAATCCTGCCCACCTGCCTGTTTTAGCTGGCTTGTGGCACTTGGATGGTGCGACGGCTCGACATGATGCTGTCGCGTGGGGTTATGCTAAAGGTGCCACCCAACGTGGTGTTGAACTGCATCAGTTGACTGAGGTGACGGGTGTCGATATCGACAATGGCCGAGTGACTGGTGTAAAGACCAATCGTGGATCGATCAGCTGTGGTTGTGTCGTTCAGGCTGTGGCGGGGCATAGTTCGCTGATGGCAGAGAAAGCTGGCTTTAAAATGCCTATTACTACCTATCCACTGCAGGCGATGGTAACTCAGCCAGTTAAGCCATTCTTGAACCCGTTAGTGAGCTCCTCTGCACTTCACTGTTATGTCCAACAAACCAGCCGTGGAGAGATGGTATTTGGTGGAGGTTCTGATCCCTACCCGCTTTACAACACCCGTTCAACCATGGAATTAAAAGAAAGCTTGCTGGCACATGCCATCGAAATGTTCCCGTTTATGGCGAATCTGCGTTTGCTGCGTCAGTGGGCAGGTATTACTGACATGACTTCAGATTACAGCCCCATTATGGGGCTGAGCCCGGTACAGAATTATTATGTTGATGCCGGCTGGGGTACGTGGGGTTTCAAGGCGACACCTATATGCGGAAAGATGATGGCTGAAGTGGTTGCCAGTGGCGGGAAAATTCCTGACCTTATTGCACCCTTTGCTATGTCTCGCTTTGATACCTTCAAACAAGTCAACGAAATGGGCGCTACCGCAGCGAGCCACTAATGCCATGAGTAAAGTGAGACTATAACGATGAAAATCATGCCATGCCCACTTAACGGCCCCCGCAACATCAGTGAATTTGTTTATGGAGGAGACGTGCGTCAAATGCCCAAACCTCTAGAGTGCACTGATAAAGAATGGGCGGAATACGTTTTTTATTCTGATAATCGTGGCGGTGTCGTTACCGAATGGTGGTTGCACGCACCTTCTGGCTACTGGTTTATCGCGGAACGTCATACGATCACAGACGACATTATTCGAACTTATGATGCGTCTGAAATGTTTAACCAGCGGGTGGAATTTGACCTCCCTACTGCTGAACAAGGGGAATAGTCATGGCGCGCTTACCTGCACCAATGGGCTTGCTGATTGACCGCAATACTTCTGTTTCTTTCAAGTTTGAAGGCAAATCATTTTCTGGTTGCCAAGGCGATACTGTCGCGAGTGCTTTGTTAGCCAATCAGCAATGGATGTTGTCACGTTCGTTTAAATACCATCGCCCACGTGGGCCGTTGACCATGGCCGGGCAAGATGCCAATACCTTGGTTCAGGTTGGCCCCGAGGCCAATGTGCTAGCTGACAGGGAGCCTCTATGTGACGGTCTGTCGGTCACTGGCCAGAACTATGTGGGATCACTCGACAATGATAGGAGTGCGCTGCTTGGGCTGTTTTCTCGTTTTATGCCTGTCGGGTTTTACTACCGTGCGTTTTTCAAACTGCCTATCTTCAAGTCCTTCAAAACATGGCCATTATGGGAGCCAATGATCCGTAAAATGGCGGGTCTGGGCGTTCTGGATTTAGACTTTACACCTGAATACTACGATAAATGCTTTTTATTTCACGATGTGGTGGTGGTGGGCTCTGGCCCCGCAGGATTATCAGCTGCTCTTAAAGCAGCAGAGGCTGGTGCTTCGGTTTTATTGGTGGAAGAGCAACCTATTTTGGGGGGCGCACTAAGCTATCATCGCTTTGATGTTGAAGGTGAACAGGCCGATTCACTTCGCAGTGAACTACTCGCAAAGGTTGAGACTCACGACAACATTCAGGTGTTAACTCAAGCGGTCTGCAACGGCTGGTTCACCGATAATTTCTTACCCGTCATACAGGGTAAACGACTCTATAAAGTGCGCGCCAAAGAATGCATCGTTGCTTCTGGCTCTTATGAACAGCACGTCGTGTTCCGCAATAACGACTTACCCGGTGTGGTGATGTCGAGTGCTGCCATGCGGCTTATGAAACATTATGCCGTAGCGCCAGGCCAACGAGCCGTCGTGTTGACCGGTAACGACGATGGTTACCATGTGGCTTTAGAGATGGCTGATCATGGTATTGATGTTGCCGCGGTCGTGGACATGCGCGAATCGCTTGAAGATGAGCAGTTGCAGGATGTAGTCAAACAGCGGGGTATTGCCCATTATTTCGGGCATACCGTGTATGAAGCGATACCGACAAAGGGAAATAAGCGCGTTCGCGCGGTAGATGTTAGAGCTATTACTGGTCGTGGTGAAGTGGCTACTGACGGCGAAATCATCGAATGCGATGTGTTGTGTATGTCTGCCGGTTACATGCCAGCTTACCAGTTGTTATGTCAGGCCGGTGGTCAGCTAAGTTATGACGATGCAGCGGCAGAATTCTCCTTGCGCAACCTTCCTAAGCATCTGCACATTGCTGGTTCGGTGAACGGTATTCACAGTCTGTCTGCGGTCATTATGGATGGTGAAAATGCCGCCCATCTGGCACTACAAAATCTTGGTCTTATCAGTGGCGATGTTCCCCATCAGGTCCTATGCGATAGACGAATGAACTTTCCCTGGCCAATCTTTAGCCATCCTGACGGTAAGGACTTTGTCGATTTTGATGAGGACCTTCAGGCCAAAGACATCATCAATGCGACTAAGATGGGCTATCGTGACATTCAGCTCGTTAAGCGCTTTTCTACTGTGGGGATGGGGCCTTCTCAGGGAAGGCACGCGGCTTTACCCGCCGCACGGTTGGTTGCTCAGGCAACGGGTCGAAGCGTTACAGAGACTGGTGTCACCACGGCGAGACCGCCTTTTGGTCCAGAGAAATTAGCCCATAATGCCGGCCGAATTTTTGACCCCTTCCGTCGCACGGCTATGCACGGACGCCATTTAGAGCTTGGTGCGAGTATGATGCCCGCAGGTAATTGGCAGCGTCCTGCACACTACGGTAAACCAGACCATCGGCTTAAAGCGATTCAGCAAGAAGCGAGTAACGTCCGAAATAACGTTGGTTTAATTGATGTTAGTACGTTGGGGGGGATCGAATTGCGTGGCCCCGATGCTGCTGAGTTTATGAATCGTATCTACACCTTCGCCTTTTTAAAGCAGCCAGTCGGTAAAACACGTTATGCCGTGCTGACTAACGAACAAGGTGTCGTGGTCGATGACGGTGTTGCATGCCGTATTGCAGAAGATCATTTCTACGTGACCGCTACGACGGGCGGTGTCGATAAAGTGTATCGCGATATGTTGAAGTGGAATGCTCAATGGCGATTAAACGTCGATATTGCCAATGTGACTTCTGCCTTCGCAGCAGTAAATCTTGCAGGCCCCAAATCTCGACAAGTCTTGCAAAAACTGACGTCAAATATTGATTTGAGTGCGGAGGGTTTCCCTTATTTAGGTTACCGTGAAGGCGAGGTGGCCGGTATTCCTGCTAGGTTGTTGCGCGTTGGTTTCGTCGGCGAGTTAGGTTACGAGATTCACGTACCTTCTAGATTTGGCGCAGCGTTGTGGGACGCCATAATGGATGCAGGTAAGGATCTGGGTATTAAGCCCTTTGGCGTTGAAGCGCAGCGATTATTGCGCTTAGAAAAAGGCCACATTATCGTCAGTCAAGATACCGATGGTATGAGTCACCCTGGTGAATTGTCATTAGAGTGGGCGGTTAATCGTAAGAAACCATTTTTTGTGGGTCGCCGCTCGGTCGATATTTTGATGCAGCAGCCACAAACAAGAAAGTTGGTAGGGTTCAAATTGTCCGCTGCTAGCGCTAAACCCGAAGAAGGGCATTTGGTTTTAGAGAATGGGGACATCAGCGGCAACGTGACGTCTTGCGAGTTTTCGCCAACGTTAAATGCCATTATTGGTCTGGCCTTTGTTGGCATCAATCAAACCGAGCCCGGATATAAATTACCTATCAGAGTTGATGGTGGATATGTCGTTTATGCTGAAGTGGTATCGATGCATTTTTACGATCCAGAAAATCAACGACAAGCGATGTGAGGTGAGTTGTGGAGAATGCTTTGAATAAAACGGGCCTCATTAATTTATGCGCTATAGATCGCACCGGTGTTAGAGGTCTCAATGCAGAAACTTTTCTCAATGATCTCGGATTGCCGATTCCAGCGTCGCCAAATCACGCGCTGTCTTCAAGCGATGGTGCATGCGTATTAAGGCTGAGTCAGAAAGAGTTTTGGATCCTTGAAAATCCAGTGATTTGCAGTAACTCGGCAGAGAAAGTTCGCCAGGCAGCGATGCCTGCTAGCGATTGTTACCGCTTATTTTGTAGGGATGGTCACGCATGGTTTGCGCTTACGGGAGATGAGCTTCCCAATATCATGGCGAAGATCTGTGGGGTTGATATGCGTGCGGCGGCTTTTCCGCTGGGTTCCATCGCTCAAACCAGTGTGGCGAGGCTCAATGCCATCGTAGTTCATCATCAGATCAATGGGGCTGCATGCTTTAGTGTTCTGTGTGACAGTGCAGCGGCTGAATATATGAGTGCTTGCTTGCTAGATGCTATGCAGGAGTTTTCAGGTATCGAATTAGCGCTCCCAAGCAATTAATAATAAAACTCGATGCAATATGGGTTGCATCGATACATTAGCAATGAGGGTTAAAACATGGCATTTCCTACCAAATCTCCATACGTCATTGTTGGAGCAGGTATTCACGGCTTGTCTACGGCTTATCACCTAGCGCTTGAATTAAAGAGCAAGGGGAAAGGCAGTGGAAGTGACATTATTATATTGGATAAATCGGGTATAAGTGCCGGTGCTACGGGCATTGCCTGCGGGGTAATCCGTAACAACTATTTTCAACCAGCAATGCGGGAGTTGATGGCCCACAGTGTGAGTGTTTGGGAAAGTGACCCAGAAGCTTATAGTTATCACCCCGTTGGCTATATGCAAATTAGCCCCGAATCGATGCACCAAGACGTAGCTTCAATTTATCAGCAGCAGAGTGACATTGGCTACGAATCGCGTTTTATCGAGGGCGAAAAAGAATGTATGCGCTACATGAAGGACATCTTCCATGATTGGCGTGCTGAGGGCATCACTTCGGTACTTCACGAGATGCCCGGCGGTTATGCCAACAATACCAAAGCAATGTATGGGCTTGCGGCGAAAGCCGAAGCCGAAGGCGTGCGTATTATCACTGGTGTGACGGTAACCGGATTTAAGTCAGCCAGTGATGGTGCTATCACAGCGGTTGAGACCGACAAGGGTGTCATAGATACCGATTACGTTGTCATTGGTGCGGGTCCTTGGGCTAAGTCGCTGTGGGATATGTTGGAGCTTCCTGACACTGTTGATATAAAAAACCCGGCTGATGGCTCGATTGCTACTGATATCCCTATGTGGATTTATTGGTCGCTACAAGAGGGTACGCTTGGTGTGGATCCAAAATTACAGGTGACTAATGACGGTAAAATGCCGCCAGTTATTCACGTAGACAGCAATGCGCCACTTTATTCAGATGTTGACGGCTCATTGATCACCGACAAAATGTGGGGCATCTATTACAAGCCTGATTTTCATTTTGGCGGCGTACAAGGCGGTGCTGCACCGTTTATTGTTGATAAGCCAGCGGATCAAGTGAAGGTAGACCCCTATGGCCCTGATTCTCCGGAATTTATTGTTGGGCCTGAGTTTGCACATATGTGGGTGTCGGCACTGGCACATTGTCAGGAACGTTTCTCGGGGACGATGCCTCAATACAAGAAAGAGCCCTCAGGTGGTATTGGTTGTTTCACGCCCGATAGTTTTCCGGTCTTTGATAAGATGAGAAAGAATTGCTTCTTCTTGGCGGACTCAAATCATGGCTACAAGATGCTTGGCGTGGGCAAACTCGTGGCCGAGTCTATTTGTGGTGATAAGGCGTCGTTGTTAGAGCCCTTTAGTTTTTCACGATTTGCCGAGGGAAGGCTTCACCCAGTATCTAGCAGTCCATTCCCCTGGAGTTAAGTGTATGCGCTGGGTTTACACAGGTTTGAACCCAGCGCACTTATCCGTTAGTTATTTACTTACCTTGAATTCATCCGGAATGGGCATACGGTTAAAAGCATCGAGCCCAGCGGTTTTGTAGGCTTCTGCTAGCGTCGGGTAGTTAAAGGTATTTTCGATGAAATAATCTACGGTACCTTTAAGGTTCATCACCGCCTGCCCAATATGGATCAGTTCAGTCGCACCTTCTCCAATAATTTGAACCCCCAAGATTCGACGGGTTTTAAGGCTGACAAGCATTTTGAGTAGGCCCTGTTCTAGCCCCATGATGTTGCCACGAGAGGTTTCTCTAAAGCGCGCTTCACCCACTTCGTAGGGTATTCCTCGCTGCTGTAGCTCTTCTTCTGACATCCCACAGGTGGAAATTTCTGGTACCGAGTATATGCCGTAAGGAAACCAGGGGCTCTCTTTAAGTGTTGGTGTCTCCAGAGCGTGGCAAGCAGCGATTCGGCCCTGTTGACGAGATGTCGACGCCAAGCTCGGGTGGCCAATGACATCACCCGTAGCGTAAACATTTTTCACCGAGGTTTGGTAGGTGGTTCGATCAACCTCAATGCGACCTCGGTGATCGGTTTCAATGCCAATGTTTTCTAGACCCAGGTGTTCAGTAGAGCCCAGCCGGCCGGCAGCGAATAACAATAATTCTGAGCGAACATGGCGTCCATTTGCCAGGCTGACCTCAACGTAGTCGCCGCGATCTTCAATACTTTGTACGGCTGAACCTAATCTCAAATCGACCCCATTTTCGCGTATTTGGTGAGCGAACTCTTGAATGGTCGCTTTGTCGATAAAGTCGAGGAATGTTTCCCTCGGTTCAATGAGTGTGACTCTGATATCTAGTGCAGCAAACATGGTGGCGTACTCGACGCCGATAACGCCGGCGCCAATCACGGTCAAGCTTCTGGGTAGTTGTTTTATGTCTAGAAACTCATCGCTATCGACAACGGTATTACCATTAAAGGGCACCCAGTCGGGGCGGAAGGTTTTTGTGCCTGTTGAAATCAAGAATTTATCGGCGCTTATGCGTTGTATTTCTCCGCCGTCAATGGTGACATCAATTTCGTTTCCGTTAACAAATCTGGCTGTTCCAAGTAATGTCTCGACATGGTTACGGTTAAATTGATGCTCGAGAACGTCTACTTGGTAGTAGAGCGTTTTGTCTAAGCGGGCACGGAGATCTTCTGCACCAATTTCGTCCTTAACGCGATACGAGCGACCATAAAAACTTCTTTCACGCCAGCCGGTTAGGTTGAGCACGGTTTCACGAAGTGTTTTAGAGGGAATAGTGCCGGTGTGAACAGAAACACCTCCGAGGCGATCTTTACGATCGATAACTAGCACTTTTCTTTTAAGCTTACCCGCTTGAATAGCTGCAGCCCTGCCCGAAGGTCCGCTGCCAATAATTACCAAATCATAGTCGTAGCGATTTTTACTCATGCTGATTTTGCTCGAAAATTATTAAAATTAGCCCCAAATGATAACGTTTTTGCTTGAGCAGGGGAACGATAAGTATTGCTCTAAACGCGCTTTGTAATAATAAAAAGACTCATGGAAAACACAGTTACTTACGTGTATTGATAACCACCGCAGATGAAACTTTGACTTCCTCCATGACCACATAGGTCCTCGTTTCATTCACCCCTGGCAAGCGGAGAAGCGTGTCGCCGAGTAATTTTCTATAGCTAGACATATCGGCTACTCTTGCCTTCAATAAAAAGTCGAAATCACCAGAGACAAGGTGGCACTCCTGTATGTCATCACATTCTCTTACCGCAGCAGAAAAATCTGAAAAGATATCCACGGCGGTTTTGCTGAGTGTGATTTCCACAAATACCAACATTGCTGCACCTAATTTACTTGGATTAAGGCGCGCGTAATAACCCTCAATATAGCCCTGATCCTCTAGCCTACGCACTCTTTCAAGGCATGGGCTGGCGCTTAATCCGACGCGTTTGGCTAATTCCACATTGGAAATTTTACTGTCGTGTTGCAGTTGATTAAGGATATTTCTATCAATTTTATCGAGCTCTTTAGGTGTTTTGGTCAGCATATAAAATTCTGCATTATTGGTTTATTGTGGATTTTTATACTGAATTTTTGCCAAAATAACAACGTAATTTTTCGTTTCCATTTCTATAATGGCGCAATCTTAACTAGCTAAAGGAGCGTCTGAGATGCTTATTGGTGTACCCAAGGAAATAAAAAATCACGAGTATCGAGTTGGTTTGACGCCTGCATCAGTCAAAGAGTTTGTCGCGCACAATCACTCAGTGATGGTAGAGCGTGATGCTGGTGCTGCTATTGGCTTTAGCAACGATGACTATATCGCCGCTGGCGCTAAGATCGTCGACTCGGCAGCTACAATTTTTGCCGATGCTGAAATGATTATAAAAGTTAAAGAGCCTCAGCCCGATGAATGTCGTCAACTTCGTCCTGGACAAACGCTCTTTACCTACCTACACCTCGCGCCTGACCCATTGCAAACTCAGTTGTTGGCAGAGTCTGGTGCGACGTGTATTGCCTATGAAACCGTGACAGATGATAGGGGTGGCTTACCTCTGTTAGCCCCAATGAGTGAAGTGGCTGGTCGTATGTCGGTTCAAGCTGGTGCTCACTATCTCGAAAAAACCTACGGCGGTAGCGGTACCCTGCTGGGTGGTGTTCCTGGTGTTGAGCCTGGCCATGTTGTGGTGATTGGTGGCGGTGTTGTCGGTATCAATGCAGCGAAAATGGCAGTGGGTTTGGGGGCGCGTGTCACGTTATTTGACCGCTCGCTGCCGCGCTTGCGTCAGCTTGACGATCTATTTGCGGGTCGTGTTCAGTGTGTTTATTCCACGGAAGATGCTATTGAAAAGGCACTTCCGACCGCAGATTTAGTCATTGGTGCCGTGCTGGTGCCCGGTGCGGCCGCTCCTAAGTTATTAAAGCGCGAGCACCTAAAAATGATGACTAAAGGTTCTGTAGTGGTTGATGTGGCTATCGACCAAGGGGGGTGTTTTGAAACATCACGCGCGACGACCCATCAAGATCCCATCTTTTTGGTTGATGATATCGTGCATTACTGTGTGGCCAATATGCCCGGTGGTGTTGCTCGTACATCAACCATCGCGTTAAATAATGCCACTTTGCCTTTTGGATTGGCACTGGCTAATAAAGGCCCAATAAAGGCCATGAGTGATGATCCACACTTGCTAAATGGTTTGAATGTTTATCAAGGTAAAGTGACTGTTAAAGCCGTGGTCGAGGCACTCTCCTCGAAAATTGATGTGGCTTATGAAGATCCAAAAGTGATATTCAACGCCCTTTAATATTCAAAGCTCCCCTTGTTATTTACCGCCCTTTTAGGGCGGTTTCTTAATGAAGTAACATGTTGTTAAACAGCTACGCTACCGGGTGCGCGGCTTGATAAAATATTACTCGTCGTCGCCTAGCATACCGCCAGTGACAGCTTTGAGAAATTCAGCGGAAGCTGCGTCATGAGGGGATAAAATAGGTGAAGTATTGGAGTCTGCTGTTAACTCTACACAGCCACGGGGGTTTGAAAACTCTCTAAAGCCTTCAATGCCATGATGGCGACCCATGCCACTGCTACCAACACCGCCGAAGCCGAGATTCTCTTGAGCTCCTTGTAATGCAGCCGCGTTAACGCAAAAACCACCTGACGACGTGCTCAAACGAAGACGTTCAATGAGCGC
>Ga0181572_10001129_pt1 | contig 19443 bp, 11 predicted proteins | sample 101ome_26_FD_133004 | JGI IMG/M metagenome (GOLD analysis project Ga0181572, IMG submission 133004) | Coastal salt marsh microbial communities from the Groves Creek Marsh, Skidaway Island, Georgia - 101408AT metaG (megahit assembly) | ecosystem: Environmental > Aquatic > Marine > Intertidal... | reverse complement strand
GGAATTCGATGACGACGATCGCATGAAACCGTCCGGCTTTTATGACCGCATCGTGGATGTCATGGAGGAGCTGGTGAAATTCACGCTACTGACGCGTGACAAGGCCGGCTATCTGGTCGACCGGTATTCGGAACGCAAGGAAGCCGGTGAGGCACTTATTGCCAGGGTGAACAGCCAGCGGGCTTGAGCTTAAATCAAAGGGGCCAGAGCCGTCTGATTTAATGGCGTTTATGTCAGTAGTCTCGCCAGAATAAAAAACCCACTTTAAAGTGGGTTTTTATTTGGCACGCACGGAGAGATTCGAACTCCCGACCAACCAGTTCGAAGCCTGTTACTCCCGACTCAGTCGCCGATAATACTCCGCCACCGATTCCTTATACTCATCCGGCACCGTATCCGGCGTCGCTGTCCTGACGTTATTACCCGTCCCAGTATTGCCCTCAATCTGCAACCCAACTTCCAGCTGCTCAATCAGGGCCAGCATATCGTTGTACTCGGCCGCCAGAATATCCTGGTTGCGATTCAGGCGGGTGGCTTCGAGCTGACGAATCCAGTCGTACATCTGGGCCAGTTCCTCGGCATTCAGTTCCAGATCCTGCACGGCTTCTCTGGCCTGCTGAGTGAACTGGTCGAGGTCGCCGTAGAAGCGGGGATCTACATTGATGGGGCCCTGGTTGAGTGGATCGATGCCGTTCCACGGGCCGAACTGGTTGCCGCCGATGAAGCGGTCGGCACCGCCACCGAAGTTGCCGCCAGCCTGCTGGCCACCTTGCTGTTGGCCACCCTGTTGCTGTCCGCCTTGCTGGCCCTGCTGCTGGCCGTTGGGATCGGGTTGGCCTTGCTGCCCTTGTAGTCCGGGCTGATTCGGGTCACCGGGCTGCTGGCCATTGCCGGCCAGTTGCTGTTGCAGCTGCTGGCGCAGGGCCTGGGCCTGGCGGCGTGCGACGTCCACGTCTGAGGTGCCGGGAGCGCCCTGGCCTTCGACCAGTTCCTGGGCTTCGGCAAGACGGTCCGCGAGGCGTTCCATTTCGCTGGTCACGGCGCTTTCGTTACCGGCGATATAGAGGCCGTAACCGGCATCAATATAGAGTGCGGCGTTGGACAGTGCCTGTTCGAGTTCGCTTTCCACCACTTCCTGGTTGGCGCGCTGCAGTTCGCGGGAGGCTTCGGGCACATCGTCACCGAAACGCTGCATGGCACGCAGCATCTGTTCCTGAAGGCTGGACAGTTCGCCAGCCAGCGCGGTCTTGTCGCGGGCCAGCTGCCATTCTTCTTCCAGTTCCATGCCGCGGCTGTTCGCGTCTTCACCGCTTTCGCGTTCGGCCAAGGCACGTGCCATGGCCTGCTGCAGCTGCTGTTCCTGGCGCGCCTGTTCGCGGGCCATGCGGCTGGCCTGCTCGGCCATGTTGCTGAAGGAGGACTGCAGGTTGGCTAACTGGTCAGCGGCGATCTGTTCACGGGCACCTTCGAGCTGGCGCTGGGCTTCTTCGGCGGCGCGCTGCATTTCTTCCGGGCTGGCCCCGTCGCGCATGGCTTCGGAGGTCTGGTCCATGGCGCGGATAGCGCTTTCCAGGCGGCGCTGCAGTTCAGACTGGGCAATCTGCTCTCCTTGCTGGCCGCCTTGTTCACCACCTTGCTGACCGCTTTGCTCGCCGCCCTGGGCTGTCTGGCTACCCTGGCCGGCCTGGCCACCTTGCTGACCGCTCTGGCCCTGCTGGCCGGGCTGTCCCGGTTGACCCTGTTGGCCTTCCTGACCCTGCTGGCCATTTTGTGCCGTCTGCTGTGACTGCTGGCCCTGGCCGCGGGACAGCTGCTCGCGCTGCTGCTGCAGTTGTTCCAGGCGATCCTGCAGTTCCTCGGCCTGGCGACGCAGCATTTCCTGTTGGTAGCGCTGGGCATCGGTCATCTGCTGTTGGTTGCGCAGGTTGTTGGCCAGCTGCTGCTGGCGTTTGGCCAGTTCATCCAGCTGGTTCATGATGTCTTCTTCTTCCGCCTGCTGGGCCTGCGGGGACACGTTGGAACCGGTTTCGTACTGGTTCAGCTCCAGGTCCATTTCCAGTTCAAACATTTCTGCCAGGTCCTGCTGGGCGCGACCGCCACCGCCGCCACCACCACCGCCTTGCTGGTTCTGGATCTGGAATTCGTTGAACACGGCCTCGGCGCGCAGCAGGTGCTGCAGGGCTTCCTGTGCCGGGGCGATGGCGTCATCGAGTTCAACCACGGCCAGGCGCTCGGAAGCGGGGTACATGCTCTGCACGGCGCGCTCCATGTTGACCACGAATTCCTCGATCTGGTCATCCTGGTTGGCCAGCTGGCGGGCGCGTGTGCGCTCGGCCAGGGTCGCGGCCTGTTCGGCCAGCGTGGTCTGCAGTTCGGAGAGCAGGGTGGAGTTGACCTGGATCTGGCCGCTGCTGGCATCTTCGGCCTGTTCGCGAATCAGGTTCCAGGTGGAGGTGATGATCTGACGCTGACGGTTGGAAATCTCGTCCTGCGGGCCGCCCTGCTGGCCGCCACCACCGCCGCCGCCTGACATCTGCGACTGGCTGTAGCGGCGCTGGTAGTTCTGAATCTGGATGAAGAACATGTCGGTGCGCACGGTCTGGGTACGGTCACTGCCTTCGGCGTAGAAGGAGATCAGGTCGCCCGGTACCAGCGGCACGCCTTCTTCTGCCGGCGGCTGGCTGTCGTCAGTGGCGCCGTCCATCAGGGCCACGTAGGCCGCTTCGTCTTCTTCGACATCCTGCGCGATGGCTTCCTCACCGTTGATGATCTGGAACTGGCCGACATTGGTGCTGATTTCGGTTTCTTCCGGCACCCGGATGTCTTCGAGCATGAAGATGTGCTCAGCGGTGATGTCACGCACGCTGGTGGCCAGCTCGACTTCTTCCCAGTCGCCGCCGTTGACGGAGTATTTCAGTTTGAGCGTTTCCAAGTTGAAGTCGTCACTGGCCTCGATGCGCGCGGTGACTTCCTCGATGTTGCTGGCGTTCCAGTCGCCACCGGGGCGAATGAATTCGATGGTCGGCTTGCCGTCCTCGGCAATGCGGATGAAGTAGTCATCGCTCAGGCGGACCTGTTCACCGCCGACAATGGCGGCAATGTAGTACTCGCCTTCGTCAAGCACGTTGAATTCGGTGGTGGCATCCACGCCGTTGATGGTCATGGCCTGGTCGACTTCATTCAGCACCAGGGCACCTTCGCTCAGCGGTGAAGTGGTGGTGACCTTCAGTTCAATGCGCGTGTCGGGCAGGGTGCGGATATCGCCGACGTTGAACACTTCCGGATCACGTTCGGTCCACTCGGGATAGTTGTAGGTCAGCTCCAGGGACTCGATGCCGGGCACATCAACCACGGTGACATCAAATTCCGGGCTGCGCAGGCCGGTGGAGGTGACGTAGTAGGACAGGTTGTCCTGCATGGCAAAGAAGGTGAACTCGAAACCGGCGGGGCTGCCGACCATGGCCACTTCCTGCCAGTCATTGCCATTCTGGCGCACGTGAATGACAGCTTCATCGGGATCAAAGCCTTCCATCACCGCCATGACACGCAGGTTGGCACCGCGGCGCACGCTCTGGTCGCCCGGGGTGACCACGATGGACTGCGGAGGCAGCAGGTCATCAAAGGCCCAGCCGGCCAGCAGATTGCGCAGGCTGTAGTTCATCATGCCGGGACCGGCCACCAGCAGGATGGCCAGGATGACCACGGCCATGCCGCCGATACCGGCGGCAATGCTGAAGTCGCGCTGGCTGATGGTGGTCTCGACCGGCTGGGCGTCAGTCAACTTGAGGGTGTCTTCAGCCAGCAGGTCGCGGAACGGGTTGTTTTCCTCCCGCATTTGTTCATAAGTTTCGATGCGGCCGTCGAGACCTTTGGTGCGCGCCTCGATCTTGTGGGTCAGGTGATCATCGATGTCTTTCAGCGGGCGCACGATGGCGGTGATAATGGCGCCAGCCACCGCCAGCACGAGGAAAATACGGAAGGCAGCAACCGTCTCACCGGAAAAGCCGCTGGCGGTGGAGAACCAGGCGCCAATAACAGCCATCACCAGCAGCACGACGGCGGTCACCGCCAGGCCCTGGATCAGGGTGAGTTTTTTCAAACGAGTTTTGAAACTGTCTAAATATTGGTCTAGGCGTTTTGAAGTCTGCATGTCTGCTTTGCCTTTGCCTTTATGAAAAGCCTTGTGTGAATTCAGAGATTGCCGGTTCTTACGCGCAAGTGCTGGTTGCCCAGGAACGATTCGGCCAGCACGATGATGACCAGCAGAAACAGGAAGAAACGCCAGATTTCCCGCTCTTCGCGGTCATCATCGGCAGCCGTGGCGGCATCGGTGGTAATAGCGGCTTCACCGGAACCGGCCGTGCCTGCCACCACATTCTGCCAGTTTTGCAGCACCTGGGCATCCATAACAGTGAGATCTGACTCCCGGCGGTCGGGATTCACGGCCACCAGGACCTCACTTGCAGAAGTAATGACCCGGTAAAAGCCGGTTTTATTCAAGGCGATGTCCTGGGCCTGGGTGGTGTCGGACAGCGATAAGAGGCTGCTTCCGTCGGGATCAAACACCTGGCCGGACGCGCCGCCGGCGCGGGACAGCTGCAGGAAGGTGCCGGTAACCTGTTCGCGCACCAGCAGGTTTTCGTTGGACAGGTAGCGCGCGGCTTCGGCCATGAAGGTGACGAACACCGGTTTCACGGGCAGGTCGCTCAGCGTGTTGTCCAGCGCGGTGGTGAGCTGCATGAAGCGGCCGCGGCCGATCTGGCGCTCGATCAATACGGGACGATCACCAGCCTGGGCGATCAGGATGCGGTCATCCTCACCGGCGGTGACGGGCAGGGTGCGCATGATGACATTGCCCCAGCCGGAGGATTCGCGCAGCACGGGATGACTGCTGTCGATCATGGTAACCGGGTTGCGGGTCTCACGGCGGATACCGGTGGTGCCCATGGGCAGATCCAGTACCGGAATGGCGGCGCGATCAAGCATGTCTTCACCGACGCCGGCAATGACACTGCCGCCGCCGCTGACGTAATCGGTAATGGCCGTGGCCAGGCTGGCGTTCACGGCACTCATGTCTTCAATCACGATCCAGGGATAACGCTGCAGCACGCGCGGATCGAAATCGGCAATCGGCTGGGTGATGACATCATAGCCGCGCGGCGCGGTTTCCAGCGCGGTGGTGATGTAGGTGACACCGCGGGATTCGGGATCGTCGGTTAACAACAGGACCGGGGCGGGCGGGGCGTTGTCATACACCGTGTGACGGGTGTCATCGCCGGGCAGGGCATCGCTGGGTGACATGGTGATGTCGATGCGGTTGTCGCCTTCGGCAAAGGCGACATCAGGAAAGGTCACGTTCGCGAACTGGGCGCTGCCGGCCTTGCCGAACAGGATTTCTTCGGTGCCCTGCGGTTGGCCGTTGATGGCCAGGGAAACGGTGCGGCGCTGGCTGTCTTCGGTGTTGTAACTGCGGGCCGTGACAATGATGTTCTGGCCGCTTTCCACAACCACTGAGTCGATGGCGATGTTGGGGGTGTTGTCAGTGACGACACGCTGCAGGTCGAGCGTCATCGGGCGACCGTTGATGACATCGGGAATCATGTCGGCAAAGCGCACGGCCTGGCCGGTCTGCTGGAAGTCGCTGACCAGGTGCAGAATGAAGTTGGCCTGGCTCTGTTCAATCATCGTGTTCAGGGACGACACCATCACGCCGAGGTCGAGCTTGCCGTTGCCGGGAGACAGGCTGTTGATGCGTTCCTGCAGCAGCTCGGCATCATCGGTCACCGGCACGATGCTGGTGACACCGCTGGCGGCGGCATATACGCTGGCGACATCGTCAGCGCCCATGCTGTTGATGATGGCCAGGGCATTGTCCTGCGCCGTATCAAAGGCGCCGTCGGCCGACATGGAGAATGAGGTGTCTATCACGATGACGTGGTGGGTGGTGTCGGCGGTGATCACGGCCTGCGGCGCGGCGAAAAACACCGGGCGCGCAAAGACCAGCGCCAGCAGCACAAAGAACAAGATGCGCAGCGCCATCAGCAGCAGGTATTTTAGTTTTTTCTGCACGTGAATGCGTTTTTTCGCCGGTTCCAGGAAACGCGTGGTGGCGAACTGTTCGCGCTCGGTCACCTGGGTTTCCAGGCGGTGCAGCCAGATGGGCAAACCAATGCCGAGCAGGCCGAGCAGAAAAAGAGGGCCGATCAATGCCATGTCATACCATCCAGATTAATTCGCATGTCCCCTGTAGGAGCGGCTTTAGCCGCGAACGACGACTCCGCGAAATTCCATTCGGGGCTAAAGCCCCTCCCACATCGTGCAGGTATGTTTCCGCAGTTGCAGGTCGGGACAGGAGCGCAGGTCCGTTTCCCGACAGGGGCATATTCCTCACAGCCATGGTTGGCCATGTCGGCAAACGGCGCATTGCGCCTATGCCGACCTCCGGTCAGTAGATTGGCCTGATCCGTTATAGGAGCGGCTTCAGCCGCGAATGAACACCGACGAAGATATTCGCGGCTGAAGCCGCTCCTTAGGGGGTTCATGTTTGCCAATGCGGTCGCCATCATCCGCGCTTCTCCCTGAATGTCAGGTAGTTGTGCAGCGCGCGGTCCAGTGGCTCTGACGTGTTGAGCAGCACGTGGTCGGCGCGAATGCCGTTGGCGGCTTCCTCGATGGTCTTGATGTGTTTCTGAATCTTTTCCCGGTACGCGTTTTTCATGTAGGTGGGTTCCACCTCGATGGCGTCACCGGTTTCCATGTCTTCATACAGCGTGGACTGCTTGATGTCCGGGTTGAGCTCGGCGTCATCAAGCAGGTGGAACATGATCACGTCCTGGCCATGCAGGGCCAGCGGACGGATGTTTTCCAGCAGCTCTTCGGCGTCGCAGTAAAAGTCGGAGATGACGGCGACCAGGCCGCGGCGCTTGATGTGTTCACGAAAGCGCGTCATGGGCTTGTTGATGTCAGTGCCTTTCGCGGCTTCGGCGGCATCGAGCGTGTGTATCACTCCCTGCAGCGAGCCCATCTTGCTCGCCGGTGGCCGGTATTCCTTGATCTCGTCGTCAAACAGCATGCAGCCGACGGCGTCATGCTGGCGCGAGGACAGGTAGGCGAGACTGGCACCGAGGTATTTGCCGTACTGCAGCTTGGTGATGCCGCCGGAGCCAAAGCCCATGGAGGCGGAGGTGTCGAGCAACAGCATCAGGTGCGAATTGGTTTCGCCGAGGAAGCGCTTGATGACGGTCTTGTCGGTACGGGCGTAGACGTTCCAGTCGATGTAGCGCGGATCGTCGCCTTCGGCGTACTGGCGGTATTCGACGAATTCCTGGCTGAAGCCGAACTTCGGCGAACGGTGCAGGCCGATGACGAAACCTTCCACGACGGCCTTGGCCACCAGCTCCAGGTTGGACAGGCTGGCGAGCACGGACGGGTTGAGCAGGCGTGTCTGCGCGTTTTTGTTGTCGGATTGGCTCAGGTTCATATGACCTTCGTTTTGTTCATGTTCCTTTGTCGGCAAATGCTACGCTATGCCGATCTATGGCTTTATTCCGGTTGTACGTATATTTGCCGGAATACATTTTCATTTCTGGGCAAACGGTGGTCGCCTTGCCGGATGACGCCCTGAGGGCTCTTCCGGTCTTGTTCGTTGTGTCGAATGGCGCTGCGCTTATCCGACCTACCTCGTGTCTCATTGGTAGGTAGGATCAGCCCGCTGGGCGCCATCCGACATCGTTCAACCTTCTTATGCCGCCGCCGGAATCGCCAGGTCGTTGAGCATGCTATTCAGAATGTCATCGATGGTCACGCCATCGGACTCGGCATAGTAATTCGGCAATACACGGTGACGCAGGATCGGCACGGCGAGGTGTTTCACATCTTCTGGCGTCACATGGTAACGGCCTTCCATCAGGGCTCGGACCTTGGCGGCGAGCACCAGGTTCATAGAGGCGCGGATGGAGGAACCGAAGTTGACGTATTTTTTCACCATCTCGGTGGCCAGCGGATCGGCCGGGCGGGTGGCGCGTACCACGTCCACCACGTAACGGGTCACTTCCTGGGAAATCGGCACCTGGCGCACCAGCCACTGGAACTTGAGGATTTCCTCGGCGCTGGTACAGGCGGTCACGGGCGGCATGTCGACACGGCGGGTAAAGCGGTCGAGGACAGCCACTTCTTCTTCCGGTGACAGGTAATCGAGAATCACGTTGAACAGGAAACGGTCGAGCTGGGCTTCCGGCAAGGGGTAGGTGCCTTCCAGTTCGATCGGGTTCTGGGTGGCCAGTACCAGGAAGGGTTTTTCCAGCTGGTGGATCTGGCCGCGCACGGTCACGGTTTTTTCCTGCATGGCTTCCAGCAGCGCCGCCTGGGTCTTTGGCGGGGTACGGTTGATTTCGTCGGCCAGCAGCACGTTGGTGAAGACCGGACCGGGGACAAAACGCCATTCGCGTTTGCCGGTGCTCTGGTCTTCCTCAACCATGTCGGTACCGGTGATATCGGTCGGCATCAGGTCGGGGGTGAACTGGATACGCTTGAAGGTCAGGCCCAGGGCCGAGGCCAGGGTGTGCACCAGCAGGGTTTTCGCTGTACCGGGCATGCCGGTGATCAGACAGTGACCGCCCACGTAAAGGGTGATAAGCAGGTTGTCCACGATGTGGTTCTGGCCAATGATGGTACCGGCAATCTGTTCCCGGATCTGGTTGTTGGCCGTCACGAATTTCTGGACGAGTTCGCGGGTTTCTTCGGTATCAAAGGCGTTTTCTGTATCGCTCATAATGCGTTCCTGTCTGTTACCACGTTTACATTGTTATTAGTTCAATTCGTTCTTTGTCGGCAAACGACCTTACAGGCCTATGCCGACCTACGTCCTCATTCCGGACATGTTTCCATGTTCCGGTATATATGTTCATTCATGGGCGACCGATGGTCATCTTGCCGGATGACGCTTCGCGCTTCCGGCGTTATTCGTTTTGTTGGATGGCGCTGCGCTTATCCGACCTACCTCGTTGTTCCATTGTTGTCTCATTCGTCGCTGTCGCCCCGGCTCATCTCGAGCAGCAGGCGCTGGGCCGGTCGGTATTGCGGGGCAATATCGAGCGCGGTCATCAGGTATTCCATGGTCTTTTCTGCATTGTCCAGCGCGTCCCAGGCCTTGGCAACCCGGTAATGGGCGGCGGCCTTGTCCAGCGGATCCAGGGCCAGCAGCACCTCGAATTCCTCCAGGGCCAGCTGCGGCCGGTCGGTGTCCATGTACAGGTCACCGAGCAGTTCGTGTATGTCTTCGCGGAACGGGTTGGCCCAGTTGGCATCGACCAGGACTTCCTGAGCCTTATCCAGCATGTCGCGCTCACGGAAAAAGCCGGCCAGGCTGATCAGCGCGTCGGGCACATGGCCGCCTTTTTCCCAGAAGGTCTGGAGCGCGGCAAATTCGTCATCGCGGTTGCCCAGTTCGCGGTTGGCGCGGGCCTTCACGATATAGGGGCTGTCGTTTTCCACGTAGTCCGGATAGGTAAAGATGGCGCGGTCAGCGGCGGCCGCGGCAGCTTCCCACTCGTGGGCCTGCAGTGCCTCAAAGGCGGCACGCATGTCTTCCATCCACACGCCCAGGCCGCTGAGCAGCGGACCGTATTCGATATCGATGAACTGCTTGAAGTGGTCGTCGAACTCGTCGGCGCTGATGCCCAGCACCTGCTCGATCGCGGCCACCGGGGTGGCGCCGTCATTAAAGAGGTAAAGCATGTCGACGATCTTGTCGAAGCCGTACTCGATGTCGATGAACTCAAACACCAGCCCGGCCTGCATGTAGGACACGATAACCTGGCCCTGGTAGGTGGGACGCATGAAACCGTCATCGAGTTCGGCGATGGGCATAAACTTGCCCTCGCTCATGGCCTGCAGCACATCGGTGGGAATCTTGCGGCCGGGAATCGGGCCGGTCCGCCATTCCTCGTACACGGAGATGCCTTCACTGACCCAGCGCGGTACCAGGTTCTCGGTAGCGCCGAGTGTGTACACGTGCGCCATCTCATGCCAGAGCGTGGTGCCCCAGTGATAGCTGGCTTCCGGATGTGCGGTGGGCGAGTCCATGGCAAAGAGGTAGCCGAAGGTGACCCCGAGCAGGCCGACACCGGGCATGCCGATGGAGCGCACGATGAAGTCTTCGTGGTTCGGGTAGATCTCCACCACCACCGGTTCTTTCGGCACCAGCCGATAGCGTTCGTTGTAGACCGCCATGGAGTCCAGCGACAGTTTGCTGGCGTAATTCTTCAGCACATCCTTTTCATCCTTGCCCAGGCGCAGGATCAGTTCCGGCAACGGCCCTTCGGGCGGATCCGGGTAGCTTATGTTGACGAAGTCATCGGTGAAGGTGTCGAGCAGACGCATCAGATTGACGGTCATCGGGTTGAAGGCATTGCCTTCATAGGAAATCTGTACCTGCTCGATGGCATCGGCTATGTCGTTCATGCGCAGCAGGTTCTGGCCGAGGTAGACGCGCGCCTCGTGATGGTCCGGCTGCAGGTCCACGGCCTGCTGGAAAAATTCGCCGGCTTCGCGGTAGCGGCGCACGATGGTGGCGTGATAGCCGGTAATGAAATAGACGTCGCCATTATTCGGGCTTTCCGCCAGGGCGGCATCGATATAGGACTGGTAATCCTGCCGTGTCATGAAGGCATAGGAGGCCCACATGGCATTGAGTTCCATGGCCGGCAGGTCATTGTCCTCGACAAATTCGGTGGCTTCTTCAAGCGTGTCCAGCGCATCGTCGTAACGGTCCTGGCGCAGCAGCGAGCCGATCACCATCATCATGGCACGCAGGCGTGTGCCCGGCGGCGACAGTGCTTCTTCCATCACGGCAGCCAGGTGCTGGTTGAGCACCTCGGAGTCGCCGCCTTCACTCAGCGCAGAGGCGGCGCCAATGTGTGCCCACGCATTCGCGGGATCAATGGCAAGGGCTTCCTCGAACAGATTGTAGGCTTCCTGCGGCTGGAAGGTTTCCAGAAACAACTCGCCCCAGCGCACACGCACCATGGGATTGTCGGGAAAATCGTTGAAGGCCTGCTGGAACTGGGTATTGGCACCCTGCAGGTTGCCCTGGGCCCACTGGATTTCCGCGCGCACCCACGATGGTGGGTTGGAAATATAGAGGTCGGCAAAACAGGTGATGGCTTCGCGGGACTGGCCGCTCCAGTGCAGGTCCTCGCAGCGGTTCAGCTCATCATGATCGAGGGCGCCGTAGAGGTGATCACGGGACTGGGCGGGCATGCTGAGGCTGGCAGCCAGAACAGGAATAAGGGTAGCGGCTCGGGTGAGGCCACTGGCGCAGAGGATGGTGCTGTGACGCTTAGTCCCCATTAGCCCCGGATTCTCCCCTGAGCATGTCGATCTGTTCGCCGACTTCGGCGGATTCGAGAATCAGTTTCTGCAGGCGTTCGACATACTCGGCGTTGCTGTATTCATTGCGGCGCAGCTGCAGGGACTCGATATCGCTGTCGAGCTGGGCGCGTCGGGTCAGCAGTTCGGTAACCCGCGGATTGTCATCGCTGGTCTCCAGCGGCTGCACGCGGGCCAGGGTGAAGGCAGCGGCACCGCCACCGCGAATCTGCGGATGCTCGGTGGCCAGACGGCCGTCGCTTTCAAAGAAGCGGGCGGTTTCGCGTTCGGCAAAATCAAAGGCTTCCTGAATGCTGACGTTGTTGTTCTTGTTGATGTCGGCCACTTCACTGGCCAGGGCTTCGGCGAAGAAGGTGCCGAACTCGGTGGCGTTCTTTTCATTGCCGTTGCGGGTGGCGGTAATGATGATGCGGTCGTCGGTTTCCAGTTTCTCCAGCATGGCGCCGCTGGCGCTGGCGGTGCTGACAATGAAATGGTTGCTGCCAGGAAAGCTGCCCATGACTTCGGCCAGGTCGGCATCGGTGATGTCAGGGCCGGGAATATTGAACTTGAACTGTTCGCCGTCGTAGCTGCCATGGCCGATCAGGTAGATGGCGACCCGGTCATCATCGGTGAGCGTGCCGGTGAGGGCATCAAAATGGGCGAGCAGAGCGTCGCGGGTGGCGTCCTCGCCAGAAAAGGTGGTGACATGGTCCGGGCTGACGGTTTCGGAGGCAGCGGCAATCTTCTCACGCTGTTCGGTAAAACGGCGCTCGAATACCTCGACGCCACCCAGGCCCTGCACCACGGTGATGTACAGCTCGGCCTGTGCCGGCAGGCTGCCTAGGCAGGTGGCCGAGAGCAGCAGGGCAAGCGCGCTTTTAGACCATGTCATGAGGCCTCCTCATATAGTCTTCCACTGCCGGCGCAGTCCCCATTCCATGGCTTTCAGCAAAATCAGCAATAAAAAGAAGAAAGGCGCATCCCACAAGTAGCTGATCTGTTGTTCGGTGATGCCCGCGGTGGAGTAGGAAATGGCTTCGGGAATCTCGCCCCACTGTTCGGGTGTCCAGTACTGACCGCCGGTGACGGCAGCGACGCGCTCCAGCAACTGGCGGTTCTGGCGCATGTTGAAAATTTCCTGGCCCTGGTCGTAACGCACGGCGGTGGTGCTGGAGGAGACCAGGTTTTCGCCGACACGGGAAATGGCTTCAATGCTGTACAGGCCGGTGCCGCCGGGGGCAAAGCTGGCTTCATAGACGCCGGGCTGGCCGGGTGCCGGCAGCAGGTCGAGGGTCACGACATCGTTGTTCTCGGAAGACACTACGGCGGAAATGGCCAGGCCCTGGTTTTCCTCGGCTTCGGGGTCGCGCACCTCGGCGCGCACGCGAATCTCCTCGTTGTTGACCGCGCTGGACAGTTCAAACGGGCGTGGGGAGTTGGCCACCAGTGAGCGCGTCATCTGGCGCCAGAAGGTTTCGTGACGCATGTCGTCCACTGGCAAGCTCATCTGCCAGCGCCAGGTACCGCCGGTGGCCATGACGTAGGTCTGGCCGCGGCCGTAGGGCTGGGTGACCAGCAGTGGCTGCAGGCGGCCTTCGACGTTGACGTTCAACAGGGTGGTAGAGGCCGGACGCAGGTCGCCCAGCAGCTGGTAATCGGCGACTTCCGGTAACTCACTCCAGAGACGGTCGTTTTCGGATTCGCTGTCGCTGAACTGCAGCATCGGCGCCAGGCGGCCCGAGTCGGTGAGGGCGACCGGGGCTTTTTCGCGAATGAAGGCGGATTCTTCCATGCTGTTCAGGCGCACCGGCAGGATGTCCGCCACAGGGGATTCGGCCCAGCCGCCCAGGCCGAGACCGTTGAGGCCGGCCAGCATGAGCAGGCTGCCGCCACGCTCACTGACAAAATCACGAATGAGTTCCTGCTGTTCGCTGCTCAGCTCGGCGGCATTGTAGCTGCCGATGATCAGGGCATCGTAGTCAAACAGTTCGGCGCGCTCGGTCGGAAAACCATTGGCCAGCTGTTCCGGGTTGTCGATGCCCTGACGGTAAAACTTGTTCGGGGTGACCTTGAGCAGGGTGGACAGCTTGATGCTGGGGTCGTCGTCCAGGGCGCGCTGCATGAACTTGTATTCCCAGCGTGGCTCGCCCTCCACATAAAGCACCTTGTACTGGCTTTCCTGCACGTCCACGACACGGGCGCGGGAGTTGTTGGCCAGGTTGGTTTCCCCGTTCACGGGGTCAAGGGTGAAACGCAGGTCGAGCTGACCGGGTTCTTCCACCTCGATATCGACAAAGGCCAGGGTCATGTTCTGGTCGTTGCCCAGGGTGACCTCCTCGGTGCTCAGGAAAGTGCCGCCGTTATACACCTTGATGCGTGCTGTTCCGCCCTGGTCGTGGCGAATGCCGACGCGGGCGGTCAGGGTGGTGCCGGGCAGGGCTTTCTCGGGCAGGATCACTTCGGTGAGTTCGAGGTCCTCGGGAATGTCTTCCCGGCCGATGCCCACGGTGTGGACCGGCACGCCGAAACCGGCGATTTCATTGAGGTCGGCCTGGTTGATGGCGCCGCTGTTGTCGGCGCCATCGCTGACCAGGATCACCGCGCCCAGGGATGAGCCGCTGGCCTGGCGCAGGGTCTGTAACAGGGCAGTGCCGATCTCGGTGGCCTCGCCCGGATCCGGCAGATTGGCAAAGGTGTCCATGGCGGCCGCCGTAGCATCGAAGCCGTACGGCAGGATGTTGTAGATCTCGGCAATGTCTTCGAGGGATTCGGGGGTGAGCAGTTCCTGGGCCTGGACCATGCGGGTGGCACCACCATCACTGAAGGTCATGCTGCCCGAGGTATCGAGCATGATGGCCACGGCATTTTCGCCGCGCAGCAGGCGCTCGGAGACCAGTGCCGGCTGCCACAACACCACCATGACAACGGCGACCATCAGGCATTGCAGTAAACCGAGAGTGGCCAGCTTGCCCCAGCCCAGGTTGCCGGGACGGCGTGCCAGCATAACGGCCACAGCGACGGCAAAGACGGCCACGGCTGCCACCAGCACCCCCAGCGGCCAGCCACTGGCGAATATAAAGTCGCTGTCGCTGAAAACGGCGCGGGGATATTTGAAGAAAAATTCGAACATACTGCCAGTTTAAGTCAGAGGTACTGCCGATTACGGTCAGCCTTACAAGGGACATCCCTTATGACCATAAAATTTCTGTTTCATTATGCGTTTGCTGCGAATTACGGCACGCGCTTTTCCAGAGTTCACTTCCATGCGCTTGCAGGCATTGTCACGCGGGAATGTTGACGGCGACAAACGTGTGGCAGGGACATCAAGAAACACTCTGAACAGCTGACAATGACCTGCTCTTTACTGAGCACACTTCAGCAAACTTCGCCCCTTCCCATCACCCCGGTAAAAACGCGCCAGAACTGCCTGGAAACCGCGGTTTCCTTGGCTCTCCCGAAGAAGGGGGAAGCCATATAATCATGTTTGTTCTGAAAATACCATCCCCGCCCCCGGGCCAACAATGCAGCGTTCAAATGTTCATATTGCTGTCACATTGTTGGCCGCCCGAAGCCCCTTTGTTGCCCTGTTAAAGTCGCTGGTTTATGTTGGTCCGACACATGCTAGCCCCGAATTACGGGGCCTGCAGTGATTATCTGTGATATCTCCCGGCGTTGTTGCACAGCGATTATGAAGACTGCCAACAGGCACCAGGGGTCAGGCAATGCCTTGCATTCAGTGTACCGGCAACCCGTTCACCATCATCACCCTTGCCGCCAACCTGTGGCAGGCGGCCTGTTCCGGGCAGGACCCGCCGGCGGCCGCGGAACCGGCTCCCGAAATCGGCTTGCCACTGTCCAGCGCTGTTGCTAACACCCTGAGAAACGCCATGGGCGGCCGCGCCGCCCGGCGCGGTATCGAAACCCTGGCCCGCATGATCGAGGGTGCCATTGGTAAACCCATCTGCTATGTGGTGCCCGCCCATCCGCATTACGATCACACCGGTGACCTGCGCGGGCTGGCCTCCGAGGGCGCCTGCGTGCTGACTGCGGCCGGGCATGAGGACGAGATTCGCGGCATCGTTGAATCGCCTCACACCAACCCGCCGAGTGCGCTGGCCATGCGCGCTGCTAAAGGCGCCGAAATCGGCCAGGTGGAAGTGTTTGCCAGGGAAACCGAGATAAGCGATGGCGACCAGGTGTTGCGGTTGTATGAGGTCACGACCATTCCCCACGTGAACCCCAAGGTGCTGGCCTATGTCGAAGGCGACGGCATCGTGTTCCAGAGCGATTGGTTTTTTGGCGGCCCGAGACCGGATGCCATCGCCCTGTATGAAGCCGTCACCGCGCTTGGCCTGGAGGTCAGCCAGGTGGTGGGCGATCATGGCGGCGTGATGCCCGGCGAGGTGCTGATGGCGCTGGGGGAAACCGGGGTGGAGGAATAACAATGGAGGAGCGGCTTTGCCGCGAATGAAGATTCGCTGATACCGGATTCGCGGCTAAAGACGCTCCTGCATTGTTCAGGTGAATCTTTCGGTCAGCGGTGACTTGCCAAAAATGTCGGCAAACGGCCCTTCGGGCCTATGCCGACCTACAACGCCTCCAATTGTGGTGATTACCCACCTACCACAAACGCCAAAATAACGGCCTGAAAACGACAGTCGTTACCGGTCGCCCTTTTGTCCTTTTTATCGTTTTATCGATAAGATATTCGACGTCGTGGGATGGCGGCACAAAGTGCCTTATCCGACCTACCATTACCTCTGATTCACGTTAGAATAGGCCGCGTCCGCCACAGGGCACCTTATCAAGAAGGCGCAGCACAGACTGCGCCTCATTTATTTCAACCAAAAACAGACACCAGGAAGACACCATGCTTGTCCCCGAGGCCATTGCCAAAATTCTCAAAGCCGAGGGCGTGAAATACCTGTTCGGTTATCCGCTCAACCCCATCATCGAAGCCGCCGCCGCCGAGGACATCCGGACCATCATCGTGCGCCAGGAGCGCACCGGGGCCCACATGGCAGATGCCTTCAGCCGCCTGTCCAGCGGGGACGATATCGGCGTCTTCGTGATGCAGCATGGCCCGGGTGCCGAGAACACCTTTGGCGGTGTGGCCCAGGCGTACGGCGAGTCGGTGCCAGTGCTGTTCATGCCAGCCGGTTACGACCGCAGGCTGGCGCACTACTACCCGAACTTCAATTCCACTTTGAACATGAAGCACATCACCAAGTGGGCCGAACCGGTCACCATGGGCAGCGAGGTGGTCAACATCATGCGCCGCGCCTTCACGCAGCTGCGCAATGGCCGTCCCGGGCCGGTGCTGGTCGAGATTCCATGGGACACCTGCAAGGAAGTAGCCGACATCTCCACCTACGTGCCGACCAAGAAAGTGCGCTTTGCGCCGGACGCCGATTCCGTGAAGGAAGCAGCCGCCGCGCTCGCCGCCGCCGACAAGCCGGTGATTTATGCCGGGCAGGGCATCAACTACGCCAAGGCCTGGGATGAACTCAAGGAAATTGCCGAGCTGCTGAACGCCCCGGTGACCACCAGCCTGGAAGGCAAGAGCACTTTCAACGAAACCCATCCGCTGAGCATCGGCTCCGGCGGCCATGCCACGCCGAAAGCGGTGTATCACTTCCTGTACGAGTCCGACCTGATTTTTGGTATTGGCTGCAGCTTTGCCATCACCTCGTTCGGCACGCGCATGCCCGATGGCAAAAAAGTCATTCATGCCACACTCGATCCGATGGACCTGAACAAGGACGTGCCGTGCGAGATCGGCCTGGTGGGCGACGCCAAACTGACTCTGCGCGCGATCATCGATGAGCTGAAAACCCTCGACCTGAAAAAGGCCCAGGCCCGTGCGGAAACCACCCCGGCCGACATTCGCGCCGTGAAGGATGCCTGGATGGCGCAGTGGCTGCCCAAGCTCACCTCGGACCAGAATCCGATGACGCCATACCGCGTGATTTACGAACTCAACAAGCTGGTCGACAAAAAGAAAGTCATTATTACCCACGATGCCGGCAGCCCCCGCGACCAGCTGGTGCCGTTCTGGGAAGCCGAAGCACCGCTGTCCTACATCGGCTGGGGCAAGACCACGCAGCTGGGCTATGGCCTGCCGCTGATGATGGGCGCCAAACTGGCGCGACCGGATCACCTGTGCATCAACGTGTGGGGCGATGCCGCCATCGGTTTCACGGGCATGGACTTCGAGACGGCCGTGCGCGAGCGTATTCCGATCATGTCCATCCTGTTCAACAACTTCTGCATGGCGATGGAGCTGCCGATCATGGAAGTCTCCACCGAGAAATACAATTCCACCGACATCGGCGGCGACTACGCCGACATGGCCAAAGCCTTCGGCGGTTATGGCGAGCGCATCACAGAAGTGAGCGATATCGTACCGGCCCTGAAGCGCGGCATCGAAGCCACCGAACGCGGGGAAGCGGTACTGCTCGAGTTCATCACGTGCAAGGAACTGGAGATGTCTCTGCATTACTCCTCGTATGGTAAGTAGGCCGGGAAAGGCACGCAGTGCCGTCATCCGGCGGCTTCCACGGGATTTCGAGGAAGGGAGGAAAGGTGGAGAGGAGGAAAAGAGGAAGGGGCGCCAGTGTCGGTTGCCGGATTCGGGCACATATTCTGGCGATTGGTTCGGGTGGGGCAGTAGGCGGCACTCAGGGTGTTAGTCCTTTCTGTCCAATGCCTCATGCGGAAAGCATGTAGGTCGGATAAGGCTCCTTGTGCCGCCATCCGACGACTTCGACAGGGGGGTCGAGGAAAGGAAAGACGGAAGAAGGTAAAAAGGGCCGGCAGCTAAGGTCGGTGATTAGCTACCCATCACCAACGCCAAAATAACAGCCTATTACAGTATTCACCGGGCGCCCCTTTCTGCCTTCCTCCTTTTCTCCCTTTCTCGAAAAACAAAGATTTTCGCCGGTTCTAAATAACAACCATTACTGAAAAAGGAACGCGATGTTCAAGACTCTGCAAGAAAAACTCGGTCCGGGCCTGCTCTACGCTGCCGTGGCAGTGGGGGTATCGCACCTGGTGTCTTCCACCACGGCCGGAGCCACCTATGGTTTTGTCATGGTGGGCTTCATGATTCTGGTCTGCCTGGTCAAATACCCCACGTTCCTGTTTGGCGCGACCTACGCTGCCGCCACCGGCCACACGCTGGTCGAAGGCTACACGCGCATGGGCAAGTGGGTAGTCTGGCTGTTCTTTGTCATGCAGCTGTTTGAATACACCTTCGCCATCTCCGGTGTGTCGGTGACCACCGCGGCCATCATCCGCACCGTGTTTGATCTGCAGGTAGGCATCATGTTGGAACTGGGCCTGGTGATGTCCTGCATGCTGATCGTGGCGCTGGGCCGTTACGCGGTGCTGGAAGACATCACGCGCGTTCTTGTGATCGTGTTTTCCATCGGCACAGTGATCGCGGCCGTGATCGCCGTGACCGGTATCGATACCGGTGGGGCGTCGCTGTCCGCGGACCTGAACTTCGATACTCCGACCATTTTGTTCCTGATCGCCGTGGCCGGGTGGATGCCGACCGGCACGGCCGGGTCGGTGGGGCTGTCGCTGTGGGTCCAGGCAAAAAGCATTCGCCTGCAACGGCCGGTGACCCCCGCGGAAGCCACTTTCGATTTTCATGTCGGGTACGGCACGGCGATCTTCCTGGCCATCTGCTTCGTTGCTCTGGGCACATATGTCATGTACATCAGCGGCACGCCGGTGGAATCCAACGGCGCGCTTTTTGCCGCCCAACTGATCAACCTGTTTACTTCCACCATCGGCGACTGGATCTACCCGCTCATTGCCATGGCCGCGGTCACGGTCATGTACTCCACGCTGCTGACCCTGGTGGACCTGATGCCGCGTTCCTCGGCTGCCGCCATCATCGAGCTGTTTCCGGTTCCGCAAGCGCAGCGCCAGGAGCGCTTCAGCAAACTCTATGGCATCTTTATCGGCGTGCTGCTGGTACTGATTCTCGGTGTGCTGTTTTTATTGATGGATGACTTCGGCACCTTCATTGCCTAGGTAACCTCCATGGGCTTCGTGGTGGCG
>Ga0181572_10001122_pt1 | contig 19477 bp, 18 predicted proteins | sample 101ome_26_FD_133004 | JGI IMG/M metagenome (GOLD analysis project Ga0181572, IMG submission 133004) | Coastal salt marsh microbial communities from the Groves Creek Marsh, Skidaway Island, Georgia - 101408AT metaG (megahit assembly) | ecosystem: Environmental > Aquatic > Marine > Intertidal... | reverse complement strand
TGCCCCGGCGAACCGGGGGGTCGTGCTCGATCGCTACATCGATTATATCGACCGGGAAATGGCCGCAGGCACGCCTTTTTATGTCATGGCACGCCACGTGCTGGGACTTTACCAGGGGGTTAGAGGCGCCCGAGCCTGGCGCCGGCATATCAGCGAGAACGGTCCGCGTGCCGGTGCGACCGGGCAAATCCTGCGGGAAGCCGCCGAAAACGTCCTGGCAGTCGCCTGACGACGCCCGTTCAGGCTTACAGGCCGTCGATGCACGAATATCGTCGGTGGGTTTTACATCTTTGTGACGCCGTCGAATTTACCCGCTTGTAAGTATCTGAAAACTATCGGTTCTGTTTACTGGCACGGGAATTGCCTGAATTTTCCTCAATCACGGACTGTGCTGAGTTGGCGTCGCCGGTCCGGGAACATAAATGGGCGGTTGGATGTTCATGGTCATCAGAGGCGAACCGGACCCGGCGTCGGCATAAATCGATGAATGCATGGCCTATCGGGAACATCTGAAATCCCTGTCAGGCCAGGATGAGAGCATTCGCGTCGCTTTGGCGGTTGCGCAGGCCCAGATTCAGAAACTACAGCAAACGGACGTGGATTGCGCCGCCCGGTAGTCTCTCGTTACCGCGTATCCTACCGCCCGAGGTGTCTTTCCCATTCGGGATTGCCGGCAAGCGCGGCGAACTGACGCTTTACAATCGTGAAAATCCGCTCCGGCGCCATGTCCAGCTGGGCAAGTGCGATTCCGGCAGAGAATACCTCCCGGTATTGCCGGATCAGTCCCTTCCGGATCTGAAACTGGCTCATCCCCTCGAATGCCACCCGTTTGCCCGCACTGTCTTTCATCGTCGACGTATAGCTGAAAACCCAACGCGCATAGCCGATCTGGCGGCCGGTATCGAAGACCGGTTCGAACATGTCCCACATAAATGCCTCGGCATCGCCCCAGAAGCGATTTTCCAGCATGTCGGCGATGGCGTGATGGCCGCGAAACAGCCCGTAAAACGTATCGTCATAGGTGCCATCCGTCGTGAACAGGTCCGCCAGCGCCGAGCCATTTCCCGCCTCGACGGCGGCGGTGAAACGTTTCAGCAGATCGGGAAAATATTCGGACATTGGTCGCACTTCTTTCCAGAATTTCTTCGGTCTTGACCCGGCCCCGGCGACGCGGCATTCAGATTGTTCAAAATCATATCAGACCGGGACGATCATGACCGTTACCATCTATCACAACCCTCGCTGTTCCAAATCGCGCGCGACGCTGGCCCTGCTTGAAGAAAAGGGAGTATCGCCCGAGATCGTCGAATATCTCAAGACGCCGCCGTCCAGGTCGGAACTGAGCATGATCCTCGACAGGCTGGGTATGGAGCCACGCGATCTGATGCGCAAGAAAGAAGAGCCTTACAAGACGCTCAATCTCGCCGACGAGAATCTCGACCGAGATGCGCTGATAGATGCGATGATCGAAAATCCGATCCTGATCGAGCGTCCTGTCGTCGTGAACGGGAGTAAGTACGCCCTCGGCAGGCCGCCCGAAAACGTGCTGGAGATCTTATGACAATGACCTTTTCCCGGGGCATTGTGCCTGGCGTGATCGCCATGACCGTCATTGTCGTGGCGTCGAACGTGCTGGTGCAGTTTCCGATCAATGACTGGCTGACCTGGGGTGCGTTCACCTATCCGGTCGCGTTTCTGGTGACCGATCTGACCAACCGGGCGCTCGGCCCGGCGCGCGCGCGCCAGGTTGTCTATGTCGGGTTCGCGCTGGCCGTCGTTTTGTCGATCGCTTTCGCCACGCCCCGGATCGCGCTGGCCTCGGGCACGGCATTCCTGATCGCGCAACTGATCGACGTACGGCTTTTCGATCGATTGCGCGAAAGCGGCGGCTGGTGGACCGCGCCCCTGGTGTCGTCGACGGTTGCGTCCGTCATTGATACGATGCTTTTCTTCGCGATCGCGTTCGCGGGTACCGGATTGCCGTGGGTGACCTGGGGCGTCGGCGACTTCGGCGCCAAAATGTGCGTTGCGCTCGCAATGCTGATACCGTTCCGGGCGGTGATGCACATGACACGCCCGCAGGGAGCGTAAACAAGGGAGCTTGACGATGGCGGATGGCGGATCGGTGGACGGCAAGGGGATCGGCGCCCGAGTTCTGCGCAAGGAAGATGCGCGTCATCTTGCGGGCAAGGGCAAGTTCACATCCGATTTCAAGCGTCCCGGCCAGATGGACATGGCGTTCGTCCGCAGTCCCGTCGCGCACGGACGCATCAAATCGATTTCCAAGCCCGCCGGGTTCGAAGGCGCGGTCTTCACTGCCCAGGATCTTTCGGACCTTAAACCGATGCGTGCGCCGTCCAAGCTGCCGGGTTACAAGGCGTCCGATTATCCGTCGCTTGCCATCGACAAGGTAAGGTTTGCGGGTGAGCCGGTAGCGGTGTGCGTGGCGTCCAGCCGCGCCGAGGCCGAAGACATCGCCCAGATGGTCGAGGTCGAATACGACGTGCTGCCCGCGGTGACCGACATGCTGGCGGCCAAGGCAGCCGACGCGCCGCTGATTCACGAGGAATGGGACGACAACATCGTTTTCGAGACTTTCTCGGATGACGATTTCTCGAAGATCGCCGACGAGGCCACGGTCGTCATCAAGCGCGAATACCGGATGAATCGCCAGGCCATGAACCCGATGGAAGGCAAGGCCGTGTTCGCCGAATGGGACGACCGGCAGGACCAGCTGATGATGTGGACATCCACCCAGGTGCCCCATCTTATCCGTACCGGTCTGGCCGAGTTTCTCAATCTGGAACAACGTCAGGTGCGCGTCATCGCCCCGGATGTCGGCGGCGGTTTCGGGTGCAAGGCGCTGCTGCAACCTGAAGAACTGATTGCCGGCTGGCTGACCCGCAAGCTGGAATGCCCGATCCGCTGGATCGAGGACCGGCGCGAACATCTGGTGACCGGCGCTAACTGCCGCGAACATCATTACTTCATCACACTGCACGCCACGCCGGACGGCCGTATGCTCGGCCTCGACTGCGACGTGACGGTCGATGCCGGCGCCTATTCCGTCTATCCTTTTACCAACGGGCTCGAAGGGGCGATGGCCCATGGCAATCTGCCGGGGCCGTACGATATCAAGGCCTATCGCTGCCGCACCCAGACCATGGTGACCAACAAGCCGGGGCTGATGCCCTATCGTGGCGTCGCGCGGCCCGGCGTATGCTATGCGATGGAGATGACCATCGACGCGCTGGCCCGCGAAATCGGCATGGAAGCGCACGAAATCCGCATGAAGAACATGGTGCCGGAGAGCGCCATGCCCTTTATGTCTATCGCCAAGAAGCATTTCGACAGCGGCAACTACGCCAAAAGCGTCGAAATGGCGGCCGAGATGATCGGGCTGAAGGAAATCCGCGCCGCACAGGGCCAGCCGGATGCCGACGGACGCCTGATCGGCGTCGGCATGGGCTCCTATGTCGAACAGACGGCCCATGGGACTTCCGTTTTCTCGAGCTGGGGCGTCGCCATGGTGCCGGGCTACGAACAGGCGACCGTGCGGCTGACGCCCGATGGCGGGCTCGAGCTGCGCATCGGCGTGCAGAGCCACGGTCAGGGCATGGAAACGTCGATGGCGCAGATGGCTTACGAAGTGTTGGGCATCGATCCCGACAACGTGATGGTCACGCATGGCGATACCGGGCTGACGCCGTATTCAACCGGCACCTACGCGTCGCGATCGATGGTGATGGCCGGCGGTGCGACGGCGCGGGCCTGCCGGGTGCTGGCAGAACGGATGGAAATCATCGGCGCGCATCTGCTGCAATGCGAACGCACCGAGGTCAGCATCGTCGGCGGCAAGGTGGTCAGCGGCAAGGGCGAGGTGTCCTTCGCCGAGATCGGCCGGGTCTGGTATCTCAACCCCGACGAACTGCCCGACGACGTCGATCAGGGCGGCGTCGAGGTGACGATGGGCTACCGGCCGGAGCCCGATTCCGGGGCGTTCACTTATGCCAGCCATGCCTGCAAGGTGTCGGTCGATATCGAAACCGGCAAGGTGAAGGTCCTGGATTACGCCATCGTCGAGGATTGCGGCACGATGGTGAACCCGATGATCGTCGAGGGGCAGACATATGGCGGGGCGACTCAGGGGATCGGTACGGCGCTGCTGGAAGAAAGTTCCTATGACGACATGGGCAATCCGGGCGCGTCGACCTTTGCCGACTATATGATGCCGAGCGCGACCGACGCACCGCATTACCGGATAGATCACATGGAAAGCCCGTCGCCGTTCACCGAATACGGGATCAAAGGCATGGGCGAGGGCGGCACGATCCCCACGCCCGCGGCGATCGGCAATGCGATCAACGATGCGCTGAAGCAAATCGGCGCCGAAGTCATGGAAACGCCGTTCACGCCGCGCCGGGTGCGCGCGGCGATCGAGGCGGCACATCGAAACCGACAGGGAGACGCGGCATGAAACCCGCAAAATTCGAACACAAGCGCATGACGTCGCTGGACGACGTCGTAAAGGTGCTGGGGGAGGCCGACGGCGAGACCCGTGTTCTCGGCGGCGGACAGTCACTTGGGCCGATGATGAATCTGCGCCTCGCGCAACCGGACGTGGTGCTGGATCTCAGCCGGGTCGAGGGCCTGGCGGATATCGAGGAAGCCGGCGACGTGCTGAAGATCGGCGCCCGGGTCACTCATGCCCGTATTGAAGACGTCGAAGTGCCCGGTACGACCGGCGCCTACATGCAGTTCGTTGCATCCGGTATCTCCTACCGGTCCGTCCGTAACCGCGGCACCATCGGCGGCTCGGTCGCGCATTCAGACCCGGCAGCCGACTGGCCGTCGGCGCTTCTGGCGCTGGGCGGGGATGTGATCGCCGCCGGACCCAACGGCGTAAGGACGATCTCGCTCGATGGATTCACGATGGGCCCGTTTACCACCGGCCTTGGCTACGACGAGGTGCTGACCGGGTTCGAGCTGCCCGTCCTCGGGGCGGACGCGCGTTGGGGTTATTACAAGGTGAACCGCAAACCGGGCGAATTCGCCGATGCCATCGGCGCGGTCACGATCGGGTCGGCGCCGCGAGCTGTCTGCGGGGCGACGGAATCCGCACCGTTCCGGGTGCCGGAGATCGAGGAAAAACTGGCCGCCGGCGCACAGGAAATTTCCGTTGCCGATGTTCGTACCGTTCTTGAAGGACACGACGCGGGCTTCGACGATTACGAACTACAGATTCACGCCGTCGCACTCAGCCGAGCGGTAAAGAGGGCTTTCGCATGACCGAACTGTCGATAAAAATTAACGGCGAGAATATAACCGCCGACGTCGAACCCCGCCTGTCGCTGGCCGATTTCATTCGCGATCACCGCCGCCTGACAGGCACGCATCTGGGCTGCGAGCATGGCGTGTGCGGTGCCTGCACGGTGTTGATGAACGGCGAGCCGGTGCGCTCCTGCATCACCTTCGCGGCCGTCGCCGACGGCACTGAGATCACCACGATCGAAGGGTTCGACGACGACGAGCCGATGGCGCAGCTGCGTCAGGCGTTTCATGAAAATCACGCTCTGCAGTGCGGCTATTGCACGCCGGGCATGCTGGTCGCCGCGCGCGATATCGTCACCCGCCTGCCGGATGCCGACGAAGACCGGGTACGGCTGGAACTGGCCGGGAACCTGTGCCGGTGCACAGGTTATGTGGGAATCGTGAACGCGATCCTGTCGGTTCTGGAACGCCGCCGCGCCTGACGGCCGGCCTGACAGGGGAGTGCGGAGATGCCGGATGGAGCGACGGGACAGGGGATCGGCGCGTCGGTCCTGCGCAAGGAAGACAAGCGCTTTCTGAACGGTGAGGGTCGATATGTCGCCGATATCGCGCGGCCGCGCATGCTGGATGCCGCCATCGTCCGCAGCCCGGTTGCGCATGCGAAAAACCTGAAAGTCGCCAAACCGGCTGGCGCCGAAAAACGCGTCTTCACGGCGGAGGACATGGCGGCGGACGGCGTGCAACCGATCCATGTGGTTTCCAAGTTTCCGGGGCACAAACCGTCGGATTATCCGCATCTGGCGACGGACAAGCTGCGTTTCGTCGGCGAGGCGGTCGCGGTCTGTCTTGCCGATACCCGCGCCGGGGCCGAGGATCTGGCCGCGCAGACCGAGGTCTCGTTCGAGGCTTTGCCGCCGGTCGTGGATATGCTGGAGGCGGCGGATAATCCGCCCGCCCGGGTGCACGACGACTGGGACGACAACGTCATTCTCGATTCCCGCTTCGAGGAAAACGTCGACGGACTGGACGCCGCTGCTGTGTCTGTCACCCGGACGTTCCGCATGAACCGGCAGGCGGTCAACCCGCTGGAAGGAGCGGCGGTGCTGGCCGAATGGGATGCGCGGGAAGACCGGCTGGTGGTCTACAGCGCCTCGCAGATTCCGCATATCCTGAAGAATGCGCTGTGCGAATGTCTCGGGCTTCGCCAGAACCAGGCCCATGTCATCGCGCCCGACGTGGGCGGCGGGTTTGGCTACAAATGCGTGCTGCTACCGGAAGAAATCTACATCCCCTGGATCGCCATGCAGGTGAAGCGCCCGGTGCGCTGGATACAGGACCGGCGCGAACATCTGGTGGCGGCCGCGAATGCGCGCGAACATCATTATTCGGTGACGCTGCATGCCGATACGGACGGCAATTTTATCGGCGTCGAGGCGGATATCGTGATCGATTCCGGCGCTTATTCCGTCTACCCGCATTCCAATATTCTGGAATCGACCATGGCCGGACGAACGCTGCATGGTCCCTACAGATTTTCCGCCTACAAGGTGCGATCGCGCGCGGTGGCGACCAACAAGCCGCCGATCGTTCCGTATCGGGGGGTCGCGCGTCCCGGCATCTGCTTCGCGATGGAACTCGCGGTCGATGCGATGGCCCGGGAACTGGGACGGGAGCCCTACGACCTGCGGATGCAGAATCTCGTCCCCGGCGAGGCCATGCCCTACAAGACGATCACCGGCGGCGAATTCGACAGCGGCGATTATCCGGAAGCGCTGAGGCGCGCCGGGGCGTTGATCGACCTGCCCGCGATGCGCGACCGCCAGAAACAGGGCGAAGCGGACGGTCGGCTGATCGGCGTCGGGTTCGGGTGTTATATCGAGATGACGGCACTTCAGACTTCGGCGGCGGCACGCGCCGGCCTGGCTGCGATCCCGGGATACGAACAGGCGCATGTCAGGCTGACGCCGGATGGCGGTCTGGAAATCGGCGTCGGCGTCCAGAACCACGGCCAGGGCATGGAAACGACTCTGGCACAGGTCGCGTGCGAGCGGTTCGGGATCGATATCGATATGGTGGCCGTACGCCACGGCGATACCGCGACATCGCCCTATTCGACCGGTACCTACGCGTCGCGATCCATGGTGATGGCGGGCGGCGCCATTGCGCGCACCTGCGACGTCCTAGGCGAACATATTCGCCGCATGGGGGCACATTTGCTGCAATGCGATTTCGACGATACGGGAATCGAGAATGCCTGTGTGGTGGGCCCGTCGGGGAGTGTCACGTTTGCTGAGATCGCGCGCGTCTGGCACAGAAACCCGGAAGAACTGCCGGTGGACGTCGATCCCGCCGGCGTCGAGGTCACGTCCGGTTTCCGTCCGACGCCCGACAACAGCCCGTTTTCATATGCAACGCATGCCTGCGTCGTCGCCGTCGATCCTGAACTGGGACAGGTGGAGATTCTCGATTACGTCATTTCCGAGGATTGCGGCACCATCGTCAATCCGATGATCGTCGACGGACAGATCATCGGCGGCGCCCTGCAGGGCGTGGGCACGGCATTGTTTGAGGAATCCCGCTACGACGAGGCCGGCCAGCCGCTGTCTTCGACGTTCGCAGACTACACCATGCCCGGATCGACCCATCTGCCCAATCTCCGGCTCGATCATCTCGTCACGCCGTCGCCGTTGACGGAATACGGCGTTAAAGGACTGGGCGAAGGCGGCGCGATTCCACCGCCCGCGGCCATTGCAAATGCGGTCAATGATGCATTGAGGGCGTACGGGGTCGAAGTAAGGGAAACCCCGATCACGCCGAGACGGGTGCTGGAAAAAATTTGCCCGGTCAAATAGCGAGGGAGAAGGAACCCTTACGCCCGTCTGCCGATTTTCTCCGTGCGCAGCCGCACACTTGCCGTAGTGCCAACGCCGAATTCGCTATCCACCTTTATGACCGTCACGCAGTGCAGACTATCTTGCGCATCCAGCGACTCGATGGGCTTATCGGCTGGGGCGGGAAAAATACGAATGGAGGGCTTTTCGGCAATCCATCGCTTTTCCGCCGCTGTCAGCCCCGCTCTTGCGCCCGAAGTTGCCAGCGCGCCCGGTGACGGACCCGACAGGACCATAGCGCTTAGCGCCGGGATGGCACGTATACTCATAAAAAACCACCATACTGAAAATTCTGACGACAGCTAGATTCCGACAGTTTCTCCTCACTGCATTTCTCAAATAGCATCGAATTAACTTTGTAATGCAGACGAATTATCCGGCTGCGGCCCCAAAAAGACGTTGAAAAGATTGGAAAATCTGTCGTGAACGCGAGGCTGCTGGTTACCGGGTGCAGCAACAACTCTCCCGAGATAGAGATGCCGAAGAGAGTGACTGGCAGAGTCCCCGTGGTATCTGCGCCAACGGACGAGGGCAGTGTTCAGCTTGTCGCTATGTAAACAGGTCTTTGTCGTCCGACGCTACCGACAAATCCATGTCGCTGCGGTAATATCGACCAGATTCGATCAACCAGAGACCCCATAGCGATGAGCAGCGACCGCAAGATAAAACTGAACGCTTTCATGCGTCCGACGACCATTCACACCGGCAGCTGGCGCTGGCCCGGCGCTTACGCGGACGCGAATTTCAACTTCGGCCATATCAAAAAATTCGCCCAGCGCTTGGAAGAAGCCAGGTTCGACAGTTTTTTCATGGCGGATCATCTGGCGGTGCTGAACATGCCCGTTGAAGCCCTGCGCCGGTCGACGACGCCGACCTCGTTCGAGCCGTTCACGCTGTTGTCCGCTCTGTCCCAGGCGACCGACCGTCTCGGCCTGATGGCAACCGGATCGACGACTTATGACGAGCCCTATCACATCGCACGCCGGTTCGCATCGCTGGATCATATCAGCGGCGGCCGGGCTGGCTGGAACATCGTTACGACGTCCAATCCCGATGCATCCAGGAATTTCGGCAAGGAAGATCATCTCGAGCATGCCGAACGCTACCGCCGCGCCCGCGAATTCTACGACGTCGTCACGGGCCTGTGGGACAGCTGGTCGGAAGACGCTTTCATCCGCAATCAGGAAACCGGGTTCTTCATGGACCCCGACAAGATGCACCGGCTGAATCACGAAGGCGATTTTTTCAAGGTTGCAGGTCCGTTGAATATCGCGCGTCCCGTTCAGGGCTGGCCCGTTATCGTTCAGGCGGGAGGATCGGATGCCGGCCGTCAACTTGCCGCCGAAACGGCCGAAGCCGTCTTCGCCGCGCAAAGCAATCTCGAAGCGGGCCAGGCGTTCTACGCCGACGTTAAAGGCCGCATGGAGCAACTCGGCCGAAATCCGGATCATCTCAAAATCATGCCCGGCTGCATGGTCATAGTTGGCGACACCGTCGAGGAGGCAAAAGCCAAGCGGGCCAAGCTCGACAGCCTGGTGCACGAGGAAAGCGCCATCGCGTCGCTGTCGATCACGCTTGGCGTCGATGCGTCCAAATTCGATCCCGACGGGCCGCTGCCGGACGACATGCCGGAGAGTAACGCCACGAAATCCGGTCGTGACAGGGCGGTACTGCTGGCGGAGCGCGAAGGTCTGACCGTGCGCCAGCTGGCGCAAAGGCTGGGCGGCTATTCAGGCCTCGCCATGGTCGGCACGCCCGAAAGCATCGCCGATGAAATGGAAGAATGGCTGGAAACCCGCGGCAGCGACGGGTTTACGATCATGTTCCCCTACCTTCCCCAGGGTCTGGATGACGTGGTCGACCGGGTGATTCCCGAAATTCAGCGCCGGGACCTGTTCCGGACCGAATACGAAGGTAAGACATTGCGGGAAAATCTCGGGCTTCCGCGCCCCGACAACCGTTTTTTCGCAGAACAGCAGGCTGCCGAGTAGCTTTTCGTCTCAAAGGTGCTACATAGTGAAGTCCGACCACCGCTATTACTGACCGGAGACTAACGTGCCTGGCTTGACCGATATCGATCCCGATGGGCTGCTCGAATATTCTGTGGTTTTCACCGACCGCTCTCTAAACCATATGTCCCAGTCCTTTCAGGGCGTCATGAACGATATCTCGACGACCCTGAAACGCGTGTACAACGCGCATTCGGTCGTGCTGGTACCAGGTGGCGGTACCTACGGCATGGAAGCGGTCGCGCGCCAGTTCGGGACCGGGAAGAAATGTCTCGTTATCCGTAACGGCTGGTTCAGTTTCCGCTGGACCCAAATATTTGAGGCCGGAAACATTCCGTCCCAAGAAATCGTGCTGAAGGCCCGCGCAGTCGAAGACGGCAGCCAGGCCGCGTTTGCGCCGGCGCCGATCGAAGAGGTCGTCGCTGCCATCGAAACCGAAAAGCCCGATGTCGTGTTCGCTCCCCATGTGGAGACCTCAGCCGGCATGATCCTGCCCGATGATTACATGCGTAAAGTCGCGGAGGCGGCCCACGCCTCGGGCGGGTTATTCGTGCTCGACTGCATTGCGTCTGGCACGATTTGGGTCGACATGGCGGATATCGGTATCGACGTGCTCATCAGTGCGCCTCAGAAAGGTTGGAGTGCGTCGCCCTGCAGCGCCCTTGTCATGCTGGGCGAGGAAGCCAGGAAGCGTATAGAAGACACGACCAGCTCAAGCTTCGCCGCCGATTTGAAAAAATGGCTGCAGATCATGGAGGCCTACGAAGGCGGGGGCCATGCCTATCACGCGACCATGCCAACGGACGCGATTGTAAAGTTCCACCAGTCCATGACCGAGACCGACGCCTACGGGTTCGACAAAGTGCGCGACGAGCAGCAGGATCTGGGCGACAAAGTGCGCGCGCTCATGGCGTCTCACGGTTTCAAGAGTCTGGCTGCGGAGGGCTACGGCGCGCCAGGCGTGGTGGTCTGCTACACCGATGATCCGGACATCCATAACGGCAGCAAGTTTGCCGCCGCAGGTCTGCAGACCGCTGCGGGTGTGCCGCTGATGTGCGACGAGCCGGAGGATTTCCGAACTTTTCGGGTGGGTCTGTTCGGCCTCGACAAGCTGCACAATATTGATCGGACGGTCGGCAATCTGGAAAAGGCGCTGGCGCAGGTGACTGGCGGAACGAACGTCCGTTAATCCGCTTTTGTTAATCCGATAGTCAGCAAATGCGCTGTCTGCCACGAAGCAGTGCGGTACATGCCGGGGGCATGCAGAATATGGCCGTCAAGCGCGTCCCTGTCGCGGCGGTCGCGGCACTCTAAGCAGGTTTCTGCGGCGGTGCAGAGGTGATCTCGGGGGTCACGATGTCCAGCCCGTCGAGACTCATCTTTTTCATCGTCGCGCGCTCGAATTCCGGACGGTGGGGGAAGGGCTGGGTTGCGTCGTAGCCGACCTTGTTGCCCAGATATTCCGGGAAGCTCGGGTTCAGGCCGTGACCGAAGATGTCGCGAAACATCATGATGCCCTTGTCGGGATCGAGCCGGGTGGTCATCGCCCATTCGACGTCGGTCGGATCGTAAATATTCACGTCGTCATCGACGACGGTGACGGTTTTCAGCGGTGGGAAGGCGGCGAAAGCGGCGAGAATCGCCTGTTTCGCCCAGCCCGCCCGGGTCTGTGCGATCTGCACGACTGCGCCGTAAAACCCGCAGCCGCCATGGGTGAAGAACACGTCTTTCACGCCCGGCACCTGTAGCTGCAGCAGATTGAGAACATTGGCTTCACCCAGCAGGCCGACCGAATTGTGGACTTCCGTACCCGGCAGGATGGTGTGCATTACGGGCTTTTCGCGGCGATGGATGCGCTTGACCTTCACCTTCCCGCGCGGCGCCAGGGCGGCGTAACAGCCGGTTACCTCTGCGAACGGGCCCTCGGGGTGGTCTTCGTCGTGCAGCAATTCGCATTCGAGGCTCCACATCGCATGGGCGACCATCTCGGTGTCGGACAGATCGGACGCGACCAGTTCCACAGGTTCGCCGTGGAATTCGCTGGCAATGCCAAGCTCGTCTTTCTCCGGCGGGGCGGCTTCGGCCGGGGCGGAAGCCGCGAAATGAAATCCCGGCCCGATGCCCACGTTGAGCGTAAAAGCAAGGTGTTCGCCCTTGGCCCGCGCCTTCTCGAGATAGAGCTCAAGGTGGCGGCCGGAGTCGATATTGACCGCGAGCGTGTCCTTGTCGATCACCTGAAACCGCTGGATCGACGCGTTGCGTACGCCTGTGTCCGGGTCCTTGGTGATGACCATGGCGGCATCGAAAAAGGCGCCGCCGTCCTTGGTGGCGTGAACCGGCACAGGCAGTTTTGTGATGTCGACTTTCTTTTCTGTTACCTCGCGCACCGGGCCGTCTTTCAGGACGATGGGCGCGACCGGGTCGATCTGCCATTTTTTTATGTGCGTGGAGACGAGGCCGGGCAATTCCCGCTCCGGCGTGCGCATCAGCGCACCCAGTAATTCGCGTGACCAGTACAGTCCGATCAGGACGGAGGCTTTCTGGCCTTTCACGTTCTCGAACAGCACGGCACGCCGGCCGCGTTCGAATTCGGCTGCGATCCCCGTCAGATCGTAATTGAGATCGACCTCGGATTTGACACGGACGAGACGTCCCATCGCCTCAAGGTCGTCGATGATGGTTGCGATATCTTTCAGATGGGACTGTCCCATGGCGGATTTCCGTATTTCGTAGGTTGTTCAAAAAATAACGGTCGGCGCAGGGGCCGACCGTCAAATTTCCGTCGCTGGAAAAGCGGAGGTCTATTCCGCCGCGACCGACGGCAGGCCCGCCAACGCCATGGCGAGCTCGCCCTCGTCATAGTCGAGATCCTGCAGGTTGCCGGAGAAGTAATCCATATAGGCCTGCATGTCGAAATGACCGTGGCCGCACAGATTGAACAGGATCGTTTCCGACCTGCCTTCTTCCTTGCAGCGCAGCGCCTCGTCGATCGCGCCCTTGACCGCGTGGTTGGCTTCCGGCGCCGGCAGGATGCCTTCCTCGCGCGCGAACTGGACGCCGGCGGCGAAACATTCCGTCTGGTGATACGCTTTCGACGTAATCAGGCCCAGATCCTGCACGTGGCTGACCTGGGGCGCCATGCCGTGATAGCGCAGGCCCCCGGAATGGAAGCCCGGCGGAATGAAGGTCGATCCCAGGGTGTGCATTTTGACCAGCGGTGTCAGGTGACCGGTGTCGCCGAAATCGTACGCATATTTGCCGCGCGTCAGGGTGGGACAAGCGGCAGGTTCGACCGCGACGATCTTCAGGTCCTTGCCGCCCCGCAGCTTTTCGCCGAGATACGGAAACGCGATGCCTCCGAAATTCGATCCGCCGCCGGTGCAGCCGACAATCACGTCCGGGTAATCGTCGGCGAGTTCCATCTGCTTCATGGATTCCTGCCCGACGATGGTCTGGTGCATGAGAACGTGGTTGAGGACGCTGCCGAGCGCGTATTTGGTGTCGTCACGCGTCGCCGCGATTTCCACCGCTTCGGAAATGGCGATGCCGAGGCTGCCGTTGGAGTCGGGGGATTCCTTCAAAATGGCGCGACCGGCTTCGGTTTCGTCCGACGGGCTGGCGACGCAACGTGCGCCGTAGGATTCCATCAGTGCCTTGCGATACGGTTTCTGCTGGAACGAGACCTTCACCATGTAGACGTCGACTTCGAGGCCGAACAGTGCGCCCGCAAAGGCGAGCGACGATCCCCACTGGCCGGCGCCGGTTTCGGTGGCGAGCTTGGTGATGCCTTCTGCCTTGTTGTAATAGGCCTGTGCGATGGCGGTGTTGGGCTTATGGCTGCCAGCGGGGCTGACACCTTCGTACTTGTAGTAAATCTTCGCGGGCGTATCGAGCGCCTTCTCCAGACGGCGGGCCCGGAACATCGGCGTGGGACGCCACTGGCGAAAAATATCCCGCACTTCTTCAGGAATTTCGATCTCGCGGTCGGTGGATACCTCCTGCTTGATCAGTTCCATCGGGAACAGCGGCGCCAAATCCTCGGGGCCGATCGGTTCCCCCGTACCTGGATGCAGTGGCGGTGCCATCGGTTCCGGCAGGTCCGCCATGATGTTGTACCAGTGGGTGGGCATATCCTTCTCTTCGAGAAGATATTTGACAGTATCCGACATGGTGCTGCCTCCAGTTGCAGACATTGTGAATGATTGTTTTCTGAAATTCGCCGATTTGCACCGGCGCGTAAAGGGGGGGGGCTAGAACGCGGCCGACATTTCCCTTCGCGTCGCTTCGTCCGGCAGGATGCCTTCGCCTGCCGCCAGAAGCTCCGCCATATGCGCCGGGTTCGACGTGCCGGGGATGACGCAGGTAACCGCCGGGTGCGAAATAACGTATTTCACGCAGTATTGCGCCCAGGTGGCGCAACCCAGTTCGGCGGCCAGGCCGGGAAGCGGGTGGTGCGACAGTCGCGACAGCAAACCGCCCCCGCCGAACGGCAGGTTGATCAGGATTGCGATTCCGTTCGCCCGGCAGAACGGTAAGATTTCGTTCTCCGCATCCGGTTCGTCGATCGAATAGCAGAACTGGACGAAATCCACCGGTTCGGCGCGCAGGGCATCCATCAGGTCGCCGAACGCATGCTGGCGGTAATGGGTGTAACCGAGATACCGGAACCGGCCCTCGGCTTGCCAGCCGCGCATGGTGTCAAACTGCGTGCGCCAGTCGACCAGGTTGTGGACCTGCATCAGGTCGATCGTGTCGGTGCGGAACAGGCGGAAGGAATCCTCCATCTCGGCGATGCCCTCGCGCCGTCCCCGGGTCCAGACCTTGGTGGCGATGAAAGCGTCGTCCCGGCGTCCGAGGTCGGCCAGCAGGTCGCCGGCGACGCCTTCCGCGCGTCCGTACATGGGCGAGGAGTCGACTACCGAGGCACCGGCATCCAGAAGGGTTGCGAGGACGGCGCGCCGGCTGTCGCGTTCGGCGGTGCCGGAACCGATGTCGAAGCCGCGCCAGGTGCCGACGCCGATGGCGGCGATTTCTTCGCCGGAAGACGGGATGGTTCGTTTCAGCATGGGCGGGAACCTAGCGCATTTCCCGCCCATATGTCAGCGCATCGCCTTGAGGCAGCGGTTATTCCGTGGCCAGTTTGTCCTTGATCCTGGGCCAGTTGCGGTCGCCTCTGGAGATGTGCCCGGGGATATCCTCATTCCACTGGCTTTGAACCGATTTCGAATAGTTCAGATACAGCTTGCCGTCGACGATGCGCCACGCTTCGGGGTCGACCGATGCGGTGTATCCCTGCGACACCGCCCAGGCGCACCACCCGCCGTATTGCGGCGCGTATTTTTCCGGGTTTGCGGCAAACAGGTCACGATGTTCGGCGTTGGCGAACCGCCATTCGGTGCCCATCCAGCTATGGGTGAACTGCCGGTCGCCTTCTACCGGGCGGCCTTCGGTGAAATAGGCGACGACGTCGTAACCGCGCACCGCGCCTGATCCGAAAACGCCGCCTTCGAACCAGATCTTGGCGTTTGCGGCAGGGGCGGAGAGCAATCCGGCCGTCATCAGTCCGAAGGCGACGGCAAAGGCGGCGAAGAGGCGTCGGGAAAAGTTTGAAGCTGCAATCGTCTGCATATTCGGCTCCTGTCGGTCTTGTTTCCGCCTGATATGGGTCGAAGACCGCTCGCTGCCAATAACGTTTGCGTCAACAGCGCGAGAGCCGCAAACTCCCCCGAATGATCGACCGGCTGAACAGCATTCTGGGCGACAGCGGCCTTTTCGTTCGCGGTGGTTTTTACCCCGGACCCGGGGATGGCGTGCCCGATCTGCCTGATGGCGGCGAGGCCGGGACCGTCGTGCTGATCGGCAATGCCGGCCCCGACATGTGGCGAGTCTTCGAACGCGAGGCGGATTTGTCGCACCGGAATCCGCTGGATAGCTGGCTTCGTCCTATAATCGACGATGCGGCCCGGGCCGTCGGCGCCCATGTGGTGCTGCCGAACAGCGGACCGCCTTTTGTCCCGTTGCAGGACTGGGCGGCGCGTGCCGAGCCGGTTAACCGGTCGCCGGTGGGGATATTGATCCACCCTCTGTTCGGCCTCTGGCATGTCTATCGCGCTGCGCTGCTGTTTGCCGATTGTTTGGAATTGCCCCCGCGCGACGATGCGGCCAGTCCGTGCGAGACCTGCGTGGCGCGGCCCTGTCTGAAAGTCTGCCCGGCAGATGCCTTTCTGCCGGACCGCTTCGATGCACCAGCCTGCGTCTCCCATGTGGAAAGCGAAGCCGGGACGAATTGCCGGGACCGCGGCTGCCTCGCCCGCCGAGCCTGCCCGGTGGGACGCGATTATCTGTACGTACCGGACCAGCAGATGTTTCACACCGCTGCGATGCTGCGGGCAGTCAAATCGGGATATGGGCTGAAACCCGATTCCGGAAAATGACGGGCGCCGGTTTCAGTTGCGACTGATTTCGAAGCCGCCCCAGGCCATATCGACGGCCTGTTCGATGGCGATGCCCTGATGCAGTTCGTCGTACATCGGATCGCCGACCAGCCGCCACAAATCGCGGGTAAGCCGTGCCAGAGCATCGAACGCATTCCGCGTGTCCAGATGTCCCGGATCGAAGCCGTATTCGTCCGCCCATTCCAGTACGTCGTCGCATTCCTCGTATTCGGCGGCCACGGCGCCCAGATACCGGACGGTGTCCTCGATCCGGGGCGGTCCTTCGCCCACCGGGCAGCTGAAATGAAAGTCCATCGCATGCGTGCGGCCACGGAGCGTGCATTTGAAATGATCGCATGCCTCCGGCACCTCGGCGCGGTGCAGGTCCGGATTGTCGCTTGCGGTTTCCGACGACAGCGACAGCTGGGCGCGGGCGATATAGTTCTGAATGTCCATGGCGGCGGAACTTACCCGATTTTTGCCCCGGGTTAAGGGTTTTTCGTCATCCGGCTAGCGGGTCCGGGCGACACCCCACAGATACCGGACGACCAGTATCGGGATAACGACGGCGGCGCCGATCAGTATGTAGTCCCAGGCCCAGCCGAACGCCGAAACGCCCCATTCGTAGACACGGTTGGCGGCGCGCCACAGACTGTTCCAGAAATCGCCCGCCGTGACCCCCAGCGCCGACAGAACGACGCCGATGATAAGACACCACAACAGGATCTTGAAAATCCGGCCCATAGAAAAACGTGCGGCAGCCATCCAGAACTCTCAGAAAGATTCACGCCTACTTACTATCGAATCGGGGGCGATGTCACCTCGTCCGGATTTCCAGCCGCCGGCGTTTGTTCTACAACGACGCATGGTTTTTCTCTCCGTTCCCGGTCCCTGCTCACGGCACGACGCCGTCATGAACGACGGTGCGGTCATCATCCTCCGCCAGTACGGGAATTTGTCAGCGCCCCGCCTAATCCTGAGCCACGGAAACGGCTGCGCGATCGACGGATATTTTCCCTATTGGGAGCGCCTGTTGCCCGATTTCGAGGTCGTGGTATTCGATTTCCGCAATTGCGGCATCAATCCCGTGCATGACGGCGATCACGGCTACGAGCGATTTATGGCGGATATGTCAGCGGTGTACCATGCAATCGACGAGGAGTTCGGTCCCAAACCCCAGATCGGCGTCTTTCATTCGATGTCGGCGCGGACCAATCTGAAATATGCTCTCGACGGCAACCGCCGGCTCGACGGGCTGATCGTGTTCGACCCGCCGATGGTGCCGCCGCAGGATCATCCGCTATATGGCATGATGCATACGGAGGAACGCGTGCTGTGGCGGTGGAGCGCAGGCCGGCCCGACACGTTCGACGATCCGTCGGAACTGGCTGCCGCGTATGCCGGATCCCGCATGCTGTCGGGCTGGGGAGATGGCGCCTACGACCTGATGGCGCGTGCGGTGTTGCGGCTTGAAGAAGCGACCGGGAAATGGCGCCTGGTCTGCAGACCGGCGCGGGAATCCGAGGTTTACCGGCAGAACGCTGCGATGAATATCTGGCCGCGGTCGGATGAATTTCCCATGCCGGTGCTGTTGATCGCCAGCGATCCCGACGGCGACATACCGTCCGCGCCCGGCCATGCCTGCCGCGCGCTTCGCGACGAATGCGGCTGGGCCTACGAATGCGTCCCCGGTACCGGGCATTTTCTGCAAATCCAGGAGCCGGAAATCTGCGCCCGGCTGACGAAGGAATTTGCGCTGACGACGATTGGCTAGATCGCGATGGGCGTGCCGCCCCGCTCGGTCAGATAGCCGTTCAGCTCGTCCGCCGACATCACGTCCGAGAACATTTCGTTCCGCATATGCAGACGCTGCATCGAGACTTCGAGCAGCGCCGTTTTCGCGGCTTCGAAATCGGCGTCGGTTTCAATGACGCCCTGAAGATCCGCCGCCGCGTGATCGACATGCCCGTCTTCGTCGTCGGCGATCACCTTGAACGCGGCGGCCAGTTTGGTTTCGAAATCGCCGCCGGTCAGCTTGGCGCCTTCGCGGAACGTTGCGGTTCCGCCCCCTTCGGTCAGCTCCATCACGGCGCGGACGGCGGCATTGTCGGCATTGACGTATCGGTGGCGCAGCTTGTTCAGCTTGTCGTCCGCCGGCAGCTGCTGCGCATCGCCACGCTGCAGTGGCCGGCCGAGCAGGTCTTCGAGCACTTCCGCCAGCACGGTGTAATGCATGAACTCCTCGATCATCTGTTCGAGGCGGTGGTGGAAACCACGCCGGTCCATCCCGTCGTCCACGGCCTCGAAACCGTCGACCAGCCGTGCGAACTCCATGTGCAGGCCGCAGGCGAACCCGTCGGTCGGGCCGTATCCGATCACGGGGTTCAGTTCCTTGTAAACGGCCGCCTTCAGATAGTGGACCCAGACCTCTTTCGACGGTTTGGAGGCGAAGAAGCGGCGGGTCAGTTCGGCTTCGGTTTCCCAGTAGGGCGTCGCCAAAGCCACCAGTCGTTCGGTGTAGGACGCGTTTCCGGTCATGCGATCGGTCCGTTGACGCCGGCCAGCGGAGCGTCGCCCGCGACCGTCGTCCGATGCAGCAGCCGGCGTGAATTTTCCAGATCGTAGTGCATGGCCTGGTGCATCATGCAGATATTGTCGAACATCACCACGTCTCCGTCCTGCCATTGGTGGCGGTAGGTGTATTTCGGCCGGACGCAGATTTCTTCCAGCTCGTCGATCAGGGCGCGGGCGTCCTCGTACGTCACGCCCTCGATCCCCGCGGCGTGGGAGCCGATGAAAAGCGCCCGGCGTCCGTTTTTGCGCTCGGTCACCAGCGGGTGGCGCGCCGGTGGGGTGGCCGCCTGCACTTCGG
>Ga0181572_10001108_pt1 | contig 19615 bp, 12 predicted proteins | sample 101ome_26_FD_133004 | JGI IMG/M metagenome (GOLD analysis project Ga0181572, IMG submission 133004) | Coastal salt marsh microbial communities from the Groves Creek Marsh, Skidaway Island, Georgia - 101408AT metaG (megahit assembly) | ecosystem: Environmental > Aquatic > Marine > Intertidal... | reverse complement strand
TGCTGACCTGCCCATCTCGCTGATGCAGGGTGCGTACATGGACCGCGACCGCGGCGCCGCTCAGGCGGTGGCGGCGCTGCCGCAGATGAAGGGTGTTCGCTTGGTGCTTGTTGGGGCGGGTGTGGAATGGGACGAGGCTTGCGCCCGAGTTGACGACCCCCAGTTTGAAGGGCGACTTCACTGCATCCCCAAGTTGCCTTTTGAGCGGTTGCGCAGGCTGACTGCCTCCGCAGATGTGGGGTTGAGTCTCGACCAAGGTGGACACGGCAACTACGAGATGAGTTTGCCCAACAAGCTGTTTGATTTCATGCACGCCCGGTTGCCCATGGTGGTAACCGCGCGAAAGGAAGTGGCCGCCCTGGTGCGAGAACACGGGCTGGGTGAAGTGTTGGAAGAGTCCACCCCGGAGGCGATTTCCCAAGCTGTGGGCCGGGTGTTGGACAAGTCTCGTGAAACCTGGCGTGCCGCGTTGAGTTCGGCAAGCGAGCAGTTTCACTGGGGAGTGGACGAGCCGCTGATCCTGAAGGCCTTGGAAACAAGTTTGAACGCCCATTTTGCAGGGAGCCAAACGAGTTGAGCAGGTCGTTCCCAACCGGCTAAGCGGGTTCGCTTGACACGCCATTCTTCGCGGTACAGTGCGGCATTGAATTGCCGCGAGAGCCCTCCTCCAGGAACTTCAGCCAGCATGATTTCTGGATGACATTTCATGGTTCTTCCTTCGGTGCGCATGTCCAACAACCACGCGTAGTCTCCCAAAACGCGCAAGGAAGGATCGAACGGAGTGGCTTGGAGCCACGTCTTCGGGACCACAAGGCCTTGGTGATGCAAGCTGTTGCGCCAAGCCAGGCTCGAACCCCATTTCGGCGCGAAGACCGCGCGAACGCCGGGCTCGCGTGGCTCGCTTGCATGCACGGCAAAGGCCAGACCTGCTTCTTCGGGGCACGAGCCCAAGAGTTCAAGCGCCTTTGTTAGGCCGGGGGTGAGGGGGCAGTCTCCCGCCCCGAGAAACCAAACCCAAGTGGCGTTCAACACGGAAGCCCCGCGGTTCATGGCGTCGTACACTCCGCGGTCAGGTTGGCTCGTGACGTGGCGCAGGAGGCCCGCGTGCCTTGCGAGCACCTCGAGCGTTCCGTCGGTCGACCCGCCGTCCGCCACAACAATTTCAAGTTGCTGTTGAACTTCGAAGGGAAGTTTCGCCAACGCTTCGAGCGTGCGCCCAAGGGGGGCTGCGTCGTTCCACGTTGGGATGACGACGCCCAACCTGGGCTCAGCGGTCATGGGGTGACAGGCGCTGTTTGCGTGTCCACGAGTCTTCCTTGCTCGCATCGCCAAACCCGGCCAGGGCGCCGCTCCATCGAAGCCCAGTCGTGCGTGGCCATGACCAGGGTTTTCCCCTGTTGAGGCAATTCGTGCAACAGAGCCAAAATCTCTTCGGTCGTCTCTGGATCGAGGTTTCCGGTGGGCTCGTCGGCGAGGAGAAGCGGCGGATCGTTCAAAAGGGCACGCGCAATGGCAACGCGTTGTTGTTCCCCGCCGCTGAGTTCGTGCGGCATTTTGTAGCCCTTGTTGGGCAGGCCAACGGAGGCGAGAACTTCTTCTCGGCGGCGAGCCTTGGCTGCGCGGTCTTTCCAACCCGTCGCGGTCAACGCGAAGTCGAGGTTGGCGTCCACCGTGCGGTCTTCGAGCAGCCCAAAATCCTGGAACACCATTCCCAACTTCCGGCGCAGTTGGTGGACGTTGTGCGAACTGATGTTGCGCAGGTCCGAACCGCACACCGTGCCGGAGCCGGAAGCGAGAGGCAAGTCTCCGTACAGGGTCCGGAGCAGGCTCGATTTTCCACTGCCGGTGCGGCCGATCAAATACACGAGCTCCCCTTCGTGGACCGACGCCGTCACGTGTTCAAGCACGACGTGTTCGTCGTGCCGCACGGCAACGGATTCCAATTGAATGAGGGGCGTGGCCGAACTCATGGCTGCAGGTCAAACGCGTTTTCCGCGAATTCGGGGTTGAAGGTTGCCGCTCCGATGCGGAAGGTCATGGACTGGCCCGCGACGTTGGTCGAACGCGTGGCCGGCATCTTCAACCCGAGGTCGCCGTAGGGGATGTACTGCCCGAGGCTTTCCGTCGTCGTCGCCCCGTCCTTGCCCGGGCGGCGTTGCTGAACGAGCAACCCGTCTGAGTTCCGGAACCAATATTGTTCGGCGACGTCGCCTTGGGTGAATTCGAGCAGCGTGCACATTTCGCCGGCCACTTCTTCTTGTCCCAGCACGGCACCAAGGAAGCCGTTTTTCTCCATGCGTGTCAACCGAACGGGAGAGAGGTATTCCATCATCAAGGCCACGGAGGCGCCATCCATGTCGGAGACCTGGCCCATTTGGAGTTCTTGTCCACCTTCAGGGCGCACGGCGAAGATCATCACGGGCTGCCCAGCCATGGCCAATTCGGTGCGTATGGCTGGAGATTTCTTGGAGAAGTTGCGCGATTCGGTGTGCTGCAAGGACATGCCTTGGCCAAACTCCACCGACCCGGTTGTCGTCATGCCGCTCAACTTTCCCCAAGCCTTCGCACCTCCAATGGCGTCGAAGTGACGGTTCACCACGCTCTCCACGGTGGTGCCCGCAGGGGCGTCGGTCCGAGGGATGCGAACGCGCCCAAATGCATCGTACTGGTCGATGCCATTTCCGGCGTCAAACGCCCGCAAATTGTCCAGCACCTCAGGCGAACCCACCACGCAGATGTTGAGGTTGTTGGGCTTGATCATGTTCCGTGCGACCCGTTGAACGTCTTCCGCGGTGACCGCTTCGAGGCGCGCGAGGTACGTTTGGTAGTAGTCCTCGGGCAAGTTGTAGCGCTCGATGTTCAAGGCGAAGCGAGCGACGGTGCCTTTGTTTTCCATGGAGCGCGCGAAGCTTCCGCCCAAAAACGCCTTCGCCGTGGCGAGCTCGGTGCTGTCCACTTGCTCGTCGCGAATGCGGTTGATCTCCGCCAGGAATTCCACCAGGGCGCTGTCGGTTACTTCGGAACGCACGTCGGCATACGCCGTGAATTGTGCTGTTACAGGATCGGCCGAGAGAGAAGAGCGTGCCCCGTAGGTGAATGCCTTGTCTTCGCGCAGGTTTTGCATCAGGCGGCCGCTGAAGGCTCCGCCGCCCACGATGGAGTTCATGACCTGAATGGCGGCCGCGTCGGGGTGTCCCGGAGGAAACGGAACTGGCTGGGTGATGTTGATCGTGCTTTGGACTGCGCCGTCGATGGCTGCAAAGCGAACTTGGTTCCCGGTGGGGAATTTGGCTGGCATGATGCGAGTGTAGGGAATGTCCCCACGGTACCACTTTCCGAAGTGGGCGTTGGCCTTGGCGTACGCATCGTCAGGGGTGATGTCACCCACCACAATCAGGTACGCCACGTTGGGACGGAAGTAGGTCTTGTGGTACTTCACGAGGTCGTCTCGCGTGATTTCATCCAGGCTCTCCTCGGTCATGACTTCGCCGTAGGGGTGAAGGGAACCGTAGTTGGTCGCTGCGACCAAGTTGGAGGCGATGGAGCCAGGCGAGGTGGGGGTGTTGGCCAAGCTAGACCGAACCTGCGTCTTCACCTTGTCCAGTTCTTCCTGCGGGAAGGTGGGGTTGAGCGTGGCGTCGGCCACAATGCGAAGCAGGTCGCCGGTGTGCTTGCTCAACGAACTCGCGAAAAACCCGGTCGCCGTTGCGTTGAAGGAGGCGCCGAGGAATTCGACGTCTTCGGCGATTTGGGCCTTGGTGCGCTGCTCGGTGCCCGAGCTCATCATGCTGCTGGCCACCTCGAGCAAACCTGCTTTCGATCCTTCAAGAAAGGGCGGGTAATCCAACGTCATGCTCCAATAGACCGCCGGGGTGCTGTGGTTTTCCACCACAATCACGTTCATGCCGTTGTCTAGCTTGAGCTTGGTGGGGGTGCCGATTTTCAATTCTGGAGCAGGACCCGCTTCGGGTGCCTTGCTGCGGTCGACCTGCCCCCACAAGGTCAGACATGAAAAGGCGAAAGAGGCAAGCACTGCTCGCTTGGTCAAGGTTGAGAAAGGGAGCATCATTTTGAAGCGTTGGGATCGTGAAGGAAGAACAAGGTCACGCGCTGTTCAGGCACGTAGTATTTCTGCGCGGCGGCACGGATGTCCTCGGGCGTCACCGCGAGGTAGCGGTCGATTTCCGTGTTGATGAGGTTGGCGTCCCCGAAGTAGGTGTGGTAGTTGGCCAAACTCTCGGCGATGCCTGCCATGCTTTGGTTTCCCGTAAAGAAGGAGTATTCGATTTGGTTTTTCAGCTTTTGCAACTCGCGATCTGAAATGAGCTCACGCTTGAGGCGTTCCACTTCGTCGTTCATCGCAGCCTCCACGTCGCTCGGGTCCACGCCCATGTTGCACATGGCAAAGCCGAGGGTCAGCCCCGGGTCTTCCAACCCAAAACTGAACGCCCCGCAGTACAACGCGAGCTGGTCGTTTTCGACGACGCGCTGGTTGAGGCGTGCGCTCTCGCCGCCACTCAGGACCTGGTTGAGCATGTCCACCGCGTAGTAATCGGGCGTGCCCTCTGCCGGGATGGGGTACGCCTGGACCACCAAGGGCAGGCGGTCTTTGCCGTAAATCGTGTCGCGCTTTTCCGCGGTGCGAAGCGGTTCGACGACCGTGGGGCGCGGAATGTTGCGACCGCCTCGGGGAATGTCTTTGAAGTACTTGGTTACGAGGGCGCGCGTTTCTGCGATGTCGAGGTCGCCGGCAATGCTGAGCGTCGCGTTTTCCGGGACGTAGAACGTTTCGTAGAAGTCCATGAAGTCGGCGTGCTTCGCGGCGTCAAGGTGCTCCATGGACCCGATGGGCGTCCATTGGTACGGGTGCTCCGAATAGGCCATGGCCATGGTGGTCGGGAGCAACTGGCCGTAGGGCTGGTTGTCGTACCGTTGACGCTTCTCTTCCTTGACCACTTCGTTCTGCGTGTCGATTCCGATTTGCTCGATTTTGGCGTGGAGCATGCGCTCCGATTCCAACCACAAGCCCAATTCCAACTGGTTGCTTGGCAGGAGCTCGTAGTAGAACGTCCGGTCTTGGGACGTGTTGGCGTTCAGGATGCCGCCGGCGTTTTCGACGTACGAGTCAAACTCGCCACGTGCGATGTTCTCCGACCCTTCAAACAGAAGGTGCTCGAAGAAGTGGGCCATGCCGGTGCGGTCGGTGCGTTCGTTCTTGGAGCCCACGTGGTAAAGCACCGTGACTGCGACCAGAGGCGTGGAGTGGTCCTCGTGAAGGATCACGTGGAGACCGTTGTCCAAATCGAATTCAGTGAACTCAACGCGGGAAGGTGCGGTTTGGCCTGACGCAACGGACGAAACCAAGGCGGCCGCCGCAGTCAGGAGCAAGAAGGGGGTGAATCGCATGTGGGAAAATTGAGCCTGCAAGATAGCGTCCCGGGGGTATCTTGCCTGCATGGAAACGAGCCATCGCGACGCAGGGGAAGTGCAGGAGCTCCCCGAGGGTTGGTGGGGTGCCGACGTGTTTTGGCAGCTCCACTCGGAAGAGGGGGTGACGCGGACCCTGTCCACGGCCGCACGAACGAGAATTGAAGCTTGTCACGCGTACCTGCTTGGGCGCGCGGCCGGGGGGGACACCCTGTACGGGATCAACACGGGTTTTGGGGATTTGGCGACGACGCGCGTGGACGACCTGGTCGGGCTGCAGCGGAATTTGTTGATTTCGCACGCGTGCGGCGTGGGCGAACCGCTGCCTGCCGAGGTGGTGCGCGCCATGCTGCTGTTGAAGGTCAAGGCGTTGAGCCAGGGCCACAGCGGCGTGGCGGTGACGACGGTGCAGCGCCTGCTCGACCATTGGAATGCGGGCGTGTTGCCCGTGGTTCCGAGCCAGGGATCGTTGGGGGCGTCCGGGGATTTGGCCCCGCTCGCGCACCTCGTGCTGCCGTTGATTGGAGAAGGGGAAGTGGTGATGCCGGACGGACGTCAGTTGACCTCCTCAGACGCCTTGCGCGAGCTCGGTTGGGCGCCGCTCGAGCTCGGTCCCAAGGAGGGCCTGGCGCTCATCAACGGGACGCAGATGATGCTTGGCACGGGCATGGTGGCGCTCGAACGCATCACGCGCCTCTCGGACTGGGCCGACGCGCTCGGAGCGTGGTCGCTCGAGGCCTGGAACGGGCTGAAGGCCGCGATGCACCCTTCGATTCACCGCATCCGGAACCAAGCCGGGGCCATGATCACGGCGCACAACGTGTCGTCGTGGCTCGAAGGAAGTGAACGCGCGGCCCAGCCTCGCGCGTACGTTCAAGACCCGTACTCGTTCCGGTGCATGCCCCAAGTTCACGGCGCCTCTCGGGACGTCGTGGAAGGCGTCCGCGCGGTGTTCGAAGCGGAGATGAACGCCGTGACCGACAATCCGCTCGTCTTCCCGGACGAAGATTTGATTGTAAGTGGCGGCAATTTTCACGGCCAGCCGCTGGCCTTGGCCATGGATCGCCTTGCCTTGGCGGTGCACGAATGGGCGAGCATCTCGGAGCGTCGCGTCTTCAAGATGCTCAGCGGCCAGCGGGGGCTGCCGGCGTTTTTGGCCTCCAACCCAGGCCTCAACTCGGGCTACATGATTCCGCAATACACCGCTGCGAGCCTCGTTTCGTACAGCAAACAGCTGTGCACGCCGGCAAGCGCGGACAACGCCGACAGCAGCAACGGCCAGGAGGACCACGTAAGCATGGGCGCCAACGGGGCACTCCAAATGTGGCGCGTCCTGGAGCACGCCGAGCAAGTCTTGGCCATCGAAGCCATGTGCGCGGCGCAGGCGTCGGACCTGCGCGACAGCGAGGTGGCTATGGCACCGGCCTTGGCGCAACTCCAAGGGGAATTCCGAAAGGCCGTTCCCTTCTTGGAACGCGACGCGGTCATGGCTCCACTCATGGCTGCCGCCTGCGCGTGGCTTCGCGGGGCGAGCCCGCGGGATTTGGCCGAACTTCGCGACCCACAATTCTGAACCCGAATTCAACCGCATGCTGATCACCGAACTCGAACGCCGCGGCAACCTTTTGTTTCGTTGGCGGAGCTTCATACCGTTGATTCTGGTGCCGCCCGCGCTTGTGTTGGCGTACGACGCTCCTGCGAGGGCGGGTGACCTGGGCTGGCAGGCGATGTGCTGGGCGGTGGGCCTGCTGGGCGCGGTGATTCGTGCCAAAACCATCGGGCACGTGCCTCCCGGCACCAGCGGCCGCAACACCTCCGAAGGGCAAGTGGCCGAGACGCTCAACACGCGCGGCATGTACAGCTTGGTGCGCCACCCGCTTTACCTTGGCAACTACTTCATGTGGATGGCGCTGGTGTTGGCGACTGGCCGGCTGGACTTCGCGCTTCTTGTGACGCTCGCGTACATGATGTATTACCTGCGCATTGCCATAGCGGAGGAGGCCTTTCTGGCTGGAAAGTTTGGCGCGTCGTACCGCGATTGGACCACCACCGTTCCTGCCTTCGTGCCCAAATTTTGGGGCACGCCGCGCAGTTCTTGGACGCCCGCGGGCAACGCGTTTTCCCTGCGCCACGTGATCAAACGGGAATACAACGGCGTGTTCGCCATCGTGTTCGGCATGTTCTTCCTCGAAGCGGCACGCACTGCGGGGCTCGGCGCGCCTGCTTGGAATTCCCTTTCCTGGCAGGTCGGATTGGCCGGAAGTGCGGCGACGTTTCTCTTCTTGCGCTTCCTGAAAAAGCGCACGCGCGTCCTCCACGTGGATGGTCGCGAATTCAATTCCTAGGTTCAGGTGACCGCGGCGCGGCGCACGATGCGACGGAGCAGGGCCGGCGAGAGGCGCTTGATGTAAGCCGCCAAAACCTCGTAACGCCCGATCAGGACTTCGGCTTTGTTGCGCTCCACCGCCCGAATCATCTTAGCCGCACATTGCTCGGCCGTCATCCCGGCGCCGGTTTTGGTGTCCATGGTGCCTTGCTTTGAGCCGTCGCCGACCACGGCGTTGAGGCTGATGTTGGTCCGGATAAACCCAGGACAAACCATCGTCACCTTCAATCCGTCGTCGTGATGTTCGGCACGCAGCGCTTCGAAGAACCCGTGCAGCGCATGTTTGGCACCGCAATACCCGGAACGAAGCGGGGAAGAGAACAGGCCCATCAAGCTCGTCACCACCACAAAATGCCCGCGTCCTCGCTTCACCATGCCCGGCAACACGGCCTTGGTCAGGGCGAGTGTGCCGAAATAGTCAATTTCCATGACACGACGGTCCACGTCGAGGGACGTCTCGATGGCCTTGGAGCGCTGGCTGATGCCGCCGCAGTGCACCACCACGTCGACGGGCCCAATTTCCGCTTCCACGCGCTCCGCAATTCCTGCCAGGCTGTCGGCATCGGCCAGGTCGAGCGTGACCACGTGCACGTCGCACCCTTCCGAGCGCAGGGGGGCGGCCACCTCATCCAGGGAGGCCTGTTTGCGGGACGACAACACCACGGTCGCACCCTTTCTGGCCCACGCCTCAGCGCAGGCCTTGCCGATGCCGCTGCTGGCTCCAGTCACCCACACGATTTGGTTTTTCCAACGTCCCATTTGATTCAAGGTTGAGTTTACGCAAGCGGGGCAGGTCCCCACAACATCCACGCCGCCATAGCCGCCATGCCAAGGTCTTCCACGACGGTGACTGTGGTCATGGGTAAGTTGATGGCGGTGCCCATGCACGCGCATTTCAGTTTCTCGCCGCGAGAGACGGCTTGGACGACGCCCACCGAAGAGAACAACATCAGGCCCAATGTGAACGCGTGCAGCATGGGCCAATTCGGCGCCGCGAGGTACGCCAAGCCGAGAGCCACTTCGAGGAAGGGGTAGATCCACCCGTACACACTCAGCCTCGCGGCGAGCAAATCGTACATGGCGTAAGCCGAGACAAATCCCCGCAAGTCGAGCAGCTTCAAGCCGCCAAACACCAAAAAGAACCCGCCCATGAACCGGCCCATGAACCCGTCCAGACCTCCGGAGGCCAGGCTTCCCGTACCGATCAAGCCGACGGCGACGAACAAGGGCGCCAGCGAGAGCAGGGTGGTGGTGGTCCCCGAAGCGTCCTGCGTGGCCTGTTCTTCCGCCTGAGCAACCGCTTCTGAAACCACGGCGTAGCCCGCGCTCACAACCGCGCTCACAAGCTCTGTCCGGCCCAGGGCTTCGCTCCCGGCAACCATGGCCGTGCCCTGTTTCAGGTCGACGTGCACGTGTTCGACGCCGCCAACTTCGGACAGCGCGTGTTCCACTCGCGCGACGCACGACGTGCAGGTCATGCCCGCAACGTGCAGCCGCTCGAAGCGATCAGGCATCGATGTTGGCGTACTTGGCGTTGTCTTCGATGAACTTTCGGCGCGGCGGAACGTCGTCGCCCATCAGCATGGAGAAGACGTGGTCGGCGCCGGCCGCGTTTTCGATGGTCACTTGCCGCAACGTCCGGAATTCCGGATTCAGGGTGGTTTCCCACAGCTGTTCTGCATTCATCTCTCCGAGACCCTTGTAGCGCTGCACGTGGATGCCGCTGTCCGACCCGCTCTTTCCGCGGAATTCGGCAATCAAGCGGTCGCGTTCGTCGTCGTTCCAAGCGTAAATCGAGCGTGAGCCCTTCTTGACTTGGTACAACGGCGGCGTGGCGATGTACACGTAGCCCATTTCAATCAAGTCCTTCATGTGACGGAAGAAGAAAGTCAAAATGAGCGTCTCGATGTGGCTTCCATCCACGTCCGCATCACACATGATGACCACCTTGTGGTAGCGGAGTTTGGTCATGTTCAGCGCCCGTTCGTCTTCCTCGGTACCCACGGTTACCCCCAGGGCCGTGTAGATGTTCTTGATTTCTTCGTTGTCGAAGATCTTGTGTTGCATGGCCTTTTCCACGTTGAGGATCTTTCCTCGCAGCGGCATGATGGCCTGGAACAGCCGGTCGCGTCCCTGCTTGGCGGTTCCGCCTGCCGAGTCACCCTCGACGAGGAACAACTCGCACACGGCGGGATCTTTTTCCGCGCAGTCGGCGAGCTTGCCCGGAAGGCCGCTGCCCCCCATGACCGTCTTCCGCTGGACCATCTCTCGAGCCTTGCGCGCTGCGTGGCGCGCTTGGGCGGCGAGGATGACCTTTTGAACGATGGTTCTGGCGTCGTTCGGGTTCTCTTCGAGGTAGGCCTCGAGCATGTCGCTCACCGCTTGGCTCACCGGGGCGCTGACCTCGGCGTTGCCGAGCTTGGTTTTGGTTTGGCCTTGGAACTGTGGTTCAGCAACCTTGACACTCACCACGGCTGTCAAGCCTTCGCGGAAGTCGTCTCCGCTGATGTCAAACTTCAGTTTGTCCAACATTCCGCTGCCGTCCGCGTACTTCTTCAGCGTGTTGGTCAGTCCACGGCGGAAACCCGTGAGGTGCGTTCCGCCCTCGTGGGTGTTGATGTTGTTGACGTAGGAGAAGAGGTTCTCGGAGAACGAGTTGTTGTAGGTCATGGCGACCTCCACCGGTACGCCGTTGCGCTCGCCGCTCATGTGGATCACCTCTTGGATGATGGCCTCCCGGTTGCCGTCGAGGTACGACACGAAATCTTTCAGGCCTTCGGTGCTGTGGAAGGTCTCGTGGAGGGAGTTTCCTTCCTCGTCTGTGTGACGTTCGTCCGTCAGCGTAATGGTGATGCCTTGATTCAAGTACGACAGCTCACGCATGCGGTCGGCGAGGGTGTCGTAGTTGTACACGAGTGTTTCAAAAATCTCGTGGTCGGGCTGGAATTCGACGGTGGTGCCCCGCTTGTCGGTGGTGCCGATTTCCCGCACGGCGTATTGCTCCTTGCCTCGGGCGTATTCCTGTTCGTAGACTTTTCCGTCGCGGTGCACCTCGGCCCGCAACAGGGTGGAAAGGGCATTCACACAGGAAACCCCGACGCCGTGCAAACCGCCGGAAACCTTGTACGCGTCCTTGTCAAACTTGCCCCCGGCACCAATCTTGGTCATGACGACCTGAAGGGCGCTGACGCCCTCCTTTTTGTGCATGTCGACGGGGATGCCACGTCCGTTGTCCGTGACGCGAATTCCGTTTCCTTCGGTGATGGTGACTGTGATCGTGTCGCAGTGGCCGGCAAGCGCTTCGTCAATGGAGTTGTCGACGACTTCGTACACCAAATGGTGCAGGCCTCGGACTCCCACGTCTCCGATGTACATCGACGGACGCATGCGCACGTGCTCCATGCCCTCGAGGGCCTGAATCTGACTGGCGTCGTACCCCGTCTGCCCAGCTTTCTTTTTCTCTTCTGACATCTGTGAAATTTCTACCTGTGAAGGTAGGGCGGAAGGGGGGCTCGGAGGCCCGAATTCTGGGCATGAAAAACCCCGATTTTTCCACGAAAAAACCGGGGGTTTTCACATCTCTGTGGACAGTTTGTCAGAAGGCGTAATGCACGCCTCCCAAAAGCTGGAATCCCTGCACGGGGTACCCGCCCCATTCGGCGTATTTGGCGTTGGCCACGTTGGCAAAAGTGACCCACCCGCCCAACCGGTCGTTGTAGGTGTAATTGCTCGTCACATTCAAGTCGAGGTAGCCCGGAAGGCGCAGCTCGTAGTTCCCGTTGTCCAAGGGCGTAGTGTCCCCGTAGAGGGCGCTTTGCGTCACGCTGTAGCGCTCGCCTACGTAGGTGGCGTTGGCGGAGATCGATAGGCCGTCAATCAGGCGGTAGGTGGCGGATGCATTCCACGTCATGGACGGGAGGTTCCACGGGCGGTCTTCCGTTGGGAGGCTGTAGCGGTGAAGCTTGAGTCCTCCTGCAAACGTCCAAGAAGAGCCCAAATCAAATTCTGCCTCCCCGCCCAACGTCCGTACTGAAACCGTGTCGTAGACCGCGTTGAATTCAGTGAACGATGTGGAGTCGGGACCAAACTCGGGACGGAACAGCACGTAGTCCTCGAAATTGGCCGTGCTGAAGAACGCGTGGAACCGGAACACCTGCGTGACCGTGCCTCGGACACCACCGGCAAACGCAAAGCGCTTGTTGGTGCTGCGGAACCCGTCTGCGACGACCGGTTGGTTGTTTCGGTACACGATGCTTTCAAGACGCGAAGGCGCGTAGAACGGGTTGCTGGCGGTCAACGAGTGGAAGTTGTTGGCTTGCAAACCACCGCCGACTCGGGCGTAGGGGACAAACAAGTTCCGCAGCAAATTCACCGACACCTCGGCGCGCGGGTAGAGGTGAAACGAGTCGCCGAGGTCGTCTCGTGACGCTTGGTCCGCGTCGATGGCCACGCCGAGACCGGCGCGGGCGTACAAAGCACCTCGTCGCGTTGCGAAGCTCGGCTCGAAGGCCACAATGGCCTGGTTGAAGGCTGCAGCGGTGTCGACGCCGTACTTGTCGAGCTGGACGTCCAGATCGATCGCCGCCTTGAAGCCTTGGATGTGCGTCGTGCCCACCACGTCCGCACGGAAGGTGCGTTCGTGGGCGCCCAAGTCGTTGCCAAGCCAGCCCACGTGCAAGTTCGCTTCGTGGTTGAAGTCGGTGCTGTCTTTGCGGTGGCTCTTGAAGTTGGCGCTGGCGCTCAACTGAGTCCAAACCACAGCCGGCGCTTCCACCGGCGCAAACGCCGTGTCCACGGCCAAGGTGTCAAACCCGTAAAGCAAGACCTGACTCCGGCCCGCATTGCCTTGCACGGAGATCTTTTCCTTGCCGACGAAGCGGGAGGCCCACGCGTCCGCGCTGTTGTCGTTCAGGCGTCCCGTGAGCAGGGAGGAAGGGCTGTTGGTGGCCGCGTGGTGCAGGGCTGTTCCCCAGCTGCCGTCGCGAGAACGCAGGTCGGTGAAGCTCGCATCGAGCAGGGTCGTGCCGCGCGTTCCGAAAGCCGCACGGGCGTACCCTCGGTACAGGCGTGACAGGGAGGCGTCGACGCGCAAGCGGGTGGCCTCGACGGGCGTCATGGTCGGAACGAACTGCAGACGTTTGGACAGGAGCTCGTAATTCAGCTCGGGCTTCTCGGCCGACAACGGCCGGGCCGCGGGCCAGGAACTCAGCTTGACGGCGTCGCGGACCTCCATTTGGCGGCTGCCCACAAACGTGACGTCCATTTCAAGCGTGTCGGCTTGAGCCAGCCCAGCGGCGCTGGAAAGCCCCAGGAAGGCGCATGCAGCCAAGCGCGAGGTGCAAGTCGGGAAAATCATTCGTCGTTGGATTCAGGGGTGGGGGCTTCGTCGCTGCCTTCGCTCTGCTGGGCAGCCTCGAGCGCATCGATTTCGAGGAGCAAGTCGGAAACGGCCTCTTGAACGTCCGGAGCGCTGACGTTGGCCAAAATGCTTTCCGCCGTGGCCCGTGCTTGGAACAGGTCGTTTAAGCCGATGTACGTGCGGACCAGGAGCAGGAAGCCCTTGTTGCGCCACGTGGCTTGGTTGTAGAACGTCTCAATGAGTTCGAACAGGGCGGTTTCGCAGGTCTCGAAGGCGCCTTGGTTGAAGTTGTGCTCGGCCAGGAGGTACTTCGCTTCGGCGCCGGCGCTGCCGCCGAACGTCACCAGCGCATTCAAGTCCTCCAGGACCGTGGCGTGCTGACCTTGGTTGCAGGCGATGCGCGCATTCCAAAGCTGAGCCGTTCGGCGGATGTCGTCCGGCGTTCCGGGATCGTACATGACCCGGGCCGCGAAATCCGCCGCCGCGTTTTCCTGTCCGAGCAGGTAGTGGCAGCGCATTTGGCCAATGGCGGCTTCGAGGCGGTTGGTTTGGAGGACAGCCACCTCTTCGAGGGTTTCGTAGTGGCCGAGGGCGGCACGGTGGTCGCCGCCGTTCCACGCGATGGTGGCGGCCCCGAGCGCTGCGGCTTCCGTGAATTCACCCGCGGGCATCGCCAACACGGCGACGTACGCTTCGTAAGCCGGTTCTGTGGCGCCTTGATCGAACCGGCAGTTCCCGAGGTAGAATTGCGCTTCGGAGATGTGCAGGCCGGCAGGGTACTGGCGGACGTACTCTTCAAGTCGGGGAATGGCCTCGCCGCAGCGGTTTTCGAGCGCGAGGTAGGAAGCCGATTCGAAGATGCGCTTCTCGATTTCGGCGCCGTCCAATCCCACTGCGGCGGGCAGGTTGTCCAGCAGGCCGCGCTTGATGAGCAGCGGCTCGACGATGTTGTAGGCGTCGGCGGCGACGTTGTCGTTTCCGTACTCGGTGCGGATGCGATCCCACAGCGTCAGAACCTTGTCGTCCTGCCCCTGCTTGACCCCCACGAGGCACAGTTCGACGAGGGCTTGCTTGGCACGGGGCGTGGCCGAATAGTCGTCGACGAGGCGCAGGAGTTTCTCTTCCGCTTCAGCAAGTTGCCCCAGTTCGATGTGCGTGCGGCCGGCCTGAAAGAGGGCTTCCACGACGAGACGGCTGTCGGGGTGGTCGACGAGAAGTTGGTCGAGGCGGGAGGTTTGGCCTTCGAGGTCGTCGTCGAGCTTGGCCGACATCGCCCGCTGGAACAACGCGTAGTCCAGGGGCTTCACGCCGCGCGCCAGCACACGGTCGTAGTAGTCTGCGGCCTGGTCAAAGGACTTCAGGGCGTAAAAGCAATCCGCGGCACGGAGCTCGGCGTCGCGCATGCGCGAAGGGTCGTCGTCGGGGTTGGTCTCGAGGTACGAACGGAACGCCGACAAGGCGTCGGTGTATTTCTCGCTCTTGTAATGCGCGTACCCGCGGGCGTAGTCGGCGTCGTTGTGCAACTCGCTGAGGTAGCTGCCGGGGGTGGTGCTGAACTTGGCATAAGCTGCCGCAGCTCCTTTGTAATTGCCCTTGTTGTACAGGATTTCACCTTCCCAGTAGAACGTCTCGGCGTGCAGCTGCGGGTCGACGTTGTGCTCACGCGAGCGCTTGAAAAAGGTCAGCGCTTGGGTGAGTTGGTTGTTTTGGTACAGCTCCACCGCGCGGTTGAAGGCCAAAACCTGCGCCGCAGCCCGCACCGTCTCGTCCGGCTCGGCGATGTTGCCCAGGGCCTTGAGCGCGCGCTCGTAATCGCGGCTGGTCATGTGCACTTGCAGCAGGAAGCGGTACGCCTCATCGCGGCGAGGCGAAGACGGGAATTGTTCGAGGTACGTCTCAAACGCGACGATGGCGTCGTCAAACGGGTTGAACGAAAGCTCGTACGCCAGCTTCGCGTAATGGAAGAAGGCGTCCTCTTGGATGTCGAGATCGAATTCGGGGGTGGCCGCCGTTTTGAAGGCCTGCTTGGCGCGGGCGCGGTCGCCCATTTCGAGGTAGCAGTCGGCCATGTGGTAGGCCGCGTTTTGGGCGAGCTCGTCTTCGCCGTAGGTGGCCAAAGGCAAGCAGTCGAGGGCGCCGCGCCAGTCGCCGAGGCGGTAGCGGGTGTAGCCCATGGCATACGCGAACTCCGGGTTGCGTCCGGGGCCGTCCGTTCCTTCCCACGCCAGCTCGAGGTAGGGCGAGGCTGTGGCGAAGTCCTCGTCGCGGTACCATGCGTCCCCGAGCAGGTGGGCCACCTCGGCGACGGCGTCGTCTTCCAAGCCGCTCGACTCGTCGAGCAGGGGCGGGGCGTATTCCTTGAGCCGGTCGAACTGTCCGGTGGCGTGCAAGAGCTGGGTGATGTAGAGCGGCACGAGTTCGGAGAAGTCGGGGTGCTCGGCGATCTTTTCAAAGCCGTCGAGCGCCACCTGAGGCTGCCCCTTCAGGTACGCGATGTGGGCGAAGTAGTACTGCGCGGCGGCCTGGAAGTCCCCTTCCACTTCGAGCACTTCGTAGAGCGGGACGCGGGCCTTCTCGTACTCCTCGCGCTCGAAGTAGCAATGCCCGAGCTTGAAGCGGTACTCGTCGCGGCGGGCCGGTGCGAGTTCGCGCACCCGAATCTTTTCGAATTCCTCGGCGGCCGTGCTGTAGTTCTTTCGCTTGTAGTTGTAGTTGGCGAGTTCCCAGCGGGCTTCGAGGGCGAGCGGGCTCTCGGGGAACTGACGTATGAACGTTTCCACCCGGTGCACCGCGTCTCGGTGGTACAGGGCCAGGGCGCTCATGGCCGCGAAGTAGCTCGCTTCCACGTAGGCGTCGCTTGTCTCGCTTGGCGCCTGGGCCAGGAGCGATTCGAACGTGTGCAGCGCCAGGGCGTACTGGTGGTTGTCGTAGGCTTCGACGGCCCGAGCGTGCTCGACCGTTTGGGGGTCGGCGGCGGTGGACCATTGGGCGTGGGTCGGCTTCAGGGGAAGCGCAACCAGTCCCACGGTCAATCCCGCAGTGGCCGTCGTCAAGAAAAGGGAATGCAGGTTTCGCATGTCGTCTCGCGTATTCGCTCAAAGCTACCGCCGCAAACGGGGGGGTAAGGGCGCTTCTTCGATGTTTTTCAACGCGAACTCGTGGGGATTTTGCACTTTTCGAGCAGCCACTTTTCACACAAGATGGGAGAGGCTCAAGCGCGCCCTCTGCGTGCCCTTTCCCTTCGCCTGAGCGTCAATTCACCCACCGAAATTCGGTGCGACGGTTCAGGCTTCGGCCCGCCTCGGTGGTGTTGCTGGTCTTGGGCTGCGACTCGCCGTGGCCCTGGGTCGTCATGCGTTCCTCTTCAACTCCGCACGTCACTAAATAAGCCTTCACGGCTTGCGCCCGGGCTTGACTCAAGAGCAGGTTGTCGGCGGCGTCGCCCACGTCGTCGGTGTGTCCGTCGATGTCAAGTCGCAGGTCAGGCGTGCGCTCCATGTGGTTGGCAAGCGCACGAAGAACAATTTCTGACCGCGGATCAAGGGTGCTCTTCTTTGTGTCGAACTGCACGTCTTGAAGTTCAAACAGCGCCTTGGGTGACCCACTTGACGCGCCGGATTCAGAAGCGGTTTTTTGCACGTCGAGGTCGAGCTTGACGGTTCCTCCCGTCGGCCTGCCTTCTTGGTGGACGACCGTGCTTTGGTAACCGACGTTTTCGCCCTGCACGGTAAGCACCACGTCTTCGCCGTCGGCGAGCCTGACGACGTGCGCAAATTGGCCGTCCTCGCGGGAGTATTGAACTTGTTCGACGCGTTTGCTTTGGACGTATTCGATGCTGACGGTCAACTCGCCGTCGGGGACGGGCCAGCCCAGGTCGCCTTTGACGACCGTGACAGGGTCGGGTTTGAGCTCTTCAGGCAAGGCGTAGGCGCAGAGGTCGAGCCCTCGGGTTCCACGCCGGCGGCTGGCAAAAATGCCCTCGGTGCCGTCGGTGCTGACAATCAGGCCGTGTTCGTCCCCTGAAGAGTTGAGCGGGAGGCCGAGGTTGACCGGTTCCGACCACGTGCCGGAGGAGTCGCGTTGACTCATCCACAGGTCGTAGCCGCCTCCGGAAGGTTCACGGTTGCTGGAGAAATAGAGCGTTCGGCCGTCGGGGTGGAGGAACGGGGATTTGTCCTGGAAAGCGGAGTTCACCGGAGCGGGGAGCTTCACCACGGGTCCCCACGTGCCGTTGTCGCGCAGAGGGGCCGAGAACAGGTCCATCGTGAGGTTGCCGTCGGCGTCCGGCGTGGACTCGGCACGCGCCGCCGCAAAGAACAAGGTGGTTCCGTCGCCGCTGATTGACGGTTGGGCCTCCCAGCCTTGGGCGGTGTTGACGTCGACGCCAAGAGGTTCCAACGGCGACCACGTGTAAACGAATTGGCCGTCGAGGTCGCGGTAGTCGACGTGGTATTCCGTGGAGAAGAGGTCGATGTTGGCGGGGTTGCCCGGCACGGGACGGTGAGCCGCGATCACCATCAGCTTGTTGTCGACCGAGATGGTGGCGCCGCCGTAGTTGCTTCCGAGGTTGAAGGGTTCGCCCAAGGGAACGCCTCCGTCAAACGGCAGGCGTTCGTCCTTGCGTCGGGCCCAGGAGAACGTTTCCTGGCGTGTGGTGGTGACGTCGCCCTTGGCCTTGCTCACCTCGACGCGGGTGAAAAACAAGAGGCTTCCGTCAGGCGAAAGCAAGGGGAGGTACTCGTCTTCGTCCCAGCTGACCTCCGGAATGGGCATGGGAGCGGGACGTTCAGCGTGCACGTAGTACTGGTGCAGGAAGGTGAGTTCCGGCAGGGCGCCTTCCGCTTCGCGGCGACGGATGCGCTTGGTGACTTCTTCCGGCAGCGCGAGGTAGGCCTTGAACTGCAGGAGGGCGTTTTCGTAATCGTCGTTGAGGTAGGCCGTCGCGCCGCGGAGGTAGAGCACCTCGGGCATGCCGCCAGGACAAACCTCGTCCAGCGCATTCAACCGCTCACTCAGCACGCCCCACATGTCGGGGTCACGTCGCGTGGCTTTGAAGGTCATCTCGGCCGATTCCATGAGCAGTTCGGGGTCTTCGGGGCTGAGCTCGAGGGCGTCGGAGAGCCACGCAAGGCGGTCTTCGAGCGCGGCCTTGCCCTTGGGGCTGGTGGCGCGTTCGTAGAGCTTTTGAGCTTTGGCGGAACGAGGCTCCTCGGGTTCGCATTGGGCCAAGGCCGCGGCGCTTCCCGCCACGAGAAGGCATGCAAGGACGTGCCGGAGGGTGCCGCGCATGGGGTCAGGCGCCGGGGTTGAGTTCGCCTTCCGACTGGGCCACGAGGGCCGAGACGGTGCCGTCTCCCGTGACGTTCACCACGGTTCGGCACATGTCGAGAATCCGGTCGATGGGGAAGATCAGCGCGATCCACGCGGGGTTGAGCCCGACGCTTTCCAGGACGATGATCATCAGGACGAGCCCGGCGCTGGGAATGGCCGCGGCGCCGATGGAGGCCAGGGTGGCCGTCAGCACGATGACCGCCTGTTGGGCGAGCGAAAGGTCGACCATGTGGAACTGGGCGAGCGCCACGACCGCCACCGCTTGGTAGAGGCTGGTGCCGTCCATGTTGACGGTCGCGCCAATGGGGAGCACGAAGCTCGTGGTGCGCTCGCTCACGCCGAGGTTGCCGTTCACGCACCGCATCGTCACGGGCAGGGTGGCCACGGACGAGGAGGTGGAGAAGGCCGTGATTTGGGCGTCGCGCATGGCTGCGAGGAACTTCCGCGGCGTCATCCCCTTGATGCCGATGGAGGCGATGGCAGGGTAGACCAGGAAGATCATCACGGCGAGGCCGAGGACCACGACGAGGCCGTAGCGAAGCAGGAAGCTCAGCAGTTCTTGGAACTTGTCGGGGTCGGTGCCGGCGGCCTTGACGATTTGGCCGGCCATCAGGGCAAACACGAAGATGGGCATGGCCTTCATGACCATCCACACCATGCCGACAAAGACGTCGTTCAGGCCGTCGATGGCGCGGATGAGGGACCCGCGCTTGGGCTCTTCGATGCTGACGAGCACAATTCCGAAGAACACGGCGAAGAAGATGATCTGCAGCATCGCCATGTCGCTCAGCGACTTGAAGATGTTCTTGGGAACGACGTCGACCAGCGGCTGAAGCGGGCCGCTCTTCGAGGCGTTCTCCGCCTTGTTGAGTTTGTCGGCGACCCACGCGTTCATGCCTTCCTGCTGGCCCCGGATCTCGCGGACGAGGTCGGCGTTGGCCGGGTCTTGAGAGACGTAGAGTTCGTCGAGAACTTCAATGCCGTTGGCGTCTCTCCAAAGTTCATACCGGATTCGGTTGCTGGTCTTGAGGTCTTCACTTGCGCCCGTGCCGGGTTGAAAGACGTTGACCAGGACGAGTCCGAGGGTCACCGCAAAGAAGGTGGTGAGGAGG
>Ga0181572_10001105_pt1 | contig 19634 bp, 15 predicted proteins | sample 101ome_26_FD_133004 | JGI IMG/M metagenome (GOLD analysis project Ga0181572, IMG submission 133004) | Coastal salt marsh microbial communities from the Groves Creek Marsh, Skidaway Island, Georgia - 101408AT metaG (megahit assembly) | ecosystem: Environmental > Aquatic > Marine > Intertidal... | reverse complement strand
GGCCAGTTGGTTGTCTTTACCCAAGGCAAGGATGCAGGTATGCGCAGTGAACATCGCGCTGCTTCGCGAGACCCTTTTCTGGAGTTGCCGATGGTGATCCTGGTTAATCGTGGCAGTGCCAGTGCCTCTGAAATTGTCTCTGGATGTCTGCAGGATCTCGGTCGAGCTGTGGTGGTGGGCGAGCAGACCTTCGGCAAGGGGTCTGTTCAAAGCATCTTTCCTGTTTCCAAAGGTTGGGCGCTGCGTTTGACGACGGCCAAATATTACACCCCAAGTGAGAAGGTGATTCACGGACGGGGGATCACTCCCGATGTGAAGGTTCCGGTTTCCGATCAGGATCTGGAGGCCCTTTTCTACCAACGCTCTCCGGGTGGGGTGGAGGGATTGTCCCAATTTAGCCAGGAGGAAAAGGCGCGGATCAGCAGCGTCAAGGACGAGCAGCTCAATCGGGCCAGGGACTTGCTGCTGGGCCTTTTTCTGCTCGAGGGCAGGTCATGAAGCTTCTGGCCATCGAGTCATCCTGTGACGAAACTGCTGCCGCGGTCATCCAGGATGGCCGGATTCTCTCTAATGTGGTGGCCTCCCAGATCAGGCTGCATACTCAATATGGAGGGGTTGTGCCTGAGTTGGCGGCACGCGAGCATCTGGCCAACTTGGTACCAGTGGTCCAGCAATCCCTTGCAGAGGCAGAGATCCGAGCCGATGATCTGGACTGGGTGAGTGCGACACAGGGACCAGGGCTGCCCCCTGCCTTGATGGTGGGTTATCAAGCTGCCCAGCACATGGCTTTTGCCTTGGGTATCCCTCTGCTGGGTATCCAGCACCATGAGGCGCACCTCTATTCTCCTTGGATTGATCCTGAGCAGAACCGATTGGAAAGTGAGGCCTTTGAGCCGAACCTCAGTCTGGTGGTCAGCGGTGGCCACACCCTTCTCCTGTGGGTCAAGTCACCCATGAATCACGAGGTTGTGGGCGGCACCCTGGATGATGCTGCGGGTGAATGCTTTGACAAGACAGCCAAACTCCTCGGTCTTCCCTATCCCGGAGGGCCATTGATGGACCGTCTTGCAGCTCAGGGCAACCCTGATGCGCATCGTTTTCCCCGTCCGATGCTCAAGGATGCTGGCTTTGACTTCAGTTTCAGCGGGCTCAAAACTGCCGTGCGTTATTATCTACAGAAACATCCGCAATGTCTGCAGGATGAACATTCCATACGCGATGTTTGTGCTTCGGTCCAGTCCGCTATCGTCGACGTACTGGTTGCCAAGACGCTCCGTGCAGCAGAAGCCCATGAGGTGAAGATGATCACAGTTTCGGGGGGAGTCTCATGCAATCGAGGATTGCGTCAGGCCCTTTCTCAGGCCTGTAATCAAGCAGGTTTAAAATTGCGAATGGCTGCTCCCACCTACTGCACAGACAATGCCGCCATGGTGGGATGCCTGGCTACCTGGAAGATCAAGCTTGGTGCAGAGCCGACCCCACTGGGGCAGGGGATCCGAGCTGGTTGGATGCTCGCCTAGACTGGTCGGATCTTGAATGATCAGAATTTGAGGGATTCCACCGCAGTGCTTGCCGCTTCCATGAGCCTATTGGGAAGAATACCCAAGTAAATCATCAGCACCGCACACACCCACAGGACGACTCGTGAGAGGGGGGATACATGGATTTCATCGGCAACCAACTGCTGTTTTTCCCAGTAAATGGTTCGGATGATACCAAAATAATAAACCAGCGATATGACCACACCTATAACGGCCACAGCCACCAAGCCATAATAGGCCGTGTGGACACTTGCTTGTTCCAAAACAGCCCTGAGAAGCAGAAACTTGCCAAAAAAGCCAGCCAGGGGAGGGATGCCTGCCAAAGAAACCATCGACAGGGCCAGCATACCCGCTAGACCTGGAGCTCTTTGGTGCAGCTGTGCCAGTTGGATGATATCCTCAGCTCCGGTATGCTGCATGACCAGGATGATCACCAAGAAAGCAGCAATCACTGTAAACAGGTAACCAGAAAGGTAATAGAGGATGGCGCCGGAACCGTTGAGACTCATGGCAGCCACACCCATCATCAGGTATCCTGCATGAGCGATACTGGAATACCCCAAGAGGCGTTTAAGGTTGCGCTGGGGCAGGGCACATAAATTGCCGTAGAGGATAGTGATAGCAGCCATGCCCATGAGCAGGGGTTCCCAACTTAACGCCACATCTGGCACGGCAGACATCAACAACCGCATCAATAAGGCAAATCCGGCTGCTTTGGATCCAACTGCTAGAAATGCGGTAGTGGAGTTGGGTGAACCTTGATACACATCAGGCGCCCAGATCTGAAAAGGGAAGGCCGCGATCTTGAAGCCTAAGCCGGCCAGGATCATGAGAAGCCCAACAAGCAATAGCGGGCTTTGGACCATGTTGGCGCTTTGAGCGCGCAACGCATCAAACTGCATGGTGCCAGTGGCTCCGTATACCAGAGCGATGCCATAGAGCAGGAAGGCAGAAGATAAGGCTCCAAGAATCAGGTACTTGATCCCAGCCTCCAGGGAGATGATTTGGTGACGCAGGAAACTGGTCAGGATGTAAAAGGTGATGGTGATGAGTTCTAGGGACACAAAGAGGAGGGCAAAATGATTGGCCGAGGCGGCAAACATCATCCCTGAAAGAGCGAATAGGCTCAGAGAAAAGTATTCCCCACTACCACTTTGGAATTTTTTGGAATATTCCACAGAGATCAGGAGCACAAGCATCGTCGCAACGATGAAAAACCGCTTGAAGAACAAGGCAAAGGCGTCGAGCACATACATCCCGCCAAACGCTTGAATGGGTTCATTCACTTGGAGGAAGAAGCTTCCTGCTAGAATGAGAAGCAGGCCCGCCGCTGAGCCCACCCCTAGCCAGGATTTGTATTTTGGCGGAGTCCAAAGGTCGGCAAGCATGATCACAACACCCAGCAGGACCACAGCAATTTCGAGAATGGAGGCAGAAATATTCATCAATTCACTTCCTAGAATTCACTCACATCAAGGTTGGTTTGCCCCAGACAATCGGTTCATTGGTTTTGCTGGTTCGTTGGCAAGTAAGATGAGTTCCCTTTGGTTCCCCGCTTCAATAGCCTTGATGATTGGCTTCATGGATTGGGAAATTCGCTCAGTCAACAAGCTAGGGAAAATCCCAAATAGAAGCAGGCAGCCTATCAGCAGCAGATAGGGTAATTTAGCCCAGTAATGCGGCGTATCGATCACGGGTATTGTTCCCTCTGCTACAGGGCCATGGAGCATGCGACGTATGGCCCGCAGCGCATAGATAGCTCCAATGATTAAGGCACCCCATGTTGTCCCGATCACAAAACTTGGTAGGGTCTGCCAGGCACCGAAGAGGACGGTTACCTCGCCAGCGAAATTGGCAAAACCCGGGAGCCCGCAGCCGGCCATCATGGCCATGACTAAAAGGGTGCCAATGAAAGGGATTTGCTGAAGAAGGCCTCCATAACGACTCATCTCCAAAGTTTTCTTCTGATCCCACAGATACCCACTCAAGGCAAAACAAAGAGCCGCCAGGAAACCATGGGCTATCATCACCAGCACCGCTCCGCTAAGACCAATCAAGCTAAGGCTGGCGATTCCCAGAAACACAAAGCCCATGTGAGCGACACTTGAGTGGCCGATGAGTTGATTGAGATCCTTCTGACGCATGGCAACCCAACCACAGTAGAGGATGTTGCCCAGGCAGAGCCACGCCAAGACTTGAGCCCAATCATGGGCTCCCTGTGGAAGCAGCGGAAGGGCTACCCTGATTAATCCGTAAATGCCAAATTTTTTTAGTACGCCGGCATGAAGCATGGCTGTAGCTGTGGGCGCTGCGCCATAGCCAATGGGAGCCCAACTGTGAAAAGGCCACAGCGAAACGAGGATACCAAAGCCAAACAGTAGAAAACCAAAGATGAGCTGCTGGCTTTCAGGTCGGAGTGGGTTAGCACCAAGCTGTTGGCTCAATGCAATCAGATCAAAGGTGCGGGCTCCTGATTCCACGTAAAGCAATACCAGACCTGCCAAGGCCACCAGGGCCCCAAGTGTCAGATAAAGGGTCATCTTGAAGGTGGCGTATTGACGTTGCTCTCCACGGCCCCATACCCCGATCATGATGAAAGTGGGCACCAGTGCTAGTTCATGGAAAAAATAGAAGAAGAACAGGTCAATAGACATGAATGCTCCCAGGATACCAGCGATCATGATCAACATCAGGAAATGAAACTCCTTGATCCGGTTCTCAATGGAATGAGAAACGCAGACAGCTGCGAAACTGACGATCGATGCCATGAGGATCAAGCCGATGTTGATCCCATCTGCCCCCACCAGGTAATTGATATCCAAACTCTCCACCCAGTTGATCTTCTGCACATAGCGAAACCCGCCAAGCCCTTGGGCCGCACCCTGGAATCCCACGAAGGCAAAGATGGCAAGCATCATGGAAAGGAATGTGGTGATCAGAGCAATAGCCCGGATGCTGAGGCGACTCTTACCCGGTTGCAGAGCAACCAGTGCAGCCCCTAGCAATGGCAAAATGAGAATAAAACTCAGGATAGACATGATTGATTAATGGGTTCCTCCAAGAACGTAATAAATCACCAGTGCTACACCGGCTACGAATAGGAAGGCATAGGTCTGGATGCTTCCGCTCTGGAATAGCCTCAGCCCTTTTCCGGTGATATCCACCCCATGCTCAATCAAACCGATGATAAAGCCTTTCAGGATTTTTCGATCGACCCAACCGGCTAACTTGGAAAGGGCTTCGTGTGAGATGGCTATCAGAGCATTGAAGATTTCATCAAACCAGAGCCTGTTACGCATGGCCGTGGATAGCCCCTGGAAGCGGACGGTAAATGGATCCTCCTTCACGCCCTGGTAATGCCCATAGGCCAGGCTCCCACCCAACATGAGCGCCAGCATGCTGAATGCCATCGCTAGAGGGGCTGCCACGTGACCGCTGGGGTGATGTAAGCCCAATGCATGGTTGACCATGTTTTCAATGGGCAAGAATCCTGCAATGAGGGTTGGGATGAGCAAGATCCACAACGGACCGGTCATGACTGATGGGGACTCATGAGCATGGCCGGCTTGTTCGGATCGCGCTGAGCCATGAAATGCCACCAAAACAAGCCGCCCCATGTAAAGGGTCGTTAGGACTGCCGCGAGGATACCTATGCCAAAGAGGACTGGGCTACCATGGTGACCATCGGCTGCGGCAGCTAAAATGCCATCCTTGCTGAAGAAGCCACTCAATGGAGGTACACCGCATAGGGCAAGCGTACCGATCAGAAAGGTGCGATAAGTGGCAGGCATTTTCTCCCGTAGGCCTCCCATGTTCCAGATATTCTGCTCATGGTGTAGAGCATGAATGACTGATCCTGCACCCAGAAAGAGCATGGCTTTGAAAAACGCGTGAGTGGTGAGGTGAAACATGGCAGCTCCGGGTGCTTGAACGCCAACTGCCATCACCATGTAACCCAACTGGGAGAGGGTGGAATAGGCAAGGATGCGTTTGATATCGTCTTGCTGGAGAGCGATGACGGCAGCCATCAAGGCAGTGATACCGCCGATCCAGGCGATCACGTGCAATGCATCGGGGCTGAGCATGAAGAAAATCCGGCAAAGCATGAAAACACCCGCCGCCACCATGGTGGCGGCATGGATCAGGGCGCTGACTGGCGTCGGGCCTTCCATCGCGTCTGGTAGCCAAACGTGAAGGGGAAATTGGGCAGATTTGCCCATAGCCCCACAAAAGAGTAGCAGCCCAACGATACCCGCCGAGGCTCCCAGCAGAGCAGGCTGGGCTGTGATTGCTTTTTCAAGCTCATCAAAGTTAAGGGAACCAGCCGCACTCCATACCATGATGATGCCAAGGAGAAAGCCAAAATCACCCAGGCGGTTGGTGATGAAAGCCTTCTTGCAGGCATCAGCCGCTGCGGGCCGTTGGTGCCAGAAGCCAATGAGGAGGTAACTCGAAACACCCACCAGCTCCCAGAAGATGAACATTTGCATCAGGTTGGTTGCTAGGACGATTCCCAGCATGGAGAAGCTAAACAAACTCAGGCAGGCAAAATAACGGGCATAGGAACGATCTCCTTGCATGTAGCCTTGGGAATACCAATGGATCAGTGTGCCGACGCCAGTCACCACCAGAAGCATCAGTCGACTCAATCCATCGAGTTTGACTCCCAAGGTTGCTTGAAAGTCTCCGATCGCAATCCATGTCAGGTTGGATTCTCCTCCCTCTCGTGCCATCAGGAAGAGCAGCACGCTACACAGAAAGGATCCAGTGATGGCTGCGATGGATATTTTTGCGCTGACTCGATCCTGCTTGAGGGTGCCAAGGGCAATGACCGCAGCGGAGGCCAAAGGTAGCAAGAGGACGATCCAGGCAAGTGTGAAGGCTCCTGTCATGACGGAATAAGATCTCTAAAGTTTCAGGGTGGTCAGGTCGGCCACTTCGGTTGATTGTCGTTTTCGGTAAAGAGCCACAATCAGGGCCAGTCCGACAGCGACCTCAGCCGCCGCGACGGTGATCACAAAAAACACCATCACCTGACCGTCCATGCTGTTGTTGAACCGAGAAAACGCGACCAATGCCAGGTTGGCTGCGTTGAGCATGAGCTCAAGCCCCATGTAAATAACGATCAAGTTTCTGCGCAGGATAACGCCCATCATGCCCAGGCTGAAGAGCAAGGCGCTGACGATCAGGTAATGTTCCAATCCGATCATGTGACTATTTTAAATCTTTCTTGCTGAGAAGGATGACGCCCATCATACCCACAAGGAGCAGCACACCCATGATTTCAAAGGCAAGCACGTAGTGAGTGAAAAGCTCCACACCCAGCTCTTTGGTAGCCCCTTCCAGTTGCGGCTTGAGTCCTTGCCCAACGTTCGAGCGAAGGATGGATTGTATGACCATGCCCCCTACAGCAAGCAGGCCAAGCAGTCCCATGAAGAGACTCAGCGGATTAAATCCCTTCTGCTCCACCGATTTGATATCTAGAAGCATGATCACAAAAAGGAAGAGAACAATCACAGCGCCCGCGTAAACCATGACTTGAACCGCCGCCAGGAAAAAAGCATGCAGCAGCACAAAGAGCCCGGCCATGGAAACAATGGTCAGTACCAGAAACATCGCGCTGGTCACCGGATTTCGGGTCAATGGATTGGCCACGACCAGCAATCCGCAGATCAGGGTCAGTGAGGCAAACAGGTAAAAAAGCAAGGCTTCCATGTTCTTGAGAAGGCTAATATGACCAGCTAGTGAGCTGACTGAGCTGCCGCATCGGCCGCTTTCTTGTCCCACTTCTTGACTTTGCTGTCTCTGACTCCACCCAATTCGAGGAGTTTTTTCTTATCGTAAATCATTTCTTCTCTGGATTGACCCGTCAGGGAGTAGTCCTCTTGCAAGAAGATGGCTTCCTCTGGGCAAACCTCCTGACAATAGCCACAGAAAATGCAGCGAAGCATATTGATTTCAAACTCCGCGGGTTCTTTCTCAATATTGCCTCGTTCCAGGTTCACCTCGGGTCCGGGAGGCGTGATGCGTATGGCCTTGGGCGGGCAGACAAACTCACAGAGTTGGCAAGAGACACACTTGGTGCGGTCTTTCGAGTCCTGTACCAGATAGGGTGCCCCACGATATCCCTCGGGAACAGTCCATTTTTCCTCTGGATACTGCATGGTGACCTTCTTGCCAAAAAAATGTGACAAGGTCACCTTGAAGCCATTGATGAGCGAAGGGATATAAAGTCGCTCGAGCCAATTGAGAGGGGTTCGCTTGATAATCATGCTGTGACTCCTTACAGATGCCCAATCCAGAGGATAACGGCTGTGATGATGATGTTGGCCAATGCCAGTGGCAGGAACCGTTTCCAACCCAAATCCATGAGCTGATCGTATCGAAAACGTGGAAGCATCCAGCGAATCCAAACAAATAGAATCATGAAGAAGGCGATCTTGATCAGGAAAACCAGGATATGCAGGATGCCGCCAGCCAAACTCGTTGCTGTTTCATTGAGCCCCATGAAAGGCAGGGTCCAACCACCAAAAAACAAGGTTACCATGAGGGCTGAGACTGAAATCATCGCTGCGTATTCTCCCATGAAGAATAAGGCAAACTTCATGGAGCTGTATTCGGTGTTGTAGCCCGAAACCAATTCAGTTTCAGATTCGGGCATGTCGAAAGGAAGTCGGTTGGTTTCAGCAAAAGCAGATACCAGGAAGATGACAAAAGCAATGGGTTGCTTGAATACCAGCCACGCACCATCAGCCTGGTAGGCAATGACCTTTCCAAGATTCAGGTCGCCAACCAGCATGAAAACAGGAACCGCTGCCATGCCCATGGCAATTTCGTAGGAGATCATTTGAGCACTGGCGCGGATACCTCCTAAAAATGGGTATTTTGAATTTGAGGCGTAACCCGCCAGAACAATCCCGTAAACGCCAAGTGAGACGATGCTGAAGGTGTAGAGAATGCCTACGTTGAGGTTAGCAATCACCATGTTCTGGTTGCCTAGCTTGGAACCAAAGGGAATGACTGCCACCGTGAGGAAAGCGGGTATCATGCTGATGGCTGGAGCCAAGATGAAGTAGATTCTCCGAACATGAGAAGGCGTGAAGTCTTCTTTCAGGATGGCCTTGAGACCATCAGCCATCGGTTGCAGGATACCAAATGGCCCGACGCGATTGGGTCCGATCCTATCTTGGATCGCGGCACTGACTCGCCGCTCGAGCATCACCGAATAGGCGACCATGGGCATGATGATGGCAAAGGCCATCATGACCTTGAAGGCGCTCCAGAAAAGGAAATGTCCCCAGTGGGAGGGATCGTTGAGGAAATCAGGTATCATGAATTGATGTCTTCTTTAGATCTTAGCCTCCACCCCGAGATCGCCGATGTCCTGCCAGGTGATGCCGCTGAGCGCTTCGTATTGTTGACTGCACTGGTTAAAAACACCAGGAAGGGTGTCGGCAATGGGTTTACCTGTCAGGCCAACAACCAGTTCACGCAGCCATTCCCAGTCCGCTCTGGCATCTCCAGAGGGTTGAACTGCTTGCATGAATTTCTGAACCCTTCCTTTACCATTGATAAAGCTCCCACGCTTTTCCAGATGGGAGCAGCCGGGCAACACGAAATGTGCCACTTCAACCGTAGGGTTGGGTAGGATATCGCTCGCCACCAGGCAGTCGAGCTGTTTGAGCAGAGAAACATCAAGGCCTGCCTTGGTGGCGTCTTCGCCCAGACAGAGCAGGGTCTTAATTTTGCCCGAAGCGATCCCTTGCTCGATGCTGGGAATTTGAATACCCATTTCACTGAAGCAAAGACCCAGAGCTGTGGCCCCTTGACTATTGGGGTTTTTATCCGCCTGCACCAGCAGTCGATCGGCCTCTCCCTGTCTTGCTACACAATCAGTGATGGCTTGGAAATGGTCGGCAAGCTGCTTGATCAGGAAAAGCTCCTCAACCGTGGCTCTGGCTGATGCAATGATGGCAACCGAGCCTTTTTCTGCCTGATTGAGACGTTCGATCAGCGCTTTGGAAAGCGTGGCCCAGGTCACCTTCTGGGTACCTTTTTCGTCGCGGATCAGGCAATCTTTCAGGCGATCTTCCCGCTGCGCCCATTTGTAATTGAGTCGTCCATGATCGCACATCCAGCTGGCATTGACAGCGTCATTGTCACGCGGTTCGTAGCGATAGACCTTATTCTCCCTTGAGCCAACCGTGATATTGCAACCAGTCGCGCAGCTGGTGCAGAGGGATTTGGTCTCTTTCATGAACCAGACGCGCATCTGGAATCGGAAATCCTTGGAGGTGAGTGCGCCAACTGGGCACAGGTCGACCGTGTTGAGGGTGTAATTGTTGTCGAAGCGCTCTCCTGGGTAGGCAGCGATAGTGTTGTAGCTGCCTCGATTGACAATACCTAGAGCATCGTCTCCGGCCACATCTCGACTGAAACGGATGCAGCGGGTGCAGAGGATGCAACGCTCGTCATCAAGCATGATGCGAGGCCCCAAATCAACCTGTTTAGGTTTGCTTACCTTGGTTTCAACAAAACGGCTGGTAGCCTGACCATGCTCCACAGAGTATTCCTGCAACTTGCACTCGCCGGCCTGATCACAGATCGGGCAATCCAGCGGATGGTTGATCAGGAGTGATTCCAATACTGCCTCCCGCATCATTTTGGTGTTATCCGAATCGGTGTAGATCTCCATGTTGGGAGCAACGGGAGTGGCGCATGCGATGGCGCCCCGAGGCAGAGAGGGGTCGTAAGGCAGCACTCCCTTTTGGATCACGGGCGTGCCGTCTTCGTTGAGAACAGGCTTGCGATCCCGCCCCATCGCCGGCATGCCTACTTCGACCAAGCACATTCGGCAATTACCCGCCACAGGCAGTTTTGGGTGGTAGCAATAGTGTGGGATCTCCTTGCTGGCCTGCTGGCAGGCTTGAAGGATAGTCGTGGGAACCGGATTACCCTGCCAGTCAGGAGTGGTCTTGGGTACCTCGACTGACACCCCGTTGACCTTAACGGTGATGGTTTCGACGGGCTTGGGTTCTACTTGAGTGGTCTCGCTAGCCATGGTGGAAATCAATGCGCTGGGGTGAGGTCTTGCTTTGATGGGCTGTTACTTCGGGCCGCCTCATCAGCAGCACCCTTGGCTTCAAAGTCTTCCCGGAATTTTTTCACAAAACTCAGTACTGGCCAGGAGCACGCTTCCCCGAATGCGCAGATGGTACGTCCCTGGATGTTCGTGGCAATGTGCGTCAGGTAATCGGCATCTTCCTTCCTGCCTTCCCCAGATGTTAGCCGATTGAGGGCTTTGCTCATCCAGAGTGATCCCTCCCGGCAAGGGGTGCACTGCCCGCAGCTTTCGTGGGCATAAAAAGCCGAGACATTGGCCAGTGCTTCAACAATGTCGACGCTATCGTCCATCACGATGATGGCGCTGGAACCGGACATGGTGCCAGCTGCCATGAGCGAATCGAAATCGTAGGGGAGATCCAGCATGTCTACCTGAACATCCTCCATCTCGCCATCCTGGTTGGGTCGCTTCATCGTAAAGCTTTCTCCAGCTTTGAGTACCTTGGCAGAGGAACCCCCGGGAATCACCGCCTTAAGGGTTCGGCCCTCCTCGAGCCCCCCTCCAAAATTTTCATGAAAGATGAGTTCTCCCAAGGTCACCTTGCCAACCTCGATCTCATAATAGCCTGGGCGCTTGACCTTGCCGCTCAGACTGACAATGCGTGTTCCTGTGTTGCGGGCTGTGCCTAGCTTGGCGTACTCACTACCGCCCATTTCCATGATGTGGCGCACCGCACACAAAGTCTCGACATTGTTCACGATGGTGGGGCACATGTAGAGACCGAGCACAGCAGGGAAGTAGGGTGGCTTGATCCTGGGATAGGCTCGCTTTCCTTCCAAGGACTCGATTAAGCCAGTCTCCTCTCCGCAGATGTAGGCGCCTGCACCACGATGGACATGTATCTCAAGATCATAGCCCGAGCCCAGGATGTCCTTGCCAAGAAATCCCTTGTCTCTGGCCTCCTTGAGGGCTTGGTTGAGTAATTTGGCTCCTTGGGGAAACTCCCCGCGGATATAAATGTAAGCAAGGTGAACGTCGTTGGCGAAAGCACTGATGATCATCCCCTCGATAAGCTGATGGGGGTCCTTGTGGATAATCTGACGATCCTTGAAAGTGCCTGGTTCGGATTCGTCAGCATTGCAGATCAGATAAATGGGTTTGCCACTTCGGCGGTCGACAAAGGACCACTTTAGGCCGCAGGAAAAGCCTGCGCCACCGCGACCCCTGAGACCGCTTGTCATCACCTCCTCGCGCACCTGTTCCTGAGGACTCTTGGTTTGGTCCTCTTTCCCTGAAACGGGTTGCATGGCCATGACTTTTCGGAGGGTGGCATAACCTCCGTGGCTCATGTAGCAGTCGATGTCAGGCGTGTAACCTGCTTCATCCACCTTCTTCAATATGAGTCGAAATTCTTCTGGCATCGAAAATTTTGATGGTTGCTTGACTCCAAACCTTATTTTGCTATGTTTCCGCGCCTCGTCCGATTGCCGGATGGTGTAACGGTAGCACAGCAGTCTCTGAATCTGCTTGTCATGGTTCGAATCCATGTCCGGCAGCCACTTCCCTCCTTGACTGAAGACCCGATTAAAAATCCATACGCACTGCCTGCCACCCTCTCAGCTATGCTGCCATGGCTTGCTCCTTGCACGACTTGGTAGATGAGGTGACTCACGAGCACTGGTCCATGATTTGGTCAGCCTTTTCGTGACTAACGCTCTGGTGAAAGTCCTCATTGCACATCATCACTGGGGCAGTGCCACAGCTAGCAAGGCATTCGACGAATTCCACCGAAAACTTGCCATCTTTGGAGGTTTGCAGTCCGTGCATTGTTGGATCTAAACCAAGCTTGTTGCAAACGTGTTGGTGAAGTTTGCCGCTACCGCCCAAAGCACAACTCAAAGTACGGCAGACCTTGATCACATGCTTGCCTGGAGGCTCCTGGCGGAACATGGGATAAAAAGTGACTAGCTCATAAATGTTGATTGGCTTGAGTTCTAACTTGGTTGCGATCCATTCGATTGCTTCCTTTGAGAGGTAGCCAAATTGCTCTTGAAAAGCGTGCAAAAGCATGAGCGAAGCGCTTCGCTTTTGCGGGTAGTGCGAGATCAGTTCATCAACCTCAGCTAGCAAACTTTGTGGAATTTCAAGGCTCATCGGTCACTTTCTCCCATCACGAAATCGATTGATCCAAGGATGGCTACGGTATCACTCATCATTTCCCCTTTGAGGAGGTAGGGTAGCACGCTTAAATTGACAAATGATGGAGCGCGTATCTTCATACGGTGGGGAGTGCCCCCACCTGTGCTATGGATATAGAATCCAAGCTCTCCCTTCGGATTTTCAGCACCAAAATAAACCTCACCGCTTGGCACGTTGACACCCTGGGTGACGAGCATGAATTGATGGATCAGCTCCTCCATGCTGCTCAGCACTTTGTCCTTAGGAGGCAGGAAGGTTTTGCCATCCTGAATGCTGACTGGGCCGCCTGGCAGGCGATCCAGACATTGCCGAATTAACCTGGCGCTCTGTCGCATCTCCTCCATGCGAACGAGGTAGCGATCGTAGGAATCTCCCTGACTTCCAACAGGCACTTCGAAGTCCAATTGATCGTAGATGAGGTAGGGGTTGGATTTGCGTAAATCATGATCCACCCCTGATCCACGTAGATTGGGGCCGGTGATACCATAGTTGATGGCGATTTCCCGAGGCAGGACACCGACTCCCTGTGTTCGGTCCACAAAAATGCGATTGCGGGTTAAAAGGGTTTCGGTTTCATCAAAATTCTTTTCTACCTCCTTGAGAAACTGTCGGCATTGATCCACCCAGCCCTCGGGCAAATCGCGAGCCAAGCCGCCAATGCGCGTGTAGGAGGTGGTAAAACGAGCGCCGGTGAGCGACTCACATAAATTGTAGATTTTTTCTCGCTCAGTGAACGTGTGAAGGAAGACCGTCATGGCCCCGACGTCCATCGCAAAAGCACCCAGTCCGAGCAAGTGAGCGGAAATACGCGCTAACTCGCAGCATATGACTCGAATATACTGACACCGCTCGGGAAGTGCCTTATCGATTCCCATCAGTTTCTCCACCGCCAGAGCGTAAGCCACGTTGTTGGCAAGTGGGGCCAGGTAGTCCAGTCTGTCGGTGTAGGGAACAAACTGGTTATAAGTCATGTTTTCGGCGATTTTCTCATCCCCTCGATGCAGATAACCGACATCAGGCATCGCCTTGGTGATGACCTCGCCATCTAATTCCAGGAGAATGCGTAGCACCCCGTGGGTCGATGGGTGAGATGGACCCATATTGAGGACGAGTTTGTCACCCTCAAGGCCGTCGGCTGAGGGTTTTTTGGCCGCTTCGAGGCCTTCCAAGGTTTTGCCCAAGGTGTCCTTAACGTTCCATTCTGTGGTATCGGTTGCCATGATCTGGGTGATCTCTTGCCTTGACTGATTAGGTTCTAGGAATCAGTCCTCGGGTTCAAAAGCCTTGGCTCGAGGTTCTCGCTGAGAAACGTTCTGTTTGCCAGCTGTGGTTACGAATGGGCCGCCCTCCAGAGGCGCACGGTCCGTGAAAGCCGTTTCGGGGAGATCGGTCGGTTTTCCTTCTAGCGGGAAGTCCTTCCTAAGAGGGAAATACGGGTAACCCTCCCACATAAGGATGCGCCTTAAATCAGGGTGACCACTGAACCGGATCCCCATCATGTCATAGATTTCTCGTTCGTGCCAGTCAGCGGTCCTCCATAAACTGGTCACTGAGGGTAATTCGCATGATTCCTCCTCGACGCGCACTTTGAGACGCAAATAGGCATGGTGTTCCATGCCGTAAAGTTCATAAACTACCTCAAACCGGGGGTCGTCCCCGTAATGATCCACGCTGGAAACATCCGTAAGCATGTCAAAATGAAGGGTGTCCCTCGCCACTTGACACACTTCGTGCACCTTCGACTTGTCAAGGATAGTCAGGCTGCATTCGCCCCGGAATTCAACGATTTCTGAGACGAGATCGCCGCAGGCTTTCTGCAAGGCCTCAGCCAGTGATCGGGCTGTCTTTGGGTTCGGTTGGGTCATCTCAATGGGTCAACGCTGCAGGGATAAGAAATCTAGGAAACGCGCTGCCCTGCCATGGCGTCGGGTTGAGGGCGTTTGTGATTGTTGAGGATGCCTCCTTGAAACAGGGGTTGTTTGGATACCACATTGTTCTGGAGTTTCATGAGCGCATCAAGCAGAGCCTCTGGGCGTGGGGGGCACCCGGCCACGTAGACATTGACAGGAATAATGCGATCCACCCCCTGGAGCACGGCATAGCTACGATACATGCCCCCGGTCGAGGCGCAGGCGCCCATGGCAATCACCCATTTGGGTTCTGCCATTTGGTCGTAAATCCGGCGAACGGCTAAGGCCATCTTGTAGGTGACTGTTCCAGCGACGATCATCAGGTCGGATTGCCGCGGCGAAAAACGCATCACCTCGGCTCCAAATCGAGCGATGTCAAAACGACTGGAACCAGCTGCCATCAGTTCAATCGCGCAACAAGCCAAACCCATAGGCATGGGCCAAAGTGAATTTTTGCGGAACCAATTCAGCACCGCATCCACTTTGGTAACGATGACATCACCCTCGATTTTGGTGTTGTATCCGACTTCTGTCTGTGATGAGGTCATGGGCTGGGTAGTGAAGGATTGTCAAAATCCTCCAGACACAGGAAATTAGCGAGAGGTCAAAAGGGGTTCAAGTGAATTTGTGATTTTTTTCACAAGCGTTGTTGACGAAACAGGATGACTTTTGTTAAGGATCATTCCTGTTGACAAACACGGCACCTTCAAGGTGTGTGTGAAATAATCGTAAGTTACTCCTAACAAGTAATTTAGATAGGCGGAGTAGCCAAGTGGTAAGGCAGGGCTCTGCAAAAGCTCTATGCGTCGGTTCGATTCCGACCTCCGCCTCCACGATTGCTTGGTTACATTTGACGCGACAGATAGACTCAGAGGCTTTCAAGGCCAGGGGTTCACCTGTGGCGTGTGCGCATTAGAGTGGATAAGTTTAACTGATTTAATTGAATGTCGGACGTCTTTCCTAAATGGACGAACGGGTTGCCTTGGAAGGTGCTGGTCGGGGTGCTTCTCATAGGCAGTGCCGCCGTCGCAGCCCTATCTTATTACGCTACCCCCAAGTACACGCGTGTGGGTTATCAGCCCAAACAGCCGGTCCCATTCTCCCATGCCATCCACGCAGGGCAGCTTGGCATGGACTGTCGTTATTGCCACAACGGGGTGGAGTCGTCTTGGTTCTCAAACATCCCCGCTGCATCGGTGTGCATGAATTGCCACAATCAGGTGCGCAAAGATGACCCTAAATTAGCTCTGGTGCGGGAAAGTTTCGAAACGGGTAAGCCCATCCCTTGGGTGCAGGTGCACAAAGTGCCTGATTATGTCTATTTTAACCATTCGGTTCACGTCAACCGAGGTTTTTCCTGCGTTGAATGCCACGGTCAGGTCAATGAAATGGACGAGGTTTATCACGCCAAACCATTTGGTATGAGTTTTTGTCTCGAATGTCATCGAGAGCCCGAGCAGCGCATCAGGCCCCTCGAAAAAATCACAGACCTTGACTGGAGTTGGGACGAAAACGACGCCACGGTCACCAACATCCTCAGCAGCCTTGGCGTCAACAGTGTTGACGAAGCTCAAGCCAAGATGGTTCACGACTGGCGAGTCGAGTCCCTCATTAATTGTTCTGCCTGTCATCGATGAAAAACGATTCTTCAAACCCCTCCAATCCCTCGGGGCCTGCTTATTGGCGCAGTTTGGATGAGCTGACCGGCTCTCCTGAATTTCAGCAGTGGGCAGAGCGGGAATTTCCCGAGACTGTATTGGATGCCCCAGATGGGAACTCAAGGCGTGATTTCATGAAGATCATGGGGGCCTCCTTCATGCTCGGAGGTATGGGCTTGACGGGTTGTCGTCGCCCTGAAGAGGCCTTGGTGCCGTTCTCCAAAATGCCGCACCACTACACCCACGGCCTACCCCAATATTTTGCCACTTCCATGCCCACACGCAACTCGGCCATTCCATTGCTGGTCAAGTCAAGTGACGGGCGCCCTACCAAAATCGAAGGGAATCCTGACCTCGCCGAAGGTGGGGGAGGCACTGACACCTTTGCCCAGGCATCCTTGCTCAACCTTTACGACCCAGACCGTTCTCGTCATTTCTTGAAATCGGGGCAAAAAACCTCCGCCGGCTCGGCTGAGGCTGCGCTGGCTGATCTTTCCGAGCAATACCAATCCAGTGGTGGTAAGGGCTTGAGCTTTTTGATTCAGTCCTCGAGTTCTCCGAGTCGTCATCGTTTGGAGCGATTGATACGCCAGGCCATGCCTCAGGCTTCCTGGCATGCCTATGAGCCTGTTGATTTCGGTGGTTCCACACGTGGGTATTCTGCTGTGTTTGGCCAGCCTATCAGGCCTCGCCTTCATTTTGATCAAGCGAAAGTCATCTTCTCGCTGGATTGTGATTTCCTTGGCTCTGAGCAGGATTCCTTTGCTCACATCAAGGGTTATGCCAATGGGCGACGCTTGAAGGAGGGTGGCGACCAGCACGCTACCACCAACCGTCTCTATGCCGTGGAGAGCTTGCTTTCCCTGACCGGGTCCAACGCCGACCATCGGTTCAGAGTGACTTCGGCACAGGTTTTTGCCGTGGCTGCCGCCATGATGGATCAGATCCTCCAAGAATCAGGTGAGGCTGAAAACGATGCTGGCAGCCCCATGCCGGCACTGCGGACGGCATTACGAGACAAGGCCAAACAAGTCCCTCAAGTTGAAGGCAAGTCTGACTGGTCAGCCAAGTGGATCTCAGAATCGGTCAAGGACTTGCTTGCTCACAAAGGCCAATGTTTGGTGGTCGCTGGCCAACGTCAGCCAGATGCCGTGCACCAACTGGTTGCTGCCATGAATGCCCTGCTGGGCAATCTTAACAAAACCATTACTTTCCTCCCCAATCAGGAGCCTGCCTACCAGTCTTTGGATGCCCTGAAAACCTCCTGTGATGCCGGTGAGGTAGAAACATTGGTCATCCTTGATGGCAACCCTGTTTACGATGCACCAGCCGACCTCGACTGGAAGGCAACCCAGGGCAAGGTCAAGCAAGTGATCCGGCTTGGCTATTATGAGGACGAAACGTCGCAAGGGGTTCTGTGGCATCTGCCGATGGCTCATTTCTTGGAATCTTGGGGTGATAACCGATCCGGCGAAGGATCCTGGTTGCCTGTGCAGCCTCTTATCGCACCTCTATTCAATGGCTGGACTGAAACTGAGCTCTTAGCTCGAATCGCGGGTCAGTCTGAGGTGAAGGCCCACGATATTGCTAGGACGACCCTTCGGGCACTGACGGGTCATGACGGATTTGAGGCCCAGTGGAAACAGTGTCTTCACGACGGACACCATGCCGCCCTGAAGGCTAAGCCTGTTTCTGTTGATGCGAATTCGGTTGACTGGTCCAAAATCACTCCTGTGGTTGGGGAAGCAGTCGCCGGAGAAACCGAGACAGCGCTGCCATCCAAAGATGCTCTAGAAGTTGTTTTTTATCGCGATGCCAGCATGGATGATGGTCGTTTCCATAACAATGGCTGGATGCAGGAGTGGCCTGATCCCATTACTAAAATTACCTGGGACAACGTGATCCTCATGAGCCGCCGCACGGCTCAGGAACTTGGTGACCTCAAAAATAGCGAGGTTGTGGAAGTCGAGTTGGAGGGCCGTAAGGTGGAGGGCCCGGTTTGGATTCAACCCGGTTTTGCGAATTTTTCACTGGGTATGGCCTTAGGCTATGGTCGTAGTCAGACGGGTCGAGTGGGCAGCCTGGGAAATGGATCGGTAGGTTATAACGCTTACGCCTTGAGGGGCAGCCAGGGAAGAAACTTCGGCTCTGGGGCCAAACTTCGACGTGTGGGCAAAACCCACTCCATTGCCTGCACTCAGGACCACTGGTCCATGGAAGGAAGGGCTATCGTACGTGAGGCCAATCTTGAAAATTATGAGGCCAAACCGGATTTCGCCCAAAACATGGACCTCGAGGCTCATGCCGGGCACATCCCTCACGACGAGAACGGGCAACCCAAGCAAATCTACCAGCATCCCTACCAAGCGAAGCCAGAAACGGCCAGCAAGATCCATCAATGGGGTATGGCGATTGACCTCAACACTTGTGTGGGGTGCAGCGCTTGCGTGGTTGCCTGCCAGAGTGAGAATAACATTCCCATAGTAGGCAAGGATCAAGTGGCAAACAGCCGTGAAATGCACTGGATGCGTATTGACCGCTACTACAGTGGTGACCCATCCAAGCGGGGCTTGGCCAATAACCTCATCACGGATGAGGAGCAGGCCTATCAAGAATGGATTGACGATGTTCAGGTCGTGAACCAACCCATGCTCTGCCAACATTGTGAGAGCGCACCTTGCGAGAGTGTATGCCCAGTCAATGCGACAGTTCATGATCACGAGGGATTGAACGTGATGGCTTACAACCGCTGCGTAGGAACTCGCTACTGTTCCAACAACTGCGCCTACAAGGTACGCCGCTTCAATTATTTCGATTACAACAAGCGTCCGATAGACAAGTTAGATAGAGGACCTTGGGCCACTCTTAAGGATGGTTTTATCGAGCGTCCTGAAGATGAGGTCAACCTCGTTGAAATGGCCAAGAACCCAGATGTCACCGTGCGCATGCGAGGGGTGATGGAAAAGTGCACCTTCTGCACGCAGCGTATCGAGGCCGCCAAGATTACTAAAAAGGTAGCGGCGCGTGACTCGGGTGACATTGAAGTGCCTGATGGCACGATCCGCACTGCTTGTCAGCAAGCATGCCCTGCTGGAGCCATTGCTTTTGGCAACGTTCTTGATCCGGAGAGTGAGGTTTCCAAGCTCAAGAACGACCCGCGCAACTACGCGGTGTTAGGTTTTCTGGATACCAAACCCAGATTGACTTACCTGGCAAAGCTCCGCAATCCCAACAAGAACATGCCCGATTATCACGAAATGCC
>Ga0181572_10001103_pt1 | contig 19648 bp, 19 predicted proteins | sample 101ome_26_FD_133004 | JGI IMG/M metagenome (GOLD analysis project Ga0181572, IMG submission 133004) | Coastal salt marsh microbial communities from the Groves Creek Marsh, Skidaway Island, Georgia - 101408AT metaG (megahit assembly) | ecosystem: Environmental > Aquatic > Marine > Intertidal... | reverse complement strand
CGTTAAGGATCCAGAGCGTTATGGTGTTGTCGAGTTTGATTCCAGTGGAATGGCTTTGAGCATCGAGGAGAAACCTCAAAATCCAAAAAGCAGCTATGCGGTCACCGGCCTATATTTTTATCCCAATGATGTAGTCAAAAAAACCCAAGAGGTTGTCCCATCAGATAGGGGAGAGCTCGAGATTACCTCAATCAATCAAATGTATTTGGATGAGGGACGACTCAATGTTGAGATAATGGGCAGGGGCTATGCCTGGTTAGACACCGGAACACATGAGAGCCTTTTGGAAGCCTCATTATTCATTGAAACCATTGAAAAAAGACAGGGTCTAAAAGTGGCCTGCATTGAGGAAATTGCCTTTGAAGAAGGATTTATCAACAAGGAGCAATTGGTTGATCTTGCTAAACCCCTTGCTAAAAATCAATACGGGAAGTATCTTTTAAATCGATTAGAGGAGTTCAGTTGAATTTTATTCCCCAATCAATTCCTGATGTTCTTTTGATTTATCCAGAAGTTTACTGCGATAGTCGTGGATACTTTATGGAGTCGTTTAGACAAGATCTTTTAAGTGATTTTTTAGGATACCAAGTCAATTTTATTCAAGACAATGAATCTAAATCTTCCAAAGGAGTCTTAAGAGGTCTTCACTATCAATTGCCCCCATCTGCTCAAGCCAAACTCGTGAGAGTCATTGAAGGAAGGGTTTTAGATGTCGCTGTCGATATCCGTCAATCAAGCTCAACTTTTGGCCAATATGTGTGTGCAGAGCTCTCCTCTGATAACCACCATCAACTTTTCATTCCGAAAGGCTTTGCTCATGGTTTTGTAGTGTTAAGCGATAGCGCTATTTTTACCTATAAAGTTGACAGCCACTATTCACCTATAGATGAGAGGGGAATCGCCTATAATGATAAAGATATAGGCATAGATTGGATGCTCAAAAGTTCTGATCTTAAGTTATCCGATAAAGATAAAACACAGCGCGCTCTATCTGAGGTCAAAGATCTCTTTGATTAGATTAAGTTTATGAAGATCTTGGTGACGGGCAAGAGAGGACAACTTGGCAAATCTATTGCTAAGATTGTTTCAAATTCGAGTCATGAGAATGAGTTTACATTTGTTGGAAGAGAAGAGTTTGATTTATCATCTTCAAAGAGTATTTCTGAATACTTTGATACTAAGCCTGATTTTGAGATAATTATAAATTGTGCTGCTTATACTTCGGTAGATAAGGCTGAAGAAGAAAGAGATCTAGCAGAAAAGATTAATCATCTTGCAGTCAAACAAATAGCAGAATTTGCCCATTCTCAAAATGCTAAGCTTATACATATCTCAACGGATTATGTTTTTGACGGTAAGAATGAATCTTTATATCTTGAGACTGATAAGCCGAATCCTATCAATGTTTATGGTAAGACCAAATTTCAAGGGGAAAGAGCAGTCCTAGAAATAATGCCCAATAATGCGATGATTATTAGAACAAGCTGGGTCTATTCAGAGTTTGGAACTAACTTTGTGAAAACCATGTTGAAACTGGGAGGCGAAAAGGATGAAATCAGTGTGGTAAGCGATCAGATAGGTTCTCCCACAAATGCAATTGATTTGGCCTCTGCTATATTAAAAATTACCACTAATAAAAATTTCATAAAGAAAAATTTCCCTACTGAAATTTATCATTTTTCAAATTCAGGAGATGCTAGTTGGCATGACTTTGCAAAAGAAATTTTTAAGTTGACTGGTTTGGATTGTAAATTGAGACCAATTGTTTCTGAGCAATATCCAACACCCGCGAAAAGACCTCGAAATACAACCCTAAATACTGATAAGATAATAAAGAATTTTAATCTGCGAATTCCAGTCTGGCAGAAATCCTTAAAGAAATTGCTAGTAGAGAAACTCAAAGTTAACTTTGGTTAAAATTCTACTCTTTATGATCCATTTTGATATAAATAGATAGTGAATATAGTATTAAAAGTTTTGCTTATAGTGCCAGTTCTATTTGCTATCTATACTACTGATAGTATGGTCCTGGAGCATCATGGCTTCAGACAGTCTCAGACAATGCTACAAACCTTGTACATAGATCACTCAACTAATTTTATAGATTTTATTCTCCCTGTTTTTGGTCCACCATGGATGGTACCAATGGAATACCCACTCTATCAAATAATAATAAACGTGATTTCAAACCATACAACTATAGATCCAGTTTATATAGCGGCTTTAGTATCTATGCTATCACTATATACAGTGGCCTATTTTGTATCAAAGCTTATTGCTGATAGTAAAAAAAAGTATATAGGTATTGTTATTACAAGCCCAGTCCTTCTCTATTATTCAAATAAATATTTAATTGATTTATTTGCTGTGGCCCTATCAATCATTGCATTTGTATATTTTCATAAATCTATAACTAACCAACAAGAAAAAAACAAATGGATAATGTCAATATTTCTTGCGCTAACCGGTCTACAAAAAATAACTGTATTAATTCCTTTAGGCTTTGGAATCCTTACAAATTTGTGGCTGAACAATAAAAATCTTAAAAGCTTCATATCAAAAAAAAATCTTCATTTTCTTTTATTATTGATATTGCCAATCGCTATTGCATTGTCTTGGGTGTATTACAGTGATAATATTAAATTAAATAACTACCTAACTAGTTTTCTTACATCATCAGAAATGAGAGGGGATAACTTTGGAACAGTTTCATACAGATTAAATTTGGCAAATCAGTCAGAGTTCTTCGGCAAGTTGATATTACTTACTGGGATATTTCCGGTAATTGTATTATTATTTTTCAAGATAATAAGAATAAGCTTGGATAACTTATCTGTTAGTCTCTTTGTTATTGGATTATCATCCGCTTTTATATTTTTCAAACTTCATGTGGTCCATGATTATTATTACATAATGTCATCTGTCTATATGATGGCAGGAGCTCTGAGGAGTATTGAGATTAATTCTAAAAACCCAGGAAATATTGTATTAGTTGTTGCCTTTATAAATCTTGTAACAATGCAATTTCTTTATAGTGATAGGTATACTGGAATCGCTCAATCACATATAAATTTTTTAGAGAGTGCTCGCTACATTAATAAAACAACTAATGACTCAGATATAATTTTATCAATGGGTGCAGATTGGGATTCTACTCTGCCCTTATACTCAAATAGAAAGTTTATAATGATTCCTGAATGGAGCAAGCTCAGAGGTGCTCACGAATATGTTGAAGAAATAATCAAAACTATAAATTTAAAAGATATAGGTGCAATCCTCTTGTGTGATTCTCGAATTAACAAAGAACACAAGGCAAAAATGTATAGGTTTATAGAGCGCATTAAGGACAGGGTTGAACGTTTCGGAACATGTAATGTATTTAATAAACCTGATGCTAAAGATATCAATAACTTTTTATCAATTCTCAAATAACCTATGAAGGGACTGAGAATTATTATTAATGACTTTGGTTATGTTGAAGGTGGAGCATCTTCAGTAGCATTGTCACATATTAAATTATTTCAGGATCAAGGACTGGATGTTTTATTTATTTCAGGCTGCTCTATTACCTCAGAGAATTTAAGTTGTGAGCATATTTCATTAAAAAAATTTTCAAAACCAAGGAAGCATACAGCGTCAATCTTAGGATATATATTTAATTACAGATCAAAGAAATTGATATCGTCAATTATTGCTGAAAAAGTTAAAAAATATGATGATATTAAAATATATCTTCATTCATGGACTAAATTTTTGAGTCCAAGCATATTTAGTGCTTTGAAAGTTTTTGAAAAAGGTATCGACATAGTAATCTATTCTCATGATTATTTTTTAGAGTGTCCCAATGGTGGATATTTTAATTATAAAAAGAGTCAAAAGTGCTTATATCGTCCTTTATCTGCTAACTGCATAGTGAGTAATTGCGATAAATCCAACTACCTCAGAAAAATTTTGAGATTGATTAGGAACTATATTCAAAAACATTTTCTTAAGGGTTTGAAATTTCAATTAATATGCGTGTCAGAATTTCAAAGAGAAAGATTGAATGTCATTACTGATATCGCAAGTTCAACAAAGGTTATTCCAAATATTTTTAAAATAAATAAACCATTCGATAAAAATCAATTGACTAATACTTGCGACTTTTTATATGTTGGAAGATTTGACAAAGAAAAGGGTATCTTGGAGTTACTTAATGCTTTGACTTTGTCTAAGACCTCTTGCTATTTCTGTGGAGATGGCCCCCTTTATGACACTATAAAAAATCATGCTAATACAAAATTGAGTGAATCATGGCTTTCTCAAAAAGATGTATATTCACTTATGTCAACTTCTAAAGGTATCATAATTCCCTCTTTGTGGAATGAAGCAGATCCGTTAACAAGTATAGAGTCTGCATCTTTAGGCGTGATAAGAATAGTTTCAATTCATTGCGCTGCTTCTGCCGGAATACAAGATGGTGTAAATGGATATTTAATTGACCCTAGTAATATTTTCTCATTTTCTAAAACACTTCATAAAATTAAAAATTCTTTTGAAAATCAAATTTCTTCTGAAGATGTAATTTCTTCATATGATCGCGAATATAGCTACCGAAAGAAAGTTTCCAAATCGTATGATTGGTAAAAATAAATACTTAAAAAACTTTATAAGAATAATTACCAAGGTTAGGTTAAGTATTGTTCGCGGAATTCTTATACTTCCTTTTCTAAAAAAAGGATCTCAGCTTTGCTTAGTTGGAAAAAATTGTGTATTTCTTAAGCTAAAACACCTTCAATTAGGAAAGTTCTCATATATAGGAGATAATTCTTATTTTGATTGTGATTGTAGCCAGAGTGTAATTTTGGGTAACAGAGTAACTATCAGGGAGGGGGCTTGGATACAATGTAGGAGTGGTTTAAATGAGCCCGCTATTGGTCTAAAAATTGGGGATAAAACTTATATTGGTCCTTATTCTGTTATTGGTCTTGGTGGATATGTTGAGATTGGCTCTAATACGCAAATTGGTGCAAGGTTTACAATAAGTGCAGAATCTCATTTATTCGATAAGGATTCCAGAAGTTATACATCCAATAAGATTGGAAGAATTGGAATCAAAATTGGAAATAATTGCTGGTTAGGAAATAATGTAAATATTCTCGATGGAGTAACAATTGGCGATAATTGTGTGATTGGCGCCAATTCACTGGTAAACAAGCCAATACCACCATTCTCAATAGCCTATGGTGTTCCAGCTAAGTTCTATCCGTTAAATGATTAATCTACTCTTATTCACATTAATTATTTATTTTTTTTCGCCATCAAGTTATCTTTCTGATAATTTTCCAGTAAGAGTTAGTGATTTAGCTTTATTGCTTGGACTTATTCCCTTGACCTATCTGATTGGAAAGAACATAGCAAAAATTAATGTTGGTGTACCAATCATGTTTTACATTTTGTTCTTGTGTTCGATGATTTTATCTTTTGTCATAAATGCATCAGATGCGAACATATTATTTATCTTTAAGATGCTTTCTTATATCTTTTTCTATTTTGTAGGTCAAATACTTTTTATCAACAATTTCAACTTCAATAAGGTTGTTGTCTATTTTCTTGGGATATCTTTAATTACCTTAATAATATATCCAATTGAGGCAAATTCTATCTGGGAAACAGTTGATAGAATTACACTAACTTTTATTGGTCCTTACAATGTGGGACTTGTATTCGCCATGGTCTTTTTTATGGATAAAAACTTCTATTTCAAATTTGTCTCCCTAATATTTGTTCTTTTGAGCGGCAGTAGAACAATGTTAATAGCGACAATCGTCTATGAGTTATTTGAAAGAATAATTTCCAAGTCAAGACTGGCAATTCCGTTATCTTTAATATTTATTTTGGGAGCCATGTCTTTTATAAGTGTTAGTGAAAATAACAGGTTAGTAAATGGTCTGAGTAAAGCCGAAAACACATTTCTCATAGCAATGGATAATTCTATACATAGAAACCCCACTGCTACCAAATTTGATTATGAGAATATCCTATTTCATACTAGGGGAGATAGGATAACTGACCACTCAAAAAATGGAGTAGAAATAGATTTTAGTCTTTATTTAAGGTTTATGACATGGTTTGATGTATTGAGGAATAATCTTCAAAATAATTCCAATTTCTTATTTGGAATGGGTCCAGGATTTTATGAGTCATCAACTGATGGATCCTATGTTCGGATTTTTGGAGAAAACGGCATTCTTGGGTTGTCTTTATATATACTATTTCTCTTGTATTCATATAAATATCTTAAGGTACATGATAAGCAAGGTGTGGTTATTATGTTTGCAGTTTCCGGTCTTATGATAGATACATTTTATTCCTCAATTGGAGTGCCATTTCTACTAATAATTCTGGGATTTGTGGAAAATATCCCACAAAAGAAAGTCAATGAAACCTAAAAGATTTTTTGTCGTTTATTTTGGTTACTTAATTTCATTCATATTTTTACTCTCTCTAATTCTATCAATTAGAAGTAATTATGGGGATTCTGAGAATTTAACAACTTCATTTCAATTCCTGACTGCGATTGGTTTAATTTCAACACTAGATTTAAATTTCTCTAAATTAGTTATTTATTATGAGAATAAATCAAGCTCTTGTGGAAATGTTTTTTTGTCTAGTTTTTTAGTTATATATTTATTTGGAGTGTTTGTATCAACAGCAATATTTTCCACAACGGTTAATGGATTTTTAAATTGGGAAATACATGAGATAGTCCTAGTTATTTTATTTGCAGGTTCCTCTTCAGCATCCAATCTAATTTTTACCAAGGTCGAGATGCAAGATAATTTTAATGTTTCAACATTATTTAGAAACGCATTTACAATTTCTCCATACCTAGTCATATCTCTTGGAGTATTTATTAATATGAGTTTTGTCAATATTCTTATTATTTCAGCAGCCTCACGTTTTGTCATCCTTGCAATCATCTTTCACTTTCTGAAAGCTTATAGATCTTTTTTGAATTATTCGTGCAAAAAAAATAATTTTTTATCCATTATTAGAAATGAAAAATCCGTTATTATGATTGGATTATTCATGCCAATCGTAGTTTATGTAGATCGTTTATTGGCTTCCACATATCTCACATCTACTGAATATTCAGACTATATATTTCTTTCTGAGATTTTATTCAAGATATTAGCTTCTACCGCAGTTGCTTCAATTATATTGGTACCTAGGATTCGTCATGTTATTAGAGACCAAAATCATTATTCTATTGAAGTGAATTCTTACTCAATATTTACTTTTCTTATTTCTATATATGCAGTTTTCTCCATACTATTTCTTCTATTTATAAGTTTGGCGGATTCTCTCTCTTTTTTTAAATCTTTGTCAATAAATTTTGAAGAGTATAAATTTTTATTCTTGTCATATGCAGTTAACATTCTATTGCAAATTTTCTCTATAATTCAATATGTTAAAAAACATACCGTTTTTTTCTCAGTCAGCCTATTGATTAATCTTGCATTCTCACTTTTCGCATATATTATCGTTATAAATTATAATTTAGATTTTACATTCGTAATTCTCTCAGGTTCAATGGCTAACTTGATGTTTAATATTTATTACTTCTTGAGATACTTTAAACTCAGCAAACAAATTACATTCTCGTTCTTTCTTTTTTCTGCTTGCCTAGTATTGTTTATTTCCAAGATGCTCTATATCTCCTATTTTGTATCTATAATTTCCATACTTTACTTCATTTGGGTCCTGGTCATGGATTACTCCAAAGTAAAAAAATTTGTTGGTGAAATTTTTTAATCAGTATGAATTTTCTTTCCTTGCTTAGTTTCATTATTTCTAGTAAGTTTAAATTTTTACTTTTATTTTTCATACTCTTTAGCTTTTCTTACTTCTTTATTCAGGATTTTGACTATAAGAGAGAAAGAGTAGGAATTAATTATGATTATAATTTGATTTTGCCTAATCACTATTTCACTTGTAAGGATAGGCCTTCTAAGTTTAAAGTATTGCCCTGTAAAGAAAGATACCTTTTAAACAAATACCCTCTTCTAGATGATTTCACAGCTCTATTAAAAAAAGAAAGCTTCAAAGAGGAATATTTACATAATATCAAACTTAACAATTTGAGCCCAATGTTATCCGTTTTTTTAGTTGCAAAAAATTTGCCGGGCCATATAGTTTCCTTGATTGTGAAAACTGATGATAAGTTGCTAGCATCTAAATACCAAAAAGTTTTTTTGGATACGCTTAAGGAGAATTTCTATTTTATTATTAATGAAAATTTATCCAAGATCAATAAATTATACAAAGATGACAAGTGTAAATATTTTTTGATTCAAGATGCAAAAGCAAACGATTTTGATCATCCTTATTTTTCAAATGAAATTATCTCGTCAAACTTAATAAAAAATATAAAAGAATCAAATTTCGCAGATATATGTAATGAGTGCAGAGTTGATAATTATTATGAAAAGTTTTCTGCTGATCTTACCTTTAAATCTAGTACTCATGATTTTTATTTAATGCCAATAGCGGCAGTCATTTTTCTTTCTCTTCTCTTCTCTTCATTATTAACTCTTTTTATTGCATTTTCCATTTTTCTTCTGAGGGGAATAAAGTGAAGTATGCATATAGAATTTCCGCGCTAGCTAATAAGATTTTTTCTTTTTTTAAAGTTTCTTTTGTCTCTATATTTCATGAAAAGGATTTCAATCATTCCAGTATTCCATGTGATTGGAGCATTCTTCCATTTAATAGAATTTCAGTTGTTATTTTCTATTTTAAAAAGTTTTCAAGGCCGGTTGCATATTTAGAAATTGGTTGTTTTAACGATGAATTATTTAAGTGTCTTCCTTTAGGAAAAAAAATTGGCGTTGATCCTATTTCAGGCGGTACATTCCGCAACACTTCTGATTTTTTCTTTAAGAATAATACATCAAACTTTGACCTTGTTTTTATTGATGGTCTCCATCATTATGATCAGGTGTGGAGAGATATTACTAACTCTCTATCATGTTTATCTGAAGATGGTTTTATTTTAATACATGATGTACTTCCGAGAAGTTTTGCAGAGCAAAAAATACCAAGACTTGCCTCGGAATGGACTGGAGATTGCTGGAAAGTTCTTTTCGATATTTATGACAATCCACTTTTAGACCTATCCATAGTTTCTGTTGATCATGGTGTTGCTGTTGTATCATTTTCTTCTTCTGATAAAAATGTATCTCTTTCTATGTCCTACAAGGATGTCTCGTTCGATTTCTTTTTGTCAAATATTATGTCTATAGATATTGTTGACCCTTATAGATTATTTGATTAGCTTATGAATATTTTGTTTGATGGTAGGCCAATAAGGCACCCTCATACGGGTGTAGCAACATATTGTTCAGAATTTATCTTGCACTCTTTTGACACTAAAAACTTTAATTTAACTCCTTACTTTCAGTCATACAAAAATTCAAATTCTGTTGCTGAAGAATTTATTACCACCTCTAAAATTCTAAAATTTTATAAGCAGTCTTTTTTTCCTCGTAAAGTAGAGAATTTATTTCAAGAATTTACAAATCTAAGGCCCTTTTCCTCGTTCTTCAATCATTCTGACTTTGATATTATTCATGAAACCTATTTTGCCAAACTAAATAAGTTAGACAACAAGTCTAAGCTTGTATGCACTATTCATGATTTAATTCCTCTAGAATTTCCTCATTTTTTTAATCGCACTAACTCTTTTTTTTCTAAAGGTAATCTGAAAAGACAAATTCTAAAATCAGATGCTGTTATTACTGTTTCTGAATATACTAAGAAGGTTATTCTTAATTCGTTTAATGTTCCTGAAGAAAAGATATTTGTTATCCCAATTGGAGTTAGTAGCTCAGTATTTAGTCCTGTTCCTAAAAAAAATTCTTATAACTTAGTTGATTATTTCGTAACTGTTGGAAATATAGAACCAAGAAAGAATCACTTAACTGCTGCTAAAGCAATTGCTAAACTAAATGATTATTACAAATCTAATTTTAAGTATGTGGTAATAGGGCGAAAGTTGTTTAATTCTGAGTCTATTATCAATAAAATGCGAAAATTATTGGGCGATAATTTGGTAATTACGGACTTTTTACCAATATCAGATAGAAACTATCTTATTTCTAATTCTTTAGCCCATATATTCCCCTCTTCATATGAGGGCTTTGGGATTCCGGCTCTTGAGGCATACCATCTAAAGTCATTGACTCTTTTAGCAAAAAACTCCTCATTGGTTGAGCTCGCTGTTGATCCATGGCAATTATTTGAAACTTTCTCATCTGATAATTTGTTTTCGAAGTTAAGTTCTATAGTCGATAAAAAAGCACCCTCAGATTTAATCTTTAAACAACAAGAATTTTCAAACATTTATCGATGGGAAAATAACATAAACAAAACATTTGAGGTATACTCAAGCGTGCTTTAAGTTTGTTTATGACATCAAAAAAAATAATACTGCCTGGAGGCGCTGGTTTAGTTGGTCAAAATTTAATAGCGCAGCTTAAATTTTGTGGATACTCTAATATAGTTGTTATAGATAAACACCTTGATAATTTGGAGATATTAAGACAGGCCCATCCGGATATTTCCTGCATATATGCTGATCTAGCGGAATCTAGCAATTGGAATAACCACTTTGAAAATGCCGATGTTGTTGTTATGCTTCAAGCACAGATTGGCGGTAATGATCTCGAACAGTTTATTCGCAATAATGTTGATTCAACAAATAATATTATCGAGGCTATTAAAGCATACAATGTTCCTCAGTTGATTCATATAAGTTCCTCTGTAGTTGAATCTGTTGCAAATGATTTCTACACTGATACCAAGAAAGAGCAAGAAAAATTAGTTCTAGATAGTGGCATTAATTGTCCAATTTTGAGACCAACATTAATGTACGGTTGGTTTGACAGAAAGCATCTTGGTTGGCTTAGTCGTTTCATGCAAAAGGTACCTTTATTCCCGATTCCTGGGCATGGTCGTTACATGAGACAACCTCTGTATGCGCGTGATTTTTGCGATATTATTATCAGTTGTATTGAAACTCCATCAATCACTGGATCATTTAATATCTCGGGGCATGAGAAAGTTGATTACATTGATATGATTCGTGAAATTAAATATTCAATAAAATCTAAGTCTCTTATTATAAAAATTCCCTTCTCAATGTTTTATTTTCTTTTGTGGTTATGGGCTGTTTTTGATAAAGATCCACCTTTTACTACTCAACAACTTGTAGCTCTTTGCGCTGATGACGAATTTGAGGTTATAGATTGGCCTTCGATTTTCAAGGTAAGGTCGACACCTTTTCAGGTTGCCATTAATGAAACATTTAATCACCCTATATATAGTAAGATAACTTTGAAGTTTTAGTATGAAAGATAAGATTGCTGTATTAGGTGCAGGACCAATGGGGTTAGCGGTTGCTTATCAGTTAACTTTGGATGGTTATGAACCAATTATTTATGAAGCAGATGATAGGGTTGGCGGAATGACCGCGACATTTGATTTTAATGGGTTAGAAATTGAACGTTATTATCATTTTCACTGCACCTCTGATATGGATTTTCTTCAAATACTTGAAGAATTGGGAATTCAAGACAAAATTTGCTGGACAGAAACAAAAATGGGTTACTGGTTTCAGGGTCGTCTGCAACCATGGGGCAATCCCATTGCATTGCTAAAATTTAAAGGTCTAAGCTTCACTGCAAAGATTAGATATGGTCTACATGCGTTCATATCAACAAAACTTAACAATTGGAGACCGCTTGATGGTGCTGAGGCAAGTGGCTGGATTAAAAAATGGGTAGGCAATGAGGCATGGGAAGTATTATGGCGCCGTCTTTTTGATTACAAATTTTACAATTATGCAAATGATTTATCTGCCGCATGGATTTGGAGTCGCATACGCCGTATTGGTCGATCACGTTATAGTCTTTTTAGGGAAAAACTTGGTTATCTTAAAGGCGGTTCTGCTACTTTATTGGATTCTCTAGTATCTGTTATTGAAAAAAGGGGCGGACATATCAATCTTCAATCCCCAGTTGAAAGGGTGATTATTGAAGATGGGCGAGTAAAGGGAGTTCAAGTTAAAGGGGGTTTTTATGAATTTAGTAAAGTCATAAGTACAGTTCCATTGCCATATGTCTCAAAAATCATCCCCGACCTTCCTATAAATATTTTAAATCAATTTTCATCAATCAAGAATATCGCTGTTGTATGTGTGATAGCTAAATTAAGAAAATCTGTATCTGAGAATTTTTGGCTTAACACAAACGATCCAGAAATGGATATTCCAGGCCTTGTAGAATATTCAAACCTTCGTCCTTTGGATAGTCATGTTGTCTATATTCCTTTTTATGTTCCTGGTGAGCACCCTCTATTTTCTGAATCTGATGATTCCTTTATTAATAAAACAAAACGATATCTTTCAAAAATAAATCCAGGGCTTAATGAAGGAGACTTTATTGACATCAGAGTAAGTCGTTATCGATATGCGCAACCAATCTGTGGTCCTAATTTCTTAAATACTATTCCAGATTTAGATCTTCCTGTTAGAGGTTTATGGGTGGCTGATACTTCCTATTATTATCCTGAAGATAGAGGCATTTCAGAAAGCATTGGTTTTGGAAGGGGTCTTGCTAAGAAAGCAACTACTATAAATTTAAATGATGCTTGATGCACAATTTATTAAGTTTCTTTTTGCTGGTGGTGTAGCTGCAGCTGGAAATTTTGGCTCTCGTTTTTTTTTTAGTAGATATCTAGATTATGAGTATGCTATTGTAATTGCCTACTTTGTAGGTATGACAATTGCTTTTATTTTGATGAAAGAGCGCGTATTTTTTAACTCTAGTAAACATTTATTAAGTCAGATTTTAAGGTTCAGTCTAGTCAATGTATTAGCAATTATACAAACTCTCATGGTTAGTCTGTTTTTAGCATATTGGCTTCTTCCAAAATTAGGCATTTCAGCAAATGTTGAGGGAATTGCTCATTTTTTTGGCGTGTTAGTTCCAGTCATTACAAGTTTCTTTGCTCATAAGCACTATACTTTTAGATGATATTTCTTTATATACGGCCATAAAAAAATGATATTTAATCTTATTAAACTCGCTAGACCATATCAATATGCTAAAAACATAATTATCTTTGCGCCACTTTTTTTTAGTGGAATGATTCTAAATGAAGAGAAGCTGTTGTCTGTTTTCTTTGCTTTTATCTTCTTCTCATTAGCTGCAAGCTCAGTTTATATCCTCAATGACTTGATGGATGTGAATGAAGATAGGCAACATCCAAAGAAAAAAAATCGACCCATTGCAAGCGGAAAGGTTGGAAAAATGGTTGCCATCTATACAATGATTATTTTATTAAGTATATCGATATTTGGTGCTGTTGTAATGTCTCATTTGCTAGCAATGTTTTTAGTATTTTATATAGTTATGAATATTCTTTACTCGATTTGGCTTAAACACATACCTATATTAGATGTTTCAATAATAGGAGTTGGTTTTGTATTAAGGATATTTGCTGGGACAGCAGTTATTCAATCAGAAACGTCTATGTGGATTGTTGTAATGACGTTTTTATTGGCTTTATTTTTGGCATTTGCTAAGCGGCGCGATGATGTGCTTTTATCTTACGATGCTAAAAATGTCAGAAAAAATATTATTGGTTATAATTTAGAGTTTATTAATACCGCCATGGCGATTATGGCGAGTGTTATTATAGTCGCATATATTTCATACTCTGTTTCAGAAGAAGTTATCAAACGCTTAAATACTGAATATTTATATTTGACTGTTTTTTTTGTGATAATTGGTATCTTTCGGTATCTCCAAATTACCTTTATCGAAGAAAAATCGGGTTCTCCCACAAAGATTTTTTACGAGGATTTATTTATTCAGTTAACAATCATTTTTTGGATTACTGCATTTGGGTTGATAATCTATTAAAATTAAATCTGTACTTTTTAATGGGATTATCTTCCACCTGGAAATATGATAGTGAAGAATATGCAAGGATGGGGTTGTTATCCTAAAATCGACTCCCAATCTGTTCAGTTTAACAACCTTAAGAGTTTCTCAAGTAATTCTTTGCCCTTTATTCCTTCCGGCAATTTAAGAAGTTATGGAGATGCAGCTCTGGAATCATTTCATTTATCAATGTTGCCAAATAATCGTTTCATTTCTTTTGATTATAACAGTGGTTTGTTGACTTGTGAGTCTGGTGTATTGCTCTCAGAAATTATCGATATATTTGTTCCACAAGGATGGTTCTTATCTGTGTCACCTGGTACAAAAGAAATAACCGTTGGAGGGGCTATTGCATCCGATGTTCATGGTAAAAATCATCACATTGCAGGATGTTTCAGTGAATCTATTGACTCATTTGAATTAATAGTTCCTGGAAATGCTATGTATACTTGTTCTAGACTTGAAAATGAAGATTTATTTCATGCTACATGTGGAGGGATGGGACTAACAGGCATTATTACTAAAGTTTCATTTTACTTAAAGCGTGTAAGTTCTAAATGGATTAATCAAATTACGGTAAAAACTAACAACTTACAAGAGACTTTTCATGCCTTTGAGCATTACAAATCATCCACATACTCTGTTGCTTGGATAGACTGTATGGCAAAGTCTACAAGTGTTGGTCGTTCACTGATTAATCTTGGAGAGTTTAGTAAGGACGGTGATTTATCATACACAAAGAATAATACAATAAATATTCCTTTTAATTTTCCATCTATCACACTTAACAAGCTCTCTGTAAAGGCATTTAATACCCTATATTACTCAAAAGCAAAACAAGGTGTTTCAACTCAGAAGGTTGGAATCAATAATTTCTTTTACCCCTTAGATTCAATAAGTCATTGGAATCGTATCTATGGCAAAAATGGATTCATACAATTTCAATTTATCTTGCCACTCTCAGCAAGTTTTGAAGGTTTGAGCGCTATTCTTAATGAAATTTCAAGATCTGGTATGGGTAGCTTTTTAGCAGTTTTAAAGCTTTATGGGTCTGAAAATAAAAATTGGCTTTCATTTCCCCTAGAAGGCTATAGTCTAGCATTGGACTTTAAAATACAGACAGGTCTCAAAAAATTTATTCATAGATTGACGGAAATTGTTATAGAGCTAGGTGGAAGAGTTTATTTGGCTAAAGATGCGTTGCTTACTCACGATCAATTTGATAGGTCTTATCCAAGAGCGGATGATTTTAGGCGCTTAAGAAGTGATATGGGATTAGATGCCCAGATTCAATCACTTTTGTCTAAGAGGCTTGGTATATGAATAATGGAAATTGGCTACTAGTTTTAGGCGCAAACAGTGATATAGCTTTAGCTATTTCAAAGCGATATGCAAAAGAAGGATTTAACATCTATTTGGCTTCAAGAGATATCCATGCTTGCGAGAGAAATGCATGCGACATCCGCATTCGTTATAAAGTTAAGGTTAAATCATTATTTTTTGATGCATGTGATTATTCATCACATCAATTATTTTACTCTGAACTTAAGTCAAAACCTTTAGGCGTGGTTCTGGCATTTGGAGTAATGAATGAACAACAGCAAGCTCAAACTAGCTTTGTCTTGGCGAAAGATATGATTGATACAAACTATTCTGGATCTGTCAGTATTTGTGAAGAAATCGCTAAAGACTTTGAAAAACGTAAAGACGGTTTTATAGTTGGAATTAGTTCGGTTGCCGGTGATCGAGGAAGAATGTCAAATTATCTTTATGGATCTTCTAAGGCTGCATTTAGTTCATACTTATCTGGGCTTGCGCATCGATTAAGTAAGTTTAATGTATTGGTCTTAATAGTTAAGCCCGGCTTTGTAGAAACAAAGATGACACATCAACTTGATCTTCCATCTTATTTGACAGCAAAACCTAAACAGGTTGCAAATTCAGTCTATAAAGGAGTTCTTAAAAAGAAAAGTATTATTTATATTCTTCCGATATGGCGTTTAATCATGTGGATAATAAAAAATATCCCATCGTTTTTATTACATAAAACCAACCTGTAGGAGTGGGTAAATCAATCGCTTTTTTTGATTTTGATGGAACACTGACATCGAGAGATAGCTTCGCAGATTTTTTGCTTTATTCGTTTGGATATTGGAAGTTAATAATTGCCGCTTTTATTTTGTCTCCAATTCTTATTAGGTACGTTACTGGTTTTATTGACAACAGCAAAGCTAAGGAACTTTTATATCATTATTTTTTCTTAGGTCTTTCGGATACCCAGTTAAAAGATTTAGGTGAAGATTATGTTGCAAATCGTCTTAGCAAAATAATTCGACCATTAGGGATGCAGCAAGTTCGTTGGCATCTTTCAGAGGGCCATATGGTTGTAATTGTAACAGCTTCTTCTGAATACTGGGTTCAACCATGGGCCCATAAAAATGGCTTGTGTTGCATAGCAACAAAATTAGATAAAAGACATGGCATTCTAACTGGATATTATGCAGGTCTAAATTGTCATGGTGAAGAGAAGGTTAGTCGAATAAAATCTGAATATGATTTAAAAAATTTCGAGAAAATTTATGCCTATGGAGATACTCCTGGAGATTTACCGATGCTAAGTATTGCACACATAAAAAATTATAAACCATTCGTTGTGCCTTAAGATGAAAGACATAGCAGTCTTAATGCCAATTTATAATGGAGAAAAGTTTTTAGCAGAACAAATCAATTCTATTTTTTCACAGAAAGATGTCAAAATTGACTTGTACATTTCTGACGATGGCTCTACTGACAATTCATTACAAGTTTTAAGTGAATTTGAAGATAAAATTAACTTGGTTCCCAGGAAAAACGCTATTGGTTCAGCTGGACTTAGTTTTTTACAGTTAATCTATGATGTTGATTTTTCGATATATGAGTATGTCGCATTTTCAGATCAAGATGATATTTGGTTGTCAGGAAAACTTAAGCGGGCACTTGAAGTTCTCAAAGGGCATTCGGCGTTTGGTTATTCAGCAAATGACATTGCCTTTTGGCCAGATGGAAGATATGTCAACTCAAAAAAGTCATTAGCTCAAAGAAAATATGACCATTATTTCGAGTCAATTGGGCGAGGCTGTTCTTATGTTGTAAGTTCATTCGCTCTTCAATGCTTCAAAGATGAAGTGCTGTCTAATGGAATTCCACAAATAAGCCATGTAATGCATGACTGGCTTATTTACGCATATTTTCGCGAGAGAAATATGAAGTGGGTTGCTGATGATTATGTAGCACTTTGGTATCGACAGCACTTTGATAATGAATTAGGTGTTAATCATGGGTTAAGAGCAATCAGAAAACGTTTGAATCTAATTCGCAATGGCTGGTATAGGAAGGAAATAAGCAATATTTTTGATTTAGTAAATCCATCTCACAATGTCAACGAAGTACTTAGCAGGAAATGGATCTTAAGAAATTTTAATGAAATAAGAAGATCATCCTCCCATCGTTTTTTTTTAGTTTTATACTCATTGTTTTTTAAACTTTAGGTGTTGTATGGTTGATAAGAGTAATTATATTAATATGTTAATTTGCAGATGAATCTCTGAAAATTCTAACAATAGTCAGAAGAATGATTTTAATATCCAAGCTAATTGACCATGTTGAGATATATTGCAAATCATATTCAATACGAGATTTTAAACAGGTGTCACCTCGAAAACCATTTACTTGAGCAAGTCCAGTAATGCCAGCCTTGATCATGTGTTTTTGCATATATCTTGGAATTTTATTCTTAAATTCTTTAACAAATACATCACGCTCAGGTCGAGGTCCAACAATCGACATATCGCCTTTAAGAACATTGATAAACTGAGGAAGTTCATCTAGACTAGTTTTTCTTATGAACTTACCAAAATTAGTATTGATTTTTTTGTCTGAATTCCCCCAAACTACTTGATATTTATCGGTATTAATCGGCATCGAGCGAAACTTCAGCATTTTGAAAGGGCGATTTGATTCCGTGATACGTGTTTGCTTATAAAAAATTGGACCTGGTGAGGTAAGTTTTACTCCGATAGCTATGAGAAGCATTATGGGACTGATAATTAATAAAATGATGACTGATAAAAAGATATCTTCAATACGCTTTATGATAAGGTTGGTATAGGATGAAAGTGGAGTGTCATAAACACTGATTACGGGTATACCTTGGTAAACTTCAATTTCTGAGTGCATCAAATTAAAACTGAAAAAATCTGGCACATACTTAACAATAAGTGTTGAGTCTGTGAGGGTGTTAAAGATATCTTTAACAAGATCCTCGGCACTTTTTGGAAGACATATATAGACTTCACTAACCTTGAATTTGGTAGCATAGTATAAAGCATCACTGATGGGACCTACAACTGGTTTGTTTTCTTGTTGTGTGTTATGCTTGGCTATATCATCATCCAAGAATCCAATCACATTAAACCCCATCCAGGGATGGGCAATAAAGTTCTTGGCAAGTTGAGCGCCAACATGCCCTGCACCTATTATGAGGACATTTCTTTGACCAATTCCTTGTTTGCGCAATTTTGACAGAGTTGAACGTATTATAATGCGATAAGTCATAAGCAATGAGGGCGTTATAAATAACCATAAAATCCAGACCTCTCTGCTAAACGAATCTGAGATTTTGATTACGAAAGCCAAACTCACAACTAATAACCAAGATAGGATCCAACTCGAGACAATCTTGCGGAAGCTGGCGAATATCGAACGTCCACGCCACTCTGTGTATGTACCATTCATCTGTGCAATAGTGGTGATGGCCAGACCAGATATGAGCCCTGCGATAATATAACGATCATGAGTAACCGAGTGTTTTAAGATAGACAGTTCTATCATTACAATTACTGGTATTGTAAGATCAAGTAAACGATGCAACCACAGGAATAATGAGTCTTGTTTTGATTTAATTTGAGACAATTTCTTGAGAGAGTTACATCTAAAAATTTACTCTATTATAACCGTCTAAAGAAATATGGGTTAAAATGGAACGTATATATAATTTTATTGAAGATAGAAATTGTAATTCTTTCTATACTCAGCTTTAGGACATGATTTCTATCAATGATTGCTTTCAAAAGTCTTTTACTTTTTTAAATTTACACTTCTCTTGAATTTGAAAGATAGATATAAGTTTCTATTAAGTAAAAAAATATCGTAAATGTATAGAAAGATAAACCTTGAAATCAGAAACTATTGCTTCCTAGCTTTAGGTTTTCTAATGCCATTTTCAGCGGCTTCGATATCCATACTTATGATCCTTTTAATTCTCTTGACCCTGTTAGATAGATCAAATTTTCAAAAAATTTATACCAACCTCAAAATGCCTTTATTTCAGTCATTCGGTTTATTTTTTATATTGCATATGGTTGGGTTTTTTTGGCTTGAAGTGGAGTCAATTAATTGGCACAAGTCTTGGATGGTCTGGATGATTCCAATTCTTGCAGCCTCGGTTGATAAAAGAATAGCAAGAAGGGGAGTGTATGCCTATGTGGTAGGAATGATGTTCGCCGAGTTATATGTTTACTATAATATATTTAGCATTTGGGACGAGTATTTTAAAGGCATATATGGCGATTTCCTATTACCTATTAGTCATGTTGCTTATAACCCATTCTTGGCTGTCT
>Ga0181572_10001083_pt1 | contig 19811 bp, 9 predicted proteins | sample 101ome_26_FD_133004 | JGI IMG/M metagenome (GOLD analysis project Ga0181572, IMG submission 133004) | Coastal salt marsh microbial communities from the Groves Creek Marsh, Skidaway Island, Georgia - 101408AT metaG (megahit assembly) | ecosystem: Environmental > Aquatic > Marine > Intertidal zone... | reverse complement strand
TTCGCCCGGTCGAGGTCCGTCAGCGGCAGCCTCGCGGCGGCGGGGACCCCGCGCAGGTCCGACGCGCGAACCCCGAGCCACTTGATGTCGAGCGCGTACCTCCCGCCCTCGAGCGCGACGTTGGCGCCCCGCCCGCGCGCGCCTCCCCGGAACGCGCGGAGGATGAGTAGGCCGCTCGGGTTCCAGTCCACGAGCGCGAGGAACGGCACGCGCGGGTACTTCTTCTGCACGGCGTGGAGGAACACGCGCGTGGCGAGGTCCGGGAAGCCCTTGGCGGTGACGAGGGCGAGCGGGAGTCGGTCCCAGACGCGTTCCTGGACGAGCTTGGCGAACACCGAGTCCTTCTCGACGACGAGGACGTACCTGAACTCGCCGCGGACGTCGAACACCGCCGGGTCGTCGCTGAGCATCGCGGCGACGTCGCCGGGGATGTCGTAGTGCCCGGCCCCGGGGGCGGCGCAGTCGCGCCAGGTCCCAGCCGGGGTGAGGACGCGCGCCGCGCCGGCGAGCTGGCCGCGGCCCGCGGCGACGACGCCCATGGCGCGGCGAGAGCACCGCAGCGCGCCGACGCAGTCGCGGGCGAGGCACGCGTTCACGACCGCGGGGGTGGGGAACAGGGACTGGTCCGCGGTGGCGAGGAGGTAGTACAGCCCGCGCTGCGTCACCAGGCGGTCCTCGCGGAGGTGCGAGTGGATGGCGTTCAGCATCGTCCACACGCGCGCGTACGCGAGCGGGCGGCGGGGGTCGGAGAGGCGGAGGGGGAGAAAGGTGCCGCGAACGCGAGCGGCCGAGGGGGGCTCGGGGGAGTCCGCGGGCGCGTCGCGCGCGACGCCCGCGTCCGCGAAAAGCGCGCCGCCCGCGGGGCGGACGGAGGGGAGGACGAACTCGAGCGCGGAGGCGGGGATCGGGGCGTCGGGGTCGAAGCGAGACGCGCCGCCGGGGTCGACGTCGGTGGGCGGGAGAAACCCTAAAACACCCGCCAGGTGGGAAACCGCGAGCGCCTCGATACGGCGGCACGTCTCCGCGGCGTCGAGCGACGCGTCCGCGAAGTCGACGAGGTCGGCCTCGCACAGGTCGGCCTCGGGGGGGGGGGCGTCCGCGGCGGCGCCGTCGAAATCGTCCGACCACGCGTGCGCGCCCGAGGTGGGGTCCATGGCGCGCGCGCCAAGGACTGTCCGTCACAAGCCGCGCCGTTTTCGGTGGTGAAAAAAGGAAGTCACACGAACGTCGGAACGTCACGAAGGGTGCAAGGGCACATTCATACCGACTACGAACGTGACGCTGCAAACATCGATGAGAGTTTTCGCTGCGCGCAGCGTCACGTCTCGCCCGAGGCACCCTTCGTGTACCGAGCGGAGCGGCGTGTGACGGACAGTGAGACGCTCGGGGAAAAATCGTCGTTGTTTTTTGAGCGCCGATACGCGAGCTCGGCACCCCCCCCGCTCGGATGTGCCGATATCGTCGTCGCGTCCGAGACGTTCGCGCGGATCATCATCATGTGTGATTCGATTGTCGTTTTTTTTTCACCCACAGTTCTACTGGTGCGTCGCGGGCGTCAGGAGGGCGAGCAACCACCACTTCCCCCGACGCCTCGCGCTCGAAAAATAATATCTCCGTCGTCGTCCCGCTCTCCCTCACCTCGCCTCGATCAGTACCCGCCCTGGTAGCTCTGCTGCGGGTACCCCCTGGGCGGGTACCCCCCCGGCGGGCCCTGCGGCGGGTATCCCCCCATGGGCGGCGGCGGCTGGTGCGGCGGGTAGCCCCCCATGGGCGGCGGCGGCTGGTGCGGCGGGTAGCCTCCCCCGTGCATCGGCGGCCCCCCCGCGTACGCGCGCACGGGCGGCGCCCCGCCCCACCCCCCGCCCGGCGGCGGCGCGCCGAATCCCCCCGGCGGGTACGCCGGCGCGGGCGGCTGCATGGGCGGGTACGCGCTTCTCTGCGGCGGGTAGGGAGCGCTCTGCGGCGGGTACGCGGGCGCTCTCTGCGGCGGCTCGTCGCGCTCCGCGGGTTGGGTTTCGCGCTTGGGCGTCGGGTTCACCTTGAAGTGGGAGAGGAGGCGCTCGACGGTGGGGAAGCTCATCTTCCTGAACCTGAACCCCTCGGGCCTGAGCGCGATGTACTCGTGGTGGACGTTCCCCGAGCGGCTGAGGATGGCGGAGAGGCAGAACATCTTGATGTGTTCGCGCGAGAGCGAGAGCGCGTACGGCCTGGTGTCCGGGTGCCTCGCCATCTCCGACTTGAGCCTCTGGTCCACCTCCTTCTTGTCGCCCTTGCGGAACTTGCGGTGCCTGGTGATGTCCTTGAGGAACCCCACGATGGGTTCCACGAACCGCGCGTACACCTCGTCCAAGTCTTCGTACTCCACCCCCTCCACCGTGAGCGGCGACCCGAGCGCGAGGTTGGCGGTGTGCCCCACCCCGGGCTTGGCGCCCTCCTTGATGTCGTAGTGGCCGTAAATCCCCGGGCCGTACTTCATCGTGAGCGAGACGTTCGTGACGCCCTGGGTGCTGGGCCTGATGATGACGTCGCCGACCTCGCCGGACTCGAGCTTCATCTGCGCGTCGAGCGGCGAGACGTTCTGGAACAGCGGGTGGTCGATCTTGCGCGCGATGAAGTTCGCCTTGCCGATTTTCTTCCTCCTCGGTTTCGGCTTGGGGCGCTCGCCCTCGAGCTCCTCGAGGTGGTAGTAGGGCGTGCCCTGCCACAGGTACGTCTCGTACTCGAGCGTCTTCGCGGCGCTGAGCTCGGAGGAGCGGCAGCACAGCGTCACCTCCGCGGAGTCGTAGTCCACGCCCCCGGGCACGACGCGCGCGGCGACCACCTGGCCGACGGCCACCTTGTGCTCCAGGCGCGCCACCTCGTTATCGCTGAGCATGTCCTTGGCGATCTTACCCATGATCCCGGACTCGAGCTGGACGACGACGTGCCCCTCGCTCGTCGTCCCGTCCACCTCGTCGCGCCTCGGCGGGACGAGCTTCTTCACCGTCGCGCTGACGATTTTCCCGGGGCACAGCGACGATTTGGTCTCCCCGAAGAGGAGGTAAAACTCCGCCTCGGAGTTGAGCTCCCTCCACTCCACGCGAATCTCGCCGTACGGCTCGCGGAGCTCCATCCTGAGCTCGCGCAGCGTCTGCAACAGCCACCCGCGGTTCTGGTCCTTCAGGTACTCCGCGTACGCCGTGAGGTTGAGCTCCGCGAGCTTATCCCAGTTCTCGCGGTCCATCGCGCGCTCGAGCGTCTTGCGCTGCACCGACGGCGTCGCGTCGCGGAGCTGCTCGTAGTCGTAATCCAGCGCGTTCGCCACGACCTCCCCCACCTGCTCGTACTGGTCCGGGTGGATCCGCGTCGCGTCCAGGGCGTCGTCGTCCACGACCTTGAGGCCCGTCGCGGCGTTGCGAAACACGATCGGGCCCAGCACGTCGAGCTCCGCGAGGAGTTCCCCGCGGGACTCGAGCGCGCCGCCGTCGCCCGACCGCACGGCGGACACGAGCGCCCCGGATTTCCTCGGCCCGAGGCCGGCGATGAAGTTCAGCGCGTGCTGCATCCAGGGGTGCGCGACGGCGGCGTTGACGTCCACGCCGCACTGGTTGATGATATCGCCGAGGCCGCGCTGGAACACGTCGAGCTTCTCCTCCTCCGTGAGCGCGTCCTGCAGCGGCGAGAGCGCGAGGCTCTTCGCCTCCCCGCCGGAGACGAGCGCGGCGACGACGGCGGGCGGGTCGCGGAGGTACCGCCCGAGCGCCACGGCGTGCCGCACCTGCTTGGGGTGCTCGTGGAACTCGTTGCGGATCGCCGCGCAGTTCCCCGCGAGCGCGGGCACGGTGTCGTCCGCGAAGACGACCTTGATGGTGTCCACCTCCTCGGGGATGGCGCGCGCGTGGTCCTCCACGATCCGGCCCACGACCATGCTCACGGCGTCGCGGAGAATCCTGGCGCTTCGGCCGACGCCCGGGCTCGCCGCCACCACGCACACGTGCGGGCGGTGCTCAATCATGAAATGGAGCAAGCGGTCGAGGTCGGCCTGTTGCCTGGCGAGGCCCGCGCCGCCGCCGGGGCCGCCGGTGCGGATGGCGATGTTCGGGCACGCGAGGAAGTCCACGAGCTCGCCCGAGGCGTCCAGCATCGCGAACGTCGTCGGGGGGTCCCCGGGCCCCACACCGCGGCCAACACGCGGACGTCGACGTCGTCGGCGTATTCCTTGTCCTCCCCGCGGCCTTCCTCCCGGTGGCTCTCCCCGAGCCTCGGGCGCCAGGGCGCGGACGAGATGCGGTCCCAGAGCGCCGCGCCGCAGTCGAGCTTGACGCTCGCCACCGCCTCGCGCTCGAGCGCGATGGACGCCTCGCGCACGAGCGACTTGACGAGGAGCTTGCGCACGCCCTCGTCGAGCGCGCGCTTGCGCAGCGCGTTCCACGCCTCCGCCGTCGGGTCGATGGCCTCGAGGCAGTACGCGCTCTCCATCTCCGCCATCGCGCGGTCGAGTTGGCGCGGGCCCAGCGCGATCCTCAGCGAGATCAGACCCTCGCGGTACGCCTTGAGGACCATCGCGAATTCGCTCCCCTGGAACGCCTTCATCGGCTTCTCCTGCAGCCGCTTGATCCCCGCGAGCGGGTGGAACGGGTCCACCGTCTCCGTCCCGAGCGGCGTCGGCTGCGTCCACACGCACGCGCCGTCGCGCACGATGTCGCGGAGCCACCGCCTCACCCCGGGCTCCGCGCTGAGCTCAGCCGCGGCGACGTGCACCAGCCCCTTGAGCACCGCGGCGGCGTCCTCGTACCCGGAGTCCCCTCCCGCGTACACCGCCGCGGCTTCCTCGGGGAGCATGTCCGGCACGGTCTCGTCCGCGCCCGCGGCGGCGCCGTACGCGTTGAGCGCCACGGCGAGGCGCTCGGGCGTCGCGCCGTACAGCGGCAGGAGGTCGCGCAGGCCCTTGCGCACGTGGTGTGCGTACTGCGTGCGGTTCAGGGGGCGGAGCTGCGCGCGCTCGCCGGTCTTGCCCCGCTGGGCGGCTTGGCGCTCGGCGAGCGCGAAGAGCTGGTCGTCGAATCGCAGCGTGAGCTTCGCCTCGACGTCGTCGAGGAGCTCCTCCGAGTCCGCGTCGTCGCACTTGTTCGAGAGCTCGGCAAGGACGCCCAGGTCCGGGTGGTCCTCGCGCTCCGTCTCCGCGACGTGCCGCGTCACGGCGTCGATCTTCTTGCCCATCTCGCGCTTCCGGATCGCCATCCGCGCGTACCGCCGGTCCCACTCCATCACCTCGTGCAGGACGTCGCGGCGGTGCACGCGGCGCTCGAGCACCGCCCCCGCAGAGTCCACCGGGGGCGGGCGCGAATCCTCGCGGCGGCCTCGGAGCAGATACCAGATCGGGTCCTTGAGGTTTTGCGCCAGGTACGTCAGCTCCAGGCCGTCCACGTGCACGAGCCGGAGCAGGTGCGCGATGGACGCGACGACGGCGTGGCGCTCGTTCTCGGGCATCAGCCCGCCGTGGTGCATGCGGTAGTCGAGCCTCTGTTGGTGATCCTCCATGGACTCGTCGTCCAGGTACCCGTCGAGCAGGAGGTCGCCGCCGAAGGTGGGGAGGCGCCGGACGGAGCCGATGCCCATCATGCGGTCGAAGATCCACTTCGCCTCCGCGTCGGCGTCCTCGGGCGGGCCCCCGGGGCGGGGCGAGATCTGCAGGCGCTCGGGCCAGTCCTCGCGGCGGATCTCGTCGTCCCGCGCCGTGAGCATCTGCTCGCGCACGAGCGACGGCTCGAACACGCTGCGCCACCCGCCGAACGCGCCGGCGCCGCCCCGGCGGGCCTTCTTTTTCTTCGCCCTTCGCGGCTTCTCCGGCTTCTCCAGCGCGTCGTCGCCCTCGTCCTCGAGCGCGACGCCGTCCTCCTCCTCCTCCGACTCCTCCTCCGACTCCTCCTCGTCGCCCTCCCCGCCCTCGACGCCGCGCCTGGCGAAGAGCTCCTGGAGCTCGCCGAGGTCGCCGAAGATGTCCACGGCGTCCTGCAGCTGCTCGCTCCGCACGCCGGCCATCTTGGACTTGATCTTGCGCCTGGGCTGCTCGCCCTCCTCGCGCTCGATGAAATCGGCGAATTCGTCCTCGGAGTCGTCGTCGGCGACGAAATCATCCTCGGGAACCGGCGCCGCCTCGGGCTTCGGCTTCACCTGCTTCGCCGCCGCGGCCTCCTCCTCGTCCGAATCATCGCCGAAGAGATCGCGCTCGACGTCCTTGACCGTCTTGGGCTTATCCCCCGCACCCTTTTGCTTGTCGCGATCGGACGCCTTCTGGAGCCTCTTTTTCTTCTCCTTGCGTCGGAATCCCGTCACCTGGTTGTCCTCGAGGAGATCGTAGTCGTCCTCGTCGAGCTCCAGCTGCTGCGCCTTGCGCTTCTTCTTCCGCGCCGCGGCGTCCTCCTCGTCGTCGTCCGAATCGTCGTCCGAATCGTCCGCGTCGTCGTCCTCGAGGACCGCGGCTTTGCGGTCGCGGCGGCGAGCGACGACGGGCCCGTCGTCGTCGTCGTCGTCGTCGTCGTCCCCCAGGCCCGTGGCGGCGGGCGCCGGCTCCGCCTCGAGGCCCGCGTCCGCGCGATCATCCTCGGGCTTCACGTCCGCGGCGTCAGCCTCGTTATCCGACATCGCCGACGGCTCGCGGATCACGGCGCGCGATCGCGGATCACGAGCGGCGGCTCGAAAAAAGGGCGCGCGCGCGAGATTCCCTCGGCGAGATTCGCGCGGCGCGGCGGATCACCCCCGATCACCCGCCCGGAGCGTCCTCCGCGCGCGCGTTCGTTCGCGCGAGGCGACGAAGCGAGACGATGCGCGTGGGGTGGGCCGATGGGCGAAGCGCCGAACACGACGCGGGTGAGACGCGTGCCGGAATGCCTCGAGGGCGCGACCGCGATCGCGAGGGAAGTTGCGGAAATCGTGGTCCAGCGGCCCGCGCCCGAGGACGAGGACGAGACCCGCCCCGCCGATATTGATAATTCCCGCCCCCGTCCGCTCTTTCCTGGCCCCTCGAATGTTTTTTCCTCTCGCTCGTGGGAAAAAAATGATACGGTGACGGTAGACCAAGGATTCAGGGTTTAATAGATATTCCACGTTTTGCGCCACCACATTTTTTTTCACCCTCCCGAACTTCTCACGTCGTCGTCGAAACTCCACTCCCGACTGTCGGTACGTCCTGCTCATCATCACCTCCACTTCCTGTCCAGGTCCTTGACGACGGAGAGGCCCTGGGTAACGAGCGCGCCCGCGGCGAGCGCGGCGAGGGTGAGGATGAGAAGCAGGTAGCTGAACTCGTCGTCCAGCATGTCGTACGACCGGCTCGGGTGCAGCCTGGTGTAGAAGAGGTCGAGGCCGTGCGCGAAGCAGAGCACGGTGGACTCGAGGCTCGCCGCGGCGGTGGCGATTTTCCTCAGCCTCCGCACCTGGTGCTTCGTCGTCACCCACGAGTTGGCGAAGATGGGCAGCACCTCGGCGTACGGAATCAACCCCTCGTCGCGGTCGTGCGGTGTGGGTTTCGTCGGCCTCCGCGGGTCGAGCCACCGCTTATCCAGCGCGGCGATCTGGTCCGTGCCCGTGCCCATCAGGATCTGGTGCGCGGTGACGCCCTTCTCCGAGTACGTCGCCTTGAGCATCGTCGCGCTCGGCCTGATGAAATAGCTCTGCCCCATGATCCGCAGCGGCGGCGGCGCGAGGCTCGACACCGTCTCCGTCTCGTTCCGCCCCATCAGGCTCGCCGCCATGAGGTCGCCGACCCCGGCGCCTTTCCTGTGCTCCGCGTCGTCGAACATCTCGAGGACGCTCATCGCGTGGCGCCCGGCTTTGAGGTTGAAGTAGTGGTACGCCACCCAATTCTCGCACACCACCGCGTGCACGGGCCCGCGCGCCTCGGGGTGCCTCACGCGGTACAGCACCCGCCCGGTCGCGGCGTCGATCAGGTGCACGCTCACGGCGCTCGCGGCGCCCCCCTCGCTTCCCGCTCCGTGCGCGGCGCCCGTCTGCGCGGCGGCGACGAAGATGACGTTGGGGCTCAGGTACTTGAACAGCGTCGAGCGGTCGCCCAGCACGCGCGTCCACGTGTGCACCGTCTCGTCGGGCGGCTTCGCGGCGTACCCAACGATCGCCCCGACCTCGGGCGGGAACTTCACGCTCCAGCTCTGCGCGGCGTCGAAGGCGTCGGACCCGAGCGGCGCGGGGAGGAGCGAGTACCCTCGAACCTCCGCTCGCGACTGGTCGACGGTGTAAAAGAAAACCTCCGCCCTGTTGACGTACGCCGCCGTCCGCGCCGCCTCCGTCGCGGGAAACACCGTCGCGCGCTCAGACCGAGCGTCCACCAGAAGCGCCGCGGACGGGTGCTCGTGGTGGTGGTGGTGGTGGTGGGACGAGTGCTCGGACGGAAGAGGCAGGACGTGCGCGACGGCGAAGGGTAAGACGTCGTCGCGGACGATCGCGCCCGTGTGAAGGTCCACGACGACGGCGCGCGTGGCGGCCGAGGCGCCCCTCTCCGAAGAGTCTTGGGTGCCGAGGACCAGGGCGTGCTCGGCGTCCACGTCGCCCGGGGCGAGCGTCCACGCGTACATCGCGGAGTACCTGAACCCCGGACCGGTCGCGCCCAGGAAGGTTCGCCAGAGCGTCCTCCCGTCGCCGTTGTGCAGGGACGCGAGCACCCCGTCCGGGCTCAGGAGGACAATCTGCCTGCGGAACCCGTTTCCGTCGCGCGTCGGGAGGAGCTTGTTCCCGCGCGCGCGCCGTAACGCGGTGAGCTCGGCCATCTCCGCCGCGGTGGCGCGCTTGAACCGCGCCTTCGCGGATAAGGTCTGCGCCCTCACGCGCTCCTCGAAGCTCGGGCGGACCCGCGCGTCGTCCGCGGCGGCGGCGGCGGCGGATTTGGGCGGGGGGAGGCGGGCGAACATCGACTCCGTCGCCAGCGCCAGCGCCTCCTCGCGGCGCCACGCGATCGACGCGACGGCGCCCGACCCGGCGGAGGGCGGAGTCATCGAGAGCGACGCGTCCGCGCGAACCGCGAGCGCGCCGAAGTCCGCGGCGAACACGCGCTTCACGTCGCCGTGGGACGAGCGCTCGCCCGAGGGGAATTCGGCGCGCGAGGAGGACCCGGAGGCGGCCTCGGCCCCGTCCGAGGAGACGACGCTCAGGGACACCGACTCGAGCGTCGACCCGGCGGCGACGAGAACCGAGGCTCCTCGAACCGAGTTCCCCTTGATCGCCTGCGAGACGGCCGCTCCGGGCCCGAACACCCCGAGCGTCTTGATCTTATCCGCCGCCTTGTTCGCGGTCTCGTCGACGGCGAGGAGCGCCGACCCGGCGTCGCCCCGGACGACGGCCGCGCCCGCCTCGCGCGCCGCGACGTCCGACGCCGCGTCCGAGCCGCGCGTCGGGAGCATCGTCACCGCGCCGCCCAAACCCTCGGGCACAGGGTGCGTCGTCACCGCGCCGCGCTTCCCCGCGAGCACCATCGCCAGGTCAGCGACGAAGAGCTTCTTCCCGTCGTCGGCGAGGCCGGCGACGTGCGCGCCCGAGGCCGTCGACTTGGTCGCGAACGATCCGAGGCGCGTGGACTCCGCGTCCAAAGGGTCGACGTCGACGTCCGCGCCGGACGAAACCGCGGCGCGCGACGTCGCGCCCGTGCGGCGGTCGATCAGTACCGCCGCCGGCGCGCCGTCGCCCGCGGTCGCGCCGAAGGCGACGAACGCGGCGTCGTCGCCGAGGCCGAATCTCGCGAGCGCTCTCAGGCGCACCGTCTCCTTCTCAAACGCCTCGGCGGCTTCGGAGACCCACGCCGCGCCGCCGTCGGCGAGCGAACGTAACTGCACCTCGCCGCGCGCCAAGACCAACACGTCCTCCGCGCCGTCGCCGTCGACGTCCTCGCCGAGGAGAAGGAGGTCGATGCCGCGGTCTTTCGTTCGCTCCGCCGCGGCGTCCGCGGAGGGGGCGGCGGCGGAGTACAGCGTCGTCTCCCACAGGAGCTCGCCGTCCTTCATGCTCCACCCGCGGAGGTACTTGCCGCCGCTCGAGAGGGAAACGAGGACGCGCCCGGCGACGGCGAGGCGGTCGACGGCGTCGCCGGACTCGAGAACCTGGCGCCAGACTGTCGGAGACGGACGCGGAGGGAGGGGGGGGGGGCGGCGGGAAGAGGGGGATGAGCTTCGGATCGCGCGGGGTCGCTGACGAGTGTTTCAGGGGAGAAAAGAAAAAGATCCCGCCGATCCACCGCGCGCGGACGTCTCGGTCGGTGATCCAGACGCCCGCGGCCGCGCGAACGCACCGATGTCGCCCGTCTTCGCGTCGAGCGCGCCGATCGCGCCCTCCTCGGAGGCGACGAACGCGCGCTGTTTCGTCTTGGACCCGGCGAACGCGGCGTGGGCGACGCGGCCCAGGTATTCGGTGTGCCAGTCGAAAGACCCGAGCTGATCCTCGTGCAGGGCATCGACCGCGACGGGGGCGACGCAGAGCGCGGCGACGGCGAAGAGCGCCGCCGCGACGAACGCCCGCCCGCGACCGCGAAGTCGGGGCATCGTGGGGGGACCGATCGCGTGCGTGCGACGCGTGCGTGCGCGCGCGCGAGGGGATGGCGCGCGATCTCGCGCGCGTCAACGGGACAAAACCCAGCCCCCCGGCCCTGAAAAGCGCAGCAGTGCGTTGATCACGAGTGCGCCAGCGCCTCCGAAAACGCGGCGGCGGTGGCGCCCGCCGCACAAATCCTCTCGCGGGGCGAACCGCGCTTCGAGACCATGAGCGGTCCCGGGGCGTACGAGCCCCCCGACGACTTCGTCCCCGCCACCATCGAGGGCGTGGTGGACGACGCTTCGCTTCCGACGGCGCCGACGCCCGGGGATGACGAGCTCTGGCTCATCCAGGTCCCCGGGGACGTCTCCGTGAAGGATCTCCACGGCCTGCGCCTGAAGCTGACGGGCGAGGGCGCGGGGGCGGACCTCGCCGCGTTCAAGGCGGGCGGGAAGAAGTATCGCCTCGTGGAGGAGGACGCGACGACCGTCGCGGGCATGTTCGTCCTTCCCCCGACCAAGGGGGGGGGAGGCGGGAAGAGGGGCGAGTTCGGCGCGGCGCGACCGCTCACCAGGAGGGTCACGCTTGTGCGAAGACCGAAGGACGGACCGGCGGCGGGCGACAAGGACGCCGTGAAATCGGGGGGAGGCGAGGGGGCGGAGAAGACGCCGAAGGCGAAGAAAAAGAAACGGGATAAGGGCGATAAGGAGGGGGGGAAGAGCGCGAAGAAGTCGAAGCGGTGAGGGAACGAGCGCTGACAGGCGACGGACGACGCGAGGTTCGGTTCGCGAACCGAAACCGGCGGCGATGGCGATTGCATTTGCGACTGTGAGACGCCGAAGAATGATCCTGCGCGTCGCGCGCTTCGTCTGTCACGATATCATACGATACTACATCTCACGCCTCGACGCTGGCCTGCTTCTTGAACGCCTCCTTGAGTTCGTGCTCGTGGGAGTGAACGAACACCTGCGCGGTGTCGAACATCTCCTTGTTCTCCTTGAACGCCTTCTGCCCGTTTCGCTCGAGCGCGGCACTCGACTCGGCGTCCCACACCTTCTGCAGAATCTCGTAGTCGTACTCCTCCGCCGCCCACGGGTCGGACTTGCTGGGGGAGATGGGGGAGACGACGTACTTGTTCCCCCGGTAGAACTTGAGCGCGCCCTCGTTCGCCTTCTGCACGGTGAGCACGACGCCGCCGACGCCCGCCTTCCGCGCGAGCGCCTCGGCGAGCATCATGAGGAACTTGCCGAGGCCCTTCCCGCGCGCTGGCTCGTCCACCTGCAGCTCGTACACGTACAACACCGCGGCGTCCTCCTCGATGACGAAGCGGTAGTGCACGAATCCGAGCGGGGCGCCGAGGGGGGGGTTGGAGGAGCTCGGGGGGTTCGGGTCCGCGTTCTCGGAGGGGGGCGGCGCGGGGACGTGCTCGCGCGCGATGAGGTAGCGGGCATCCTCCGAGACCATCTCCTCCTTCTTGTCCTTGCCCTCCTTCTTCCAAGCTTGGGGGCCGTACACGGGCTTCATGTTCTTCTCGAGGAGGGTCCAGATCCACTTCTTGTCCGTCGCCGAGAGGTCGGAGGCGTCCGTCACCGGGTGGACGGTCACGCTCAGGCCGTTGCGCGCGTACGGCTTGGCGAGGAACGGCGCGAGCGCCTCGGACGGATCGACGTCCTCGGCCGCGAGAACCGTGGACTCGAGCTTCTCCAGCGCAGCCTTCTTCGCGGCGCGCTTGGCCGCCTTCTTAGGGTCGACCACCTTGACGGCGGCGGATTTAGCCATGACGACGCCACGGGAACGTGCCGGGGGTGCGGTCGGAGTGAACCGCGGCGACGTCGGCGGGACGCTGAAGAGTTCGAAATTTCGAACTTTTGTTGTGTCGAGAAGCGTTTCGCGGTTGGCGCGCAGCGCGGCGCGGGCGGCAGCAATCGCTTAGCGCCACTTGTACGCCTCGGGCTTTCCAGCCAGGGCGCCCCGTCCTCGTCGCCGTGCACTCCCCCCACTCCCACTCCCGCGATGAACGTCGCCCCGCGTGCTCCCGCGCGCCCTCGCGTCGAGGTTCGGTCGTCGCGACGCCACGCTCGTCGCACGGCACCCGCCGCGACGCGCGCCCGGGTGTCTTCCCCGTCGTCCCGTGACGTCGACGTCGCGGCATCGTCCGTCGACGCGTTCCACGACACGCGGGAGCGCGTCGCTTCCGCGCTCTTCGCCTCCGTCGCGTCTGTCGCCCTGGCGCTCGCGCCGACCGGCCCCGCGCTCGCGGAGGCTGGCCAGAAACCCCCCCCGGTCCGCGAGATGCCCGGCGGATGCACGGTGGACGCCCTCGACCTGTTCAAGGACACGCGCGCGAAGTTCTCTCTCGAGGTGGGCACCGGCGCTTTACCTGAGGCCATCTTGGATCTCGGCGGGTGCGACTACGGCGGCGCCGAGCTCGAGGGGAAGGTGCTCTCCGGCGCGATCGCCTCCGGCGCGAGCTTCGAGGGCGCCAAGTTCACCGGCGGCGAGATGAGCCGCGCGAAGGCGATCGGGACCAACTTCAGGAACGCCGACCTCAAGGGCACGAACTTCTACGAGGTGGATTTCGCCGGCGCGGACCTCCGCGGCGCCGACTTCGACAACGCCATCCTCACCAACGCGAGGTTCGGGAAGGACCGGGACGGGAAATGGGCCGAACTGGAGGGCGTCAACTGGGACGGCGCGCTGCTGAGCTCGTCGGACGCGCAGAGGGCGTGCGAAAACCCCACCGTGGACGACTACGGACGCGCCATCCTGGGATGCAGATAGCGACGAGAGCGCATTCGCCGCCGTACAATGTATATCGAGTTGTAAAAGTGCTGCTTTTATTGATGTCTGAGAAAGAAAAGAATGTTCGCTGAACCGCCACTTCCCTCGAGCTCTTCGGGGTTCGAAACCCTCAAAAGCTCGTCACGCCCGCGCGCATCACATCACGGAGGTCACCTTGAAGTCGAGGTCGGGCCTCTCCTCCTTGGCCGCGGCCGCGGCTTCCGGGGAGACGACGGCGACGACCTTGGCTTCGGGCTTCCTCGTCGCCTCGAGGGTCTCTCCGAACGCCCTGAAATCCTTCTGCGTCGTCCCCAGCACCTCCTCGCGCCTCTGCTGCCTCTCCTCGTCCTTCACCTTCAGCAGGTGTCGCATGAGTGCGGTGTACCCCTTCGCGTCCGGGAGCTGGTACGCGTCGAGGTCGCCCATGGTGCCGATGATCGACTTCGTGAGCTCCTCCCCGCCGATGTCCAGTTCCTTGAGGAAGTCCACCGTGCCGTCGTAGTTGGCCACCGTCTTGAGCAAGTTCGGGTCGCGGTAGCTCAAGTACGTGAACATGCCGCTGTGCGAGTCGAAGTCGCTGAAGCCGCCGTACGCGCCGCCGGAGACGCGCACGCGGTCCCAGAGCCACGTCGTGCCGAGGAGCTTGTTGATGACGTACGCGGAGCCGTGCAGGTCGTACCCCGCGGCGTACAAGTTGGCGCCCTTACCGACATAGTTCACCTGCGTCGGCACGGTGATGAGCTCGTTCTGAGCCGGCAGCACGAGCGACTTGTCCCACTTCTCCGTCGCCGCGCCCGCGCCCGTGGCCGGGAGGGCGTCCAGGAAGCTCGTCACCGCGCCCGCGGAGGACTCCAGGGTCTTGGCGTCCGCGGTGAGGTTGGTGACGGAACCGGCGCGAGCGACGACGGCGGCGCGAACCTTCTCCAAGTCCGCGACGACAGAGTCCCAGTCCTCGTCCACGCGCTTCGCGAGCGCGTTGAGGTACTCGAGCTGCGCGAGGCCGCCGAGCTGCTCGTTGATGAAGCCCGCGACGCTGTCCTGGGCGTCGAGGCGGCCGGCGGCGACGGAGTGGCCGCCGGACTGCACGCGGGACTCGGCGCCGGCGCGCGACTCGAGGACGAGCTGCTTGAAAATCTCGCGGTCGTCGAGCTTCGACTCCAAAAGCATCTCCGCCATGAGGTCGTGGAGCTGGCCGGCCTGCGCGGCGGTGGACTTGCCGCGCAGGACGAGGTACGCCGCGACGTCGTCGGAGCCGCGGATGGAGGAGGCGAAGGGGGAGAGCGAGAAGCCGCCCGTCGTCGCGCCCATCGTCTGGTCGAACTCAACGAAGTCGCGCTTCGACGTGCCCATGCGCTGCATCGCGCGGCACCACAGAGGGACGAGCGGCATCAGGTCCAGAGGAACCGCGTGGAGGTCCTGAGGCGGGGTGAGAGCGCGCGTGGCGGAGAGGAGAGTCAGTCTTCGAGTTCGAGGCGTCTCGACGAACGTGGGGTCTTCCGGTGGATGCGCTGTGCCGTCGCAGCGAAACGGGCGCGGGGTGAGGGAAACCCCCGCGCGCCGCATTATAGCGACGCCTCACGTTCGTTGTTGCGCTCACTAATGTGCCTCCGCGCGATAGCCCACTTCGCAGTGCGGCCCGCGCGAGGCGTGGTATGGAGCGCGGGTTTTCGCAAAAGGTTCGTTCGGGTTTGTGATGACTCGGTCGCGGAGGCGGTTTACGGACCGCGCGCGGTCGACTCGCTCGACTCGGGAAAAAAATCCTTCCGACGAATGAGACGCGAGCGGGTCGGGTCGTACCATGAGATGCTCGGCGTAGAGGATTTCGCTCGTGGCGATGTCGTGCGTGAGCACTTCCGTCTCTCCGATGGCGCCGACGTCCGTGGGAATGTTCTTCGCCTCCTTGGGGATGTCGGAGATGGCGAGCGTGGGCACGCACGCGAGCGCCTCCGGCGTGTCCGGGGTTTCCTGGAGGCGCTTCAGCTCTTCCGTCTCGGCGACCACCTTCTCGAGTTCCTCGGGGGAGAGCCCCTCGCGGTACTTCGCGATCCTCGCCTTCTCCGCGTCCTCCTGCGCCTTGGCCATCTGCTTGTCCGGGTTGAGCTCGATCGTGACCTGGTGCTTGTTCTCGATCAGGAGCTTCTTGATGAGGGGCGTGAAGACGTCCTCCTTCGCCATCCTCTCCTTGAGCTGCGCCAGCGGCTCCTCGAAGCGCAGCGGCATCACCGGGTCGCCCTCGTAGAGCCACGCGCTGAGCGAGCGGAGCATGAGCGAGAGCCCGCGCGGGAACCGCCCGGTGTTGTTCTCCCTCATCGAGAACTCGATCGTGTTCACGCTGGAGTCGATCGCGGCCTGGGTGAACCCCTCCGCGGCGATCTTCGCGATGGTGTCCTCGATGAGCTTCTCCACCTTGGGGATGTCCTCCTTGGCGACGCCCTTGAGGCCGATCGCGAACGTGGGCTGCCTGAGCTCGTCCTCGAGGCCCCACCCGACGATGGCCTCGCCCAGCCCGGACTCCTCGAGCGCCATCCTGAGCGGCGCCGCGGGCGAGCCCATGAGGAGGTTATCGAGGAACCCGACCGCGAGCGCCATCTCCTGGTCGAACGGCCCGTCGTTGAGGAGCCAGTTGACCTGCACGAACGACTTCTGCTGCTCGTCGCCCTCGCCCGCGACGTACGACGCGACCACACGCTTGGGCTCGTCGAAGAACGGCTGCGTCGCGATCGAGGAGTCCACCTCGCGGCGCTCGAACTCGGAGAGGAACGAGTCGAGGATCTGCAGGCGCTCCTCGACGTCGTCGTCGCCGTAGAACCACATGCGCGCGTTGCTCGGATGGTAAAACTTTCCGTGGAACTCCTTGAACTCCTCGAAGCTCAGGTCCGGGATCACCGTCGGGTCGCCGCCGGAATCGACGCCGTACGTGTTGTCCGGGAACAGCGCCTGCTGCGCCTCGCGCGCCAGGACGCTGTCCGGGCTGCTGTACACGCCCTTCATCTCGTTGAAGACGACGCCCTTGAACGTCATCTCGCCCTCGGGCTCGTCAAGCTCGTAGTGCCATCCCTCCTGGAGGAACGTCTTCTCGTTCTCCATGCACCGCGGGTGGAACACCGCGTCCAGGTAGACATCGACGAGGTTCTTGAAGTCCTGGAGGTTGCACGACGCGACGGGGTAGCACGTGCGGTCGGGGTAGGTCATGGCGTTGAGGAAGGTGTTGAGCGAGCCCTTGATGAGCTCCACGAAGGGCTCCTTGATCGGGTACTTGCGCGATCCGCACAACACGGAGTGCTCGAGGATGTGCGGGATGCCCGTGCTGTTCGCCGGGGGGGTGCGGAACGTCACGCCGAACGTCTTGTTCTCGTCGTCGTTCGACAGGGACATCACCTCCGCGCCCGTCTTCTCGTGCCGGAACATGAACACCTTCGCGTCGTACTCGGCCACGTACTCCTCGCGCATGAGCTCGAACCCGTGCAGGTTCGCGGGGGGCTTGAGCTCCGTGGGGGAGACGGGCGCGGCGACCGCCTTGCAGTACACGCCGCGGCGAGCGCCGGGGCGCGCCGCGGCGCACCCGCGCGGACGCTTGAGCGCGGCGCGCGCGGCGGCGGCGGGAGCGAGCCCGGAGGACGCCATGGGAGCGGCGGAGGCGCTCATGACGGCTCGTGCGTTCGCGATCGAAGGGTTGTTGACGACGATCCGCGGAGGGGTCGTGAGCGGCGAGTGAGAGGCTCGAAGCGTGCGCGCCGCGATGCCGAACGCGCGTCTGAGCGACGTCGTGGCCGAAGCGAAGGTCGGGCGACGAGAGGCGACGAGCGGCGGGGCGCGTCGAGCTCGTGTCGCGAGGGGCAAGTGCGCGCGCGACGGTTGCGTTCGGAAGGGAAAACCCGTGTCGGGCGACGCCGAGACGGTGCCGAAGCGCGAGCCACGGCGAGGAGCGACGCGGCGCGCGCTGATTGGCTGAGGGGTTTCCGCCTCTCACGCTCGCCGTCGGCTCCGGAACCCCGAACGACGAGATAAGCGTTCCCGCCGCGCGAATCGCCACACGTGAAGCGCGCTCCACCGCGCGTCTCCTCCGGATCTCGCCGCCTTTGCCTCACGACCCTCGACATCCTCATCACGATGGCGTCCGTCACCGTCTCCGCCTCCGCCGCGCGCGTCCTCGCGCCCGCGAGCAAGGCGCGAATCTCCGCCAAGAGCCTCGGCGCCTCCGCGTCGTCGGCGCGCGGCGTCGCCGTCGCCGCGCGTCTCCCCGCGCGTAGCGCGCGCAAATCCCGCGCTCTCACCATCACCGCCGCGGGGCTGCCCCCGAACCTCGCCGGTATGATGGGCAACATGGACCCCGAGAAGCTCAAGGAGATCCAGGCGGCGTACGAGCAGGCCATGAAGGACCCGGAGACGGCGAAAAAGGTGAACGCGCAGATGGCGCAGATGCAGGGCTTGATGAACAACCCCATGGTGGCGAAGCAGATGCAGGCCATGAACAACATGATCGCGGTGCGTGAAGCGGGAGGCCCGCACGAACATGCGCCGCGTCCGGTCCGGCGCGACGCGCGCCGCCCCGATCGGTCGCGGCGGCGCGCGGAGCGCCTCGATCGCCCCTCTTCCCTTTTTCTCGGGCGCTCTTCTCCCACGTCCTCCGAGAGCCGCAAGCTGACGGAATTACTTTTTCCTCTTCTCGCGTCTCTCCGCCCCCGCCCCCCTTCCTCCTGGTCCCTCGAACAGAACCCCGACATGCAGCGCCGCATCGCGGGCTTGAAGGACGACCCCGAATTCCAGGAGTTCTTCCAGGACGTCCAGAAGAACGGCCCGAGCGCGATGATGAAGTACAGCAACGACGCGGCGTTTCTGAAGAAGCTCAACGATAAGCTCGGCGGCGAGGAGGCGATTCGCGCGGCGGTGGGCGGCGACATTCCCGTGGACGTCCCCGGCGGCGCCGCGGCCGCGCCCGCGGCGCCCGCGCCCGCGCCCGAGGTTGAGACGCTGCACGACGCGGCGCGGTACGGCGATTTGGAGGCGGTGGAGGACTTCCTCGCCATCGGGAAGGACGTGGACGCGCGCGACTCCTCGCAGCGCACGCCCCTCCACTACGCCATCGCGTTCGGCAAGGGCGAGACCGGGGAGGAGATCTTCGACGCGCTCGTCAAGGCGGACTCCGACCTCACCGCGGTGGACGAGAAGAAGAACACGCCGCTGCACTACGCGTGCGGGTACGGGAAGATCTTCGCGGTGCGGGCGCTGCTGGAGAAGGGCGCGGACATCAGCGCGGAGAACGGGACGGGGAAGACTCCGCTCGACCTCGTCAAGCTCGAGGCGAAGAACCCGATCAACGAGGAAACGGAGCTTCTCGCCAAGCTCGGGGCGTGATGGAGAAGAGAAGGTGGAGCGGTGCGCGCGACGATGTATTAGAGGAGACGCGCGAGCTCTCAACATAGCCGGGCGAGAAACCAACGAACCCGCAGCCAGTGATCGTTCCTTCGTTTCGTCAAATGCCCTCCAAGTCTGCAGAATCCGCCGGCGCGAAATCGGATTCCAGATCGCGAATCCGTGAGCCAGTGTCGTTGCCGTCAGAGTCCGAGTCATCACGGGCTAACGAGTAAAAGGGGGGCGGTGCAGGATAGACTCCCCCCGCCGGTAGGCGCGCGCGCAGTGCTCCGCGCGAGCCGGGCACGCGGGAGCGGACGCCCGGTCGTCCGAGGGTCCCCGATGCTCGCGGCGCCGGCGATGCTCGCGGCATCGACGAGCGGGCGGGGGGCCTCGGCGGCGCCCGCTGTTGGGGGGCGGCCGCGATCGCACGCCCGACGACTCCCGGCGTCTGTCGTTTCGCGTCGCGCCGTGCGGCGGCGGATCGTCGCGCTCGGGGCTGGCGGGAGGGACGCGGGCTCGAGCGACGCGGGGGACGAAGGTGATGATGATCCCGCGGAGTGGCGGGGCGGGCCCCCGCCCTCGTCCTCCTTCGCGGCCATGTTCGACGAGGCGCGCGCGGAGGCTGGCGGAGCGACCCCCCCGCCGTTGAAACGCGTGGAGACGCGCGACGATCTCTCGGCGGAGGCGCGTTCGACGGACGAGCCCCTCGACACCGCGCGGACGGTGGACGAGATGATGGGCGAGGCGCTCGAGTCCTTCGACGCGGACGACGACGCGCGCGTCTCCCCGTACTGCTCCATCACGTTCGTGGACGAGAGCGGCGACGAGGAGGGCCCCGAGGGCGCGTTCGCCCCTCCCATGGCGGATCTCGCGACGGCGGCGCCCGCCCCGCCCTCGCCCTCTTCCTCTCCCCCTAGCTCGCCCCTCCCCGCGCGGGATCCCCCTCCCGCGCCTCCGGGCGCGCCCATCGCCGCTTGGCCGCCGTGGCTCGCGGAGGCGGGCGCCGGCGCGCCCGCGTGCGCCGTCAACGCCACGGTGGAGGTGTGCGAGGGCAAGGCATGCGCGCGCGCGGGGGGCGCCGCCGTGCGCCTCGCCGTGCGAGCCGCCGCCGCGAAACCCCCCGGGTGGGAGGTCGTCGGGCGGAAGTGCATGGGCCTCTGTTC
>Ga0181572_10001071_pt1 | contig 19995 bp, 20 predicted proteins | sample 101ome_26_FD_133004 | JGI IMG/M metagenome (GOLD analysis project Ga0181572, IMG submission 133004) | Coastal salt marsh microbial communities from the Groves Creek Marsh, Skidaway Island, Georgia - 101408AT metaG (megahit assembly) | ecosystem: Environmental > Aquatic > Marine > Intertidal... | reverse complement strand
TTAATCTGACCATCGGTTTGCAAAACAACTCGTGATCGTAAATTGTTCATGACCAGCGTTTGATGCGTTTCGGCAAGTCCGAGTTCCCAAGGAAGGCCCGCGTGTTTGATTGATGTCAAGGGTGACGCGCCAGTGCCGCCATCGTGTCCGGCGATCACCAGATGATCCGCCTTGGCTTTTGTTACTCCGGCAGCGATGGTACCGACTCCAACCTCAGAGCCCAGTTTGACGCTGATACGAGCACTCGAATTGGCGTTTTTAAGGTCATGAATGAGCTGCGCCATATCCTCGATCGAGTAAATGTCGTGATGCGGGGGTGGGCTAATCAGACCAACACCGGGTGTCGAATGTCGAAGTTGCGCGATGTACTGATCCACCTTGCCACCCGGGAGTTCACCCCCTTCACCCGGTTTTGCGCCTTGAACAATTTTGATTTGGATTTCGTCGGCATTGGCAAGATACCAAGTGGTTACCCCGAAGCGTCCAGAGGCGACCTGCTTGATGGCAGATCGTTTGGAGTCGCCATTGGCCAACGGCTTGAAACGAATCGGGTCTTCGCCTCCTTCACCGGTATTCGATTTTCCGCCAATCCGATTCATGGCGATGGCCAATGTTTCGTGACTCTCGGTTGAGATTGAGCCCAAGCTCATGGCGCCGGTGCAAAACCGTTTCACGATATCGGTTGCCGATTCGACTTCCTCGATTGGCACCGCGGCCTGCAAACCGGTCTTAAAGTTCATGAGGCCCCGAAGGGTTGCTTTGCGTGCTGCAACGTCGTTGGCCTGTGCCGCAAAGGCTCGATAGGCATCTTGACTGTTCGTGCGAGCGGCGACTTGAAGATTTGAGATGCTGATGGGGTCCCACATGTGGGTGTCGCCGCCGCTGCGCCAATGGAAATCGCCGGGATTAGGTAGCTGCGCCACGCTATCTTGTGTTCGAACTGGATAGCCCAGCTCATGTCGTGCACGTTGCTCTTCAAAGAGCGTCGTAAAATCAACCCCTTTGACTCGACTGGTGGTGCCCTTGAAGCAGCGATCAATGATGTCACTGTCGAGCCCCACGGCTTCAAAGATTTGCGCGCCCTTATAGGATTGGAGCGTTGAAATGCCCATTTTGCCCATGACTTTCATCATGCCCTTGGCCACGGCCTTGCGGTAGGCATAGACGATGCTGGCACGATCCGGGAAGTCGGTCGCGGGAATCAGGCCTTCGACTTGTGATTGCCACAGCGCATCTAGCGCTAAATAGGGGTTGATCGCGTCGGCGCCATAACCGGTTAACAGGCAGAAATGATGGACCTCGCGTGCTTCGGCGGACTCTAAGACCAAGCCAATTTGCGTTCTGGCGTGTAGCGCCACAAGGTGATGGTGAACTGCGCCACAGGCTACGAGCGTAGACAGGGGCGCCCGCTCCGGACTCACTGCGCGATCACTCAAGATAATCAGACCGTGACCTGCGTCGATGGCGTCGATGGCCTCCTGACAAATACGATCCAATGCGCTCGCCATGCCGGCGGCCCCCTCGGCTAGGGGGAAGGTGATGTCGATGACCTGACTGGTGAATCCAGCGAGGCTTGAGGATTGGATCGCGGCAAGTTCCCCATTCGATAAAATAGGGTGGTCGAGACGAAGTCGACGAGCCTGAGCCTCCGTGGTGTCAAGCAGATTGCCTTCCGGTCCAATGAAACAACTCAGTGACATCACCACTTCCTCGCGGATCGAGTCGATCGCGGGATTGGTCACTTGGGCAAAAAGCTGCTTGAAGTAGTCATAAATCATGCGTGATTTATCAGACAAACAGGCCAGTGCGGAGTCGTTACCCATAGATCCGAGGGGATCTCGGAGCTCGGTGAGCATTGGCCGGAGCATGAACTGCATGGTCTCAGTGGTGTATCCAAAGGCGCGCATGCGCTGGGTGAGCGCTGCATCACTGATGGGATGCGGTCCTTTGTCATCGCCCAGATCCTCGAGCGTCACCACTTGTCGGTCGAGCCACTCTTGATAAGGACGGCGGTGCGCAAATTCGGCCTTCACCTCGTGATCTGGAATGAGTCGACCCTGACCGAAATCAAGAAGAAACATTCGGCCAGGCTGCAGTCGACCCTTCTCTTTGACGTTTTCAGGTGCAACAGGTAGCACACCGACTTCTGATGCCATGATGACGCGGTCATCATGGGTGACGTAATAACGGGATGGCCTGAGCCCGTTTCGATCTAAGACGGCACCAATGGCCTTGCCATCGGTAAAAACGATTGAGGCAGGACCATCCCAGGGTTCCATGAGCGCCGAGTGATACTCGTAGAACGCTCGCTTGGCGGGATCCATGGTTTGATGGGCTTGCCAGGCTTCTGGAATCATCATCATGACGGCTTCTTGAAGGCTGCGACCTGATAGAAGCAGGAACTCAAGTGCGTTATCAAACGTGCCTGAGTCTGAGAAATCCGGTTCGACGAGAGGAAATAACTTTTTCATGTCGTCGCCAAACAGGGGTGATGCCACCACGCCTTGTCTCGCCGTGAGCCAGTTTTGATTGCCTCGGAGCGTATTGATTTCGCCATTGTGGCTCATGTAGCGATTCGGTTGCGCCCGATCCCAAGAGGGAAAAGTGTTCGTGCTGAAGCGCGAATGAACCATTGCCAGATGCGATTCATAACTTGAATCAGTCAGATCCCTATAGAAAGGGAACAATTGGCTGGGTGTCAGCATGCCTTTGTAGACAATAACGCGTGGCGAGAGACTGCACACGTAAACTTGGCTTGGGCCTGTTGCGTCCGAACGAAGCGCGTTGGTGAATCGTTTTCTTGCAACAAGAAGCTTGCGTGAGAATGCCGCCTCGTCCATATCGGATGTGGCTGCGACCAGCAGTTGGACGATTGCGGGCATAGCATCTCGCGCTGCCGGGCCGACATCAGCACCCGTGGGATCGATCGGCACCTCTCGCCACAGCATGTGATCGAGTTGCTCTTCAGCAAGGATCTGCTCGATCATGGATTGGGCGTCGGCCCGCTCGCTTGGATCGGTTGGCAGGAAGCAATTGCCCACTGCATATTGGCCGACCGCGGGCAGATTGAGGCCTGCGGACTCCGCAATGGCCCTGAAAAACTGATCTGGGATCGCGGTCAAAACACCGGCGCCATCTCCCGTGTTTTCCTCAAAGCCACAGCCGCCCCTGTGATCCATACGGCTATTTAGAAAGTAGGCGTCCTGCATGATTTGGTGGCTGGGTTTGCCCTTGATGTGAGCAACAAATCCAACACCGCAAGCATCTTTCTCGAACGTGGGGTCGTAAAGCCCTTGCTTTAAAGGCAAACCTACACGCTGATCCATCCGTTTTGTCATGCTTCAATCTTCCGAGTTTGAGATCCCTAAGGGATCTTTAATACCAGGCACCCAAAATTGCAGAGGCCCAAGCCGTCGGCAGCCTCTGCCACGGCGATTCAATCTGTCCTAATGTCCCTCGGGCGGACCTCGCTCCAAGGTCCTGTGAAACGTTGCTCTGAATGGTCGTGATGGTGGCCACGCGCAGCACTCAAGAAAACGCAGTCCATGGGACGCCCTCTCGGGCCTTGGATTCTCAGTTGCAGAATCGCGAACCCACAGCGTCAGAGAGTCTCAAGCAGCCGAGACTAGGGTCTAGGCCGGTGAACGAAGCCTCTGGTGTTGGAACCAGTCTGATTTCTGATCATGACGCCGACGCTCTCGAGTTGAAGCGGGGCTCCGACTCGGGGGAGCAAACGATAGCATTGGGTTACCTAAAGTCAAGGGAGGCCTAATCTAAGCATTTGATTTTGATGATTAACTTACTGATATTTATGGTAATAGTTGCTAGATCAAAAGAATGGAAATTCAGTGGAGTGCGTCGAATGGGAGGTATAGTCGTCAACTGAGCGAATGGCCTTGCTGATTGAGGCGTCAACGGCTTGATCTGTGATCCAGACCTTCACCGAAGAACCGTCCGCTTTGAAGCCTTTGGCGGAATGAAAGGTATTTTTCGTAGCGTCTAAGTTGAGATGGTGATGAAAGAAGGTGTGTCAAGATGCATATTCAGAAACACTTTTTGAGGCTCATCCTCTCGTTGATATCTCTTAAGCGAGAGTGAAAATGAGCCATACGGGCAGAGCCGTCTTTTCTGCCATGGTTTCACGACAATGATATACTCGCCTGCTCATTCAAAGACGCACAATGTGCCCGACTCCAGGAAAAAGTTATGAAATCAGCAGTGAAAGTGGCTGTTACCGGTGCAGCTGGCCAAATTAGTTATTCACTTCTATTTAGAATCGCATCCGGTCAAATGTTGGGCCCGGATCAACCCGTGCAACTTCAGCTCTTAGAGATCTCCCCCGCAATGAAGGCCCTTGAGGGCGTGATGATGGAGCTGGATGACTGCGCCTTCCCTTTGCTTGAATCCATGCAAGCGTCAGACGATCCGAATCAAGCGTTTTCAGGCATTGAATATGCATTGCTTGTGGGTTCAAGGCCCAGAGGCCCTGGCATGGAGCGCAAAGATCTTCTTGAAGCGAATGCGCAAATTTTTTCGGTGCAAGGGAAAGCGCTCAACGAACATGCGGGCGACAATTTGCGAGTATTGGTGGTGGGTAATCCGGCGAATACGAATTGTTTGATTGCCCAGCGCAATGCGCCAGATATTGATCCTCGCCGATTCACGGCGATGACCCGCCTTGATCATAATCGTGCGTTATCACAACTGGCTGCGAAAACTGGTGCCAAAGCGAGGGACGTTAAAGATTTAGCGATTTGGGGCAACCATTCGGCAACCCAATATCCTGACTTATTCCATGCGACCGTTAACGGTCAAGCAGCTTCGGGCCTGGTCGATCAAGATTGGATTGAAACGGATTTCATTCCCACGGTGCAGCAACGAGGGGCAGCGATTATCGAGGCTCGAGGGCTTTCGAGCGCGGCGAGTGCCGCGAACGCAGCCATCGACCATATGCGTGACTGGGCGCTCGGGGCTGCGGGTGTGGTCTCTATGGGCGTTTATTCAGATGGAAGCTATGGGATCGATCAAGGGTTGATCTACAGTTTTCCTTGCCGCTGCGAGGGAGGCGACTGGCAGATTGTCCAGGGTTTAGAGATTAACGAATTTTCTCGTTCGAAGATGACGGCCACGGAAACAGAGCTGCAAGAGGAGCGTGACGCGGTATCCCACCTGCTGCCAGCTTAAGACCAACCTGTTTCAGCGCTGGTATTCCGCAATTGAATCCAGCGCTGCCCAGTAGCCCGGGAAGGTCTTCGCAGTCACCGCTGGGTTCTCAATGATCACGCCAGCGTCCGACATGGCGAGCAGTGAAAAGCACATCGCCATTCAGTGATCCCCGTAAGTTGCGATTTGAGCCCTTCGAGGCGCTGACTGGGGCGTAATAGTCATGCTGTCCTCTGTGGTGTCTACCAGAGCGCCGACCTTTCGAAGCTCGGTCGCCATTGCGGTCATTCGGTCCGTTTCTTTGATGCGCCAGTTGTAGATGTTACGAATGCAAGTCCTGCCTTCGGCAAAAAGTGCGAGCGTCGCGAGTGTCATCGCCGCATCGGGAATGTGATTCAAGTCTAGATCGACGCCTCTGAGCGCCTCGCCTGACTTTACACGGATGTAATCAGGGCCCCGCTCGACTTCCGCACCCATGGCCTCGATGACGTCAGAGAAAGCGACATCCCCTTGAAGACTCGATGTCCCTACGCCGCGCACTGTCACTTCGCCACGAATGGCGGCCGCAGCCATGAAGTAGCTGGCACTGCTGGCGTCTCCTTCGACGAGCATCTCCCCGGGAGAGACCGGTGTTTGCCGTCCTTCGATAAAGAATGTTCGATAGTTCTCATGCCCGACTCTGAGGCCGTAACGTGCCAAAACCGCCAGCGTCATATCGATGTAAGGCAGGGAGACCAACTCGCCGCGAATGTGGATGACGGTATCTCTGTCTGCGTGGGGTAGCGCCATCAGTAAGGCCGTTAAATATTGACTGGATAAGCTGCCATCCAGTTGGGTGGTGTTACGGTCGAAAGTGCCTCCCTTGAGCGCGAGTGGTGGGTAACCATCTCGAACAGGGTAAGTGATATCGACACCGAGCTGCCTAAGAGCATCCACGAGCGGGCCAATGGGACGTTCCCGCATAGCTTCATCACCATCGATGAGAAACTCCCCTTCTGTGAGCGCGAGAGCGGCCGTCAACGGCCTGATGGCGGTCCCCGCGTTACCGAGAAAAAGCTGAATGGGTGCGGCTTGAGCCTGAAACTTCCCGCCCAGTCCATCAACGAGGCAGGTGTTTTGTTCTTGGTCAAGAACAACGTGAATCCCGAGTTGGGTGAGAGCATCCAACATGCGCTCGGTATCTTCACTCACAAGGAGGTTAGAGAGCTGGGTGGTGCCCTTGGCCATCGCCGCCATGAGTAGGTGTCGGTTACTCAAACTTTTTGAACCTGGCAACCAAATCTCACCTTTGACTGACTGGAAGCGCTGCATATCTAGAACTTTCATGTTCACGCGCTCAGTTCTCCGTGGGCGCTGCAGTTCAGTAAATTCAAAAACTCGCTCAAATCCTCGGCGACACGGGTTCGGGTGGTCATCGGCCCAGGAATTTCCATAACCACATGGCCTGTCTCATTTTCAACGCTGTATATTGCCTCGGAAGATTCATCGCCTGTGGCAAAGAAAAAGGTGAAAGCTTGTTTGAATCTTTTTTGTTGCAGGTAGTGGCCGAAAATATTCTCAATCAAATGCTCGAAGTCGGCCTCATTCCAGAGTTGAATCAAATCGACGGGCGCGTTTCTGAAAGTCAGGTGCATCGGGCCACACCATAGAGACTGATAAAAGTCCCTAATGCTGGGATGGATTGGTCGCTCTAGGGCCACCTCGATGCGTTCGAAATTAACCTTAGGTATTTGAGGCTGGGGCCGCCAGCGAATGCACGCCTGGTCTCGAGACACTTCGCACGCAGACGACGCCTCGGTGAATCGAGGTGAGACAATGAGGCCATCCGGGTAGTGCTCGGCGTAGCGTTCAGCGAGATTCAAAATGGCGTCGTAACTCATGTCGTAATGATACGTGAGTTACGACTAGGATTTTAGATCAATTCCCCGCTGACTTATTGACCCCCGCGTGGGTCACGCAAATGCGTCGTCTCTCGTCTCATGGGCTGGCCATGGTCTTTAGTCAGTCGTTTTAACAGATGACGTCTCTCCTCTAAGGGTAATCGGGCAATGGCCTTCACCAATGCCCCCTGTGAGGCCGCAGTAAATCGGTTGGTTAGCGCGATATGTTCAGACGTCGCTGTGTTCAGCTGATCTTGATCAATCCGTTCTTCTTCAAGGACTTTCCCTAGGGTCTGTCGACTCTCGATGACCTGTTCACGGAGGCCGGCAAGACCAGCCTCGCTCTCCCTTAATGCTTGCTGGAGCGAATGCACCATAGTGCTCGCGCCTTGCCGAGGCGGGTGCATGGCCTCAAAAAAGAGAGGTGGCGGCGCCCATCGAGGCCGGTGATTCGATGTGACCTTCCCAATGAGGAAGCCGATTAAGAGGGTGTTGAGTACTAAAGACGCGCCCAAGGCGAGATGAATTTTTGATTGCATCATGGCTGAGTGTCTCCCAAATATTGCGCCGCCCAGATCATGGCATCGTCATAGTCGGCGCTGCCTACGAATCCGTCATCTTGGATGAGGTCACTGGTTAATACCCCTAGACTCAAAATCAGTGTGTGCACGAAAGCCGGCCGCCAGGTCCCGCTGAAAGGTAACAACCATCGCTCCATAAGGGTGGCTGAGGGTGCTGAAATCAATTCGTGAATTCGCCTTCGCAATTCCGAGCTTCGATTCGGTATGACGTCCTCTGATAAGCGTTGGTCGAGACGGCAGGCCTCGTGCCAGACTTCCAGCGTGACTGGGTCGAACATCTTTGGATCGCCTAGATGCTGATGCTCCTCTGGCCATCGGGCGACCTCGCTGCCGTGGAGTCTCAGTAGTTGGATCAGTCTTTGTTGCTCGCTCATAGCAGTCTCTTCGTTAAATTTCTGCGCGCCCGAGCCAGGAGTGACTCGACCGCAGTAATCGATAAGTCATGGATGACGCCAATCTCTTGATTGGAGAATCCTTGGAAGTAGGACAGTAAGAGAACACTTCTCTGCCGTTCTGGTAATGCGTCTAGGGCTTCGGCGACTTGAGCTGTTTTCCTGTTCTGCTCGAACGCCGATTGAGGTGTGTTTGTTTTGCCTGCGTCATCCAACGTCGAATCGCTTAGCTCATCTTCCCAGTCATCGGGAAGGGGGCTCAGCCGCTGATGTTTTCTGAATAGATCCATACACAGGTTGTGGGCAATTCTGTGTAACCAGGTGGAGAGCGTGGCTTTGGCTGGATCATAACGATCAGCACCCTGCCACAGTCGAAGGAATGTTTCCTGTGTGACGTCCTCCGTGATCTCCGTGGATCGGCAGAGTCTGAAAGTGTAGCGCTCGATCATCGGCAAAAATCGAAGCATGAGTTCATTGAAAGCGTCAGCATCGTGAGCGCTCACACGTTTGACGAGCGCCGCTTCCTCCTCGCGTTGGTCCATGGTGCCCCGGGCGCTCTCGTCAATGCTACGTGTTATTGCTGCGGTGGTTCGTGTCCACGTTCGTGACTCTCAGAACCTCGCATGTGGCGGCGCTCTCCTTTTGGTCCACGTCTGGCCAGTTGACGTAATTGGGCCATTTCTCTTTTTGAAAGCACACCGTCTCCATTGGTGTCCAGGCGAGCAAACATTCCCTGACGTATTTCCTCCTCGCTGAGCGCGCCATTTCGATCCTGATCGGAGTCTGAGAAAAATTGGTCTCTCTTCTCTTGCCGCTGCTTCATTCTCGCCTCGGCTCTGGCTTCCATCGAGGCTCTTGCTCTCTCGATTTCGCTTTGCGACACCTCGCCATCGCCATTTTCATCGGCGCGCTCTAGGCGCTGAGCCAGCATGTCGCGCGGCGATCTGAATTCTTCCAAGCTAATCATGCCATCACCGTCGCGATCCATTCTTTCGAAGGGGCGCTCCCTGGGTTCACTGGTCGCGTTAACCGAGAGAATCGCGAGGGTAAGCGGGGTGATGATTCTAATGATAGGTTTCATTGGGTTCTCCTTGAGGTTTCTCCCCGGGTAACGGGCGACAGGATGTCGAACAATAAGGCGATTGCACCTTTGTCTGCGATTAAAATTAACTAACGATGCTTTTTTTACGTGTAGTGCGGGCAGACCTGTCGCTGTCTCTCGCTAATTAAAAGGGTTTGATAATGACCAGTATCAGAATGGGAATTACAAGTATGAGCGCGCCTTCGTTGTAAATTCTAAAAAAGAGTGACGAGGGGATAGGCTCTCCAGCAATCAGCTTGGTGGTGTAGCGATAGGATTGAATGTGATAGGCCAGAAGTAGGCCGACAAATAGAAGCTTCACATCTAGCCAAAGACCCGCGAAACCGTAACCCAGCCAAAGCACAATGCCTGGGACCAAGGCGAGGATCATCATCAGGGTGGAAAAGCGAAACAGCTTACTCGCCATGATCACGAGGCGCCTGACATCTTCTCCAAGCCTCACGCCCTCTTGATGATGAACGAAGATTCTGGGGAGATAGAAAAGGCCGGCCATCCAAGCGACGACGAACAGCACATGGAACACTTTAATCCATAGCATTGGGTGCCTATACGATATCTAGTGCGCCACCATCGACGCGAATGTTTTGAGCATTGATAAACCCAGCCTGTGCTGATGCCAAAAAGATCACGACAGCGGCGACATCCTCTCGAGTTGCGAATCGTTCCATGGGGTTATCAAAGTAGGCTTCAGTGAGTTTTGGCTCTGCTTCCTCAAATGTTTCGCCCCAACCGCGTTTTCGGGCAGTTTCGGTGAAGCGAGCTTCAACTTCCGCCGTCCGAATGAGGCCAGGGGACACCAAATTAACCGTAATTCCCGTTCCTTTAAGTGTCTTCGCTAGACTAACGGTGAGGTTTGCGAGTGCGCCTTTCGCGGCGTAATAGTGCGGCATCCGAGCATTAGGTCGCGTGGAACCAATGGTCCCCAAGTTGATGATTCGGCCTTGAGAGGATGCTTTGATGAGAGGCAGTAGATGTTGAGAGAGCTGCGCAACCGACACCAAATTATGATCGTAGAGCGTATGCCAGTCGTCATAGGACAGACTGTCGAGATTTCCGCCCATGGCAATGCCATAATTGTTCACCAAGACGTCGAGTGTTGAATAGTCGTGTTTGAATTGCTCGATGACTGTTTCAATGCCTGCGGCTGTGCCCAAATCGCCGATCACTGCGCCAGCGAAGGGTGTGAGGTCGACGTCGGTCAGCTGATCGCTTGTGTGGGCGTGGACAATGACCTTAGCGCCCAGCTGCGCGAACTGCTGCGCGATCGTGAGGCCCGTTCCGCGGTAGCTACCGCTGACCAATACCGTTTTATCTTCGAGCAGAAAATCCATGAATCATCCAACAGCTTGTTCCATCGAGTGTAGCGAAATTTAGGCATGGACGCTTGGAACCTGATTCAGTTTTTGCTCATGGTGGTGATAGCGACTACGGTCCAAACGATAACAGGATTTGCGCTCGGACTAATTTTGGTCGCTCTCACGGCAGCGTTTGGTGTCATCTCCGTTGTCGATTGTGCGGCAATTGTCTCGCTGATTTCGTTGATGAATACGGGGTTTTTGCTGCGCCGCGCCTACCGAGAACTCGATGCTAGGTTGGTTTTAGCCATCATGATCGGTTTGCTACCCATGTTGGGGGCAGGATTTTTTTGGTTGGACCAAGTTGGGCGAGACCAAGTGGCACTCCTTAAGTTGATTATTGGTGCGATGGTGTTGCTCGCAGGTGTGACATTGATGCTCCGCCCCTCGGTCTATCCAATGTTGAGCCCTTTGCCGTTCTTTACTGGGGTCGGCTTCTTGGGGGGATTCTTTGGTGGCCTGTTCAGCGCAGCCGGCGCACCCATCGCCTATCTGATGTACAGACAGCCGCTGCCGGTTCCTGTGATCAGGGCCTGCCTGTTGGCGGTCTTCTTTTTAAGCACCTTTGCGCGGGCGATGCTCGGGGGATTCGCAGGCCACTACTCTGCCGATGTCTTGCTGAAAACAGTGCTCGCTGCGCCGGTGATGCTAGTGACCACCTTACTGATTGAGCCTCATTTGTCGTCGATTCCAGACCAAGCGGTGAGGCGTCTGGTTTTTCTGAGCCTAATGACATTGGGCGCTTACCTGATTCTCTCGTCTTGATGAGTTTTTGATTGGTTTCGTGAAGTGGCCCAAGAGGAAAGACTCGATTGGAAAAGTGAAAATCAGTCACGAAAAGTGGAAGTGCAAAAGCGGAGAGCCGAGACGGTCAAAGCCGGATTCGGCTTGGCCTAACCACCAGATTGACTTGGGGTGTGAAGCACGGGCAGTGCAACGCGTAATGCATGGGCGGTCTCTCACAATCTCGCTATAATCACTGAGCGATAATCAGTGGCGACTGGCGGGTGTAGCCTGCGCTAAAAGCGACGGATGATTTCCGGTGATCGTGACAGCCCCCTAGCGATCGATTCAAGTGATGCCTGTAGAGTGCTTTTTGCGCGGAGTTTTTCCAGGAGTCTTGGTAGAGAGTCTTTGTAGAGAGTCTTGGTAGAGAAGTCTTTGTAGAGACGTCGTTGTATAGGAGTGGTAGTAGAAAGCCTTTGTGGCGAGGCGTCAGGATCGGGCTCTTTGAGAGCCTTTCCGAGGAATGGCTTCGACGGGGTTCGTGAGGGGGCGGCTCCCTAAAAAGCAGACATCAATTCCAGGACGTGGTTTAGAAAATCTTAAGGATTCAGAGCTTTGATCGAGCGGTTTCCCTACCAGGATGAAGACGTAGAAAGTGTGCTGGCTCGGCTGATCGCGGAGCAAAAATTTCTTGCCATACTCGCCCAATGGTCGCTGCCACGAGTGTCTCGATGGGTTCCGTCGATCGCAAAGTGGGTGGTCGGTAACAGGCTCAAACGCCTCGTTCGAGGCGTCAACTCCATCGATCGGTTTCAGGGGCTGGTACGTGAATTCGTCGAGCGATTGGTGTCCTCGTCAATGGTGTCTTTTGAGGTTCGTGGGATCGAGCACCTTGATAAAACCCAAGGTTATCTTTTTATCAGCAACCATCGAGACATTGCGGGCGACTCGATGTTGCTGAATTTGGCGCTTCATCGCCATGGCCTGAGGACGGTTCGCATCGCTGTTGGCGATAACCTCGTTGAGGAAGCTTACGCCACCGACTTGATGCGTCTGAATAAGAGTTTCTTTATCAATCGCACTGGCACCAATCCAAGAGAGGTATACAAGGACTTGGTCGCCGCATCTAAATACATTGGTGATTCCATCGATCAGGGTTATTCCATTTGGATCGCTCAAAGTGAGGGCCGCGCAAAAGACGGGCGGGATTTGACGGATGTGTCAGTGCTGAAGATGTTGCATTTGAGTGATCGCAAAGCGTCCGTCGGGGAGCACTTTGGGCGGCTGAACGTGGTAGCCACCACCCTATCGTATGAATTTGATCCGTTAGATCGGGCCAAGGCTCGAGAGGTTCGATTGCGCCGAGAAACAGGGTGCTACAAGAAGTCTTCCGGTGAGGATCTGAAGAATCTCGCGCTGGGTTTAACCGGCTTCAAGGGGCGTGTTGTGCTGACCCTAGGCCCGCCAATGACCACCATTCCAGAGAGTCTAGAGGCGCTGGCGACTCAATTGGATGAGGCTATCTCGCGAGGTCAATCTATATTCCCAATCAATGATTGGGCAATGCGGATGCTTGAATCCAGCGATCTTCATGCGGCGCTCGCTTCGGCGGACGAAGCCAAGGGTGCGGATCGAGTTTTAAATTGTCCACCGGAAGACCGAGAGGATGTGCTCAAAATGTACGCTGCGCCCCTGATGCTCAAAAAAGCGGAGGGATCATTCAGGTGACCCATCTCAGTTGATCGGTCAGCGCACTGGGTCCCGCACTGAGTTCCCCGAGTTGTTCTCTTAGCGCCAGGATGTGCTCGGACCAAAATTTTTCGGAGCCGATGAATGAAAAAGCCCTTTGAAATGCGGGTTCTCCCCATCGCTGGCTGACCCAAGCAGCGTGATGGATGAGTCTCAATGTTCGAAGCGGCTCGATTAATTGGATTTCGCTTGGATCGAAATCTCGTAACGCTTGATAGCCTCGCATAATCGCCTGCCATTGACTGATTTGCTCCTCAGCCGGTCCAGAAAGCAGCATCCACAAATCTTGAATGGCTGGTCCTGTCCGAGCGTCGTCGAAGTCAACAAAATGAGGTTGAGACTCTCGCCACAGCACATTACCCATATGGCAATCACCATGAACGCGAAGGGTTTGACGCGTCAAAGCGGATCTAAACTGTTCAAGTTGCCCGAGTATTTGATCGGTGACTGCTTGATACCCCTCCCGCGCAGTGTCCGGGATCAGGTTGCCGCTCAGAACGGAAGCGGCCGCTTGATGCCCGAAGGCCTCGAACGACACAGCGGGTCGATAGTTAAAGGGCTGCCGGCTGCCAATGGAATGGATCATTGCGATATGCCGGCCGAGCGTCTCTAAGCAACTGAGATCGTCAACGGGTGGCGCCCGTCCGCCTTGTCTTGGAAACACCGAAAACCGCAGTTGTTGATCAAACAACAGACTCTTTCTTTCGATGCTGATGGGCGCAACGACGGAAAGCTCTTCCGCTTTGAGTTCAAACGTGAATTGGTGCTCCTCAAGAATTTGCTCGTCAGTCCATCGATTCGCGCGATAAAACTTAACAATGATCGGCTCTCCATCTTCAATACCAATTTGGTAAACGCGGTTCTCATAGCTATTGAGTTCAATCAGCCTGGCATCGGGTCGTAGACCGATCGATTCGATCGCGTCCAGAATGGTGTCGGGCGTTAACGCTGAGAAATCTGCTGGTGGCATGAGCGACTGCCTACGAGAGCACAGAGGCTTTGATGTGTGCCAGGAGCGTCTTTCCAGACTCAAGATTCAGGCTCTCGCAAGACTTACGAGTAATCTGAGCGAGAAACGATTGGCCTTCACAATTCAAGCGAATCAGTGCGCGGCTCCCGTTTAGATCAATTCCCTCAATCGCACACCTTAAGTGATTCAAAATGCTACTGTTTGGATGCTCGGAGAGGGACAAGCTAACGTCCTGAACTCGGATCAGCAAGCGATGGTCTGTGTTGATCGATAGCGTGGTGTCAGGAATCCACATGCTTTGCTGGCCGATGGTTAATTCGGTTAGCTGCTGAGTTTCATCCACCTGCGAGGCTCGACCCATCAGAACGCAAGCAGCATCTTCTGGGTGGTATTTCGCGAGTTCAAAGTCGGCTGCGAGTTGACTGAGGGGTTCATAACGTTTGAGCAGACCGGATTCGAGCCACAAAACCGTGTCTGCAAGACGCACAATTTCATCCCAGCGATGGCTCACGTAAATCATAGGCACCCCAAATTCGGACTTGATACGCAGAAGAATTCGAATCAACTGCATGCGAGCGCGAGGATCGAGAGACGCCAGCGGCTCATCGAGCAGCAGCAACCTAGGTTGGTTTATCAAGGTTCTGGCGAGACCTACCCGTTGTTGCTCTCCGCCAGACAATGTTGAGGGCGAGCGATCGAGCAATGAGCCGATATCGGTTGCCTCTACGACCGCATTCCAATCAAGTCCCAGTTGCTGGTGGGCTCGGCGTTCAGCGTACGCTAAGTTGCCCCGGACACTGAGGTGCGGTAGCAGTTGCTGATCTTGGAATACAAAGCCGATGCCGCGCGCCTCGGGTGCCGTGAAGTGATGTTTTGCATGCCAGAGCTCATCGCCAAATTGGATGGTCGTGCCCATCGATTCGCGTTCCGGGCAAAGCCCCGCAATGGCTTTTAGTAACGTTGATTTCCCCGCGCCTGATTGCCCATAAAGTGCCAATACGCCATGAAGAACGGTTTCGAACGCGCAAATGAGGACGGGTTTTGAGGCTCGGGTGATATTGAGGTCCACCGAAAGCGTTGCGGGCTGGGCACGGCTTAAAGGGGTCATTGATGCCCCCCGATATTCGACTGCCCAGCGCTATGATTGACCCATTCCACCATGATTAATGCCGCAAAGGCGAAGCCAATCAGCGAGGCTGCTAAGGCATGGGCACGCGCGTAGTCTAGCGTTTCAACATAATCGAAAAGGGCGACAGACACGACCCGCGTTTCTTCAGGAATGTTGCCGCCAATCATGAGGACAATACCGAATTCGCCCACTGTGTGAGCAAAGGTCATGACGCAGGCGATCAGAAAACCATGCCGGGCAAGCGGGATGGACACCGTGAAAAAGCGATCGAGGGTGCCAGCGCCTAGCACTCGACTGGCGTCAATGAGTGATTGAGGGATTTGGCGAAAAGCCACCACCATCGGTTGGACGAAAAAGGGCAGCGAATACAACGTCGACCCAATCACAAGTCCGGCAAAACTGAAAGCCAACGAGGCATCAAACAGGAATTGCCAACTTTGGCCTAGGACGCCTTGAGGCGCAAAAGCGAGCAGGAGATAAAACCCGATCACTGTCGGGGGCAGAACCAGTGGCAGAGAGACGAGCGGCTGTGCCAGGCGAGCCATAAGTGATTCGCTTCTAGCGAGCCACCATGCGAGCGGTAGGCCAGCAATTGCAAGGACCAGCGTCGTGGTTGCCGCGAGTTGGACCGTGGTGATGATGACCGACCACTCAACGTTCATGGTGATGTCCGATCAGACGAGGTAGGGGGTTCGTAGCCAAGGCGTCTCAGGTGATCCGCCCCTTTTCCGGATTCTAGATAGGCGAGCAGTTTTTCCCCTAGAGGATGGATTGCCAGAACGACGCGCTTTTGCTCAATCACGGGGTACAGCCGCGGGTCAATCGTGAGTAGGTCCTGCTCGGGAAGATCTGCGAAGATGGCTTGGGTTTTGGATATGAACGCGCCTTCGACCACTCCTTGCTCGGCATACTGAAAGGCGATACCCACATTGGCGGCAAAGACCACATCTTTACGATGAGGTAGCCATCCGTTAGCCACCAGCGTTTCAGCCGCGGCGCCGTAGGGGGCGTGCACCGGATTGGCAATCGCGATCAATCCTCGGAAGGCTTCGAGTGCGTCAGTCCAGGCGAGCCGACGGTTTGGGACCCAGAGTACGAGCTGGCCCATGGCATAGGATCTCAGAGAACCGGGGAGGGCAATACCCAACTGCGCCAGTCGTTCAGGACGTGCGCCATCAGCAGAAAAGAAGAGATGGTATCTCGCACCCTGCTGGATCTGCGCAAACAGCAGGCCCGATGCCGCTGCATTCAGATGAAAGTCATTATCATCAGCGCCGAGCCCTTCTCGAAGGAGTTCGATCAGCGGTAGCCTGAAATTTGAGGCGACCGCAACAGAAAGCGGTTCCGCAGTGACAATGCTTGAGCTCAACCAGAGCCAGAGCCCCAAGACGGCGCGTAAGATCAGTGAGCTACACTTCGCCGCGGGATGCACGCTGGACAAAATCATTGATGAGCCATCCGGAAATTGAAATCATCGCGGGTGGATTAGGCAATTGGTCGTAGGGGAACCATTGCGCGTCCGCAAGTTCGGCTTCCTGAATGGTGATGTTCCCACTGTCATATTCTGCGTGAAATCCGAGCATGAGCGAGTTGGGAAAGGGCCAAGACTGACTCGAAAAATATTTCAGATTTTTTACTCTGATGCCTACTTCCTCAAATACCTCCCGGTGAACCGTGGTTTCAATCGATTCTCCCGGCTCCACAAAGCCCGCCAGCGTCGAGTAAAAATTGCCTCTGGCGTTGACGTTTTTTGCCAGCAGGATCTCGGTGCCCTTGTTCACGCAGACGATGATGCTGGGGGAGAGCCTTGGGTAAAAGAACAATCGACAATCACCGCATTTGTAGCTTCGATCGCCCGGGTTGAGTGACGTTTCACTGCCACACTGGCCACAAAAGCGGTGGGTTCGATGCCATTCTATGATCTGTTTGGCTCGGCCCAACAAGTAGAAGAGGTCGCTGTCTACTTTGCCGAGGAACCACCACAGGGACTCGAAGCCATAGCCCTCGGGTGGGTCTGCATCCTCATCGACCTCAACCGCAAAAATGGGCACCTGGCTGACCACGCCCAGGCAGTGCTCTGAGCGTGCCTCAAGTCCGCACCATCTCCAATCATCGAGACTGAGAGGTGTGATATCACCGTCATCATCTTTAATCAGGACGTCATCGCCAGAGACCACAATATAAAATGCGGCGTCAGCCCCATCGGGTGCAATGTGGGTAGATTCAAACGTTGTGGCAAGGTGACCGAGCGACTGCCAATCCATGTTGCGAGCCTAAAAAAATTCAGGCTCGACTTTATCACACCTGAAGAATAGATCTTGGTGGTCGAGGGTCGCATTCAAGTGTGGTTTGATCTATGCCCCAGGGTCCGAGCGACACAGAGCACGGTTACAGATTGTGCGCCGGCGGCCTTGAGGCTGCGAGTTGCCTCATTCGCGGTGGCCATGGTGGTGACCACATCATCAACAAGCGCAATGTGAAGTCCTGCCAGTGACTGAGTGGTGATGAATGCATGGGTGATGATCGATCGTCGTTCGCTTGCGTTCAGTGACTTCATCGCCTGGGTTTGTCGCACTTGCCTCAAAATATGCCGAGAGGTTGGAATTTTAATTGCGCGACTTAAGTCCTCGGCAAGGAGTTCTGCTTGATTGAATCCCCGACGCCATCTTTTCCAGGGGTGTAACGGCATTGGGAGCAGTAGATCGAACTGAGGCTGCTTTTGGTTGACAGTGTCAATCAGCAGTTGCGCTAGGACCCGACCGATGTGAAGGCGTCCGTGTAACTTGAATGCTTTAATCAATTGATTAACTGGGAATTCATAGGCCACCGCGGGAATGATCGCGTCAAAGACTGGTGGCGTGAGCTTGCAAGGCCCACAGGACGGCTCTATCGAATCGCGAACCCTGGGCAGGCCGCACCGGTGACATTGATGTGAGAGCCAAGGTAAATCCGTGCGGCAAGGTAAGCAAAGCGAGTCGCCCGGACAAGCCTCTTCGCCTGGGCATAAGAGGCACCCTCCAGACAGGCGCAGCGAGGACAATCCTCGGAGAACGATCTGCCATGCGAGGGAGACTTTTAAGGTTTTAGATTTGGCGATAGTGGGGCTCGCCCCCTCTGAAAAGTTGAGTTCAGCTCGAACCGCAGCTTTCCAGCGGAGCGTCTAGCGGACAAATGACAACCTCTCGCAGTTGCGTACTCCATCGCTGAATCCAAGAGTGAACCGTGCCGTCTCGCAGGTTCAACTTTGTGTTGACCGGGAAAAAATCAACGCTAATACGAAACTGATCTTTAGCTAGGAAATACTTTGTCATGGAGAGGAGCGGCGCTTTTAGTGGGGGATCCGAACAGCTGCTAATGAAGAGCTCGATACGGAATCCTGACTCTTCGCTGCTTGAAAAGGATTGCGTTGTACTTGAAGGACACCGCGTTCGCTGAATGGATTGTTCGATCTCGAGCACGTGATTGAGATCTGGCGGGCCGCCTGATTTGCTGTGTTCAAGCTGTAATGCTGTCCGCCCCTCCGCACTTATCGGGGATTCGAATCGACTCAGTTTGAGCGCTGTGCTTGTGAACGCCTCAACCTCTTGCCATCCCTCAGGAATCGGTGCGCGAATTTCATAATGCGCCGACGGCCGGTAGTGAGTGCAGCTACTGACCAGGAATAGAGCGATGAGAGGCAAGACGCGAGGCCAATCTCCTGGGTTGCGCAAGCGGCCGAAGGCACGGCCGGTAAGAATGCAACGTTGATGAGTCGTCTGCGTCCGCCTAGAGCTCGGCATCGGGTGGTGCAAGCGTGAGCTCGTATTCAGTGATGTCCTCGTCTCTTAGACACGTAATGCGAACGGTATCTCCGGGCTGATGATTTTCCAGCAGCGACAGCATGGAATCCTCGTCCGTAACAGGCTCGCCATCGATGGCGATGATGATGTCGCCTAGATGAATATTTCCGCGGATGTCTTCACGCACGCCGATGAGCCCTGCCTTTGCCGCGGGTAGTCCGGGTTTAACAGCAAAGATGACGACGCCTTTGATCTTCAACCGGCTGGCCCAAGAATCAGAGAGCGTCTCAATACCTAGGATAGGCCTGTAGAGTCGGCCGTATTTTTGCAACTGAGGAATGATGCTCTTTACAGTGGCGACCGGAATCGCAAAACCGATGCCTGCACTGGCACCGGATGGACTGAAGATGGCGGTGTTAACACCGATCAGCTCACCTCTTGAATTGAGTAGAGGCCCCCCCGAATTCCCAGGGTTGATGGCCGCGTCCGTTTGAATGACGCCGGAAATAGTCCGGTTGTTCATGGACTTAATTTCTCGACCAAGTGCGCTGACAACCCCGACGGTGAGCGTGGTATCAAGCGCGAAGGGATTGCCAATCGCTAGCACTTTGCGTCCAACAGCCAACGTGCTCGAGTCGCCCAAAGGTAGAGCGACCAGCTCTTCATCTGGCGCGTCGATTTTTAGTAGCGCGATATCCTTTTCTGGAGTAGCGCCCACGACCTCGGCCTCGTAGCTATTGCCCGATTGCAGCGTAATTGTGATTTTATTGGCGCCATAGACGACGTGAAAATTAGTAACGATCAGTCCGCTTGGATCCCAGACAAAGCCTGTGCCAGAGCCTTTGGGTATCTCCATGACATTGAGTGAGAACCGACGCCGGCGCAGTTGAGTGTTGGTGACAAACACCACCGAGGGGCTGGAAGCCTCGAAGACGCTGATGTTGTTCGCCTCATCGTTGGTGAGATCGATCAGGGGTGGCAAGTCTTCGGCAAGTGCCTCGCTTGCGACGGGAACGTCCCTTGCGTCAGCGAAATAATAAAGGAGCGCAGCCAGCGCGATAACGGCGAGGCCAGTGAGTGAACGCAGCATGATGTGGTCCTTATTGATCCAGCGATTTAACCTGAGCGATAGGCTTACTGACATCAATAAAGCGGTTGAGTTCAACGAG
>Ga0181572_10001068_pt1 | contig 20012 bp, 13 predicted proteins | sample 101ome_26_FD_133004 | JGI IMG/M metagenome (GOLD analysis project Ga0181572, IMG submission 133004) | Coastal salt marsh microbial communities from the Groves Creek Marsh, Skidaway Island, Georgia - 101408AT metaG (megahit assembly) | ecosystem: Environmental > Aquatic > Marine > Intertidal... | reverse complement strand
TTGGTATGGCATTTGACATTAAACTATATTGAAGAGAGAGGTGGTAAGCAAATACCGAAGGAAGGAGGATTAATCTTTGGAAGTGAAGAAGGTGGGAATGAAGGGAAGGAGGCACGTGACGAGACAAGCTCGTCCCGAATCGTGACGAGACAAGCTCGTCCCGAATTCCTGTGTTGAGGCTGGGTAAACTAAATCCTCTGGGGATACCAGTAATCTGGCTTTTAAACTTGTAATCTCGATCTCAGGAATTCTCTAGGCTATAAATTTTCTCGGCCGTTACAAACCCTCAACTCAGAAAGCTGAGTTATTCGCTCTCGATGGAGCGGACACCACTGAGATTCCCAGTAGAACGGTTTTTTTGCCGAATACAAGTAGTCTAGTCTAGTCTATCATGTCGCAACGCCTGAAAGGCTTGCCGTTCTTACCTGCAGAGCAAGCTGATTCCGGAACCACAGTGGAGAAATTGAGCCCCGGTTTTGTGGTTCAGGGCGTTCTCGGAAACTGGAAAATTTTGTCCACGATATTGGAAAATTAGACCGGGGTACTTGATGATTATGAAGAGGCCTGTTGGAAACTGGAAATTTTGTCCCACGATCTACGGACGTTTTAACCCATGGATAAACCGTGCGTAACGCTCGCCGTCATGCGTGCGATGCATGCGCCGGTATCACCTCGCCATGACGTGGTGCCACATGCGAGGATGCTCTGTGCCAATTTTCGTGACCTGCGTCGCTTTGAACACGACGTGAGGCTTCGTTGTATCATCCGAGTTCGAGGTTCGTTCTCGTTTGTTACTACGAAGGCACTTTCGAAAGTAATTCTACTACGAAGGTAAATCTCAGTGTTCTCCTGGTAAGAACGGCATGCCTAATCAGGCTTTGCCGAATTACAACATTAGGGTATTCCGCGTCACGTTAATTTGGACAAAATTCAGAACGATGGCAGCAACCGTGACGACGACCAACGTTCGTGTCTATTCTTCCCCACTTGTCAAAGCCAGTGTCGCCAGACGTCGCGCGTTTCCTTCGAGACTTCCTTCGCACACTGATGACCGGCCCATCTTGTCGCGTTCATCCACTTCTCCTGACAGCGAGGAGAAGGTGTCCGATACGAAGAACAAGGACGAGTACGTGGATAAGGTGCCCTCCAAGGCAGTTTCATTAGGGACCGGCGTCAACCTGTTTGACCCCGCGGCGACTGCTTCGCGCTTCATTACGCGACGTTTCGGCTTCGTCGGCGGTTTGGCGTTCGTTGGCTTGCTAGCTTCTGTAGAAGGAGGCGAGATCGTCAAAGCATTGCTAGAGCGGGACTTTGACGGTAGTGGTGAGGAAGTGACTTTGCCCTCGGGAGTTGTGTACACAGACGTGCGCATCGGCGGTGGCAAGCAGCCAAAGAAAGGGGATTTCGTCGGTGTTCACTTACAGATCACATCCGCGGAATCGGACAAGCTTATTCTCGACACCAAGGCCAAAGGCCGCCCTGTGGCTTTCATATTTTTGAAGAGACCTTTGTTGCCTCCTCTGTGCAGAGGGCTGGAGGAAGTTGTGTCGACCATGGGTCGTGGCGGCATTCGCAAAATGAAAGTACCTGCCGAACTCGGCTTCGGTGCTGAAGGTGCTGTGCTACCCGATGGCACAGCTATACCGCCGAACACTGCCCTGAACATCGTTGTCACTATTGAAGACGTGTCACCCTCATATTTATAATATCCAACTCCCTGGCCCTGCTGAAGAGGAGAGGCGGCACGTACGATGCGGCAAAGCCTGAGCGAAGGGAAGGCGATAGTCGAGGCGGTCCGGTGGATGAGAGCGATCGATCTGCGTGCTCGAACGAGCGCGCGGTGGGATGACGCAAGCGAGGCAAGGCGAGGCGATCGAGGACGGCCGTGTGACGGTGCGACGAAAGCGCGCTAATAATTTTCGAGATAAAGTACGGCAGTAGATATCATCCACGGAACTAATATCATAACTAACGCATGATGTGATACCACGTTATAACACGTTTAAGGTCACGCACCCCTAATTCGAAAAAAAATTCGTCTGGCGATCGGATTGTATGGGCAAATATTTAGAAAACCGTTACTTTTTCGTCACACCACCTCGCGGCACGGCCGCGCGCGCCGATCCATGACCACCGCGTCGATGGCCGCCAAACTTCGCACCAGAGGTTCGGGTCGATGGACCGACCGAACTGTATCGGTGTCTTGATTTTTACGCATCTGCGTCCTGGTCCCGGGACGCACTTTCTGAAAAGATGGGGGTGCTGACGCGTTCGCTATGGTAGAGCCAGGACGCAGATGCGTAAAAATCAAGACACTGATACCATCCGATCGACACTGCGACTAATATCACTTGTGCGAAGTTTGGTGGCCATCGACGCGGTGGTCATGGCTCGGCGGGCGCGGCCATGCCGCGAGGTGGTGTGACGAAAAAGTAACGGTTTTCTAACTATTTGCCCATACAATCCGATCGCCAGACGAAATTTTTTTCGAATTGGGGGTGCATGACCTTAAAAGTAGAACTATAGGACTATATCATGTCTTCGAAGGTAGTCAGCGAAAGAATGTCGGTTTGAGTGGTCGGTGTTCGCAGCTCAGACCCCTACTCTCTTTCTCCATACTCCACGTGGGATGTCCACAGCGGCAGCGTCTGTGATTCGTGCATTCAACACGCGTGTCCGAATCAGATCTCAGTGTAGTCTGCTCTCCACGCCCAGCCGCCACCCGACGTCACGTCCGTCAGTCCAGGGGCCTGAACTCAACTCTAGGCCGAGACGCCTGGTTTTGCTTGACCGCGACGGGGTTATCAACCTGGACGTCGGCTCTCCGGGGGTGCTTGCCCTGGACGACCTCTTTCTCATATCTGGAGCCGCGAGTGCAATCGCGAAACTGAAAGGTTCTGACGCGATAGTATGTGTCGTCACGAACCAAACATGCGTCGGCAAGGGTCTCCTCTCTGGATCTGAACTCAAGGAAATTCACAGTTCCATGCAGGAGCTACTTGTTTGGCAGGGTGGACCGGGGGCAGTGATGGATGATATCTTTGTCGCCACAAGTGGTGACCAGGGCACGAGACTGAAGCCTGGTCCTGACATGCTTGTCGAAGCAATAGAAGCATGGGGTTCTGGCGAGAACGAGAGGAGTGTGATCGTTACTATGGTTGGGGATTCAATCACGGATATGCAGGCAGCGGAAGCAGCTGGTGTAACAAACAAAGTTTTGGTCGGAACGGGGCATGGGGAAAGGTTGTGGAGGTCACTTGGTCGGAATGTCACGTTCGGTCGCAAAAACTCGGTCACTTCAATTTCGCTTGACAAGTTCGATGACCGCACCATGCCAGCTCTCTTACCTGCGAAGATTCTTCCCTTGACAGTTTGTGCTGATCTTGATGCCGCCGTAAAACTGATACTTGACAGATAGCGCTGAGATGACGTGCGGCTTCATCTCTCGGGTTGCGAGACTACAGGTAAGAATCTGCTATGGTGATATCCATTTGCTTCGTTCGGAAATTTGATTGAGGATGCACCCATTACTTCCGTATTTATTATTTCCATATCTGAAGGTAGAATGCGAAAGTACGTAACGCGAAAGGTGATTTGCGGACAGTCGACAACAGAAGTGCGTCGCTGAAACCCACTCTTATCGTGAGGTTCTTCTGATTGCATTGAAACTGCATGAAGACAAACGCTAAAATTACATAGTCTACGATCAAATATGTTACAAGGTAACAAGTTGCGAGATGTGACATGATTATGAACTTGGTATGGCCGTCTTGGACGCTGATTGGCTTGAGCGTCTCTTGTTTGGCAGAAGACCAGCCGACGTGTGTCGGTTTCAAAGACAGGGTTTAAGCAGAAGGAGCTCCTTTCACCCCATCGATGCCTTTCGCGAGCTGTCCAACGTTCTTGAGACCAAAGCGCGTGTAGGCTTCATTTTGCCAGGCCGCGCCACCTGCACGGCATCCCCCTTCCCATACATGCACAAACTTGTCCATGTTGTTGTAGTTTGAGTCAAATAACTGCCGATAGTACATTTCCTCCTTACTTTTGGGCGGATTGATTTCGTAAAGAGCTTCCGCCTTTGCGAAATCTTCATCACTCACTTGGGCATCACAGAAAGCCTGCAAATCCTCAACCCAGCTAAGACCAACTCCCTCGCATTGCATAGCTTTAGTGCGCCAAAGAACGGGGTCAGGGATTTCGCCATCAAACAATGCTCGAAGTGCGTGCTTCTCTGGTTTCTCTTCGCCAACAATTCGTTTGTAGTCCGGATCAACCTGTGTGTAGCATTTATGTCGGTTATTTTGTTGACGGCTGAGAGACGCGAGTGCAAAAGAGGGTGCATATCACTCACCTGCATGACGGCATCGATAACATGCGGATCTAGGAAAGGTACGCGCGCCTCAAGGCCGTGTGCCATCGTCATACGATCAGCACGTTGGCAGTTGACATTGTGAAGATGGTGGAAGATGCGACGAAGCTCCTTATGGATGGCAGCCGAGTTTGGTGCGTCACGGAAATACAGGTACCCTGCAAATAGCTCATCAGAACCCTCACCTGTTAACACGACTTTTACGTGCTTTGATGCGAGACGGGCCAGAAAGTAGTTGGGGATCGCAGAGCGAATGAGCTCAGGCTCATAAGTCTCTAAATGGTACACCACATCAGGGATAATCGCGCATGCTTCTTCGGAGGTGAACAAATACTCATGGTGATCGGTTCCAAGAAAGTCAGACATCATTCTAGCTGCTGTGATGTCAGGTGATCCCTCCTGTCCAACAGTAAATGTGATGTACCGCTGCTCAGTATCTTCGAGCATTGGTTTGATAATTGACGAAATAACTGCGGAGTCGAGACCACCCGAGAGAAGGAGACCTATGGGAACATCAGACATCATCTGATCTCTGACTGCCTGAGTGAGGATCTCACGGATGTGTGAAGTATCCTTAGCTCCGATATAGTTGTCGTCATCCCATTCAGGATTGTAATACTTGATGAATCCTGATTCAGGAGTCCAATAATGTCCGGCAGGAAACTCTTCAATGCTGTCACACTGATCATGAATTGCCTTGAGCTCAGATGCAAACCAGGTGCAGCCACCCTTTCCTTTCCCTATGTACAGCGGTTTTATCCCACAGTGATCCCGAGCCGCAATGATATCAGACCCATCATTTCCAACACAGACGAAACCAAAAATACCGTTCAATTCCTTGACAAATTCGGGCCCAATGTGTCTGTACAGCTGAAGGAGCACTTCAGAGTCTGAACCTGTCTGGGCAGCAGTGAGGCCATACTTTTCCTGAAGCATGCGGAAGTTGTATATTTCTCCGTTCGCACAGACAGCATATTTCGATTCCTCATAGACGATGGGTTGTTTACCTCCTTCAGGATCCATGATCGCGAGTCTCTCATGTGCGAGACCAAAGCGATCGTTGCCGTGGTATCCTGATCCATCCGGCCCACGGGAGCGCATACGCGAAGAAAGGGTGCGCATCAGTTCCTCACGCCCGTTTGCGAGAACACCTGCGTGACCAGTGGGGCGCATCAGAGAGTAATGGAAATCAATGTCAGCATCGAATACACGAGATCACAAGTGAGCAAAAAAATTGGAGCGCTGCAGTCGTGAAATTAGTGCTCCGGGAAAACACGTAAAGAGCAAGCAAAGTTGAAAAGTTGCCCTCGTTTTCTTGTTTTGATGCTGTCGAAGAATACTTGAAGATGCCGATACAAAGGTTCTCAAAAAACGAAAGACACACCGTCAGGATCATAGCAGGCAAGAATCGAACACATTTCCGTGGGTCCACGAGTTCGTCCACACCCGGTACCGCTGGATTCCTGCACGCAAGAAAGAAAAGGGAACAGTGTTGTCGGTGAAACTCTGTGAGGGACTTCACTCGGCAGCTGGGAAAAGGGGAGCTGGGCGACAGCGTTCACTCTTGCCTTGACGACCGTGTTGGGCATTGCGCCACGATAGCAAACTCCCCCTTGATGGTGAACTCGCGATCCGGAAAACTCGCCTCGATAGCTCGCGAAGCGCGAGGTGTTGACACGCGTGTTAGCACTCCAACACTTCCGACCCCTGCGGCTTGAAAGAACCAACGGGAGAGGGGAAGAACAAATTGCTACAGCCATCGCGTCTGTCGTGGGCGTCGACAGGCAGCACTACGTTCAAACAAGCAGCTTTCTCTTATTGAAATCAATCTCTGAGTATGTGACTGTGACAAGTAGTGGCGCGACGTCGAGATGCGTGTTCCGAACTCGCACATCAACTCTTCGAAAAGAGAACGTAATGAGAACATATTGAACAGACGAGTGGACACAGATATTTTCCCAACAATAATATCACAGATATTTTCCCAACCATACGCATAATACGAAAGAAAGTAATACGAAAGTATCATATTAGACTAGACTACTTTCGTAGACTACTTTCTTGGTACGTAGTAGATTTCGTAGTAAATTTTTTACCTTCGAAAGTAGCTAGTCTAGTTTCCAAGAACGCCTTGACGCAGAAAACCGGGCCTAAATTTTCCACTGTGGTTCCGAAAATCTCAGTGTTCTCCTGGTGAGAACGAACGGCATGCCTTTCAGGCTTTGCCGAATATTCTTATTATTACCTTCGTAAAGTACATTCTTATTATCTAGTGGACAGAGACGGTTTATCTGGTGTGATTTAGTATCGTACGTTTAGCAGTATCGTACAGTGTACGTATGATGGTAATATCGATTTTAGCAATACAGGACATACTAAACGGGCTGAAATCTGGTACGGATTTACCTTCGAAGGTAATCTATTAGCCATGATACAACAGTAAATCCGTACTTAAACCCGTACTACCTTCGTGAAAATAAACAAGATTCAATATACCCATTTTATGATTTTATGTTACGAGAATAACCCCAAAAGCGAGAACCTCACTTTCTCCTCCCTTCCCTGTCTTGTCACGCTCCTTGAAGCGACCGCGCCGGAAGGGAAAGACTGCATGATCGAAACGACGAAAAGAGAACGAGGTGATAATGTTCGGTCGACGAAGCCGTCTCCTTCCAAGTGTGAGCCGGGTGCTGGCGGAGGAGGAGCCGTCCTGTGGACGGATGAGCCGGAAACCGCGGGCGCGTCGCGCGGGTTCGAGGGTCAGCAGCAGAGTGGCGTGTCCGCGTTTGACATCCAGCTTGTGCAGAACCTTGTCGAGCGTTGTCTGCAGCTGTACATGAATCAGCGCGAGGCGGTGTCTATACTCCAGCAGCAGGCCAAGATTGAGCCGAGCTTTACCGAACTCGTCTGGCAGAAACTCGAGGAGCAGAACCCTGAATTCTACCGAGCTTATTACGCCCGGCTGCGTCTTAAAGATCAGATCCTGGTTTTCAACGAACTGATCGAATGTCACTACCACGCGTTACGCGCAGAGCCTGAAAGCATCGTTATGTCACTGACGGGGGATCAGCTTATGTACGCGCGGAATCAGTCTTTGGAACGTGGAGCTGTGCTCATCAGGAAAAATGATGTCATTGCAGCGTTTGCAGCACACCGAGGAGACGGCGATGAAGCTATGCTGAGGGGCGAACGCATAATTCATAAGAAGGATGCCGATGGCGGTTGGGAACCTGACTTATGTAATCGGGGCGAGATCCCGGAATCTTTGAGGTTTGCTTCGCATGGGGACGGCATCCTGCCGAAGAGTGAGCACACTTTGAGTGAATTTGATGCACCTACAGCAGTTTTGGAGAACGATGGACTCATGGGGGGGCTCAACACGTTTCCACGTAACTTTTCTCTATCTGATCTGGCTCTGGACCTCCGCGGCGCGGAAGATGATCGCTCCATTAATCTGCTCGATACTTGGAATCATGATGATGTTGGGGGTGATTTTGGTGGTTTTGACGGCGTCGGAACAGAGGTGGGCCTCGGGGTAGACAGCGGGTTGGAGGTCCATAGGGGTTTGAAGAGGAACTTTTCCCTGGATAGTGGAGGGTTGTTAGATTTGTAACAAGAAGCGGACAAATTTGTAAAAGCGGACAGGCCGTAGATGCGAACCAATGTGTGGTGGTAAAAAAGAATATGGACCCCCTATGCGGGGCTCGAACCCGCGACCACCACGTCTCTTAGACTGCAAACTGACCCAACAACGGGCCCAAGTATACGGATGTATAAGCATGATGCTCTAACCTGCTGAGCTAATAGGGGATTCTTCACCGAGCAATTAGTCAAGAACTTTTCAAGAATCTGTCATGACCCTGCATGGAAAGTTGCTCGCCGCGCAAAATTTATCCAATATGATATACTTTCGTAAATTAGTCAATATTGTCGGAGGATATCGGAGGTATCATACGTTTGAGCCCTAAGTGAGATTTCACTCAAATTCATACTCTACGAAAGTAGTCCTAGTTTACTTTATTTATTTCGTATATGTAGAATACTGTATATAATACCTATCTACCACCCGGTATATCATACCAGTATCATATACTGGCAAATCTACTGGTCGAGGTGACGACGTTCGCCGCGCAACAGCACAACGCGTGCTGCGGGTGTGCAAACGCGACTTCGGCGTCGTGCGACTACTGGTACAAGCAATTCGTATCATATTCGCACGCTCGATCGCGCGGTGAGCGTGGAGGGCGCGGTTTTCCGTCGAGCGCGCGTGGGATCGGGTTCCTTCGCGCGCGTAGGGAAGTTGACCCGTCGCCTCCCGTCACAGAGGTCCCGCGATGGCTCCCGGCCGACGCACGCGCGTAGGCGATGGCGACGATGCTGACGCGCTCCTCGATGCGACCGTACGATTGCCATTTGACGCACCCCCGGAGGAGCCGTCCCCTCGCGATTCGCCCGCGCCCGCGCCCGCGCGCGGGAAGAATTGGTCAATTTTGGGCGAGCGCGGGCGCGGCGCGCTGTTTGGGGCGGCGGCGGCCACCGCCGCACTGTGCGTCGCGCCGACGCTCGCGGTCGCCTCTGATGATCCCGCGGTTGACCTTGTGTTCGCCCCAATTCGCTGGTGTTTGCGCGCCACGTGGACTCTCTGCTCCTCCTCGGGAGGTTTGGATCCCGTCGACCGCTTCCTCGAGAGCGTCGCCCTCTCCGAGTATGCCGAAGCATTCCGCGCGACGGGCTACCGCGACACTGCCGACTTCTTTGGCGTGAGCGAGCGTGAGCTCGCGGACGACATCGGCGTCGCCTTCCCCGCGCACCGCCGTCGCATCGTGCGTCGTGCCGAGGCGCTTCAAGCAGCTGCGGCTTTTTGGGCGCTGGCGCCGACAGCAGTCTTGACTGCCGCCGCCGTCGTCGCACTCATTGTCGTTGCCGCGGTGACGGTGGCGCTGAGCCTCGATGAGCGACTCCGCGCGCGCGGGGGGGCCTACGTGGGCATCGCGGGCGCCATCGGCTGGTACTGGGGGAAACAACTCCTCGAGGGGAAGACGACTTTTTTACCGGCGGGGTTCCTCCCGCGCCTCGGTTTCGCAAACTTTGGCCGCCTTGCGACCTCGATGCCGCGCCTGCGATTTTCCGCGTCAGGGAAACACGTTGTTGAAGTACATCGGGATCGGCGTCTCGGAAATTCTCGACGAGCTTCGGTCGGTGAGAATACGCGTTTGGAGACGGCGGGGTCTGGGACAGACGACGACGACTCGGCATTTGAAGGATCTCGTCAGGGATCGCCGGGCGGGTCAGGGGGATCCCTCGCCGCCGAACTACCCCCAGGGCTTGTCGAGGCGCCGTGCGACGACCTCGCTCCGGAGGACGTGCCCGCCTTACTCGAGCGATGGTGCGCAGAGGAGCTCTTCGTGAGCGCGCGATCGGAGCTCGTGACGTGGCACGCGTCGCGAGAGGATTACCCGCGGTACGAGCAGACGCTTGCAGCGCTTAAGGAGAGGGTGCCCGAGAGTGAGGTGAGAGCCGCAGACCCAAAAATGGCCATCGGCGGGGACTACGACAACATGTACCGCCGATTCTTATCCGCGCAGGGCGGGCGGCTTGCGAAAGCGGAGACGATGCTGCGGAAGACGATGCACTGGCGGTCGACGACGGATCTGGAGGGGAAGATGCGAGTATGGAAGTCCATACCAGCGGAGCTGAAGAATGCGACGTTTGACGGATACCAGAGTGGGTGGTACTCCACACACACTTCGATCGGCTGTCCCGTGTACATCGAGCGCACGGGACTTCTGCACTTGAACCAGGTATTAAAGCACGTCTCTGCGGAGGATGTCGTGAATCATCACCTGCGGATGATGGAGTGGATGATGCGGGTGCTGATGCCGGAGATGGCGAAGCGCGAGGGCTTACCAGCACCGGACAAGGTGGTGAATCTGCTCGACATGCAAGGCCTGAGCACGCGCGTGCTGAGCCGAGCGAGCATGAGCATCTTCCGCCGCGTCGTCGCCATTGACCAGACGTACTTTCCGGAGATTATGTACCGTTGCTACATCGTCAACTGTCCAACTGTGTTTCGTGCGGTGTGGAGTGTGGTAAAGCCACTCTTGGACAAGCGCATCCAGAAAAAGATAAAAATTTACGGAAAGGTCACTGGGAAGGTGATGGACGAGATGATCGCCGTGTTCGGGGGTAAAGAGCGCGTGCCGTCGTTCATCGGGGGGGGGTGTAAGCGCACGCTTAAGCAGTGCCCGCCCTGGAATCTGACTCACATGGATGATGACGCGTTCATCTCGTGGGAGACGCCGGTGCGCCCTGAGTCAAGCCGGGGGAACCCGAGCGACGGCATTGCTTCATGGAGAGGGGACGTCGGAGCGCCGAGCACACCTGAAGCTGCGGTGGACGCGGCGGTGGTAGATAAGTGAGATAAGTTGGAAAAACTATGTTCCCTAAGGCCGAAGAATATCGCAGCGCAAAAGTTAGAGGTCACGCAGAACGTTGTATGATACCTTCGTATCAATATGCGTCGCGACGAGGTTTTCATTTGTCCAAACCTCGGAAATTTCCCACATGGGAGGACGCGAATACAGGTGTACGTGGCGGTCTCACGAGGCATCCGCTCGACACATACCGATAAGCGCGATGACGTCGTCTTTCTCGCGCCGTTGCCTCCTCTCGCGTCTCCTCCTCGTCTCCTTGCTCGCCAGTCTCGTGCGATCGTCATGCGCACTGCGTGTCGCCTTCGTTGCCGACTCGGGCATCGGTAACGAAAATCCTGGAGATTATTGGATCGATCATTGGGGCAACGAGCGCGCGCCGCGCTACCTCGTTGGCGGCGAGCCATGCCTCGACTTTTCCGGTGCGCCCTGCCGCGGTACGAGTCGTGCGCGCGACGTCATTGCCGCAGTGAAGGATAACGGCGCGGATCTCGTCGTGCATGCGGGGGACTTGGACTACGAGAGCTCCCCTAGGTCGTGGCGTCGCTTCGTGGACGAGACCATAGTTGGCGCGGGCATGGACTTTCTCGCAGTCAAAGGCAACCACGACGCAGATGGCTGGGATGGAGTTCGCGAGCTCTGGAGCGGCGAGCAAGACGGGTACGCCGCGGCGCTACGCGGCACCGTTCCTTCGAGCGCGAGCTGCCGCGGGTCTTACGGCGAGGACTTCGTGTGCGACTTCCCAAGCGCTGGGCTCACCCTCGTCCTCTCATCTGTCGGCGTTGAGGCGGCAGGGGAACGCGCGAATGAGGCCAAAGTCGCGTTCATCGACGCTGCCTTGCGAGAGAGCACCACACGATGGAAGATTTGCGTCTGGCACATGGTTCAAGCAGAGGTGCAAGTTTCGTACAAGGGTGATAGTACTGGATGGGCGGCGTACGAGACGTGCCGGAAGCATGGCGCATTCATCGTGACCGGCCACAGCCACGTGTACGCGCGCTCGCGCGAGATTGAGCGATTCGCCCAAAAGCGATGGAACCACCACGATAAAGATATACGTGTGTCGAGTGAGGGCGCGAAAGACGCGCGCGTCGTTCGCCTATCGCCGGCGCGCGCGTCCGAGTCGGCCACGGGCGTGGACGACGGTGGGCGGACCGGCGTTGCTGTTGTCGGATTTAGCGGGTACAAGAACGAGCAGCAGCTCCGTGGCGGAGCGCACTGGGCGAAGATCTACAGCTCCCAGTGCATCCGAGACGATGCTTCGTGCGTCACTGCGCCGTGGGAGGAGCGGTTTGGGGCGCTGATGTGCGATCTCCGCGACAACGACGGGTTCGCGGAGTGCTGGACCATCACGACGCTCGGAAACAACGCCACGCGCAGAGAGAAGCGCCGTACGTACCGCAACCCTGTGGACCGCTTCTTTCTCGTCACCTCGAAAGCGCCGCGACGAAACGTCACCCGCGTCGTCCCATCGACAGTTGAGGCACCGAATCGACATATCTTCACCGGGAACCTCGACCGCGAGGCGTACGCTTGCTCGGACCTTGCACCGCCAAGTCACGGGTGCGCGAAGCAGAAGGCGTGGGGGAAGTGTGCCGCTCAGTTCATGATCGACGGGGGGTTCTGCGCGAAGACCTGCGGTCGGTGCGTCCCACCGCCCCTTCGCGACAGCGCACTGGACTACGACGACTACGCCGACGCGCCCGAGTCAAGTGAGCCAGCTGAGTAGTGAGCAGGCTGAGTAGTGAGCAATTCAAACGGAGCGCGTACTGACCGAGGGATGCCCGAACCGGACGAAACAGGCTCTTCTCCTCTCATCGACACTTCAACCTACGAAAAAGTCATCTATCGCATTCCCTCGCCAACCTTGCACCGCGCGTAATCACTCGAGCCCCACTTCATTGCTTCTCTCGAAGTACACCATCGATAACGCGGCTGTTTTCTTCGTCAACCACACCGGGTGTTCAAACCCCGCGCCGTCCACGCTGGACGCTGCGCTCGTGCCGGCGATGTCCATGACGGACTCTGGCGACTCAGAGCATGCGGCTTCAAATCCGGGCTTTCTGGATGGCACGGGCGGCGCAAACCCGGGGCGCTTTCCGAAGGACCCCACAGGTGAATCAAGCCTCAGTCGCGCGAACAACCCCGTTGTCTCCCGTGCCGTCGCCGCACGCTCCTCTGCGATATTGCAAAGGGTTCCAGCCTTGGCACGAGGGACGAGGACGTTGGGATTCGTACCGAACGTCCGGAATTGTGGATCCCCGGACAGAGCGCCCGCGGAGTACTTCGCCACCGCCGTCACCTCCATTGTCTTGTTCACATTCAGCGCGCCGAGCTCCTTCGCTGAGTCGGATCGCGCGTGGATGCCCAACCCCGACGCGCCTTCGGGCACGGAAAACCCGACGGTCACCTTATGGGCCGCGTTGTTCACGGTGTTCACGTTCCTCGTCATCCTCGCCCTAGTCTTGGCGAGCCACTCTGCGGCGCATCGCGCGGCGGATTCACACTTCGGGGCGAGATCGAGAACTGCCGCACCTAGAGCCCTGACGTCGTCGCGGCTCACGAAGAGCTGTATGCACGGCCGCACCCAGTACGTGGGCGCGGACTCTCCGCGATGCGCGCGAGGCGCCAACGCAAATGCCATGACGTGTATTGCGCGGTCTTCCTTGAGAGTTCGGTTGAGCAGCGTTGCGGCAGCTTGCGTGGCGACGGGCACCCTGGCATGCGCCATGAACGCAGTGCACTCCGCAGGGAGGAGCGTCTCAGTGCGCCATACAGCGGCGAGCCACTCCTGCGCCCAAATCGCCGTTGAACGGTTGTACCCAACGATCGCGGCTTCCCCTCCGGCGATTGCGGACGCGCGAAAGTCCAGCGCGTCCTTGACGGCAATGAGCGGGGTGTAGTCTCGCGTGCCTGTGTACTGAAACCGTCGTTCAAACTCAGTCAAGCCGGCAAGTGCGGCAGGGTCGAAATTTGTTGTCGGTGTATTACTGCACACCGCACCGACAACGCTCGGGTACACCTTCGCCTGGGCTTTTTTCGCCACCCATAACATCGCCGAACCTTTCGGTGAGAAGAGCCACTTGTGAGCGTCCGCCATGAGGTAAGTCACCCCCGCGGCCTCTAGCTTGGCGCAGTCAATGGAAATCTGCCCAAGCACGTGCGCGCCATCGAGAAGCGCTGGGACGCCGCGGTCTCGGCACACTCTCGCCAGCTCGAGCGCGGGCATGACTGCGCCAGGGCAGCTCGCGATCCAGTCGAACGTCACGAGCGCGACCCTACTCCCTCGCGCGACTGCGTCGTCTATCGCGTCCGCGAGCGCGAGTTCGAGGGGGACACCCCCGGCCCCACGCGGCGCCTCGCCGCCGCCGCGAAACTCCACTGGTACGACAACAGGAGACTCGGCCCCCACCATCGAGCAGTGATGGCTCAGACAGTTTTTCACCATCCCATACGCAGTCCCGAGGTGGATGACAGTGTCCCCGGCACGGATCCCCGCCGCACAAACGCATGCCGTCGTGGCGGCGGTGCAGTTTTCGACGAGTGCAAGGTCCGCTTTGTCCGCACCCACGTACGATGCGAGCGACGCTCGAGCGGCTTGGATCTTCCGCGCAGCGACGCCAAGCATCCAGTCGTGGGGGGAGGTCTCGCACTCAACGTGGTATCGCCACTGCGCCTCCAAAACCTACACGATGAGAGAAGACAGATACAGAGAAGAGAAGAGGGCGTAGAGTGTGAGGGAATGCATCATTCGATGGGGGGAACGGCGGTGCACATGGAGAGAAGAGAGAGATGCCCGAGTTTTATTCGAGAGGGAAAAAAAACTCGTCAGGTTGTGATGACGTCCGCTGAAGTCGCGAGTTTCCCGGACTCCGGTCGTTCTCTTCGAACGTTAACGCGCCGGTTCGCGAAAACGTCGTCGCTCGACTGCTGTCAGTCGTCCGGGGGCGTACCTCACGCGCGGGCGTTCCGTACGATGCGTTGAAGTTGACCGCGTCCGGACGCACGAAGAAAAGGTCGCGCATCTCGCGCGATCCCGGGCGCGGCGCGGTCGCGCGCGTGGGGAGCGCGGGGGAGGAGGCGACGCGCGGCATTTTTCGCGGGGAGTTTCTGTGGCCGTCCGAGTTTTCGCGAGCCGCGGGCGTGTCAGGTCCGGAGACCATGGCTTGACTGTCCCCGACGGCGCGCGTTAGATCCGGCGACGTCGCAGTTGAATTGCCGTGTATCAATGACTCATCCTCGTAGGACGCCGACTGCGCGCCGGGCTCGGCGAGGTTCGCCACGCGGTCCAACGCCACCTCGACGTTCGCGCGGTTCCCGCGAACGCGAGAGGCGTCGTCGTGGTCCATTGCGCACCGGGAACGCGCGAGACAGAGCACACCCGAGGGAGTGCGCGCGGAGAGATTGCGCCGGTTCGCGCGAGCGGGAGAAATGCAAGTCGGACGCGCGAGCCGGAGGAGCGCGAGCGTGCGCCGGTCGAGGACGGGCGCGCCACAAGTGCTCCGCGCTCGTTTCGCAGCGACTCTAAAGTGCTGATGAGCTGTGCAACGTGCGAGTGCCACTAGTGACAGAACGGAGATCTTCTTGAGTTTCCCGGGAAAACCGCGAACCGGTTCTGTTCTTGAAAATCAGGGAGTTTCGTCAGCGAAAATGTCAATGCGACGATCTGTCATCGATCATCAGGGTGGGATTTCGCTTCGCAAAATCACACGTCGCGCGGTAGACCGAGGCACTACACCAGAAACCAAACCACGGTTAATAAACCAAGAAATCGATCGACTCCACCCACGCGTGCCGCGCGCCTTTTTGCACTACATTGGCTCGTGGTTGACACCGCTTGCCGGAAACGGAACTGAGGTCACAATCCGGCCCCTTCCTCCTTCCCCCGCCCTTCGGTGCTGACTGCGATGTCGTTTTCGCGCGGGCGTCGCCCCGAGCTGGAGTACCAGCGCCCGCTTAGTGTCGTGTCCACTCGGACGGAGCGCCCCACGACGACGACGACGCGCTCGGCGCCTGCGCCTCCCGCGACGACGACGACGCCGCGCGTCATCACGGGGCCGCTTCGAAACAAGGGCGTGCGGCGTGACCGCCCACGATCCGCCGCCCCACCGGAGTTACCGCCATGGGGACTCGACGGTGCGTCTCATTTCATTACGGACAGACGAAAGCCCTGAGATGCGGATGCGCGAACCGCCGCCGAAGCCGCTCTCCTTGCCGATCGTCGTTCGGATTGTTGAATCTCTGAGGGGCGGTTCTCCGACCACTTCCTGACCGACCCCCCGATCCTTCCCTTAAACCCTTCCCCGATGCTCACTTGCGTCCACGTTTTCGCGCGCCCTCTCGTTCATGTTCTTCGCGCAGACTTGTCCGCGGCTGCATCTTCTCCCGCGCGCCCCGGGACGGCCCGGCGTGCCCCCCCGAGGCCGACGTTTGCCTCCTCCGAGGCATCTTCGCGAGTCCCAGAGGCGTACCGTCGCACTCGGTTCACCCTGCGCGCTGCCGCTGGTGCGGGCGCCGAGGGCGTCGCGCGTTGCCTCGCCGCGTTCCGCGCGAAGGATCCGCATAATCGCGGCGACGTGACGAGGGTGGAATTCCTCAGCACGATGCGCCATGCGCTCCGCGCTCCGATGTCAGACGCGCAGCTTCGAATGTTCGCTCGCGACAATGTTTCCCTGGCGGCGCCCCCGGCCTCAGGCAAGACACGCGGGGACGCGCGTGTGGACTACTATCGCTTCCTCTCGCGGTGTTTTCCTGCTGAAGTCGAAGCGTTGGGGCTGCGCGTCGCGAACGAACCGACGGAAGGGATGATTCTCAACTCCTCGGGGAACGCTGGGAGAACCGAAGCTGGGTTCTCCCGGGCGGAGACCAACCGAAACCCTCTCAACTCTGCTGCCGCAGAACCCCAAGGCGGATCGTCGTCCTCGTATGCGGGCTCGGACGACGGGTGGCCGACGCGACTCTCCCCCGGCATGGACGTGCACGGCACGATCGCCGGCGTGCGAAACCTCGGGATAGCGCACGAGGTGCTGTACCCCACGCGCGCCGTCGTTGACTCGCCTTCATCTTCACGTGCGAATCGAACATTCGGTAAGCGCATGACAGACGTGACGACAAAGACGTTCCTGCGCGGGCAGCCCAAGCACAAGATACCAGAGGAATTCGCACACGAGCCGCCGCTGTGCTTGTTCCACGGCAAGACTGCGCCGCGTTCGACGCTTGATGCCGCGCCGCATGAGCGCGCGATGGGGTACTTACGGACGAAACTTCGCGAGCGCCTGACAAGCGCGCGGAGCTCAGGCACGGGCATCAGGGCGTTGAAGCGAACGCTTCTCGCCGCGTTCCCAAAGCCCCAACCGTCGCGTCTTGACCTCATCGCGTTCAAGCGCGCGATGGTGAGCATGAACGTCAACCTCAGACGTGAGCAAGTCGTCGCGTTGTTCCACTACTACAGCGACGCCGAGGGTTTCGTCCCGGTGGACGCCTTTTGCCACCAGGTGGTGCACGGAGAGAGCGCAGAAGAGTACGCTGGTGGGGCGCCCAGTTTCTTCCCAGCCGAGGCGCGCGCCACGGCAGCGCGAGGGAGCCCTGGGCGAGGTAGGCAAACCCACCGCGAAGAACTCTCCGGGCGCCTCCCGCCGAGCCCGTGGCTGTCTCGCCCGCCGCGCAGCGCAGTGAAGATCGAGTGGGGTCTAGATGACGCCGCCGGTGTCGAATCGGACGTCGGTGACGCGGCACCGGGCGCTGTCGCAGGGGTGTGGGACGACTCCCCCGAGCGCCGCGTGGTAGCGAGATCTGACATCACAGCCATGGGTGTCCTGGACGGGACACCTCGGAGGGTCATTCCGCTAGAGCTGAGGCGCGAACCCCCGCTAAACATCTTCTCACACGGCGATGAGAAGGCTGCGCGCGTCGATGTGCCTTCGAGGTTCAGCCCGGGGAAGGCGAGGGGATCCACAATGGGTCAGATTAACGCGTCGGCTTCAACGGCGATGCTTTATTTGCGTCGGTTTCTCGCGCAGAAAATATCCTCGCACAGCGGCGGGGACGGCGCGTACCTTTTGCGAAAGCTTCTCACGAAACCGAGCGGGCGGGACGTGCTGACGCGCGAGGAGTTTTTATTCGCGCTCGATCGGCTCGGGCTGAACCTCCCAGAGGGCGACACGTGCGAGGCAATCTATGAAGCGCACGCAAACATGATGGGCATGGTCGACGCGGGCGCCTTCTGCCGAGCCGTCGTCGACTACTGAGCGGGAGGATAGGGCGATGACGGGAGAACGATAGTGAGGGCGTGTATAGTGCGGTGATGTCAAACAATTTTCGAGAAGCAGACCGACGGTGATGTCGTGTGCAGCGTTCGTTGACCACGTCGGCTTCATCTGCGCTTTGTCTCATCGTCTCACTCCTCCTGCGCGATCATCTCCTCGCTCACCTTGTGGATGGTGTCAACGAGGAACGCCACCTTGGCGGGGTCTTCTGTGCCCATGAGTCCCGAACCGAGATTCGCAATGTACTTCTGCGGGCCGAATTTTGTCATCATGTCCCGCACCGCCGCCTCGATCGCTGCCTCGTCGCCCCCTCGCGCAGGATCTTTGTGCAGCAGCTCCGGGTCGAAGTTACCCTGCACCTGCCTCGCCTGGTCCCCACGCGCCGCCGCCTCGCTCTCGAGGCAAGCCCTCGCGTCGGCGCCGCTCATCGCACGATCCACGGTCATGACGTCGTACCCCGCCTTTTGTAGCGCCTCGAGGCCGTGCGCACCCGCGTCGCGCGCAAATCCGAGCAAGGGCACGTCTGGGTGCCGCGCCTTGACCTCCCTCGCGATGCGCTCCATGTACGGGTACGCGAAGGCGTCGAAGTTGGGCTCATCGATGTGCTCACACATCGCCTCGAACACCTGCACCATGTGCACGCCGGCGTTGATCTGCGCATCGAGGTAATCGATCACTACGGTCGTAAGTTTGTCCATCACCACGCGCGATTCCTCCGGGTGGTCCTTGAGCCACCGCATGCCGCTTTCAGTGTTCTTCTTGCTCGAGCCGCCGACCATATAGTAAAACAGCGTCCACGGCGCCGCAGAAAATCCGATGAGGGGCACGCCGAGGTCCTCCGCCTCGATCTGGCGGTTGATCTCTTTGACCGCCTCGATGACGTGTCCGAGCTTGTCATGCACGTCAACTGAGTCGGGGAGCCTCGCGATGTCATCGGGGCCGGACAGCGGGTTCGGGACTTGGATACCCACGCCCCCGGGCATGGTGACCTCGATGCCCATCGCCTCAGCGATGACGAGAATGTCGGAGAAGAGGATGCCGGCGTCGATGTCGTAGCTGCGAATGCGCTGCAGCGTGCACTCGGCCACGTCCTTGGGGTCCTTAAGAAGCTCGAGGAAGTTCTTGCCCTTCTCCTCCTTGTACGCCATGTATTCGGGGAGATGGCGGCCGGCCTGGCGGAAGAGCCACACGGGCGTGCGGTCAACCTTCTGTCCGAGCGCCGCGCGGATCATCGTGTCATTCGCAGGCTTCGCGTTCGCGGGAGGGGCCGCAGCCGCCGTTGATGGGGCGCGCGCGCTGGAAGACGGGGGATGAAGAGGAGTAAAACGAAGCCGTCAGTCCCGTATCGCGGACGAGCGATGACGCAGGGAGAGAAGGAAGGGACGGGCGACGCGGTGGTTCCCGGAGGATATTATCGTGTCGCGCAGACGCACCAACGAGCGGCAGAGGCGCGGACGGAGGCGCGGCGGATGGGGGAAGCATGGGTCACGACCGCGGGACATAACGCTGCAGACATCATCAGGGAGGTGTGCATGGCGTCGAGCGCGTTGGTTTCACGCGGACGTCCGCGCGAGGAGGTGTGGCGCAAGCAGCGCCGAGATGGGCGCGGCAACTAAGGGATCTTTTTGCCTCAATCAATCGTTAAAAATCTACGTGTACTAGAGGTGCCTGTGGGTGGGCTTCGCTGCACGGTAAAATTATCCACGGTAGCATATCACAGAGGATTCGAGATCTCGCGTGCGCACCAATGAAATCCTTGAGTTGCAGCAGTTGCCGACCCTTTCTACTTGTACACTGGTCCTACAAATTTAAAGGTAGTCTATTACGAAAGTATGATATTATACGACTTACGAAAGTATTAATACTTTCGTTTATTATCATACTTTCGAAAATAATATGGACTACTTTCGTACCTTATTATTATCATACTTCTTGTTCAAACAGTGG